>ERZ1673699.150-NODE-150-length-92247-cov-7.635836_pt1 | contig 92247 bp, 72 predicted proteins | sample MGYA00580229_ERZ1673699 | MGnify/ENA primary metagenome ERZ1673699 (study PRJEB41218, sample SAMN15661785) | gut metagenome | host: Homo sapiens | place: Canada: London | collected 2015-08-20/2019-03-30 | study: EMG produced TPA metagenomics assembly of... | reverse complement strand
TAGGTCAAACGATTGTATGAAGTGGAAGGCGATTGTTGGCGTACCTGTCGTGTTTCTTTCTCGTCCACCATGAGCTTCGAGATACTTTTTCTTTGTCTCTTCGAACTGGTAGGTGGCGAACTGCGGGTCGCATTGCCATCCTTCAACGAAGCGATATTCTTTGCTTACTTTGCTTGTGGTTTTCTTCGCATTGGCGATATATTGCATGGCCCTTTGAAGGTCATCCTTGCTCCCCTTTCCTCCAATGAAAGTCGTTTTCTTTTCGTTTTTAATGTAGTCCAAGCTCTTATCTACTGTATGCTTGATACTATGGATTCTGGTATACGCCATTGATTTCACCTCACTTCTCGCATTGCATCATGTTTGCATTGTCATTCTGTTAGTTATCGCGTGTAAAAGAATATCTCCCCGTTCAAGGAGTTTACTTCTTAGCTTTCTGTTCTGATTGTTTCCATTCACGCACCAAACGGCGGGCAGTCTTCGCGACCTGATTTCGCTGCTTGTCGAATTTTTGCACGAGGCTCAGATATTGCTCGTTCATCTGCTGATTCATCTCCAACAGACGCTGGATGTCTCGTTCGGTAACGCTTCCTGTCAGAACCAAGCCGTCTGTCAGACCTTCAAGTGACCGTTTCACATCACTGAGGATGTCGAGGATGTCATTGAGGTCATCGGTCTGGTATGTGATTGTAGGGATGGCGGGTTGGTTGGTCACGCATTTAAGGATGTACTCGCTCAGATTCATTCCCTGCTGGGATGCGGTTTCTATCAGCTCGTCTTTCCGTTTCGGGTCAATCCAGACTTGGATGCGGTCTGATTTCTTGCTCTTTTCCTCTTTCACTTTCAGCATCTCCCATCAGATATATGTCATTTTGATGTTATAGTAGCTACGCGGAGGATAGCCTATCTGACCGTCTTCGTAGAACCATTTCTTGCCCGTCACGCCATCATAGCGACTGCTTCTGTTCTGATGAGTGTGCCCAGAGAAGTAGACCGCTGGCACAGAAACAGGCTCTGACTCGATATCTCCGTTGTGCCAATCCCGCCAAGGATTGTGCGTAAGCACTATCAATTTCTTGCCCTCCTCCTCACAGCGTTTTACTGTCTCTTTATAGACCTTATCGAAAGCATTGCTCTGGATTTGGTCTTGCCGTCTGCTAGTGAGCACACGCAGATATATACCATTACAGGCGTTGAAGTAATCGTTCCTGCCTGAGAAGCCGAGACCACCAAGGACAACAGCGTTCTCATTGGGTAGTTCATAGGTTTCGTTCTGGAGGAAAATAATGCCGAACTTCTCGAAGACTCTACGCCAAGCTGCAATGATGTCTTTCATGTTTGGCTTGACTTTCTCGTCTTCGTCTGTCCACTGCTGGTCTGCTGTCCAAAGTTCGTGATTGCCCAGCGTTGCGATAATGTGGTTTGGTTTCCAAAGCTGCACCAATCGGCTGTAGAAGAGCTTTCCAATGTGTGTGCTCTCGCAGGTGTCGCCCATGATGAAAAGATAATCCTCTTCGTTGTGAGGCATCGTAGATGCAAAGACTTCATCCACGATGGCCGCGACGATTTTTCCGAACTCTTCTTCCGGCATGACTTCTGGTAGTTCTTCGAAGCGGATTTTGTGTTCAATGTGGATATCGGAAATGTAAAAGAGCATTGCCATCGTCCCTTTCGTAGTGGTTTTGAGGAAAAGTCGCCGTGCTTTGGACGAGCGTAGCGAGCAGGGGTTCCCGCCCGTAGGGTGGGACATTTTGAGTCGTGAGGGGCCCGCAGGACCCGAACGGCTCATCAGGGGTCAGGGGGCAGAGCCCTCTGCAAGCAGTCAGCAGTCTCCTGCTGGCGTTGCTTGTTCCGTTTCTATTATACTCGAAAACAGCTCAGTATGTCAACATTGTCACAGCGTTATTTATTTCAGGCAGAACCATTCCCTCTCCCCTCTCTCAGATTTCGAGATATAATAGACTCGCCTTAGAGAAGGCTTCGATTCCACCCCATTCCAATATTTCGTTCATTCTCCCCTACCCTGCCGCAAGCACTTTGCTTTGAGTTAGACTAAGGAAGCACTTTGAGCCTCACACTCTTCTTGTGGTCACTTCACCTGTGTGCAGCGTGTTCGCTCCTCTTCCAAGAATATAACCAGTAGAATGCTTTCGCCACAGGTATTTTCTTTCTTATGTTCATAAAACGCGTATATGGCTACTAGAACTCGTTTGTGGATGCTTAATGGCTCTTATGGTAGTTTAACGGCGCGTATGGTTACTTAACGGCGTTTATGGCTACTTAACTTTCCTTATGGTCGTTTAACGCCTCCTATGGTCGCTTAATTGCTTTTATGGCTATTTAACTGCTCTAATGGTCACTTAATGCCCCCGTATGTTCATTAGAGCCGTTTATGGTCAGTTAATCTCTTTTATGGCTACTAAACGCCTATAATGGTGGCTTAACTGCTCTAATGGTAGCTTAATGCTTGTAATGTACATTACGAGATGCGTATAAGAAGGTCACATTTCTCCAGCGCAAGTAATGCTGTAACAATACTGCTGCAACGCCTTGACATTCTTCGGAATCGTGGTGTAACATATTGGTAGAGCAAGGCGGCAGTTGCTGCCTTGACTTTTTGTATAGAGAGTGAGTGATTCTATTGAATTCAAATCTAAATTCAGATTCGCGTGTTCTTCGTCAGGACCAGCGTTCTCTGAGCCGGATTCAGTATCGGGAATATAACTTTCCCGACACCATCGGCTTGACGAGAGCTGACATCAACCGTCCATTTAAAGCCATTTTGCGCGAGAAGGTCTATACCAAGTCCGGCTGTATCTCCTGCTACTTCGAGATAAACGATGAGAAGCTCGGACACAAGAAAGTTATTCTCACGGCGAGACCTGAGCGCAAATACAAAGCTCTACGCTCAACGGTAGACATGCGTACCGTTCCACTGGACACACCAATGACCATTTCCATTGGACAAGGCTCCAAGTACCTCGTTTGGCTTCTGGCGGGCATTGACAATCCAAGCAAACAATAAATACAGAAAACAGAATTAAGGAGGACCTCTGATGCACCCGATGCAAAAGAGAAACCCGTAAGCGTAGTTGTGCAGCTACACTTACGGGTATTTTTTATGTTTTTTTTCAAATTGAAAAAATCGAAGGTCTCCATTCAAGCAGTTTGCAAGCGCTGATACCGCCGATACCTCGCGGGAAGCGCATAGACATATCTCGGCTTCCGCACTCCATGTCATTGCAGTGAGCGCAATCGCAAGGTGCAAGCTCCCCTACTCTGTAGAACAGTTCCTTTGCCGTTGCTCTCTCGATGTCCTTTCCTTGATGGCTGTCGAGAAATTCTCTAACCATCCGTGGGCAGTAATCAAAGGATGAGTAGATAGCGCACTCATTCGTATCCACGCGAGCTTCGGAATTAAGGAAGGACCTAAAATACACTTCTCCAATCGGTGCAATTCGCATGTCTGGTGTCCACACGATTCGTTCGCCGGTATGCTTTCCACCAATTACAAGCTCGTGATTGAGATAGCTGCTCCTCTTCAGAATATCACCAAAAGTATCCATCGATATATCCTCCGTCACTGATTCACATACTGCTTCAAATATTTATTCTGCTCACATTCGTCATATATCGTGATACGATTTGTATTGTGCTTCGCGCAATATACATTCTGTAATAGATTATGCAACTTTTCAGCTTTGCTTAGAGCATCTTTCCATCAACCAGAGTGATAAACTGAGAGACTATACTCTGATACTCATTGTCGATGATGTCTCTCACATTGTCTGTAAATAAACACATCCTGCACCGCCGTGGTAGCAATCACGCTGTCGCCGTCAAAGGCCGCCCTCAGAGTGCCTGTTTCGTCTACAGTGGCCACGGCATCGTCTGAGCTTTCAAACGCGAGAGACGCGTTCGTAGCCGTCTCTGAGGTCATCTTGACTTCAAGCGCCACTTCATCCTCTCCATTGATGACATGTTCCGCTGTTTAAGGTGCATCACCGCTACTTGGCGTGATAGCTACCTTGACCTCTGTACCTCCTGTCACCTTTCCAGCGGCGCTCGATACCGTAATGGTCGTTGTGCCGGGTGCAACACCAGTAATGTGACCGTCTCCGTCTACGGCGGCTACAGAGTCGTCTGAGCTCATTCAGGTCACACCCTCATCCGTTATCGCCTTTCGCAATTTCTCGTCCGAGAGCGTCTGAGAGGCCAAATACCGAGCAGACACTTCTCTGTACTTTCCTGCTTGACTGCCATTATGGCCGGAAGAGTCACTTCTGAAATTTTGCGCCACAGGCAGCTAAGCAAAGCGCCAATGTCGCAAGAGTTGTTCCAAATACGATTTGCTTCTTCATCATGACAGTTCCTTTACAGAAAACACATTAACCGTTTGCAGCAGCATTCAGTTCCTTGCACAGCGGATGGTTCAAGAGCAGCCCAACGACAATGTATCGATACGATTTTACAATGCCATTTCGCACTGTGTACCGAACACCCTGCTTTTTCACAAGCTGCTCCATCACTTCCATTTGTTCCGGAGTAAAGTAAAACGAAATCTGTGGATATTTCTTTTTCTCGTCAGGCTTCGTTCGCATAAAGCTGTCTACCTTTTCCTGATTTGGAAACACATAAAAGTCTTCCGGGTATGTATCTATGGGTTCTTTCATCACCCAGTAGTCTTTTCCGTCAACTGTATAGCAGTTGGAAACCCCAACGGCCATTACTTTGTCGAGTTCCTCTTTTACAAGGATATTCGCCATTGTTCCGATACGCAGGTCTTCGACAGCAGCTTCTTCCTCCAAGATGTTTTTGAGTTTTTCCCCTACTCGGATGTTGATTTTGATTTTATCTTCATTCACACTCATCACCAACTGAGTTTAGTCATTGAGCCAATTGCAGAAGACCATGTTTTGGTCATAGCCGCCCTTACCACGATAGATGTCGATTGCCTCAAACAAGACTTCTGCAACCTCATCGCTGGTCTCTGCCCACAGTCTTGCAGGCTCGGCTTCAGGGTAAGTCAAATCGTATAAGAGATTTAACGCCAGCGCATAATACTTCTTGCTTGTTGATGTCTGCCAACTATCCCGAAGGGCATTTTTGCGCAGTTCCCCATCCACAAGTACATCAGAGATATGGTTTCGCAGGGTATTATCTGCACCGAGCAGATAGTAAATCGCGTCTGTCGGCTTGTCCCCGCTGACCATAGCTGCAAAATATTGTCTGTGCTCCGGCGAAGTAAATCTCAGATTCATTTGGCTCCTTTCCACCTTATTCGGCGTTTTCAATCATTGCTTTCATGCTCTGTGCCATTTCAATCAACTCATCCAGATACTGAACTTCACTGTTCTTCATTTCGGGAGTCCATTTGGCAACTTTCCGCTTATAGCCATCGCTTTCCATTTTACGCTTAATCTTCACGGTGATAGGTTTCAGCGTCTTTTCGGCAAAGGTCACACCGCTAGACTGCGTCTTTCTTTCTCTTCTGGATGCGATTTCCTTATTTTCTCGCTGCAACTGCGCAAGAGATTCGTCGAACTCATTGTTTGCGTTCTGGAACAGATTGTTGAGTTCGTCTTCTGTTTTTGCTTTCAGAGCAACAGTGATAGCATTCGTATAGTCCTTATGGATGTCGTTCTGAAATTGCACAGAAGCGGCATCGTCATTGCGAGTAGCAGCTTTAAGCGCACTCATCTTCTCAGCGATGACTTGCTGCTTATCATCATCAAACTTAACATAGTCCTCGCACTCAACACGCATAAGGAAGTCCTCATCAAGCAACTGCTTAAGGACTGGATTGAGGCTGTTCTCGATACGAAAATCTCGGTTAATCTGTTTTTCGGAGGTTGCTTGCGAAGCGACCTCTTTCACAGCTTTTTTTGCTTGCGCTTCAGTCAGGTTATAAGGCTCTTCCTGCAAACAGGCAATGTACTCAGTGATAGCCTTGCGGCGAATCTTTTCGTTTGCGAAGCCGCCACGAACCTGCAAGTTTGCGGTGTAAAGCAGGACTTTCTTCTGGTTATCGGAGAGTTTACTGGTAATCACATGGCAATCCTTGACTTTATTCCAATTGGCGTCACCCTGCTTGTCAAGGTAAATCAACGCCCTATAGCGGCGTTCACCAGAGAGCAGCACATAGACCGTTTCTTTACCTTGCTGCTCCGGAAAAACAACCAGATTATGTAGTAAGCCATTACGCTTAATATCTTCTGCCAATCTGTGAATATCTTCCTCGTCATCAAGCGAACGGAAAATTGCGTTGTCGTCATTGATTCTAATGTCCGAAAGTGCAATGTCACGGCTTTCCCATTCAATGCCTTCCGTGCTTTCAATTGCATCTGCGAAGCAATTTCCTGCATTGTTGCGATTTGCCTCTGAAAGCTGTTTTTTGCCGGGAATGCTTTGCTCTCGGACACCTGTTTTTTTCTTCATTCCCATCTTATTTTACCTCCAAATCTGCAAGGCGGTTCTTCAATTCGTGGTAGATTTCAACAAAGGCTTTAGCAGCCGGTTGGGTCTTTGCCATGTAGCAAACCGGCACATTCTTATTGATGGACATACCGACACTACGGCTCGCAGGAACAACAATATCGAATAGCGAGGAGCCGAGTTCCTTTTTGCACTGGGACATGACAAGGCGCGAAGAAGCCGCATTCTTGTCATAATTTGTAAAGAATACGCCCGCTCCCTTGATATGATACTTGCCGCTTTCCTTGAGCCCGTTGCACATAGCCCAAGTTCGAAATGCAGAAGTTTCAGAATAAGCATCCGGCATCATAGGGATAAGTACATAATCCGCAGCAGCCAACGCATTCGTTAAGAGAAGTGCATCACGGGTCGGCTGCGTATCAATAACGATATAGTCGTAGTTTTCTTTGACCTGATTCAGAAAATAATCAAGAAAGCTCTCTGCGGAAATATTTTTTCGAGGGTCTCCATCTTCAAGTCCTTCAGAAACATCTTCCAAAATCTGCGGAATGCAGGTATTGATTCTGGGTGTGGATGCGTTTGCAGGAATCATATCGACATTTTCGTAATTGGTCTCTTGGATGTAATCTTCAGTTTTTGAGCCGTACATGTATCCGTTGATGAGGTTATAGAGTCCTTTCCCTCTAAACATCGGGCTGGTTATCAACTCACCGCCACTCAAAGATGTCGTAAGATTTCCCTGCGGGTCAGTATCCACACAGAGAACCCGTTTTCCTTCGTCTCCCATCAGATAAGCTATGTTCTGAGCCGTTACTGTTTTACCAGCACCGCCCTTTTCAATTGCCACTGTGATTACTTGTGCAGCCATATACTTGTCCTCGTTTCTGTTATGGTTTGTTCCGAATTGGGACTACGGTTCTTGTTGCTATTAGTCTATGCTAAAAATGCAGGGTGCATTCTTTCCGAATGCACCTCACATATTTTTGTTTTACTTTAGGCTGAGCAATCGCCGTAGCCTTCCCAGTCATCATGCTCTCTCCGCCACGAATAGTTCTTATCAATAGCAAGTTTCTTGCCTTGCTTTTCCGCATATTCAAGGATGGTATTTGTCGTTTGGAGATTACCAATCTTTATTTGGAAATATAGCTGATTCAATAAATCTCTATCATAACTTCTCAGCCATATCTTCGATTCAAGATGTTCACCACAGACCTCATTTAAGGTGATTGCAAATTCTCCGCTTTCAACTGTGGCACAGTTAAGAGCATCACACATTGCATCCGGATTCTTACACATCCCCGCAAGGCAGTTTGTAACATACCCATCATAGAGACGATATTGCCGAGCTTCTGCAATCGGGACCCAAGTTTCAGTCTCCATAGCCATTCCTCCAGTGTCCTCCGGTCGAGTATGACCAGTGGATTTCGCCGTTATCTTCTTGATATACGACATGCGCTTTAATCGTCCAGCCATCTCTTAGACGGACCATTACCGGAACGCCTTCATCGATACTGTCACAGCAATACTCGAAACCATTAGCATTACGGTAAATCTGTCCGATAACAGGGACAATTACCATAGCCATTCTTTTGTCCTCCTATCACTGTTCATTAAACATTGGGCATAATTCCAAACCGCCTACACTTTTCAGCAGACGGCGGAACGACTCACGATGTACGCAGCCGTCACGGTCACAGTGGCTACACTCGCAGGGGGCGTTTTCACCATACTCGGAGAACCAAGTATGGTAATATTTTTGGCCAACATAACCCGCAAGAGCATAGACGAAGCGTTCACCTTCGGTGGGATTCCCGTCCGGAATGTCAAGAAAGTTCTTTTCCTCATCATAGACTACTTCACAGTCCATGAGAGACCGAAAGGCGAGATAGCCCTCTTGCGTAACCCGTCCGTTTTCATCCCAGCAGATGTCGGCGGGCATTTCAACATCACCAATAATAGCAGGGCAGTCGAGTTCCGTTCTGGAGTTGGGCAATTGATACAAATTCATGATAGCACCTCATCACAGTATAATTAGTTGAATTCAAGGGTTTTGCTTAGTAAATGATGTGTCTCTCTGTGATGATTTGGAACCATGGTCTTTGTTGCTATTCATTGATTCTATTATACCACACTGAATGTCAATGTCAACGCAATTTCAATATTTTCAATTTGGGAGTACAAACTAATGTACTGCTTTTGATACTCGTTCTGGAACCATGGTTCTTGTTGCTATAAAATATAAGAAATCATTAGAATCTTTGTGGCACTCTCTTGTACAGACATAAAAAGCCCACCGTTTCCGGTAGGCTTCTATCAGTTTATTTAGTTCTCATCGAAAACAGACATATCAAACTTAAATCCCGTCGTCACCGACTTTGTGGCTTTTTCCGGACAAATCTGCTTCCACTTTTCTTGCCCATCCGCAATCAAGCCCGCAGAGTTCTCAGTTGTTTCGTTATACACCACAGTTCTGTAATACTGAGCAGATTTCTTTTCTCCTTCGTTTCCACGAATTGCAATAAGCTTTACACATAAGCCGAGAGCCCACGCGCCAAGTCCATCGTTGTCGGCACTGATGCGTTTCAGGCACGCCAACATATCCTCAGCCTCATCACGGCGCTTTTCGTTCGTAAGAATTTTTGAGGTGTATGTAAAGATGTCATTTAAGGAATTCTTTTCTTCCGCCGTCAGCTTTCCCTCATAGGTTGCATATTCCGCCATGCCTTTGATAATGCCAATCAGCGAGCGCCACTTCTTGCGCCATTCTTCGGAGCATACATCATCGGGGAAAGAGGGAAGTTTCCTTTCTTGCGGCTGTGCTGGGCTTTCCATTGCAGACTCCGCTTTTGCTTTCTTCGAACGACCTTTTGCTTTGGGAATTACTTCTGTATCAGGCATCTGCGCATCGTGCTTGGCCCGAACGAATTCCATCTCTTCTTTACTCTTATACTTGATAAAGATATAAAGGTACTTATATTTCCGTTCGCCCTTTTCCCGTACCGGAACATAGTCAAACCAAATGTCCGTGAGCAAGTTGATTTCTTCTTTTACGGGAGCAAGAATATTGCGTTGGAATTCTCCGTAAGTCTTGTATTTTTCAGAAAGTGGCTTCTCACGACTGTATTTTTCGTCTTCCTTTTTCTTGCTATTATTTTTTCTTTCCTCCTTACGAGGTGCGGAAAGCAAGCCTTTGAACTCATCTATATCAAACTTTTTATATTTGAATCCGGATAAGTCAGTCATACCTTTAACAAATTCCGTCAATTGGCTATTGTCTTTGTTTTTCTCAAGCAAGTCGGAGAAATCAGGTCTGTCGCCGTACTTTTTCCGCATTTCAGCAGTTACGGGTTCAAAGACAAGACCATTATTGTACCCATAATTACGGTTGCCATTATCATAGGAAAGAATAATCTCGTAGATACGCATCGAATAGGTGCTTCGCATCATAAGCAGATAATCGATGTTATAGGAAGTATAGTTACTCGTCAATTGAGCAATGTCCTTCCAGATTTCCGGATTAAACTTCATGCGGATTTCGCGCTTACCTAAGTCAATTTTAGTGCCTCTATCCAGCCAAAAGACCTGCGTATAAACTTGTTCGTCCTCTTCATCTTTAACCCAAAAGGAACGAGTACCGAGATTTTCAACTGTTGTTTTCAGATAGAGCGAATACGACTTGTCCATCATTTTTACACCAGTCAACTTAGCAAACTCCTGAAAGGTAATGGTGTAATATTTGGATGCATCCAAATCGCGCTTCTGGTCAATTTTAGACATCAGCAGGAAAAGAAGCTTCTGCTCTGTCCTAGGCAGGGAATACTTAGTCCGCTGTATCAACTCGTTACTTTTTGTAACAGTCTGCCCCATACCATAAGGCATCAGTTCGCGCTTAGTAATGGCAGCTTTCTTTTCTTTGGCTTCTGCGTCTGTAAGGACCTCGCCAACGACAGCCTCTGCATTTTCTTCGCTTGTAGGTTTCTTTTTTATCATAATCGGCATCGAACCGTGACCTACCGTTTATTACGATATGTCGCAGGTGTTTTCCTTTCTTAACCACTTTTCCAAATGGGTACACTACAGACATTTTACTGTACCTATGATACCGTATCCGAGTTCTAAAGTCAACAAAAAGCGACTTAGGGTAATAAAAATTGCTATGAGATTTTTTCTCCTTGTTTTTTACTTTTCTACTCATAATTATAGACTTATATTATTTATCTTTATCTATTTATTTATATAGAAAGAACATGACATTCTTTCAGCCCACTAAGGAGAGTAATTCCTGTATGCCATGAGAGTAATTCAGCCGCCAAAGGAGAGCAATACACGCGTGCCATGAGAAATTTTCAGCAAAAACTACTCTTTTGTGCCTGAAAAAATCTCTCTTTTCGCAGGGAAAAATCTCATGGTTAGAAGAAAGCGGTAGAAAATGGTGTTTGTTGCGCCGCTGCTCCTACGCTTTCACTTGAGACTTTAATCGGAAAAACTCTCTTTTTGCAAGATAACTTGCCCGTCTGACTACAGTTTTTGTCCGACAGGGGAGGGAACAAACAAGGTTTTAGAAGTTGAGCATTTTTTACTCTCCCTTGTGCTTCGGGGTGAAAAAATCTCATTTTTGAAATCTAACTCTTCATTCTGTTCTGACCTGCGATGTGCTGTTGATGAAGGAAGAGGATACTATTGCGCATCCAGAGGGCGGCAATTATCAGGTTCTTGGATGCTGGCCCCGCAGGAACTGCCGCAGTTTTTTACCGTGTGTAGGTGTATAAATCTCATTTTTACTAAGCGTGCAGCATCAAATTGTATAAAATGTGCCGGAAATAACAATGTGTATAGGAAATAGGGATGTATTGACATCCTTGTAAAGTAATGTGGCTTTACAAGGACACACAAAATGCCTCGCTTTGAACCATGAGATTTTTTCAGAACAGGGTAAGTAATATTTATAGTGCGATACAGCGATAAAAAACTAAGGACAAATGGAAAGAATTTACCCTCACACATGAGATTTTTTCTGCAGAGTAAGTAGAAAAACAGTAAAATCCATTGTGAGAACTCGGCAAATTGTGCTCTGAATAACAACCATGACTGTAATTATTCAGCTCTTGAAGTGGTGTCCTGAGCGCCAGCAAATCCAGAAGTAGGGAAAAAAAGAAAGAAGAGGAAGGGGGAAAACACTATCGGCGTTTACGGCGCGTATTATAGCGACGATATTATACAATTTGTCTGAATGAGTAATCGGGATTCGCGTACAAAACGCCTCGTATTCGAAAAAGCGGCTCATCATTTTTTACTCTGCTCGTGATTTTATGCTGAAAAAATGTCATGATTCGAGGAAAGGAGCAAAATAATCAAAAAATTTAAAAGAAAGGTAAAGCGTTTTTTAGAACACAGGATTTTCTACCCATTCTGCTCTTTTTTATGTAAAAATGTCATGGAAGAAAATGCGGTAGCTTCCTGCTTGTCTCGACGGTAGTGATGTCGGCGAGCGTGCTGCCGAACCAGTCAACAATGTAACTGTCGAAAGGTTCTTTCGTTCTGGAGCAAGCAACAGCGGGGAAGGGGAGTACTGGTCCGCAAACGGGTGCTGAGTGATAGACTGCATGGAACGGCTCCATATATTGTACTTGTCCATAAGCGTAGATAATGAGTTTCAGCTTTCCAATGCTGAAGGCTTCAAACTATACTGCTGCATCGTATGAACTTGCAAAACCATAATGATTATCGTGCTTTGAAGGGGATACTTGGGCATGGTAGACTCATTCCCTTAGAAACAGTTGTACTATCTGCAAGCAACTATTTCTTTTTGCTCGAACATGTCCACAACGGAGTATGCACCAGCTCCCAACATTTGTGCTAGGAATCACTATCCACGAACAACGCTTCACTGAACAGTAATGCAGTAATGAAACTCTATGCTTTCAGGAACTCATCACGCCATGCTATGAAACAGCCTACCAGATGATAGCTCTTCCAAAAGAACTGGAATTGTTTTATGAAATTCTACTCTCAAAGAGCCTGAAATAATCTCATTATTCAGAAGCTCTACTAACTGAAGAGGATAGGTCCAGCTCCAAGCTACGCTTCTCGCAAGAACTGAGGAATTCCTAGCAAAGATACCCCACAGTAGTCAGTGCTCCATTGCAGCGAGCAGCCACAAATGGAGTACTGATTCGGGAGCCGCCGCCTTCCTGCCTGCCGCCAATTATTTAGAGTAATATGAGAATCCAGCACCATCAAGTCCTTAAAGATGCTGTTTTAGCACTACGAAATCGAGCGAAAGTGAGAAAATAGCATCATCAAGGGTTCTGGACCATAGATTGACCATTATCCAGCAAATATGGTGGAATAACTCAGCGAAGCAGATAACCGTGTGGCAATAGTGCAACAAATAGCTTGACATTGATGCGGTATGCTGGTATAATTGACTTAGATAGCAGGGATGACCCCTGCTCACCTTTATAGCCTAAATAAGTAACGCTATGACAACGCAGAAATAAGGAGGAAAACAAAGGTGAAAAACCAGATGAAAGCTGTTATCTGTGTGCTGTGCGCCGCAGTCATCGGGGCGATTGTGATTGCTGCCGGTGCTTACGCGAATGCCAAGAAGACAAACGATGAGGTTCATATGGACAGCAAGGTTGAGGTTGTTGCAACTGCTGAAACCGCCAGCGCCGAAACCGCAGAGGTGACCAGTAAGTCCGCTAATGCTGGTTTTGTCTTGGCTGATGGCGAATTTAAAGGTTCTATCGGTATTTATGCTCTTGGAACGGATACCGCAACGGCTCGTGATTTTATTGCTGTTGATATTGCATCCGACTTCACCATCAGAGAGTACAACGAAAACGCCGGATACATCATCTACTCCACTGACATGGCTGATTACCGTATCACCAATACATCGAGCAATGATGTTCCGCTGGATGCAGTGATTGAGCTTACTGATAGCGATGATAAGCCGATGATTTCAGGCCAGAAGCAGATTTCCAAGAGCTCTGCGGTCTCTGTCGTAGCTACAAACTTCGATGTAAAGAACGCCGAAGCTGTCAAGGAAGAGGTTCATCGCATCTGCAATGATGCAGCTCTCTATGACGGAACAATGAATTTTGAGATTCTGGGGAAAGCAGTCAACGCCGAGCAAGCAGTGAATATCGTGGCTACGAACGATGTGATTTCCTTCGGCCAGAATGACAGCACGGTTTACCTCGCCCCCTATTCCAGCTCTCTGACCGGCGCGGGCTTTACCGATGAGGTTGAGATTGTTGACGGATTTGCGGTGAAAGCCGGTGATTATCAGGACAGCGAGAGCGACCTGAAACCCTATATCTACAACGATGATAAAGGCACGGTCAAATTTGTGGCGGCAAGCGAAGATATCCTGAAAGCGACTTTCAATACCGCAGAGCCTGTTATCAAGTCTTAACGGAGGCTCCCGCATGAAAAAGAAAATTGACAACTGGGTCTCAAACATCATCCTGATTCTCTCGCTGGTCTTCATCGCAATTGTCGGAGTGAGCATCGTACTGGCAAAACGAACCGGCGAACAGGTCTTCATCTTAGGCTACCGACCCATCTATGTGATGACGGGCAGTATGGAACCGTATATGATGACCGACAGCATCTGTATGTCGAAGAAAGTGGATTCGCTTGACGAACTCAAAGTTGGTGATGTAGTTACCTTCTCGGTATACAGTGAAGCGGCAAATCGGAATCTGATGATTACGCACCGCATCATCGATATTGCTGATGATGGTACAATCCAGACCAAGGGCGATAACAATGATGCTCCAGATAATTTTCAAATTCACATCAATGATATCTACTCGAAGGTGATAGGCGTATGGAACGGATTTGCTTCCATCGTACACTTTTTCGACTCACCAAAGGGCATCCCTACAGCAATCGGATTTATGGCAGTGATTGTGCTTGGAACGATTGCAGTGAAATGTCTGAAACCAGATAAAGGCAAAGATACAAAAGAATCTGAGCCTAACACCTAAACAGCTCGCAGGAGCTGCGAAACACAAACTACCAATTCAGGGTGGACACCAAAGCCCGAAATAATCGGGTGAAAACAGTGTGACGCAGTTTATCCTACGGGCTGTATTTATTTTTGTCAAAACGGCCCTTGTGTTAAAGCATGAGGGTCGTTTTTATTTTGCAAAATTCTGTAGTAAAGGAGAAATGATTTTATGGCAAAATCCGTAAAGAAATTCATCTTGCCGGTTCTTGCGTTGCTTATTGCAATGAGCTGTGCGATGGTTGGCAGTCTGGCGTATTTCACCGATTCGGCTTCTATCCACGCTGGAATCAAGACTAACAAGCTCACGGGCAGTGTTACTGAGACCACGATGGTCGGAACGCCTGACTCGGATGAGACATGGCTGGAATCCACCACGACCGTAAAGGACGGCGACAAAGTGCTTTTCTCGGCACTGACCACCGACTATAAAGACGGTCTGGCAACGAAGGATTCCATCAAAACCTTCAATGTGAGCCGTGGCAATGCACTGAGCGTTACCGGGGGTTCCGCACTGAAAACCAATCAGCCCTTCAAGGTCAAGTTCACCAACAGCAATGCAGCCGATGAAATCTTCTATCCGGAGATTCATCTGACTGCTCTTGATGGCAAATCGCTTGCTCAGTACGAAAAGGTGCTGGGCGTTGCAGATGCTTCTGCAAAAGCAACTCTCGATAAGACCGTCAAGTACCAGAATGTAGTCAACGGTACTTCCGAGGACCTGCTGACCGCAAACATCTATACTATCCCCTCTCTGGTCAACAAAGCAAAAGTGAACGCCGATGGCAGCTTGTCCTTGTATCTGGATGGCGTTACGGTCAAGGCCGGCGAAACAGTTGAGTGCAGCTACTCTTTGACCGAGAACCTCAATGGGCATCTGGACTACACCGTGCCGCAGGTCTATGTGACCACTAATGCCACGATTCGTTATCCAAGCGCAGTAAATAGCCTGTGGTATGGAACGGCAACGGCTCCGAGCACGACCAGTGGTGTGATTTACTCTCTTGCTCCCGACTATCAGACTCGTGTACTGTGGCGCGATGTGACTGGCAAGTACACGGTGCGCGGCGGTCATGATGCTATTACAGTGAGCGACAAGGATGCCGCTGCAACGACCGAAGCGCTGGATTATACGGTTGCAACCTACCAGTATACAGGTGCAGACCAGACTCCTGCCGCTTATCTGTTTGGCTCCAAAGTTAATACCAAGCTGTACAAGGCAGTGGATGGTAAGTGGACTGCGGTTAATGCAGCAGTAGAGCGCGGCAGCTACAAAGCAGTCGTTGATACCTCTGATGTGGAGGGCTTCGCAATTTCTCACACTGAGTTCTACTTCAACATCACCAAGGCAATGTCCAATGTTGACTTCGACAATAAACCGGGTTCTGACGGCCAGCCGGACCCGGACAACAAACTCGTCTGGAATATTAACGATGCCACGAAAGTGTATGATGGGAAACAGGTCAGCATTCAGGCAACCGACAAACAAGGCAATGTGCTGACCGACTTCACCTACACGAACAAAGAGACCGGCGAAACCAGCACGGTTGCTCCCAAAAATGTTGGCGTTTATATTGTGCGTGTAAACGCGGACGAAAACCACGAATATCCCAATACCGCGACCATCACGATTACAAAGGCAACGCTTCAGGTCGTTCCGACCATCACCAAGAGTTCGCTGCTTCCTTCTGAAAAACCCGGATTCGGTTATACCGTTTCCGGCTTTGCCGAGGGCGACAATGAGCTGGATATTAGCGGCAAAGATGTGCAATACATCGTTGATGGCAAAGAAGTCCCCTCTTTCGGCCAGACTTATACGATTGGCAGTCACGACCTTACGCTGACCGGCCTGACGGCGAAAAACTATGACTTCAACTATGCTGTGACGGTATTTGCGGTCGGCAAGGGCACGACAACGGTAGATTTCGAAAACAAGCCTGGCACGGACGGCAAAGAAGACCCGGACAACAACTTGATTTGGGTCAGTGCTGACTCCGCCACTAAAGTCTACGATGCGAAGCCTCTGAGCGTCCGCGCAAAGGACTCTAACGGAAATGTCGTGGATGTCGAGTACTATACCAGTGATGGTAAAACGAAGCTCGATGCTGCTCCCAAGAATGCTGGCACTTATATTGCGAAAGCAGTAGAAAGTGCTGACTACACCTATTCTAATACGGCAACAATCGAAATCACAAAAGCCCAACTGACGGTGACAGCCTCTACAGATAAGGAATTTTATTTGCCATCTGAAATCCCTGTTTGCAGCTACACTGTGACTGGCTTCGTTGCAGATGAGGACGAAAGTGATATCGATGCTGCTGGTCTGATGTACCGCGCGGACCTTGTCAATCAGTTCAAAAAGAACTATATGACCTTCTCAATCGGAAAGCACACGCTTGATGTTGAGGGGCTTGTATCCAAGTCCGGTAACTACAGCTTCACCTATAAACAGGCCACCTTTGAAGTTGCAAAGAAAGATTCTGACGCGAAGTATGATAACAAACCCGGAACGGTCGGAACGCCGCTTACATGGAATCTGAACGGCGCAACAAAGGTCTATGATGGTAAGGAAGTCGCGATTATTGCTACCCTGCCGGATGGTACGGTTTGCCCCTCTATCACCTATATCAAGAGTGATGGTACGACAATGAGTTCTGCGCCGAAGGATGTTGGTACTTACACGGCAATTCCCAGCAGCGGCGACTACAATATTACGAATCCGGCAACCATCATCATCACACCGGCTCCGCTGACCGCAACGGCTAAGACGGATGCGAACGCTTATGTGCCGTCTAGCAAGCCAACTTTAGGCTATGTCCTGAGAGGTTTTGTAAATGGCGAAACTGATACAGTGGTTGATGGTACAGGCGTTAAGTATGCTGTTGATGGTAAAGATGCAGAAGCGAGCGGAGTGAGCTACGAAATCGGAACACATACGGTTAGCGTTAGTGGTCTGGCAGTAAGCAATTACACAATCAGATATGTGGACACGACTTTTAGCGTAGCTAAAAAGTCGGTCGATGTAAGCTTCGATAATAAGCGGGGAAGCGACGATGATTCGCTGACTTGGACAATGAACAATGCACGGAAAGTGTATGATGGCAAACCCGCATATGTGGTTGCAAAGACCGACGCTGGGAAAGTAATTGCTGTAGAGTACTTTGAGAGCGATGGCATCACCAAACTGACATCTGAACCCGTTAAAGCAGGAACATATATTGCCAAGCCCGTGGATGACGCGGACAACGAATATGTGGGTACGGCGACAATTGTTATCGAGAAAGCTCCGCTCGAAATAACTCTCAAAACTGTAAAAAGCAGCTATGAAGCTACCGAAGCGCCTGAATTCACATATTCTGCTTCCGGCTTCGTAAATGGAGAAACTGAAGATGTGCTGACAGGAACTATCCAGTATGAAGTGTACAACGGTTCTGGTTTAACAGTCTCTCCAGATGAAAACGGCCAATATGCTGTTGGTACTTATTTTATCAGAGCGAACGGTCTTATTGCTGAAAACTACACAATCCAGTATAAGATTGGGCAGCTTGTTGTGGAAAAGCCCTTGGCAACCGGCGCAAAGTTTGGCGTTACGCAGTATCAGATGTGGGTAAATGACGACCTGAATACCGGCGCGGTGCAGGTGTTTAATTGCACACCGTTCTATCAGTATGTGACTCAGCCAACAGTTGAATTTCAGAACGATACATCTAAAGCGGTTGTATTTGTGCCGACAATTACGCTGTCCTACGCGGATGGAAGTCCTGTTGGAGTAAATGAATATTATTACTGCGATGGGCTGGGATATTCAACTGGTGAGTACTCAAAAGCAGAGCATGTAACAGTGCAGTTGTACACAACACGCTTTACATCAAAAGAATACAGCTTCGTTGATACTCCGGTGCTCCAGAGTAAAATAAAGTCTGCTGCGATTGACAATGGTGACGGCACAGTTTCCTTTACCGCTGGCGAATATACCGTTGCCAATAATCGCTCCACATCGGTAAGACTTGGCTCGCTTATCAAAGACGCTTACAGCTTTGCCGACAAAGAAAAAACGCTTATCATCAGCGTGAAATGCACGGCACGATTTGAGGATGACTCAATCACAGCACCTATCGAGATTACCGATTCTGCAAATAATAGAGCACAAACCACAGAAGCAAAAATCGGAACGAAAATCGATTTCGGCGTGGCATGGAGAAAATCCACCGCTCGCGCTGATTGGCGCTTGGTCTGGGACCAAGACGCATCGGCAGTCATCTTCCCCGCAAATAGCGATGGCTCGCCTGTAACGGGACCGATTATCTACTACACGGATGATGACTCTACTGTATACACCTACGATGGCAAGAACTTTGGTGACTTGATGGAAAAGACTTACTATAAAAAGGTTGGTGATTCTTGGCAGCAAATCAATGCTGACGAAGTCACCAGCGCAGGAGTCTACAAAATCGTGGCATCCTTCAAGGATGAATACGCCAAGTTCAACAATATGTTCAACCTGACACACAATGAAGTACAGTTTACAGTAACTGAATAACCTATCCGCCCCGCTGCCGAGAAATCGGTAGTGGGGCGCTTATGTTTTATCCGCTACGGAGTACTATAGTGCGGACTTCTTATGAATAATGCGAGTACTTACAGCAAAACAACGATACAACGAATAATAAATTTAATTAAAAATGTCGCAATATTGACATAATCGATTGACTTATCCATAAAAATGTGGTATTATTCAGATAACGAAGTTTCAATGCTGTAACAACGAATGAAAGAGGTAATACAAATGATTATGCGGTTGGTCGAGTGGAATGAGGATAGCAACAGACTGGCTGTTCTCTTCTCGGACGGTTCCATGCAGGAGTTCAAGTTAGAGGGCGACTCTTTCATGGATAAGGCGATGACGGACTTCCTGACCCGTTTCCGCACTCCGCAGGAGCTGACCGCTACCGGAGATGCAAAATGGTCGGATAACCCCGCAGCGGATGACATGTCTGCTTGGGGCAAAGATGAAGTCAAGACTGCAGCATATGTGGTGCAGAACAATATCTATCACAATCAGAATGACTTTATGATGATTGTGAATGACCCCACGCCGATTGTCTACTGGATGCAGCATACGACTATTTCTATCGCGGACCTTTCTGACAGCATTCAGGATGGTGAAATCGACAAGAGCGATTATCGCTCCCTGATTGATTACTGCAAGGACCTCGAAGAAGAGGCCAAGGCAATGGGAGAGACCTCCACTGTTACGCTGGCAGCCATCAGAACGAAAATCGCAAGACACCAATTGCCGGGGGCCGTGAAGATTGGCCCGCAGTGGTTCGTGCCAAAAGGAACTCCGTGGCCGTCTGACCGCCGCTTTAAAAAGTAATTGCATCAATACTAACCAATAACAATGCCATATGGCACACAACCAATAACAGGCGTTACTGCCGCAGGAGTTTAATTACCATGAAGATGCGTTTAGTGCGTATTTCAATACCAAGAGAGCGTCCTGTTTACGCGCTCCTATACCAAGACGGAACAATGTTGAAGGATATGAACCTCAACAGCATCAAATTTTCGTGGCAGCGGGCTAATCGTGACAGAGATGTATGGGCCGTTGTTGATTTTCTCTCCAATACTGACTATCCGGAAAAGTTGTCTGCCAATAAATACAGCAATGTAACCAATCCGGTTCCAGTACCTTCAACAGAAGATTTGCAGACGCGCAAACCCCTGAGTTCTATCTGCCGCTGGGATATTACGCCGGACGGCGATAAGCTCGATGATATGTCATGTTGGGGTGGCAGCAGAGTAAGCAACCTTATTGTTTTGGATGATAATAACCGACTGATAGTAAATAGTGACGAAGCCTTTGTTCTTTGCCGCGATGCGAGAAAAACAGCGGTCAATGAGGACTTTCAGCCGGAGCCCGACCAAGTCCACTCCCCTGCTTCCCTGAAAATGAGACTTGTCAGAACGCAAGACAACCTGCGCGATGGCGTTTATCTTCTTTATCCCGATGGCACAATGAATTCGAGCCTGAGTATCAGCGAGACAGACCCGGAGTCTTGCAAGAAGGTTTTCGATATTCTTGAGAACTATAAAACGGGTGAGTTGGGTACATCCGAAACCGGTGAGCGCTGGGACACGGATAGTGCAGATATGTCCAGTTGGGGTGGTGCTTATGCCGTCAACGCGTTTGTCATTACGGCGGATAATAAGCTGATTTTGACGGACCCGTCCTTACTGACGACTCTTTGCATGAGAAAGAAATCCGTTATCGAAAATGGTGAGACGCGTCCTGAGTATGTAACCCTCAAACAGTATTGCGATATATGCTTGCAACTTGGTCTCTATGATGATAGATTCACCAATTGCAAGAACCCGATTGATATGAGTGACCCGGAAGAACTGAAAAAACGGCTTCGCACTGAATATATTCGTCTTCTGGAACTTGCCAAGCGGTGCGCTGACCGTGATGAAGGCAAGGATGATAAAAACACGGATAACTGGAAGGGCTTCCCGAAGGGTGCTGTAATGAGAGTCCCTCGTGTTTCGGGCGATGGCAATAAGACCTTCAATACCTATTACCTCAAAATCTATTATCCTGACGATGACAATATGGCATATGGCTATACTGCCAATGGCGGCACAGGAGCTGTTGCGTGTTTGCCGCGATTCGCAGAAAGAATCGATAATCCAAATAGCTACAAACCTGTTCGCCTGACAGAGGAAATGCTCGATAAAATCAAACAAGACGGCGTTTCAGTGGACAATGAGACGAGAGAATACAGTAAGATTGATAAGCAAACGCAGACCAATCGAAGCTTGAACGAAAAAGTCATAGGATATAAAGGTGAGGGAAAAACTCTCGCCGAGACAGTTGACATTCTCTGCCAAGAGAAAGATATTGACTGTCACGATGAAACCAAGCGAATGAAGATTAACGAAATGGTTGAAAGGCGCTGGGGAAGTGGCGATGAGCGTAAGAGTACAATTCTCAACTTGGCGCTCGAAAATGACTCCAAGGCGGACATAAGCCGGGTAAGCGGATTCACTGAAAATTATGTGACGATGGTTTTGTCCGATATCCTCAACAACAGCAAGTACGGTGTCGTCCAAAACAGCAGAGGTCTTAGCACCAGCCAAGAGGTGTATGACGCTCTGAGCAAGAATCTCCTCGCAGAAATTCGCGAGTCCGAACGCGACCGCATCGTCAATAAGTATCTGGCGAAAGGAACCCGTGACCCGGAGATGATTGCCAGACTGACAAAAATCAATGTCGATACTGTTCGCCAGATTATTTCTGAGAATAGCTGATACACACGCACTGAGCCCTATCTCGTAACAGAGGTGGGGCTATTTCTTATAATATATACATAACAATATGTCAATATAAACAGAATGGCTTGACATCAATATGTCAATGAGCTATAATAAGAATACGAGGAGCCGCAGGGCTCTAATCTCTTTGACGGGCACAAGTAACACTCTTTCAATAGCAATGTACACGATAAAACAAAGCGAGGGCTCTATGAAATACATGATTGAAAACGGAATTGAGGAAGTCACCAAGCAGTCTCAACAGCTTGCGGAGAAACCGAGAATGATGTTTCTCGGATACAACGCTGATACGAAAACAGTCTCTTGTACCTTTGACCAGAAAGGCGCAACGGATGAAACCGTGGCTTTTATCTGCCATCCGGTTGATGCCGATGCGCTTCAGGCAATTGTCAGTATCTGCTATGAAGCCGCAACTATCGAGCGCGAAATGAAGCCGACAACGACCGGCGCGGTGCTCGGTTCGGAAGAATTGAAGCAGATGTTTCGTGAAAACGGATTCATCGAGAAGAATTATTCCGACCTGATTATGGCGGTGTATCTCTGGAAAACCTACATGGCGCGGCATGTTGCTTCTGCCAATGGCAAGAACGCAACCCTCTTTATGGCCTTTGATGGAAACTGCTACACCAAAGACGATATCGGAAAGAACATCTGGTTCTATGACACAAGCATCCGCGAGGGAAACCCTTATATCGGAATCAATCTCCCCGCAGAGTTTGCACAGTGCTCGATTTACGAAATCGGTGCAGCGATGATGAAAGTGTTCAACGCGAAAAAAGACGCGTTGTATGTGATGAAAGACTACGCTCAGAGCTAAGGAGAGAGCCATGAAAAATAAAAGTCATCTGCCGGAAATCCTGCTCCATCTGTTGATAGTGCTGGTCTTGCCGCTCGCCGCTATCACAGCGGTATCCAAGGCTGTTGAAATTGCAGGTATCAAGCCGGACTGGTGCGATGCAGTGGTGCTGCTTTTGAAAACCTTAGTTATGGTGAATGTGGCGATTCATCCTTTGCCGAGTAAGTACAACACCGCGCCGGGAGAGCCCATTATCCTCTTTCCAGCCAATGCTCCGCTTGGCTACAAGAAGCCGTCAGAACATGATGCTGATGAATATGACGAGGGAGAGCCAATCCCGGAAACTGAGCAGAAAACTCCGAGCAAAGAGTCAGAGGCGGAACATACTGATAACGATGCAGATGGGCAGTAGAAAGCCCATCTGATGCAGCAAAAGAAACCCAGTAGTGCAAATAACCCATGATTGGAGGAAGTATCATGGCAACTATTCGTGGAACTTACAAAAAGGACCTGAAAGTGAAGGATAACTGGCGGCTGTTCGTTGCCATGATGCCCTTCGCAAAGAATGGTCAACTTGTCGAGACAAAGTGCGCGGGCGTGTTTACCCCGATGTATGAGGGTCAGCCCTTTACTTTTATCGGTGAGCTTGAATCATACAAAGGGAGCGAGACCTTTAAGGTGAAGAACTACACCGCCGAAATGCCGAAAGGCTTGGAAGAGTCGATGGCATATATCCGCAGCGTCAAGGGCATCGGCAAGAAGCGCGGTGAAGCCATCTGCGAGTATTGCGATGGTGACTTGACCCGCCTGTCGATGGACGATGTGGAGAAGCTCAAGCCCCTGTGCCACGGCTTGAAAGAGGAAAGCCTCAAAAAGCTGATTGACCGTCTGAATCAAGTAAAGCTGATTGGAGAACTTCAGAAAACTTACGGCACGGCAGTGACAGTTGAGGAGCTTTCCAAAATCGTGACAAAGTTCGAAAACAGCGTGGAGCGGGTGATGAAATACCATCCCTACTGGACTGCTCCGGTCGTTGGATTTAAAGTGGCGGACCGCATCGGAGAAATCGATAAGGTCAAGCCAAATGATATCGAACGGTTATCCGCTGCTGTACGGCACAATCTGAACGAGCTCTGCCGCAAGTATGGGTCGGCAATGGCTGTATTGGATGAGTTAATCGCTAAGACGATGAGTATGCTTCAGGACACGAAACTTGGCGGTGTGGTGATAGCAGACATCCATAAAGCAATCAATGCGATGTGGACGAACCAAGAAGTGCGCTGCACTTGCAACAAGAAATACATCTACCCAAAGAAGAACCTTGATAATGAAAAGGCGCTTGCCGAGTTCGTGGTATACAACACGGGCAAGGTTTCTCAAGAAAAGCAGGATGCCTTCAAAAAGGCATTTGCAGAGTGGTGTGTGACGCATAGAGAGATGCAGCTCTCCGCAATGCAAACGGCGGCTGTCTGGATGGGCGGAACGAATGTGGTCAGTGTGTTGACCGGCGGACCCGGAACCGGTAAGACTACAAGTTTACAGGCTCTGATTGATTCCTACGCTGCTGCTTTTCCTGACGAGAAAATCACCCTGCTTGCTCCTACGGGATTGGCAGCGAAGCGAATGAGCGAGAAGACCGGCAGACCGGCCAAGACAATTCACAGTGCGTTCCGTCTTATTCCAACGGATGATGACGAAAAAGATGAGTTCGCTCCTGATTATAATGATGCTCTGGTGCAGCGCATTGATTCAGGGCTCGTCGTGGTGGACGAATTTTCAATGGTCGGAATCGACATGGCCGCCTTCTTGATTGACCACTGTGATTTCTCTTCAGGGCGCTGTCAAATCGTTTTGGTCGGTGATGTTGACCAGTTGCCTTCGATTTCGGCGGGCAGTGTTCTCCTGCATCTGATTTCATCGGGCGCAGTGCCGGTGACTGTTCTGGATAGAAACTTTCGTCAGAGCAATCAGACCGGCATTCCTGAACTGGCTTCTGAAATCAATGAGGGAAAGTCGGTGCTCAGCTTCACCGGTGGCTGTTCATTTGACTCTGTTGATACCTCGAACAAAGAACTGGTCTGCAAGGAAATCACCGAGCAGTATATCAAGGCTATCAAGGAGCACGGCATCAAGAATGTGCTCGTCTTGGTCCCCTACCGGAAAGAGTGCAACTCTTCCGGCCCTATCTGCACGGATAAGTTAAATCCCATCTTGCGTGATGCTGTAAACCCGGCAGCACCCAATAAGAAGGAAATGAAAATCGGTGAGCGGATTTTCCGAGAGGGAGACCGCATCATCAACCTCAAAAACGCAACAGACTGTGTGAACGGCGATATTGGTACAGTAGTAAAGGTCTCTGCTGACGGCGAGACAATGTCCATCGAGCTCGACTGTGGGTCGATTCTTGAATTTGAAAAGTCGCGTGTGGCAAAGGCAATTGACCTTGCCTACACCGTGACCGTTCACAAGAGTCAGGGCGGCGAGTATAGTGCGATTATTATGCCGTTCGTTCGTGGGCATGAATACATGCTGTATCGGCAATTGACCTACACGGCAATCACAAGAGCAAAGAAACAGTTCCTCGGAATCGGGGACATCAATTTGCTGAAAAAGGCCGGTATGGATGCCCATGAGTTCAAGCAGCCTAGAGACCTTTTGGATTTGCGGATTATAGCGCTGGCCGCAAAGAAATCCCCTTTGCATAATGACGGTGGGGAAAGCAGAGCCGCATAAGTAGTCTCAATAGAAACATAGTTGAAGGAGGAAGCGACTATGGCAAGTACAGGCGTTAAGATTGAAGCACTGACTCTCTCCCCTGCTCAGCAGGAAGAGCAGTTGAATACGATTCTGGAGTTCTTGAAGCTGGTCCATCCCAGTCTCACCAACAATAACAGCGGCGCTTGCGTAGAGCTGCGCCCGCTGGCCCGCAATCAGGATAATGTTCCTTTCGTGCTGTTTAAGAACAGCTACAACACTTGGCAGCTCCGCGAAAAGGATATCGATATTCTGCGCCGCTGGCTGGATGCCCGCAACGGCTATCCGATGTGCATGTATTACTCGGTCTATGCCTATGACCATGACAAGCGTACCTTGACCAAATCGGGAAAAGTCGCTCAGAAGGGCAAGATTACCGTTGAGGCCGCGAAGTTCGCAGAAGAGCTGCCGCTGGATTTCGACCACTGCGATGAAGAAGAGATGAAGAAGTATGATAAGATGTTCGAGAGCATCGGCATCCATCCGCTTTGGCTGTTCTCCGGGCATGGCTATCAGGTTCATATCCTGCTGACCGATAAGGTCGTGGGAAAGACTCTCAAATACCTCGTCAAGCTGATTCGGGCGAAGGGATTCACTCATGTGGACCCGGCGTGTGTTGACGAAGCCCGCATGATGCGTATTCCCTACACCTTCAATGCTAAGTGCTTTGAAAAGCGGACCAAGTACCCGGAAGAGCGCGAGAACCCGCCGATGTGCCATGTTGTCAAATTCAGTGACAAACGCGTGTCGCTCAAGAATCTGATTGACGCTTTGGAAAGCATCCCCACGAAGGACATGGATGAGTACATCGCAGCATTGTCTATCCGTGATGAAGTGAAGAGCTTGCCTCAGAACAAACAGAGTGCGGCGGACACTAAGCCTCAACCGATTGATGCAGGGAATAGAGTGATGCCTGAATACCCGGCAGGGCTGTTTGAGGCAGTGAAAGCAAAGGATTTCCCTACTGCCATCAAGAAGATGCTCACCTTTACTCCGCAGGGCTACCGTCACGACACGATGGCTTTCCTGATTAACTTTCTGACGGTCTATCTTGGCATCACCGCAACCCAGACCCGTGACATCCTCAAAATCTGGAATGAAAAGGCTTGCGAGCCGTCTCTCGAAAACTATGATGCTGAGTTCTCCAATCTCTGGCCGGGAAGCGGCAAGTACAGCATCCGCAAACTCGCTGCGCAGCACGGTTTTATCGACCTCAAAGACTATCTCAAAGTTCGGCGTGCTACTGAAATCAAAATTCCAAACCAGCTATTTGAAGCAATGAAAGAAGTAAAAAATAGCGCTGTGAATGTCTATCTTGCTATTGCAATGGCAGAACATGATGGTGTTGTAGGTGACATCCAGAATATTACGCGCTATGCCAACATGAAGTCTGAGAGCAATGTCCGTAAAGAAATCAAGGAACTGAAAAAACATCAGTTCATCTATAAGGTGGACGGCTTGCGCTCTAAAGGAATCCCCGATACATACAAAGTTAGCCAGTTTCCCCTCTCTGGCGGATTCTATTCTATTGAGTACTTGGTTGCACAGGACTATCTAACCTTGTTCTCCTCAGAACTTTGCTTACTGCTTGTGTTGCGCCGGATTTGCAGCCATAAAACAGATGTTATTGTGAATCAATCGCAGCTTGGTGCAGCAATTGGATGTACAAGAACAAATGTTGGCAAGCTGATGAAGAAACTTGAAATGCGCGGGTATATCACGATTACCGAGAAATATATGGACAAGGTGAAGTTCCAGTGCATGGTCGATGTGCTCAAATAACCTGATGCGTTGCGCGAGTACGAAAAGTAGATAGAATGAGACCTAAGGGAAGCAAAATTCCCAGATATGAAAAGGAGATGTTTTTATGAACAAGTACGAGATTTCAATTGACCGTATCCAGTATGAGCCGGAATGCGAGCATCTTGTTGCTGGCGGAAAGGTCAGCGTTGAAGGCGAGGTATTTGACCTCCTCTTCGAGTGCAATGAGGAAAACGAGTCTGTCGAGATGACTGGCGAGAAGGTCCTCATGGCGTGGTATCGTGATGGCGGAGCGCTTATTTCTGTTGGTCTCGACAGCAAGTATTACGATGCCTTCGATGAACCCACCTTTGACCGTGCGGAAAAGTTTGCAAAGAAGGTTTACAAGCGTGTGGTGAAGATGGTTGATGAAGCAGTCACTGCCGAATTGGAAGTGTTGCATTTCTTATGTGATGACACCGGAGAAACATGTATAGGTAGTGGAGAAAAATGCCGTGTTCCTGATGATATTATATATCCGGAGATATATGACCAAGAGCATAAGGTACTGAGCGCCGAAGAGTATTTGAAAAATCGTGCAAAAGTAAACCTTTATTTAGATAATCAAAACCGAGTGATGCGCTCAAAGTGCGAGCCAGATTCTTATGGGTTGTATCCAGATGAAATCGCTGCATTAGTTTTGCTAGATGGAGGTGAGAGAAGATGGCAACCCGGAAAAGGGGCTATACAGGTTTACCCAGCATTTCTTTCGGACATAAATAAAATATATAGGGACTTGCAGCAGAGAGGATTCATAGAATTTGACTCACTTGGAAGTGGTGTGAAAATAGCGGAATGGAATAATATTCAACGATACTATAGTAAAGTGTGTAGATGGAAAAAATCGAAGACGCGAAATGCAGTGATTAGCGAATTACTTCAGAATGTGCCAGCAAGTGATTTAGAAAAGGCGTTCCCGAATAGGGCGCTTCGCGTTTCTTTACAAGGGTTAGAAGCCATTGATAAGCATCCGGGAATAGAGTTTGCAATTTTGACAGACCACGACACAAAAATTGTTACTGCTACATGTCAAATTTATAAGGGCGCAATTAACATCTGGAATGTCGAAAAAAAGTATTCAGAAGATGTGTGTGCAGGACTTAGAGACTTCTACTATACAGCAATAAATGAAGAACACCTTGAAATTGACGATTTCCCAAATAGTTATAAGGTGTGGAGTGTGCTGTATAATATAATGCTAAAGTCATGCAAAATAAATATTATAGACAAGTGCGATAAAATAACAGTTGGAGCTTTTTTAGAAAAATATAGTTCTCAATTTCCTCACAAAATATATGATAATTGGCATGGTAAGAAGGAGAAAGGCTTCAACGAATTCTTAGACATGTCATTGACCGAGCTTTCAGAACGAGCAAGATTCATGGGAAGCTCAAAATATAACGGAACATTGATATACAAAGCCACGAATGACGAAATTACGGCAAGGACAAAAGATATATTTGCGTTGCTTATGGATATGACATGATATATCTTTTGCAACACTAAATTATATGACCTGCATCAGTATTTTGAATAAAATGGGTGGCGAAAAGTCCGCTCGGTCTAATGATGACAGAGCGGGCCTTTTTATGGTATAATGCTGGCAGTTGATTATTTCCAGAGCGAGGTGAACGAGAGTGACGATTGGCGATATATTGGTGAGCAATAGTAAAGCAAATCTGGACAACCTCCTCCCTCTCGCAAAAGTGCAAACACGCAAGGACATCAAGAGATACAGTGATGCTGGTTATGGTGTCGGAATGACAGCCGGTGAATTTGCCGAGAAATATCCCCTGCTTCCTATTGACCATATTTATGTCGGGTTCAATCGACTGTCTTCCTTATACTACTGTGAACCAGATAACGCTATCGTACCAATCGTACTCAGTCTGCAAATTTATGGCGACCATCGCTTGCCGGTCGGCAACTTGAATGATGAACAGTTCCAGCAGCACATTCTCGATACTGCCAAGAGACTGACCACCAACAACGCAGCGTTTATCCGTACCTACATCTTTTCTTTGGAAGACAGCTTTCGCGTATCGGTCTTATCCAAGTACATCAAACAGGCTCCTCCCAGCCCGGAGCTGTATTCTCTTTTTACCGATATATACCGCTCTACTGACTACGGCTTCGGAGTGTTTGATAAGGAAGATTTGAAAAAGGTCTTTGTCGGAAAGTCCGAAGAGCAGAAAGCGGAAACAGCAGCTAAGCTTGCAAATTTTCCTGACAAGGTGACGCTTTATCGTGGCGAGGGCAGCAAGTCCACGCCCTATAAACAGAGTTTCTCTTGGACGACCAGCTTCAGAGCGGCCTGTTTCTTTGCTTGCCGTTTACCAAGTGCGGAAAATAGCAGAATCATCACCACAGAGGTAGCAAAAAACGATATTGTTGAGTATTTTCCCAAGAGCAGCGAAAAAGAGGCTCTTGTACCACCTGATGCTGTGGAAGCGGTCAAAATCGATACGCTCTATGGCATCAATGCCTTGGCACAGGAAGTTTCCAACATTATGCCGGTATACCAATGCTATCGCCAGCGCATTGCAGAACTCTATGAGGAGTATGGGCGCAGCGATGAAGCAGGACATGATGCAGAGCACACGCTGCGTGTTCTTTTTGATGCGCTGCTACTTATTCAGATTCAGAAAATCAAGTTGACGCAGGAAGAGACTTGTCAGCTCTGTGACGCCATTATCTACCACGACATCGGCCGCACGAACGATGATGTTGACGATAGCCATGGCAAGGCATCCCGTGACATTTATGCCGCTGACCGCAAGCCCGAAAATCCCGGTACTGGATTTCTCATCGAGTATCATTGCCTCGATGATGCTGTCGCTCGCAGAGATTTAGAGGCTCTTTCTCTGCCGAACGCTGACCGCATCTGGCTGCTGTATACGATTCTCAAAGATGCCGATGCGCTTGACCGGGTCCGGTTCGGGCTCAGACACCTTAATCCTAAATACCTGCGCAACGATACAGCGCATAAAATTTTGCCCGTAGCACAGCTTTGCTTAGGGCAGCTGACTTTCTAAGAAGCGCACACGGGAAACCGAGGAATAAAGACAGTTAATACAAACTGCTTAACGAGAGAGGAAATCCTCTTTCTCGAAGAACACAGCGTGCAGGGCGACCTGCATCTTTTGAGTCCGGATTTGTCTGTGAGGGGAGAAATCGAGGACAAGGTCGGAGATGAGCTCATGTTCCAAGGCCTCGACGAGAACCATGAGCCGAACCAGATAGGTCGTATCTGCGAATCGATTCTTAACAAAATTCCTATCTCGCCAGACTAAAAACAAAAACCAATCCGGTATTCCGACACAGCAAGAGGAGCGTCCGCCAAAGCAGACGCTCCTCTTTGTGTTTCTTGTGCTTTTTGTAAGCTTGCAGCTTACTTGCCGCTGCCGTTCAGGCGCGGGATGGTCTCAGTCTTCGTTTCATTGCAAACCGTGCAGGTGTAGGTCTTGACGCCTTCTTTTTCAGCCGTGGGCTCAGTAGTCACAACACCGTTATCCCAAGTGTGGTCTTTCTTGGGCGTGAAATCGAAAGTGCTGCTCACATCACCGCAGACTTTGCAGTAGATTTCGGTGCGACCCTCTTCCTTGCAGGTAGACTCTATGACACGCTTAGCGGCATGGTGACCGGTGGAGTGTACAAAGTTGTCCTTGTAGGAGAGGCTGTCATCCTGATTGCACTTGTGCATCGTGTAGCCGTCCTCGGTGCAAGTCGGCGGGACAACGGTAACGGTGAAGGTGTACTTGGTGGGCAGGACCTTTTCGGTCATGGTCGCATTGCAGTTCTTGCAATGCAGAGTCTTTTCACCGTACTCTTCATAAGTAGGCGGGGTAGTGATGACGCCCTCATCCCAGATGTGACCTGTACCGCCGTAGTCGTATGTCATGGTATGGGAAGCATCGCGCTTGCAGTGCATCAGCATGGTGCCCTTCTCGGTGCAGGTAGCCTTTTTCAGGCATTCGGTGTGCTCGGTGTCCCAATCATGGTAACCGATAGCGGGCACAGGCATCAACACTCTTTCGTTGCACCCCTCGTAGCTGCAGTACATCCAACGCTTGCCTTCAGTCACGCAATAAGGTCCCTCGATGATTTCGCCAAGGCGCGTGTAATCGTGCTCATGCACCTTAGCAATATCTTCGGTCTTTGTTGCTTGGCAAACATTGCAGGTGAAGGTCTTGATGCCAGTTTCGGTGGCTGTAGGCTCCTTGGTGACGATGCCCTCATCCCACTGATGCTCACCAGTTGCAGGAAGGTCTTTCACATGCTGCTTATCGTTGCAGCGCTCACAGACATTGTCTACGCTGCCAGGAGTGCCGCAGGTAGCGGGAGTAGTGACTTCCTTATACTGATGGCCCAGCGCAGCAACAGGCGTATCCTGATAGGTCTTTGCGGGATTCTCATTGCAGGTATGCAGCGTATAACCGTCCTCGGTGCAAGTAGGAGGAACGACTGTCTCTGTGAAGGTATAGCCCAATGCAGGAATCACTTCCGTATACACATGGGTCTTGTCATTCTGGCAGGTATAGGTGCGCTCGCCAGCTTCTTCGTAGGTAGCTGCCTTCGTGACAACACCAGCGTCCCAAGCGTGTCCCGTTGCAGGAACAGGTTCCGTGTAGGTGTGGTTTGCGTCATTCAGGCAGGTGAAGGTCTTGACGCCATCCTCGGTGCAGGTAGGAGCCTTGGTGACAACACCGTCATCGTACTTATGACCCAAAGCCGGGATTTCCTCGGTCTTCATCTTCGTGCAACCGGTATTCTGGCAATTGAAGGTTTTTTCGCCAACAGCCTCGCAGGTAGCAGGCGTGATAACAGTGCCCTCATCCCACTTGTGACCCAGAGCCGGGATTTCCTCGGTCTTCATCTCTGTGCAACCGGTATTCTGGCACTTGAAGACCTTTTCGCCAACAGCCTCACAGGTAGCGGGCGTGGTGACAGTACCATCATCCCACTTGTGGCCCAGCGCAGGGATTTCCTCGGTCTTAGTCTCTGTGCAGCCATTACGGGTGCAGGTATAGGTCTTAACACCAGCGGTCGTACAGGTCGCTGCCGTCGTAACTGTACCGGCGTTCCAAGCATGACCCAGTGCATTCGTATAATCGCGTTTTTCTGTCAGAGCGGAATCCTGGTCGCAGATGTAAACGGTATAGCCCTTCTCGGTGCAGGTAGGTGCTACCGTATTGCCCTTATGCCAAGTCTTTTCGACCATCGGGATATCTTCCGTATATGTAGTGCCACAGGAAGTGCAGGTAAAGGTCTTAACACCCTTCTCGTAGATGGTAGCAGGCTTTGTGACCTTACCAGTATCGTAGGTGTGCGGCAGCTTTGCCTTGTAATCCCCCTTGTAGGTCAGACTGGGGACTTCATTGCACTCATAGATGGTATAACCCTCAGCGGTGCAGGTCGGAGCAACAACGCTCTTGATATGATATGTCTTGTCGAGAGACGGAATTTCCTCAGTGCGCGTCTCATCGCATTCCTTGCACTTGAAGGTTTTGATACCGGTCTCGGTATAAGTAGCAGCCTTCGTGACTGTACCGCCATCCCAGCTATGTCCCTTTGCCGGAACAAAACGGTCATTGTAGTTCATGCCGCCCCACTCATGGCAGATATGCTCATCGTAGCCTTGCGTGGTGCAGGTCGCTTCATGACGGCGAACCGTGAAGGTGTATTTTACCTGAGGCTTTGCGGTAGGAGCCGGAGTAGCTGCCGGAGCAGGTGCCGGTGTTTTTGTCGCTGCCGGTTTGGTAGTCCCGCCGGAAGTCGAAGTGCCGGTGCTCGGCTTCTCTGTCTTAGTCGGCTCGCTGGTGGTATCGTCCTTCTTATCGGTGCTCTCAGCGGGCGTGGCGGTCGGTGCAGGTGTAGCGGTCGGTGCAGGCGTGGTAGTTACTTCCGGTGTTTCCGGAACCGCAGCCTGACTTTGGCTCGTGGTCACATCCGAGCTCGTCGTATCGTTGGTGTTTTTTCTTTTCTTGCAGCCGGTCAAAGAAACCGCAACCGTAGCAGCTAAAGCTACAGCAACGATTCTTTTCGCTGCACTAACTCTCCTTTTCATAGTAAACCTCCTTCCCTTTAGGGGATAGTTTCTTAACTATATTATACCAAAGAAAATATCGCGTTTACATTGATTTTTATAGATTTTACAACTTCTCTATCAAGTTTTACTGTTTGCATAATTAGCACATTACGAAACTGTGCATAGTACCCAGTACATATGGCTAACTCTCAACTTCCGCCACTAGCCATTGATTTCCGTATTTTTCTAAAAACTTCCGTCATGTTGCATATTGACTATTTTCCGAGAAAAGAGTACGCTATTTTGAATCGAAGGAAGGGATTGTCATGGAAGTCAGTTTGTTGCTCATGCAGCAGATAGCTCAGCTGTTCATCGTTCTCATAATGGGCTATGTAGTCGTCAAGGCAGGGCTTCTGAAAGCCTCAGACAGCAAGGTTTTATCCGTGGTTTTCGTGTATCTGGTCATGCCGTGTGTTGTTCTCAACGCATTTCAAATCGATGATACGCCGCAGATTCGCACAGGACTCTTGTATTCGATGGGCATAGCGGTTGGAATGCATATCGTGTTTCTGGTCCTCAATGCCATCTTTAAGAAGCCACTCAGATTGGATGCCGTGGAGCAGGTCAACATCATATACAGCAATGCCGCCGCGCTTGTCATCCCTCTGGTTCAGGCTTTGCTCGGCGAGGAATATGTCGTGTATTCCTGCGCTTTCGTCATTGTTCAGCTGATTCTTCTCTGGACGCACGCAAGTGCCTGTCTGCAAGAAGGCACAAAACTCGAATGGAAGAAGATTCTGACCAATGTCAACCTGATTGCGATTGTCGCCGGTGCGCTCTTGTACCTTCTGCACATCTCGCTGCCCTCGCCTATCGTGAACACACTCAGCAGCGTAGGTGCTATGATAGGACCTATGGGTATGCTGCTGGCCGGTATGGCGATTGCGGAAGTACCATTAAAGAAAGTCTTCTGTATACCGCGCAACTATCTTCCCGTTGTGCTCCGTCTGCTGGTCGTACCGATGGTGGTACTGCTTCTTCTCAGTGTTACCCACGCATCCACTTGGATTGCGGACGGCAAGGCGATTCTCATGACGGTGTTCCTGTCCGCCATCACGCCAGCCTGTGCAACAGTCACATCCATGGCGCAGCTGTACAACCGGGATGCAGCACATTCGAGTGCCCTGTATGTACTCAGTACATTGCTCTCTATCATCACGATGCCTATTATGATTGGCCTGTTTGAGATGCTGGCTTGATAGGTTTCTATAGTAATAAGAAAAGCGCCCACTTTTTAGCGGGCGCTCTTTTTGTGCCTGATGTTTTGCTGGACGGATACCACTTATCGATTTTGGCAAAGGTCTTTCCTTGCGATGTGAGTTTATACTCAAGCATCGTGCGGAACATACCAAAACCAATATGACCCATGGCAAGGGGAAAAGAAAACGGAAGTAAACAATACAGCCTATTCCCAACGAGAGGATAAATATCTATATAATCACTTTTGCAGACCCAATGGTTCATTACCTTATCAAATGATAGACTTGCATTTGTGGCAAGACTCAATTGAAGAAGCGAAACTTCTTTTTTGATTTTTGGATAAGCATCATGCAAAAATATTTTATATACTTTATCGCCAGTCTTTTGGGTTACTGCCCATCGGCTCTCATGAATAATGCCCTCGCTTTCTCTTTCGTAAGCACTCATGACATCCACCTGCTATTATGAAGCGAATTGCAAACATTCTGGTATTAGAATCGCAAGTCTGACTCTCCAGAAATATCAGGAAATCTTTTTAGAAATGTTCTGCTATAATACCGTCCAATTCTTTCCTGATTTCAGCAAATGACTGATATAGGTCCAGAGTTCGGACGGAAATTTTGTTTCCGGACATCTGATATTTTCCGTCTGGCTGCATCTCGTCCTTGGTTTTCGCGTACAGAAGCATACCGGATACTTTATGTTCAGTTCCTGCCTTGGCAAGTTCGTATTCCTTGTTCTTGACATAGGTAAATATCTGATATATGTTCGCCGAACAAACCGTCTGCCGGTCGAAATGCGTCTGCATATTATGCTGATAGTATTTGGCGTCGATGATAAGGACCGTGTCCCGCTTTTTGTTTTCAAGCACAATATCGCTTTGCATGGTCGGCAAGTCTTTACGATTCCCGTCATCTACCTGCCATTCTATTTGCGGCGTAGATACCGTCAACTCAGAATGTTCCTGCCGGAAGTATTCTAGCAGGAATTTCTCATACAGATGATACATTTCCTGCGAATCGACAAAAGCAGCCAGTTTCCGGGTTCCGTCTTCCTCAGTTATCAGCATCCCCTCCAAGACGAACCGGCAAACCCCCATCAATAGCTGATAGGTTTGGTTGTTCCGGTGAAAGGCAAGACTCGCCCACCGGATAGCTTTCGGCTCAACCGTATCGACGCAGGAGAAGAACAAGAGTTCCTTCTTTAACGCCACACGGTACTGAGCATTCACCTTGTTGCTGGTCATAAGCAAAAGCGCCGTGGTTTTCAGGATACGGTTCAGAAGATTATTCTCCGACAACTCATCATACTGGCAGCTGAGTCTACGCCGATGCGCTATCTTGTTTTTTATCGTGCCGGGCATGTTCAGTTTTCCGCGCAGTACCGGGAGGTCATCTTCCCTGCCGATATATTCGCGGTACAGTCCCTGTTTCAGCTGCTGGCTGATACCGTTGCTCAGAATTGCGGCAAAGAGGTTCTCGGCGTTATCGAACGATTCGGCACCGACCTTCTCGAACTTGTCTTGCCGCAGAGCCTTAAACGCATAGGACAGCATGTAGTATATGTTCTTTACGAGGATGTTGTCCTTCTCATTCGATGCCATCGTTTACCGCCTTGTGCAGCTTATCCGCCCATTCCTGATACTTCTTCGCATCATCGAACCAGTATTCCTGCAGCATCGGCAGGATGTCATAGTTCACGATGTCACGCAACAATTCATCCGAGCACGGTTCGTTGTCTCCGAGCACGAAGTAGCTGTGCCCGATGCAGAACCCGTTGCCGAGCGTCGGGTCACCTGCGATAGCAGCGTTCAGACCGTCCGTGCCGCTGATGACTTCAATCAGTTCATCAAAAGCGGGGTTGTTATACGCCTTGGCACGAGCCTTAAAGCCATCCGTATCAAAGCCCGGCTCCATGTCAATGAAGCTGAAACGGCGGCGCAGCGCGTAGTCAATCATGGCAAGAGAACGGTCAGCGGTATTCATCATACCGATGATGTACAGATTCTCCGGCACAGAGAACTCCTTCTTGCTGTATGCGAGTTTCAGTTTCTGACCGCGATACCCAGCCTCAATAAGCATAAGGAGTTCGCCGAATATCTTAGAGAGGTTTCCGCGATTGATTTCATCGATAATCAGAAAATACGGTTTATCCGGCTCATACTCTGCTGTCTCGCAGAAAGCCTTGAACAGACCCGGCTCCAATCTGAATCCGTCTTCGTTTTCCTTAGGCTTATACCCTTCGACGAAATCCTCATACGAGTAATTCTGATGGAACTGAACAAACTGGATGCGCTTATCATCCTTCTCGCCCATGATAGAGTATGCCAGTCGTTTTGCGGTAAAGGTCTTACCAACACCCGGCGCACCTTGCAGGATGATGTTTTTCTTGCGTTTCAGTAACGCGCAGATAGTATCGTACTTGTGCGCGGTCATGAAGACTTCTTGTAAGAACTGCTTTTTATCATACTTATCCACGGGTTTTTCCGCTGGCAACGGATTGTACTCACGAATCATATCCATAAGGGATTTGTATTCGTCCGTGGTTAATTGATAAATCGTTGCTCTGAGTACTTTAAAGAACTCCATTTTAGAAAGCTCATCACTCTCTTTAAGTTCTTCAAAAGAAATGGGATTCTCAAGTCCCTCAGTCTTTCGAATCAGGATACGCTGCCCATCTTGCTCACCGGCAATCTCTCCAATGGCGACGATTTTCTTAGTCGGATTGGATTCATAAAGGATAACCGCATCTCCGGTTTTGGCATCAAGAAAATGCTGATAGATGCGGCTCTTGTTTCCGGACGGGGCAAACATTGAGACATTCATAACGCCGCCCACAGGGAAAGTTGAGACCTTCCAGAGCGTTGGCTTGGCGCTCATCATCCAATAATGTTTATCAGTGGGCAAATTACTGCTTTGACTCATTTTGTATTTTTCCCATGCGTTAGCAAGTTCATCTCTAAGCTTCCAGACAAAAACGCCGTCTGCTTTTTTGTCAGCTTTTTTACCCTCATACAGAACTGCCCAATAGCACTTGCTACCATCTTCTCTCTCATAGATGGGGCAGTTTGTTGCACACTGAATCTTTTTGGCAAGAGAAACCGATGCAGAATTGTAGGCGTTCGCCTCTCCCCCGTACTTCATTGCAAGCTCAGTGCAGGTGGCCTGTCCTCCAATATCCGCGAACTGCTTAATGAGGGTTCTACTGCTGTCATCAAAGATGTTATTATCGCTGAGTAGAGACAGCCATTGAGCTTCTGATATTGCAGGGGTATAATTGCTCGGCCACCAAGCATTCTTTTCCGGAGCTTTAAGATAATGACGGGTAATGTAAAATGCGAAATCTGAGGTCAGTGTATGTAAAGATTCGTCTGCGTAGCTGTCGTCCGTGATATAACCCTTCACTTTTTGCAATAGAGCATCTTCATGCCGTAGAAGTTCCGTCACTTCTTCATAAAAGGGAAGCCAGTTAGAGAGAATCTCTGTATAGTGTCCAGACACAAACTTGTACTGGCTTTTAAGCAGCTCCGCCATATTCTGTGTCTCAGTAAACTTGTAAATGTAGTACTTGGCTGGATATCTTAGCCACAAGTATATGCTGATAGCATGCTCGTCCTGATAGTGGTTCTTGTCAGCTTTGCCGATGATGGATAACAACTTGATTGACTGCTTCTTGAAGTTGTCAAAGCGCCATACGAGTTCGGCACTTTCGTCATAAAGGTCCCGAAACATCTGACGCACAGTTTCTGGCTCAGCGTCCGCAAATTCGCCAATCATTCCAGAAGAGAAATAGTTTGGTCCCATAAGTAAAGGCTTAGCTTCTTTAAGCGCTGCCTTCAACATTGCAGAAAAATCAGACGAATCTATATCCCATTTTTCTGAGAAAGCTTTTACGGCTTTCCACTTGAAGCCTTCCTTTTTATCCCAATACATCTGCGTGAAATCGTTGTAATAAGATTCAACGACCTTTTTGAATTCAACAACATCAATCATGGTTTACACTCGTTTCCTTATAGGATTTACTGCACTGAACTATATATAGATTTATTTTATAGTTTTTGTCGCAAAAATGCAAATATCGTCTGCTCTACCCTTTCGTTTTTGCCTATTGCACAATGTTTACACAGTATCTTTGTTCACTTCATCCATTGACAATATCAGCAGTCAATCTCCACCGTCTCGTCTTCACAATTGACTTTATCCAGAGGTTCGCCCCACGAATAATTTATATACTGCTCTGAAGGGTCATCGTATGCCGCGTAATCAAAATCATCGCCGCCATCACGAACCGGATTACCATCCACAGTAGCATACCAAGTATCGAACCTCATAAACCGATGCTCGGCGCAGTATTCCTTATACTGGTGGAACAGTTCTACGCACTTCGGCCATGGCAGCGGACTACGCACATAGAACTTTAACTGCCACGGTGCATACTGGCTCAGGTCCTCCACACCATACGCTTTCAGCCCTTTGAGAGCCTGCTTCCCTAGTTCACCCTTGAAAATCCTACGCGTCTGCTTGTCCATCTTCATTTTGAAATCTCCTTTTTGATTAGTAGACCCCTCAAATTAGGTCTCCAATAAGTAAGAGAACAAGAAATCAGAAATTTTCCTATGAAATTTCAAGTTTTTTTCTCTTCACCTACTAAACAGAGCAAAAATCCTCGAATTTCTTCACTTTCAAGAATTTTCTTCATTATTTTTAAAGAGATTTTCCCTGAGCGTTTGTAAACTGGCTTCGGTGCTTTTTTAATCGTAGTACGAGTCCTCTATGTCTTCGTAGTCATCATCAAATCGTTCCCCGATAGCAAAGTCGATATACCCGTAAGATGGGTCGTCATAACTACAGTATCGAGCTTCATATTCAGTTTCTACTTCTTTCGGCCTTTCTTCTCTCTGCCTTCTTCTGAACTGTTCCCAAGAGTCTCTACTCTCTACGAACATCTTTATAACCCACGGTTCGTAGACATCCAAGTTCTGAATGCCGCTGTTCTCCAGTTCTTGCAGCCGAAGTTTTCCCCACCGTCCTGCGAACAGCTTTTTCATCTCTTTGCTTATCTTCATATTTCTGTCTCCTTCTTGTGCTTTTGCGGGGTGTTTTTGTTTCCCGCTATATATGTAAAAAAGAGGCCGTTTTGTCTCAAAAACAGCCTCTTTTTTGCAAAATATTTTTTTGTGGTACTTTTGGGCTACACTGGTATAGAAAAGCCTCTACTATATAGGTTAAATTAGACTCCAGAAATTGCAGTCAAATTATAAATTTGTACAATTTCGACAAAATTGGTGAATCTTTTCTGGAAGTCCAAATTATGGGATATGTTGGCTGGTATAATGTAGATAGCCTAAAAAGGAAAAAACAAACAGCAATTAACCTATGGAATGACGGAGGTAACCTATGAGTATTCCGACTATTCCCTCAGGCAAAAATAAGTACTTCGACCTCGGCCCGACTCGGCAGTTTGATGTAGGAGTTATCCGCAAAGCGCTACTCCAATACGAGAACACGATGGCAGCGCAGGCCGAAGCAGCACAGCCTGACAGTGATGAACGCTATCGACTGGCAACTGAGCGCTTGGCAGCACGAGCGCTGGCCGCGAAATTTAGCAAGAGACTTCCTTTCTATGAATGATGATAATGAGGTAAAACGATGACACAAAAGGAAATTCTAAATGTTATGGAGCAGTGCTCCTGCGGTACTCGTATCGCGTGGACACGCAGCAATGATACTGTGGAGCATCGCGGCGTAGTGGACGAGTTCTATCCTGAGAACGGTGCGGAAGATGCATACCTCTCTGTAATCGAGCCCCACCACTTCACTCCTGTGCTCGGCGCATCCGAGATTGAGACTATAAGGATTTTGGAGGACAAGCACCATGAATGTTAAGTATATAAAGCGTGATGCCGAAATGGACCGTATTGCCGAGGCATTCTCCGGATACATCCATCGGCATCCCAGCTTGGACCTGCTCTGGTCGGAAAAGCTCGGCTATATATTATTGAGTATCGACACAGTACAGGATTGCCTATATGGTACAAGTATCTATACAAATGCACAGAAGCTTGCTCGCCGTTTGTTTGAAGAGATAGTCACCGATGTCGTACTAGAATGCGAGGATTGCGACGATGTTTCCAGTATGGACGATGAAGGCCGAGAAGAGGTTAAACGGCGGTGGGCTCCGTTTTTGGAGATGTTGCCGGAGTACAAGAGCATTTGTGAGTATATTCTTGCAGGAAACAAGGACAAATATAGCGAATGAGGTAGTGTATCATGGCGAACGATTACGGCTATTTTGGCAGCGGCAGTACCGGATATGCCCACTATAAACAGTCATTTGACCGCAACTTCGGCGGTTCCGGTGGCGGCGGAGGAAATCATAACGGTGGCGGCAATGGCTCCGGCTGCGGGCCTCTGTTGCTTATCATTGTTGTTGCCGTAGTCGCTGCGCTTGTGCTGTGGGCAATGTGATTCTTAACAAGCGGCGTATGCTGCCAATTAAAAATAGGGCCATCGCTTGCGGCGCGGTGGTCCTCTTTTTTGCTTGCTTTTTGTCCGGTCTCGTGGTAAAATAATGTTGAAAGTGAATTCAATGAAATATAATTCAACAAAATTGGAGGTGCGATAATGTTTATTGGTCGCGAGAAAGAGCTCACCCTTTTGCAGCAGGACTATATCGGAAAGGCAGTAATGGTTTACGGCAAGCGCCGGGTCGGTAAGACCACACTCATCCAGAAAGCGCTTGAGAACTGTCAGTATCAGACAGTGTACTATGAGTGCTCAAAAGGCGCAATGCAAGATAATATTGACGGCCTTGTACGGGAATTGGTCCGAGTCAAAATGCTGCCTGTACCTTTGAACTTCAGCACCTTGCAAGATGTGTTTATTTATCTTAATGCCCTGCCTAAAAAAATAGTGGTGGTTATTGACGAATACCCCTATCTCAAAAAGGCAACCGACTCTGCAACGGTTGACTCCATTTTCCAGAACATCATCGACAACAGGCTCACGAATATCGAGCTTATCCTTTCTGGCTCTCACATCGGGATGATGAAGGACCTCTTGCAGGAAAGGAACGCTCTGTATGGACGCTTTGCAGTCACCATTAAACTCAACGAACTGAACTATCTGGACGCAGCAAGATTCTATCCTGACAGGACCCCTTACGATAAGGTGGCACACTATGCTGTCTTTGGCGGGTCTCCTTTCGTGAATCAGGCACTGAACCCTGCGGCCACGCTGCGTGAGAATGTCATCAGCACAATTCTGAATCCCGTGAGCGCTGTGTATCTCTACGCCAGTCAGTTGTTGTTGTCAGACTACTCCGTCAAAATCAACGCAGAGCGCATCTTCTCGGTCATCGGAAACGGTAAGAAGCGCTACACAGAGATTGAGGATAAACTGGATGTGAAGAAGACCGGCAATCTCTCAAAACAGATTAAATCCCTGACAGAACTTGAAATCGTCTCACGCAATAGCCCTATCAATAAGATTGGCGATAGTAAAAAGGCTACCTTCGAAATCAATGATAACCTGCTGCGGTTCTATTTTACCTTTATTTATAAAAATGCCAGCGCGTTACAAGTGCTAGGCGCAGAGGCTTTCTATGATGGGTATGTAGCCCCAACTCTGACAGACTTCATCTCTCGCCGATTTGAGGGCATCTGCCGCGACTATTTCAGCTTGCAGGTCCGTTCTGGAAAACTGAATGGTGTCCGCAACATCGGCAGCTACTACTATGACGACCCCGTCCACCGCAAGAACGGGGAGTTCGATGTCGCTCTGGAGCTGGCAAACGGTTATGCCATCTACGAAGCAAAGTATTATGCCCAACCTATGACCCTCGATGAGATTCACCGTGAGGCTCAACAGGTGGCGAACATCAACGAACTGGCCGTTAAGCAGCTCGGATTCATCGCCATCAATGGCTTTGTGGAGCAGGAAAAGTCCTATATCTATCTGGATGGCAATGACCTTTTTGCGAGAATGTAGCCAGAAGCAAGCGGCTGACGCATCACTGCTGCAATTCAACCTGTTTTCGCACAAATCAAGGTCTTTCTCAAAGAGGTTCACCCATGGAAAAAGCCACATACAGTCTATTTGCTCTAAAGCAGTGCAAGGAACTCGTCCGGAAAAGCCGGTGGAGCACAAGGTTGAAGGCCGAGCATAATTCCCGGTGTGCGGAGGTCAATGTCCTGTTCGCATCCTGTCAGAAGCTGCTCAACTATGTCATGTTCCAGCCAGACCTTTCCCCTGCTTATGACTATCAGCAGATGGTCTCCTCGAATAAATGCACGAAAAAGCAGCTGGACAATCAGCTGCGTGTATGCCGCTCGTTTGCCGAATCTCAGATTTCGTACATCGAAGAAGCAATTCGGAACGGGTCCGTAAATAGCATCCCATGAATTTCAATACCAAGGGAGACACTTTTCGTGCCTCCCTTTTTTTGTTGTTGCGCCGTCAACGGGATGTCTGCAGCTTCACCTTGCCAGATGCATAAATCGTCCAGAACGGAAAAAGGACCCCTGCCACAATAGCAGAGGTCCTTAGTTTGTGCATCAAAGCTTATCGATGATTTGTTTTACAGCAGCTGGTTTCGCGTATTTAACACACGCATCGCTCACGAAGATGGTATCCTTTTCTGTGGGTTTCTTCCACATAGCGGGATAAACTTCCAGTTTCTTTCGAGTATTCTGTTTCTGTACATACAAGTCTTTGCCATTGGTATCCACCACGACATCGGCGTACTTCAGAACATTTCCAAACGAGCCAATCAGTTTTCGCTGTTCATCGACTGTCAGCATCTTAGGTCGCGTATTGTCTCTTGCCCAGTTCAGCAAATCCAGGGCTGCAAATCTATCCAGCACGCCATGTACATTCTGGTTCCGGTAATGTTTCAGGCACTTGTAGCATGCGTTCTCACAGGTACAGCCCGTGAGAAGCATCTCGGCTCGCTCCAACACCTCCGGGATGACAGAAGCCACAGCTACGGCATATCCTGCGCCGCTGGACAGACTGTCGTAGATATAGATATCGATGAATGCCCCCGTCTGGTTCTGGCGAACACGGTATCCTGTCATCAGTTCCGTGAACTCCACATCCAGAATACGGCTCACGACCAGACGAATGGTCTCCGCCAATGACTGCCCTGCTCGTTTGACCCAAAGGTTATCTTCCCTACTGGTCTCGACCAATTTCGGGTCAAGTTTGATTTCCATGACCAGCATATCCGTCACGAAATCATAGCCCAGGTTCAGGTTCATAGCATCCCGATGTTGGCATTTGTATGTGGCACCTACGACATACGGTCTTCCGACACCATTAAGGACGCAAGGGTCATCACCCGGCATTGCTGCGCCGCAATCAGGACATACCATAAATCCCTTCTTTGCAGTGCCTTCATTCACCATGATGATGCGCTGGTTTGTCCTTGATGCGAACCGGATATTCTGATACCCCTTCACATCGTTCATGGTCTCTGACTCAGGCAATGTGGAATACAGAGGCTGCTGAACGAAGGAATATTGCTCATCCAATTCGGCTACAGAGATTTCCTTTGCATTCTTTGGTGCGAATCCCCACGGCCGCAGCATTGGCGTAGCTTCCATTAAGTTCTTGTTTCCGCAGAAGGGGCACGCCTTGATTTTGTCTTCATATAATCCAAACCAATCGCAAACGCCGCATTTCATAACGTGTTTCTTGTAGTTGTCGTCTTCAACAAAAGCACGAGCCGGTTTGAATTTAGCATCTTTTCGTTTTTCGCTGCCGGGATAGTAGAATCCGCCGATTTGATAGGTGGCTTTATCTACAACGATAGCACGACCGGGAGCATACTCTCCGATGGCTACATCAAGGCCGCGCTCTACCTGATACTGCGTTTTGCCCTCTCGGTCAGCAATATAGGTGCTGACGACATTTTTGGGGAACGAATAGGTGGGAATCAGCCCTTCCTCATACAATGCGTCCAATAGTGATTTGCTCTTAGTTGTCACGCCGTTCGGGATTTGATACAGTTCAGGATGGTCATCCTTTTTCTTTTTCAGGGCATCCAAACCTTTCGACAGGATGATTCTGTAATCTTCCGCACCGCCGTAGGAATCCGGAATCAGGACCTTATCCGTCACTTTGTACTGTTTCTGGTATGCCTTGTATGCGTCCAGATAATTGTCCAAGAACTCAATCGCCGCCATCGATTCGAGGCTGCTATGGATAGATTTTAGATAATCTTGGAGCGTCACCATGCCAAGATGCCTTTGAACCAGCTTCTCGCTGGTAATGTCAATCCAGGGTCTGCGCGGGTCACCTTGGAACATAGGCGCTGGGTCGTTGAAATAGAGCGTATCATGCGGTCCGTTCTCACAATAAGTCACGATAGTAGAAAGGCTTGCACCGCGTCGTCCGGCACGACCTGCACGCTGCTGATAGTTCTCGCGCATCGGCGGAATGTTGCGAAGTCCGACCGCGACCAACGACCCGATATCGATACCGACTTCCATCGTTGTTGTACTACTGAGGATGTCCACGGGAGATTCTTTTCCGCGTATCATGTCCTGAAATCTCAACTCGTACTTCTCGGTCTTAGACCACATATCATTGTTTTGGTCTTTGTACGAGAGCTGCGCGGTATGCTCCTCCGTATCGATGACATGGACCGGACCGCCTTCCAGTGCTGCCAGAGACGGTTCGCGCCAGAAATCCAGAGCATGAAGTTCTTCTTTATCCATCAAATGGATGCTTTCCGACCCACAGTTAGGGCAGTGCTTATTGAGCGGGAATGCCGTCACACACGAACATTTCTCACAGCGATACCATTCATGTTTCGGGTCATAATGAGGAACAAGTGTTTTCAGATTCACAAATTTCCGTTGCGAAGCGGAATTCACTTCCATGAACCGTTCATTGAGAACATTGCGCCAGATTTCCTGTATGCGCCCTTTGCGCTCCCATCCCATAGCATCACAGATGGTCGCGGGCATTGTCCAGTTCTCAGGATATCCGTAACCTTCAAAGCCTTTTCGGACCTGTCTGCGCACATCGTCATCGATTGTCTGACCCAATGCAAGCTTATCGCCGCAGTCTAAAATCCAGGCATTAAACACCTCCATGAAGACATCGTCATCAATGTCGGAACCCTCACCGAGGTCATTTTTCAAGTCTTCAATGGCATCGTACTGTGCATCTTCTGTAGGCTTCAACCAACACAGTGCCGTAGACAGTAAGGTATCGTAGTTACCGCAGAATAGGCGCAGGAGCTGCTCACGCATCTGGTTCGGCGCATTATCTACCACCGTTAGAGAAGGGCTTCGTGGCCGTCCTCGTTTTTCGTTGCGTTCGTAGTCCTTTCGTACCTTCTCACAATGCGATTCGACAAAGGTTTCTCGGTCTTTGTTGCTGTACATCTGGACATTGTGCAGAGCGGCTTCCAGAGCGAAATACCCGTAGATGTCGTTCAAGGTCTGCTCCGTGTTCGTTTTTTTGGTCATATCCTGCATACGATTGACAGCCAGAATCGACAGCTGTCGTGCCGCCGTAAGGTCAGACGCATCCGACATATCTCGCGCGAGGCGTGCAGCCCGTTGACGGCTGTCGGAGAACAGCAGCACTTTTCTGCCCTGGTTCGGCAGATGAGGATTACTTTCCTTGCCCTTCACAGCCTGTTCTGAATCAAACTGCGCCTTTATCAGGTTGAAGAACGACAGATTGCCGCGTGTCGCAAAGGATGTCAGCTCAGCGCTGCCGACTCGTTTCTGGCAGTGCGGGCAGGTTGGAAATGTAACGACATCAGGGCGACCTTTCTGGCTGTAATCGCAATAGTAGAGCTTGAGGATGCCTGGCTTACCGTCTAGCGAATCATCCGCAAAGTTGATATACCCGGTTTTGCTATCCAGATAGCAGGGACGAGGAGGTGTACTGCCACCTTTTTTGGGTTTGAATCCCAGTTCAGGGATATACAGATGGATTTCTTTCAGCGTCTCCTCAAATACCTGTCCGGAGTTGCGCCACAGGAACGCTCTACCGTTATTGTCGATTTCAGATTTCTCTACATAGCCTTTCACATACAATGCGCCGCATTTTCTGTCGTTGTAGAGTTCATAGACCATGCCTCCGCATTCCGGGCAAGTCGTTCGACCATCCGACAACAGTATATTTCCGAGCGTGATGCCGCCAGCAGTATGCGCACAGGGGCAAGAGGTATTTACACAGGCAAATACACCTCGGATACCTCTGAACAGCATGTGCATACGCGCCGGGAACAAAACCATGCCTTTACTGTTTCTTGCCAGCGGAGCAATCGACAGCATCACACTTACCGCATTTACGGCTTCCTCGTGCGTCACATCCGGGAAAATATCTGCAGCCAAATCATTCAGTGAAGTAGCCTTACCGCGACAGGCAGCAAATAGCTTCTGAAAATCGGTGTAATCCGTCAGATGCTCATACAGCCATGTCTGCATCTGTGCTGTGCTCTCAAACGATGTCGGAGCGCCTTTTATACCATGCCAGAAGGTATTCAGCGCCGACAACTGTGCAACATCATCCGTTTCTATTTGTTCCGGGGTGACAGCAGCATACTGCTTGAACGGAATGGCGATTCCGTGTTTCATGTCGATGACTTCTCTGTCACCAGTCAAATAAGTGAACGAATAGGTGTCTGCCGCCGTCAAGGCCTTAGCAAAATCACGAACTGCTTCCTTATCCTCATCGCTTCTGTCCGGCATACTTGCGGTCGTGAGGATAAACTGAACTCTGTCACGACCGATACCGAGACGATGAAACATTCTTCTGATAAGCAGCGACACTTCGCCGCCGGAAGAACCACGATACATGTGCGCTTCATCGATGATGAACAGAAGTTTATTATCCTTGTTTTTCTCTAGCCATTTCTTCGTCGAATCCCAGATATTCGTTTCTCTCGGTCTGAACAGCATGTATTCCAGCATGGAATAGTTCGTAATCAGAATATCCGGGCAGGCGTTCTGCATCTCGAACCGGGTTATGAGTTCTGCATCTTCGGAATCCGGTATGTGCTGATTATTGCGCAGCCCCTCGATAAACGCATCCATGTCGTTTTTCGCCGGAATCTTGCCTTCCTTGACAAGGGTCTCGTAGTAGTTCTTGTCATCCTCTGTTTCCGGCTTTGTCATCCGCTCTAAGGTATTTGCGAGGTCCCGGTCCTGCTGTTTATCCGGTTTACTACCGGGGTACGGCGTACGACCGGTGTACATGCCGAATTGAGGGCGGCGTGCAGCCTGCCCTGCCGTCTCACGGAAGACATTGATGAATCTATTCTCCCTATCACCCATCAGACGGCGAAGACGGCTGATTTGGTCCGATACAAGAGCGTTCATCGGATACATAACTACCACACGAACACCGCGCTGTTCCCATATATCAGGAGAGTTTCGGGCTTCGTCCGTCAGTTTCGCCATCATAGGCCACATAAAGCATTCCGTTTTACCAGAACCAGTGCCGGTCGCAACAAACAGGTCTTTGCCTTTGACGGCGGTTTCCAGCGCATTTATCTGATGCTTGAAAGGCGCAGTATATACTCCGAGATTCGCGTCAGCCAGTTTTTTGAAATAGGTACGCATCCATTCCGGGATATCAGCTTTATCAATGCCATTTGGGACAGAGACATACGCAGGCGAGGACTCGATGTAGGGTTTCTGGTACAATTCTCCCTCATCATCGAGTTTCGCTGCAACAGTTGAAAGCAGAAGCGGGGTCTTCCCGAAATACTGCGATTTGATATAGTTCTCTAACTCGTTTTTCAGGTATTTATGGACTTCATTGGCTCCTTTTGCCATCAAAGCACCTCCTTGAACTGGTAGCCTAACTTTTCCATTGTGTTTTTGAACACAGGATACACCTCAGCACCCATCTGGCGCGTGTAATGCTGCTCAAAAGCATCGATATCAACATTCATCATAGGCCAGGAATAAAGCTCGCAGAAAGCCTCCTCTGCGGGTGGGAGCAGGTATGGCAGTGCCACCTTTACTAACTTGTCAGATTTGAATACTTCTATAGGCGGCATTGCATCATCACGCATCAGAATGCCAGTTGCAAGTGCCAGCCATTCCTTCGCCTCATTGTTATCCAATACCGGATTTGTCAACCAACCCGGCAGTTGGCTCCATTCCCAGCCAGTTTCGGCTTTACGATAGAAGTAGTATGTATTTCCAGCTGCTAAAGGGACGCGCAGCAAGGATACTTCTACATCCCCATTTGGCGTTTTCAGCCAATATCCGTTGCGAAATCTTCTGTGCGCAAGGAACTCTGTCCCGTCCGGAAATTCATCAACAGGTTTCCAGTCTGCGGCGCTTATATACTTTTTAACATCCTTGCCGAGATTCTTCTTGTGCAACGCAAACATGTCGGTCGCAGACCCGTACACCTTTTGCGGTTCCAGCCTGTCAAGCGCATACGCCCCCAACCCGCTCATGGCGTGGTACTGTAATGGGTTTCCGTTTCGGAGCAGCGTCACCGGGCCATGAGTATAGGATGAGAAAATCGAAGGGTATATCCAGTTGGCACGGTGATAGAAAACCCCTACGCCCTTGTATATTGCGTATATCTTTTTGGCAAGCTCAGCCTCATCTCTCAGGCACGGACTATCAAGGTTCGTAACGGTGGCATAATACCTCGCGTTCTCTTTGATTTTTGAGGTGAACGCCGTAACCGACAGCTCGCTGTTCTCGTCATCGGGGCTGTCCCACAGGGACGCCAGAGCGAGCTTTCCGATAGCACTGTATACGATTCTGTTTTGCCACGCTTCGGTGGTCTCACCCTTGTCTTTATAGATGGATAACCGTTTTGCAATGACATTTAAAAGTTCGGTCGCAGGCATATATTATTCTTCCTCATAGTCGAAATATCGGAAAATTGCTTCCTTGATTTCCTTCGGAATATCATTGCGGTCTTTTACTGAAAGGCACAACTGTTCTCCCCTGCCGACTGCATCGGCATAGGAGGTCAGAAGACAGTTATAAACCAAGGCACTGCTTTTGTTGTCACTGTCCGCAATCAATTTCGTGCTATTAAACAACCCCTGCATTCTGCTTTGAAGACCTGCGTTCACTTTTAGTGCGGCCAGTGTCTCAGAAGGTACGACCTTCTTATACTTCGGCACAAAATCCTCGGCGTCTTGCTTTAACCTTGCTCCATACAACTCATGAATGTCTGGTTCATTATCCGAAATGATATCTGTGTAAATCGGGAGAATATAATTGAACAGGCTCTGCGGCTCGATGGAGAGGTCCTCTGAATAGGGATGGCAGAAAACCAACTGCTTTGTTGCGGTCTTCGATTCCTGTACAAGCGCATCAAGCCAATCACCGCTGAAAGGATTACGGATGATGAGAACACCATCGTCCTCAAATGCTTTTCGTATCATAGAGACGCTGCAAGCACCGGAACAAGTCAGCACATCCGCATACTTCCCCGTAACGGACACGGATAGCGCTTGCGCAATTTCTTCACTGGTATATCCAGCCAAGAGAATAGGACGCTTGGACCGATATACCGTGTATAGCAGTGCTGCCAAGGCCTCTTGGAAATACTCTGCAATACCTGTGCTGGCGAGGTTGTATTCCAGTTCTCCTACGATTTCTTCCCAGGTATCCTTTTCAGAGAACCGTTCTGCCTCGATATCTTCACCGACGGTGTAGTCTCCTCCCACGGGTTCGCCGCTTGCGGGAACGGGCGTGGTCGAAAGCGCAGACGGCAGATAGCACGCCATATCCGCGAGGAATTGAGACACATCTGACCTTGCGGCAGATAATTTGTCTTTTACCAAAGAATAGCTCTCCTCAGCCAACGCTCTGTTGCTTTCGATTTCATCCTGCATTTTCCTTAGCGTGTTCCGATTCTTTTCGATATCGGCGTTAAGGGCATCCAGTTCAGTTTTCTTTTCTTGTTTGGCCTTTTCGAGATTCGCGATTTCTTCGTTTTTAGCTTTGATGATTTCGCCTGTGTCTCGCAACCATCTTTCCTTGACCAGTTCAGTGTATTCTTCACGCAGTTCATCATTGGCAGTTACGAGATGCGAGAGCAACTGGGTGTCCACTTCACTACCATCAAGATAGGTATTTGCGTTAGCGATAAAGTCGCGGATGAACCCCTCTGCTTCTTCCTCCGTGCATCCCAACTGTTCTGCTACTTCCTGCTGAGCAGTTTTGTCATTAGTCTTACTTATAAAAGCCTTAAACAGCTGTAATTCTTTCTTTGTATACTTTTTGTTTCCATCCTCGCTCGACACAAAATCTCCGAACGCTCTCCATGTCATCATTGAATTAAGAATCACATTTTTGACAACATCGCTGCTATCCTGAGTTTGGAGATATCCTTCCGGCACGCCGGGAGCAAGTGTTTTCAAAAACCAGTAATCTTGACCATACTGCGTATACTGATTAACAGTTATAGTTAATGCATCTCTACTATTCAAATAATAATACGGCAGCTTTGCAGTGTCATCGCTAAGATAATATTTCCCATTTCGGTATTCCAATGTTCCGGCCTTGCAAAAAATGCTTTGCTTTCCCTTGGCTGAGTCACCACAGGTATACATAATGTCATGTGTTACGCTTCCATGCGCAATGCCGCCTCGTAGCTTTTCCAGCCCTTGCGCCATATCATGGACATCTAAATCATAGATTTCAATCGGGAATATATCCAGTTCCTTTGTCTTGTTGTAAAGTCCTCCCACGCTTTTATTGCTCGGCTCATCATACCAAGAAATAACTTTCAATTCCCCAATACGGTGTTCAAACTCTGGATAGGTGCGAAGCCAGTATCGGTTTTCAAGGGAGCTGTCTCTTGAGTTGTCATACCAAAACGGAACCAACACGCCATTTTTCACATCTGCCAATCGCGTCCAATTCCAACCGTTTTCATAGCTATTATAGTAACATAGCGATACTGCCTCATACAGCCGCTCAGTATTCATATCGTCCATTAGTTTCGCTCCTTACTTCTGGTTTTGGAGTTGTTTTACTATCAGCGCATGTACATTTTTGGGCATCTTCCCTTGCCTGATATAAGCAGCTATCTTTCCTTTGATAACTGCATCATTCGGCAGCACCTCGCTACAGCTTCCGAATCTATGAGAGACCGATACACAGGTGGCATCTGGTCTTTTTAAGGCATGGTATAGCTCCCCCGAAAACCCGTCAGATATCTTTTCAGGCTTTCTGAACGCGATTTCACGAACCACATCACAGCCTTGAGTAACCACAACGGTATCACCTATGGCTATGGCCAAGGAAACTCGTTCTCCGCCTTTTATCGTTATGACTTGTTTCGTGCGTTCTCTACATTTGACTGTGATGGTTCCATCGTAGCGTGCAGAAACTATGATTTGCTTTTTTGGCGGCAGCTGACTGTAGGCGTCTTTTTCCAACAAGCTATTGTTCTTGTCAAACACTTCAACCACCGGAGTATTCGCAGTTCTTGCAAATGGGCGTTTCCAAACCATCAGATGGTTGCTCTTGTTCATCAGCCCATCGCGCCACTTATAACCGGCCAGTTGCTGTAAGCCATTGGATTGGACTCGGAAATAATTGCCGTATTCTTGTACTTCTGTAGAAGAAGTATACGGCATCAGAGTCAACTCGACTTTTTCATCACCGTGGTAAGCCAAATAAAGCTTTTCCGCGTTATGGTAGGTTATTGTCCCTTCCTCGACCGTCATCGGCCAAATAACATGAAGGTCAATCGCTTTCTTTACAAGCCGGAGTTTGTACTGAAGGAAAAATCTGGCAGATTCGGGGCTGAATTTTGTAGCCCTTACTCTATAAACACGCCACAGTTCACCATTTACAGACTTGTGCATCAGGTCTTTTATAGATATGTCTCTGCATCCATCGTCTGCGTACTGGGTCGTTATCAGGTAATAATCTTCTCCAACTTTTACTTCATCCTCTTGGTGAAGAATCTTATTGCCTCTTCCATCAAACACCGTCCCATACGGATTGATGCCTGGTATAATGGTCGGCCAAGTGTCGAATTTCACATCTATTGCCTTGATGTCGTATTTTAATGCGATGTCTTGCTGTAACGGCAACCATGTGATTCCGCTTTCCTGAACGCGCTCCTTCATGTTGAAGGTATGCGTGATTTTCCCAGATACAGTAAGGGTGAAATCCGTCCTCAGAAGAGCCCCTTGCGGAACTCCTATTGCCAGCGTAAATGTCCCATTATTCAAAAGAAGTTTCAGCGGCATGTCGTAGCATCCGTACTGGAATTCCGGATACTTATTGTACTGTTCTGTTCGTTCTGCACATACTTTATCTTGCTCGCCGCGACTGTGCCTAAAATGCTGTACCTTCTTCTTGCCTTCTGCAGTCAATGTCACATACTGGCCGCACAGTTCGCATATAAACAAGTGCTTACTAACCGATACGGTGTTTGAGTATTCTTCGCCTGCCTGCTCAGCCGTGATACGCCGCCAGCCGTTATTGCTGTCTCTTATGCAAACATGGGTCAAGCTTGGCATGTCCAGCACTCCTTCTTTGTATGTGCATTTTCCATATTTAGATTATACTCTTTTTGTTTTCGTTTTGTTGCACAAAATCATACCGCAACCCTTGTCGAAAGTGCATAGTGTCCACAGCACTGACACTGCTTGCCCTGCAAGTCGTCCAGCACGGAAAAAGGACCCCTGCCACAAAGCAGAGGTCCTCACATCATTCAGCAGTATTCCTTATTTTCTAACTCTCGTTTCCAAGCCGTCCATATTGAGACCCCTGTACCCAACGATATAGTATTTGCCATCGCCATCAACTTCAACGCGGGAACGCACCCAGCATGGTGTGCTGCAATTATCCGCCAGCAAAAACTCGATGCCAGAGCCAGAGGTGTACTCGTTGAAATCATTCTCATATCTGCCGCTGGCGTTCAGGTGCAACCGGCTCGTACCGGCAATCGGGCAATGAATGTAGCCCAAGTTATTCACAACCTGCATGAGTGCCTTGGACGCATCCATGAGCTCATTCCAACGCTGCATATCGTCCGGGTCATCCTTGTTGCAGTCAATGTATTCCAGCGTTCGATTATCGTTGTAGCCAGACCGCACAAGCAGGTTCTTTACCTCAACAAGTGCATTATCCATGTGCTCTTGATATTCTCAGATGTCCATTTTGAAGCCTCCTATATTTTGCGCTATTTTTCGTTAAATTCATTATACCAAATTGGGAGTGTCATTGTCTGGACTTCCAAGACACTTTTTAGAATAATTTTATCTTTGCGTTATTTTACCGCCTTGTTTGAAAGTTGCACGACCCACTTTGGTCTGCCTATCTGCATCGTAATCAGCAACAAATGCAATATCCTCTTCCCAGCAAGCGATAGCGTTCGCCATATCAGGGTTACCTCGGCGCAACTTGATAAATTCAGAGATTTTTTCGGTAATCTCCCACTTGGTAGCTTGACCGCTATCAAGTAATTCGGCAAGGATGACTTGGCGTTTCCTTTGAGAAACAGAAGCCTTAACAGAATACCCTGCTCTACTGAGGAAAGAATCGTCAGCAAAGCCAATAATAGCATCTCGACCAATAAAGCTGCGGTCAAGTTCACAGTTGAATTTTAAACCGCCGTATTTTCTGTTGTAACTCTCAAACACTTCATAGTTCATAAAAAATGTTGAACAGCCGCTACAATATTGCGCAGTCACAGGGACGATATTACCTTTTTTAGTTGTTACGAGCGCTGTACAATCAACGATTGTATCCTGACTGAATTTTTTTGAGCATTTAGAGCAGTGGCATATTTTACTATATAGCACAATTTTCTTGTTTGCCGGGATATCTGACAAATTCACATTACTATGCCAAATACCTTTTGCTTCTTGTTTTTGTGACTTCTGTTCTTTTGCTTTATTCGCTTCTCCTTTATTATTTCTCACTATTTCTGATTGTTCTACTCGCGGCTTTAATATTGCCTTTGTTCTTACTGTAGCTATTATCTCCTCCTGATACTTGTATTTTCTCGTCAGCGTTAATTCCTTTATCGGGTCACTTTTGTAGCTCTCTGTGAGGCTATTTCCATAAAACCCTGTTGAAATAGTGAATGCTCCTTGATAAAAATTGCACTTTCGTCTCAGCAGTTCTACGACATTTATAATGAGTAGATTCTTATCCTCTATATAGTAGCCACCAATAAGCTCTTTGCTTTTCCCAATTCCTTTCAATGGAATATTTTTTTTGGAATATGAATATAGACTGTTCAGGAGATAATTTTCTATTGCTTCATAAGTTTTGGCTGTCACTGCACAAATTTTTGCCGTGTTTACAATATTATTATCTTGTTTTCTTTTAACAATATTCGCATCAGCATGGGCTCTAATCGTTTCATTCACTGGACCTTCTTCATGTATTCTGCATTTAATTACTCCATTTTTCTCAGTAAATGAAATATTTGCAAGTATCATTTTGCAATCATTTTTACTTAAACTAATGTTTTCCCATATCCCGAAGCTTTCTCTTTTTACAATGTAAACATTTTTCCCTACTATTCTGATTGCTGGTAAAGCCACCGTTTTCCCATTTGTCTTTTTGAAATTATACTGCGTTCCATAAATCTTCCCATTGTTTTGATTCGCCTTTCGAAACCTTTTGACTTGAGCCTCTGGGATAACATAAATCGTTGTTTTCGCCGCAGTCTTTTTCAGTTGTTCCCTAACTTTTGCTTCGTCCATACTGATTTCTCCCTCAACAACTCTGTCACATCAAAGCTCGATGCATTATAGACGGTCAATCCCTTTTCCAAAGCATACTTGACGGTATAGGCAGTTCCGCCTGTGGGCTTATTGCAGTAACAGATGCAATATCGCGAACCATCCACCAAATGTCGGTCACGCGCAAGATATGCGCCCTTGCTTGGCTCTTTTGACACATATACAATCTTATCCATCTGCTTGTCAAGGAGTGCAGCTTTGGCCTGTTCTTCCTGCGGCCACTTGGCGCGGTAGCCCTCAAACGGAAGCACCTCTATGATTTTCATACGCTTGTTGTCCTTACGGAGCTGGAGCAGATATTCAGTCATCATACGGCCAAAGCCCAACGCACCGCCCACTCCGTAGTAAATAACGCCTTGCTGGATAAGGGGCTGAATACGATGGTAGACTCTGGTTTTAATTTTAATTTCTTCGCCCACCGGAATATCTCTATGCCCTGTGAAGCAGCAGGTTTGCTCCGCGTATTTTCCCATCAGTCAGCCCTCCTCTATGGTTTTTATACCTTATATTATACAATAACTATAACGAAGTTATCGTGCCAAAATAATGTTCTCTTTTTTGGTGAATTTGTATACTGCTCAATTCGAACATGACATTATTGACGGCCCTACGCAATTTGCTATAATAGAAGCAATCACGCATTTTACAAATAGAAAGGTGGTGTACAAAAATGGCTAAGACTGTTCGTCCCTATCACCTCACTCCCTCTGAGGAAACCATCATGCAGATTCTTTGGGAGAGCAAAGAGCCTTTGACTCAGCAACAGATTGTTGATACTGCTGAGTCAAAGGGCATTCTGTGTTGGAAAGCTCGCTCTGTCTTCTCCTTACTGAACAGCCTCATTGGGAAGAAACTGATTGAGGAAGTTAGTATGGTTCGCGCCGGGAAGACTTACGCCCGCACATTCTCGTCTACAATTACTCGTCCGGAGTTTTATGCAAAGATGGTTCACGATTCCATGTCCGAGAAAGAGCTCGCCGAATTCAAACGAGCGCTGAAAGCCCTCATGAAAAATGCAGAAAGCGTGAAATAATCATGTTTGCTGTGTCGGCACATTTCTTTTGGCTTCCACAAACCACTTACCTACCTCATAATAGAGGTAGGTATTTTTTCTGCCTATCTGACAGGTGTACCGAACTCCGACACCCCCGCATTTACTGTACTTGCGAGGTGCGATGTCAGTGACATTTGTGATTTCGAACTCCTCCCCATCGTCCCAGATAACCCGCAATGGCATGAGTTCCCCATCCGGGCTAAAGTCGGCCACTACTTCGACATACTTCTTACATCGCTGTTCCATTTATCAAATGCTCCCTTGCAAGAACCCATGTGGGTGTATTGTATGGTCTCCCTTGGCATCACAGTGAGATAAAGCGCGGTCACAATACATCACGCCGCGCTGTACAGAATAATACCCGAATCGGTTGCGAACACCATCAATGGCCGATTCGAGTCTCTCCATTTCCTCCTGCTTTTCTGCACTGAAATTGAATGATATTTGAGACGGCTCAGTGTCAGGTCGTAGGTCGATAGCACGAACGCCCACCGAGCGGAGATGTTCGCTCCACCTGTAATTCTTTTTGTACAATTGGAATGCAGCCTCCGCTATATCCTTTTCCTGCATTGTCGGCTGGCTGAGCTTGCACTGTCGCTCAAAAGAGAAGAGGCTTGAATCGCGAAGACTGACCTCCACTCCCCTGCACCGGAAGTGGTTTTCCCGGAGTCTTGCCGCAACGCTCTCGGAAAGTAGATATAGCACTATCCAAACATCCCCATCTGTGAGCAGGTCTCTCGGCGTAGTCCAACTGTTGCCAATACTCTTGATAGGTGCAACGACATCTTTTTCTTCATACTTGGCGACCGGCGAGATGTCTAAGCCGTTCGCAAATTGCCATAGCATGAGCCCGATTTTGCCGAGCTTCTCTTGCAAAAACTTCGGATTGGTCAGAGCAAGGTCCCCTATTGTGTGGATAGCGTAGTTGTCCAGCTTAGCAGCGGTCTTACGGCCAACATAAAGCAGGTCCGAGGCAGGAAGTGGAAAGACAATTTTCTTGAAGTTATCCTTGTTGATGATGGTGATAGCGTCAGGCTTCTTGTAGTCTGACCCCAGCTTGGCGAGGATTTTGTTCCAAGAAACCCCTATTGAACAGGTGATACCAAGCTCGTCTTTGACGGTGTCGGAAATCTTCTTAGCTATCTCCTCACCGTTGCCGAAAAGCGGCTGGCTCGCCGTACAATCCAGCCATGCCTCATCGAGTCCAAACGGCTCTACTTGGTCCGTGAAACGCAGGAATATCTCTCTGGTATACCCGCTGAACCTTGTATACAGGTCATAGTGTGCCGGTACAAAGATAATATCCCGACAATGCTGCTGTGCTTCCCATAACGGCATACCCGTTTTAACTCCCATCCGTTTGGCCGGATAAGAAGCCGTCAGAATGATGCCGCTGCGTCTTTCGGGGTCTCCGCATACAGCAATCGGCTTCCCCTGTAATTCCGGGTGATAGGCCATCTCACAGGAGGCATAAAAGCAGTTCATATCGCAATGGAGTATCGTCCGCTCCTGTGCCATAGTCTTCCTCTCCCGTCGCTCGTTTTACGCGATTATGTTGTATGATTTTGCTTTTTGGTTGTTTTTATTATATCATTTACAACCGACGGTTGCAATATAGATTGAAAATTTCTCCGGTTGTAGTCCGGTTTACGCTACTACAACTGCGAAATTATTGACAAAAGTAAAAGAGGCGTTCTCAATGACGCCTCTCCGTGCTATAATAGGAAGAAAACAGGAAGTGATAATATGCAAAATATTGAGGAACGCGCAGCAGCTGCGTATGAGCTGAAAGCAACCGGCAAGTTCAACTGCTCGCAATCGGTTGTCAAAGTATTTCAGGACAAGCTGCCTGTCGGTGAAGATACCCTCATGAAGCTGACAGCGGGGTATGCTGCCGGTATGGGCTGCATGGAGAGCACCTGCGGCGCTCTTATCGGCGCTGTGATGGTAGCGGGTATACTGACTGATGGCAAAGCAACGCCTCGGATTTCCAAAGAACTCCTGCAGAAGTTTGAGGCCAAATGCGGTGCTACTATCTGTAAGGACCTGAAGGGTATCGAAACTGGCAAACCGCTCTGCCCCTGTCCTGAGTGTGTACGCAATGCGGTGCTTGCACTCGGCGAGGTTTTTCCGGACTAAAACAGACAGCAATTTTGAGAGTATTGGAGGGTATGAGGCATGACCATCGCAGAAATTTTAGAGAAGATGATTTGCTTCTCGAACGGCAGTATCCACGACATCGACCACCTGATTCGTGTCTGGACATTCGCCAAGACCATCGGCGAACTCGAACATATCGATGCTGAGACACAGTACATACTGGAAGTCGCCGCCATCACGCATGATATTGCCTGCCCTCTCTGCCTGAAAAAATACGGCAATGCTGACGGCAAGCATCAGGAACTCGAAGGCGGGCCCTTGGTTCGGGAATTTCTGCATGACACTGGCCTGACCCCGGCGCAGGTGGACCGTGTTGCGTATCTGGTCAGCCATCACCATACTCTGACAGACATTGACGGCATCGACTACCAAATCCTCATCGAGGCAGATTACATCGTAAATGCCGCCGAGAGCGAGTACAGCAAAGAAAATATCAAGGGATTCATCAACAAAGTCATGCAGACAAACAGCGGCTCGATGCTGGCGCGGCAAATTTTCTGCGTTTAATGAGCAAAAATCAGAGCAAAAAGGAGCGTTAAAACTATGGCGAAGAAGGTTCTTGTAGTTTCCACCAGCCTGCGCGGAAACAGCAACTCGGATATTTTGGCAAAGGAATGCGAGCGCGGCGCGAAGGATACGGGGCATGAGGTTGAGTTCGTGTCCCTGCGCGGCAAAGATATCCGGTTCTGCATCGGCTGCATGTCGTGCCAGAAAACCGGTCATTGCGTCTTGAAAGATGATGTCGCTGAAATCATGGCAAAGGTTAAGGAAGCTGAGGTTGTTATCTTTGCCACACCTATCTACTATTATGAGATGTGCGGACAGATGAAGACGCTGCTCGACCGCCTGAATCCTCTGTACGAGTCCGACTATAAATTCCGCGACATTTATATGCTTGCCACCGCCGCAGATGACGATGCGCATGCCATCGACAAAGCTTACAACGGTTTGCAGGGTTGGGTCGATTGCTTCGAGAAGGCCGAGCTCAAAGGCTATGTGTTCGGCAACGGTATTGCCGAGCCGGGTGATGCAAAGAATCATACTGAGACTTTGCTGGACGCCTACAATCTTGGCAAATCCTTGTGAGGTACAGCGACGGCTATGACGATTCGATACGCTGTTCCTGCTGATGTCCCGGCACTTTCTGCCGTTGAGGCCGAGTGTTTCCCACCCGCTGAGGCTGCTACTGCCGCCGAGTTTGCTGAGAGAGTAGCTCATTACGGCAATCATTTCTGGCTGATGTATGATGGTGACAAGCTCATCTCCTTCGTGGATGGGTTTGTGACCGATGACGCGGACTTGACCGATGAGATGTACGAGAACGCCGCCATGCACAACGAGAACGGTGCGTGGCAGATGATTTTCGGTGTCAATACGCTGCCTGCATATCGCCAGCATGGGTATGCCGGTGAGCTGATACGACAAGCAATCTTCGATGCCAAACGGCAGGGTCGTAAGGGTCTTGTTCTGACCTGTAAGGATAAGCTCGTTCACTACTATGCTAAGTTCGGATTTAGGGATGAAGGCATCACCAACAAATCCACCCACGGAAATGTGGCTTGGCATCAAATGCGACTCACATTCTAATACTATACAAAGAAAAATCCCCCAGAGTGGCTAGCTCTGGGGGATGCATTGTTTTGTGCCAGAAATGGAATACAAATTCAATCTCTATCTGTAGTATAGGCTTCTGGCGGATAGATGTCAATAGTATTGCTATTAGCCAAGTCTATTATACCGTTGTCCCCTCTCCATCAGCTCGGCATTGTTGGCGGGTCCAACTTTGCCGGTGTTGCAAGTCCAATGATAGTCTTTATCTTTCCATCGAAAGTCGGCTCTCCGTCTTTTTTATAGTAGACCTTCTCAACGACCGTTGCAATCTTTGGCTCGTTGCCTTTTCCAACAGGGACTATCACATCATCGCCCGCTACGATAGAATCATCGTCAGTCCGATAGCTGTACAGCCGCTCGTTGGAATCAAATTTGACTTTCAAGTGGATTACATCGTCCTCACACCGCATCCGCTTGCCATAGAATTTGCTGTCCAAAATATCCGCAAAGCCATAGAAGGTGAGGAAGTTGAAGAGGTCTTCTGCGAACTCGTCCCAATCGTCCGGCAAACCTTTCTTGTCGAATGTGCCTTGCAGCTCCAACGGCTCTTTATTCTGGTAGGTAACAGTAATCTGATACTCGCTGGTGTCGCGGTCATCCATTATGACATTGGGAGGATTTCCTTCGGTGTTTGCGAAAAGTTCGTCCTCATCGAATCCATCAAGGAAATCACTGACACCATCCTGAATCTCATACTTGGATGTAATTTTCACTCCATCTGCAACCTGTCGTATCAGCGTGATGGTTTCGGAATCGCGGTCTATTATCAATTGCTCGCTGGTTTTCCATGTGACACATTCAAGCTCACATTCGAGACCCGGTGGCGGGTCAAGCTTAATGGTATGCGTATAATGGACGCAAATGCTCTCGATGGCATCCACACCGTCCGGGGTAAATATCCAGAGGTCCGGCTCATTCAGGATGTCGCGCAGCAGCTTAGACACACTCTGACCATTGTACAGGAAATCGCAGCCGAACGAGCAGTTGTACTTATACAGCTCACCTTCTTCGTTAGTCAGCGTCAGCTTCCAATCACCGATATCGGTATATTGTTCCTGCTCACGGAAGTTTTTGAATACCTCCTCCAGCACTGTAAAGGCATCCTTTATCTGACTACCGCTGCCATGGCTTGTTCCTTCTCTCGCACAGATGAAATCGCCATCACCATAGTTCAGGTGCTCAAAGTGAATCGTCCTAATCTGTGCATCGATTGAGAGAAGCTGTTCGACCTCTTCATCTGGCTCAGGCCGAGGACCATAGCCCATGCAGCTAGAACGAAGCTGCATCTTTACGAGTTTTCCGCTGAACGGTTCGTTGTTGTGAGTTTTGCTTTTCATAAAGCACCTCTGTCCTCTTACTCAGCGTCTTTATAGCCTATTAGCCTTTGCTCTTGCTCTGGCTACTGCCCGCCGCCCATAGGATAAAGTCAATCTTCTTCGTTGCACTGATGTCCTGATGCTCCGGCAGTGCTCTGTCAAATGCCTTTATCCACTTCTTTGCCACGGGCAGCTTTTTGAATTCATAATACCAATGATTGATTGTATTGTAGCAGTCATAGACATCATCAGGTCGATACTTGCCACTTTTCTTGCAAGGTTTGAGCCCCAACATGGCAAGGACATTCGCGTCCCATATCGGCTCATTGATGTCCACTGTTGCCAACATCTTACTGACAAAAGAGGGTTCAAGAGTTCCAACTCTTACGGAAAGCTCTTCGAGAGTCCTATCAAACCGCGATTGCGGATTTTGTTTCACTTTTTCGAACATCTCAAAGTATATTTTCCGCCATTCTTCGTCTCTGCGGACTCGATAAAATGCGGTAAAAACACGCTGGAAATCTTCATCTGCCGAGACATTCACATTCCAGACTTGCTTCATTATGTACTCGTATCGTTCAATGTCTTTCTCTCGCTGCTTTAGCACCTTCATAGCCTGTTTCAAATCCACATCTGGCACAAAGGTGGCTGCATTGCCCGCATAAGGTACAGGCATTGGCTTCCACGCAATAATCATGTAGGACGGCCACATGCGTTCATGTAGCGCGTCGCTCCACCATTTCCCATCTTCAAAGAAAGCCGCCGTGGTCATCTTTGGATTGACACGCGTCACAAGATAGCCACCCGTTTTTTTCGGTTTGCCTTCCCACACAGGAGTCCAGCCGTCATTATCTACAGCTGGATTCTTTTTGCCATTTTCCGCCATACTGGTATCCTTTCAGCAATTTGTAACGATTTCACAGACACTCTTTTTGCTCTGTTTCACCCGTGATTTTCAGCGTCCTTGTCCTTTATCGTGTACAGAACATCTTTGGCTTTCTGCAACTCTTTCGGGATGGCAGTCACCTTGCAACGGCGGATTTCGACAACTTGTCCATCCAGATTCTGCTTCTTCGCTGGTGTCGATACAACGACAATGTCACCCAGACACACATCGTCATCGCACCGATAATACCGGACCCCGACAACGCCGAGAATCTCAACGCCGCAGAATACGACTTCGTCCTCTCTTGCCGTGACTCGGTCGAAGGTTCTCGCATTAAACATCTCGCCGAGACTCTCCGTGTCAAAGAACGCAGCCACGCGACTGATGAAGTCCGCCCAGTTGTCCGGAAGCCCTTCCTTGTCGAAAGAACCTGAATAGGATGCCGATTTCTTGTCGGAGTACAAGACTGTGATTTGGTAGGTTCTGCTGATATCTTCCTCTGCGACAGGCTTCGGGCTCACCTCGCCCGGCTCAAATAGAGGCTGCTCCTCATACCAAGCAAGCAAGTTCTTAACCGCTTCCGGCATCTCAAACGACAGAGATACACGCTTATAGTTCCCCACCCTGCGATTGTACACGATTTCATGGGTCCTGTTGCTGATGATGAGCCGCTCGGTGGTATCTTCCATCGGCTGATGATTCTTCTCCGCGACCTTCTCGGTGGCATCCTCTGCCACCGTCTGCCGGGAACTGATGTCGATGCTCGACACATGGCTTTTCTCGTCGATGCGCATAGCGAAGCCGTTGAGTTCTTCGAGCGTTGTCCTTTCCCGGAGAATCTCGGTTAAGGTCTTGCCCTCATACATATAATCCTGCCCGTTCGAACCGTGATAGAAAAACACTTCGTCCTCGTCGGTCAGCAGACGAACTTTCCAGAATCCGGAATAGCCCGGAATTTTTTCTTTCTTGTATTCGGAAAATACGGTGGTAAACGCATTGAAAATATATGCGGCATCATCAACCGGTATCTGAACCTTGCATTTTTCCCGCCCATCTATTCTGGTTGCACTGAGTTTTACGATGCCATCCGGCGTGATTTCGAGCAACTCTTCCTCGTTTTGTAACTGGCTGGCAACATTGCTGAACCCATAGCTCCGCATTCGGATTTTGACGAGCTTGCCCTTGAACGGAAGCTGTTCGTGTGTAATGTATCTACCCATTTGTTTTGTCCTTCGTCTCTAAAACGGTCACTTTCCGCTGTCTGCCGCCACTACCTGTTCCGCACCCTTTGTCGCCGAGGCACTGGTGAAATACCGAAGCGGGATATCTTTGCTACGGACGATGTCGATGATTTTATAAAATGCCTTATGCGACATATAATTCGTTTGAAGCCAGACAACCTCCGCTCCCTTGACCTGTTCGCTGCTTGGCTGGCCCTCAATGAACCGCACATCCGGCAGTAATGGTTTGATTGCCTTTAACCAAGTAGGATGACCACCAAAGACTATGTGCTTTTTCGTTGTATGGTATGGGAATACGGTTTTTGTTTTTACCTCTTCCTTATCGGAATCGGCATCGTTGGTCAGTGCAAAGACCAGCTCGCGGAGGTCGTTTAGCTCCTGCTTTTCTGCCGCTTGTGTCTTTGCTTGCTTCTCAGATTTAGCACCCACATCGGTCAGTGCTTTCTGTACCTGATACAGTTCTTGCTTCTGCTTTTCGGTCTCGGCCTTGAGCTTTTCAATCTGTTGTTCGTAAGCTTTGCACTGTTCTTTCAGCGTCTCGGTATCGTCTGCCGGGAAGTCGATACGCTCTTCGAGATTTGAGAGTAGTGAAATGTATGCGCCATATATAGCTTTGCCTTCGGTTGATGTCACGCCGGATTTATCCAGAGCATCAGCAAACACATCAGCGTTTCTGGTGTTTCGCGGGACAAGCGCTCCGTTCGTGAACGCATAGATAGCCTTGGCCGGAGTATGCCGGAGCATATCCCGTTCCTTGCTGTCTGACGGCAGTTGGAGGGACAGTTCATTCCAGCTAATCGGTATCATACGACTATCCTTAGTCTTGTAGTCGTCATAAATGTTCAGGCGTGGCAGGTTCTCTATAATATCTCTGGTTCTGTTGCTACTCTCATCGACATATTCTTTCACAGCGCCACCGCTCCATGGCAACTGCGCGGCAGCATAGGAGAGCAAGACGCTCGTTGGGTAATAAACCCACGGCAGATAGTCACCCTCGTCAATTAGGTAAAAAAACGCAAAACAAACTTCATACGGGTCCGCCACAGAAAACTTAGCAGCGCGGCGGGCGACAAGTTTTGGGTAGTACTTAGCCCATGTTTCTTCAGTCCAGTAGGAGCAAGTGATGCTGTCGCTTGCGAACTGGTCCATCTCGTCGTAGAGGGCATCATCCTTTTCATTTACTTTGTCAATTTTGTCGAGAATCACTCGCGCCTGTTCTTGCACCGAGGCAAACTGAATGCCCAAATCCATGTCAGAGCTAATACTCGGCACATCACTCACGACTTTTGGTACAGGTTTTCCGTCAAAGTATGCCGATGCTTTCTTTGTGAGGGCATTTACCTTGTTTGTTACCGCCTGAAGTTCATCGTTCAGCCGCTTCAATTCCGTAGCATAAGCCGTTTCTTTCTTTATCCAGCGGGACCTACAAGCAAAGTATCGGTCCGTTGCACCCTTGGACTGCATCGCGAACATGTTTACAGCATTATCCACCAAGTCTTCAGGGAGTAATTTCAGAACATCCTCGTAGGTTCTGCGTGAAGGAACATCCTGATGCTGCTTACCGGCTATTGTATAACAGTCTGTAACCGGATTGTCGGCGGGCAATTTTTTGGGATTTATTAGCCCCGTACAATCATCATTGCGATGCAGGATTGTGTAAACCATGCTCCTGATGACATCTTCGCTGTAACAAGGAGATATGCACTGCGGAATTTTTACCGAATCGAGCTTTTCCCTCTCACGAGGCAGAATTTTCAGAGCCTCGTCCATCTTATGGTTGGCTCGGATTCCATCCAATAGCCAGAGGGATGCGGCGAGCGAGTAGTTGAATTGCTCTTCCCCAACATTATAGGGCGGGCGCATAATCAAGTTTATGGCTATCCAGTCCGCGTCAAAGTTGTAGGCTTCCGTTTCCTTGATATGGGACCGCGCTATACTTTCTGCTAACGGTCTCGACTTTTCCAAGGCATCAATGCGGCGGTCGATGCTCTTCTTGTCGAGGTCAAAGGAAGCCACTATCTCTTCGAGATTGCCGTTCTGCGCACCATCAAAGCATTTTAAGCTGTGCTGGAATGCTCTCCTGCACTTTTCCCGAAATGTCGCCGGTGCGTTTTTCTTCTTGACTTTTGCTTTCGACTTCATGGCGTGTCCCTCATGCAAATTTCTATTATTGCTATTATAGCATAATCATTCCATACTTCCCATAAATTCGCATAAAAAAGGAGGTCACCGTTGTTGGCAACCTCTGTTTCCTCATGCTGCTTGCATAGTTTGTTCGCTGTTCTGCATCCGCACAAATGCCATCATCGCATCATCGACAATGTTAATTCCAAGCATCCCTCGGTAGTCAGGAAAATCCTCTGAATTATCCCCGACAAGGATTGCTCCAATGAGGCGACCGTCATCAAAACTCATCATATATCCTATGCTACCATCATCGTAACTCTCACTATACTTCCAGTGGAATGGCACTTGTTGGGGTCCATACTGCATTACGCCGGTGTGGTCATCCTTCACCGTGACCTGCGCCAAATAGCTCGTGTCGAGATATTGTTCTGGAACATCTCCACTGCCAACGATGGAACTTATCTGCCAATCGCCAACAATGTTTGCATCATACGGACTGGAATTATTATTGTCTTCCGCTTTCGCCTTGCCGAAAAGAAATATGGCAAACACCAAGGCAATAACCAGAATTCCGAACACGGCCTTCTTCCATGTTGGCATTTGCTTCAGCATACGCATCCGCCTACCTTATTATATATACATATATGGTAGCATTTGCTAAGCAACCGGTCAATTTGCAGAGTGCCAAAAATGGACGCACATCTTCGTATCTTCTCACAATTGACAAAAAAGGAGCTGCCCGCTAAGGCAGCTCCTCGCCGTATCAACTATTTACGCTGGTTTTTGCATCCGGGGCCGCTTTCTCAAGTTCCTCTGCGACAAACAGAAAACCCTGACGAGCTGTCTCACATGCACTGCGAGCAACGAACTTGTTAAATCCCTGTTTCAGGCAGAGCTCCTCATACTGGCGCAGGTCCGCCGAAGACGGCTCTGCTGCTGTTCTGAGTTGCTTAATGACAGCCTGAAAGTCATCATTAAGCTCATCCAAATTGCGGAAGTAAGCTCTCAAGGACACCGGCTCGATGTTGCTACCATTTTCGAGCACTTGCGGCGTTACACTGACACGAAGAACCAACTGATTGTCTTCAACAACATACCCGCAAAGAAGCCAGAATCCGTATTCCGGACCTGCCCCTTCCGGACGGTCTTTGAAAACGCCAGTGGCCTCATGCTCAATGTTCTGCAAGGCTTCATAAATAGAATAAGAATACATAACGATTACTCCTTTTAATTAAAAATGAATGATTTTGATTTTCCCATCAATCAATGGGCGAATCAGAAACTCGACAAAACCAATAATGCTCCGCCTTTTGAGCAGTGCTAAGTCATTTTCAATTATCAGATGTAGCCAACAATATTCTTATATACGGCACTTTTATTATATCACATCGAAAATCCAATTTTCAACCTCATCCAACAAAAAAGAGCCGCCCGAAGGCGGCTCTCTTCTCGCATCACACTGTACGCTTTTTGTTCTTCTCTACATTGGTCACATAACGGGCAATCATCTTTGCTACCTTACGATATGCGTTGGAGACTGCCTCTCCTGCAAGCATTGCGTCAATGGTATCACAGCCATTATTGACAAGCGACTTCATCCACGCACGCAAATTTGCATCATAGAGCTCAGCATCATGCTCAAGGATATCAGAAAGCGGAATCAAAATAGTAGTTACACTACTTAAATCGCCTTCTGGACGAATACCAGACCAATACTCGATAACAGAACCGGGCAGGTTGTATTCCATCAGCACTTTTGGCTTCACAACCAAACAGAGATACCCATTATCGTTCACCCGACTTTCGAGTGTATACTCTAACTCATGGGCGATTATAGCACTACTGCCAAATTGACTATAATTATGCGACCGGCAGAGACCAGACAGAGCTTCAAAAGCTGCATTAAAAACGACATCAGAATTCATAGTGACTACTCCTTTAATTTATAGCTGTTATTTTGATTTTGATTTCACCCTTTTCAGGGTCGAATCAAGAAACTTCGCCAAAATCAAGGATGCACCACTTTGCAGCAGCGCCAGCTATAATCAAAGATGTCCTAAAAATCCCTTTATGATGCGATACTTTGATTATACCATTTCTTTTTACTCTTCGCAATATAACTTCACTTGCTTCATAAAAAGAAAAGAGCCGCCCAAAGGCGACTCTTCCCGAAAATCATGTCAGCTCTTATACCGTATGAGTCACGATATCAAAGGTGTCCTTTCCGGTCACAGTGAGTGCAAACTCCATCGTCCAAGCCCAAAGCTCGATGATGCCGCTTACAATCTCATCTTCGGAAAAACCGGCATCGTATTCAGGAGCGCCATGCGCTTCCCAAACCAAGAACGAAAGGCCCTTATAATTGCCATCATCCACCATGCGAACAAATTCGCTGCCTTCGAATGCAATCGTCTCATCGCAAACCGTATCAAGCTCGCCATCAGACAGAGAAATGGTAATAGTGCCACTCTTCTTACTGACGACTTCCTCAAACAGTCCGATAAGATAAGCCGCCTCGCCCTCGCCGACCACCGCGGAGAGCTGATTGATTTTCTCACCATATTTCTCGCAGTACAGAGCATAAGCGTCCATCTGAGTGTTCATAGTCATATCCATAATATATTTCTCCTTTATATTAAAAAACAGAATGTTGATTTTGATTTTACCCTGTGAAGGGTCGAATCAATGAAGCTTCGACAAAATCTGTATGCCCTGCGTTTTACCACAGTGCGTTCATTCTGCCTATAAAGGCACTATACTATGACGACCATGTACAAATATGGCTTAAAATAATATTAGCATAGAGACAGCAAACAGTCAATAAAAAAGAGCCGCCCGAAGGCAGCTCTCCCAAGAACTGTTGCTAATCAGTCTTCGCTCTCACCGCAAGCCCAGAAATCAATATCCGACTGGCAGGACTCGGCAAGGAAATGCAAAGCATCCCACTTCTGAATCAGGACCTCAATGATGACGGGAACGATTTCGTCCAAAGACGAATCATCTTCCTCATACTTGCTGGCATCATAGATAGGAATAAACAGAGAGGGATGTCCCTCACTGCAACTCCCCAGCGTGAACTCATCCACATTGTCCGCACGGGTCACAATCATGTGACCACAGTGAAAAACGATGGAAATCACGCCTTCATTGTCAAGCAAACATTCTTCGATAAGGTCGATGAGTGCAACCGTGTCGTCCACACCAAAGGTATCGGCGGCTTTTGCAACAATTCTCTCACCGTAAAATTCACAATCGTCAGCGTAATCAGTGTTGATGATGAGGTTGGCGTTCTTGAACTTCTTGTTAGTCATAATAAATATCTCCTTATATTATAAAAATGTATTGATTTTGATTTTTCCGTCAATCAACGGACGAATCAAGAAGCTTCGACAAAACCAATAGTGCTCCTCATTTCTGAAGTGCGAACCATTTTTAATTGTAAGGAATTATTATTGACAACAATAATGCGGCTTGCCTTATTTTAACATAGCGATATGGGCTGTACAATTAGCAGTTTCGACAGCATTTAAATCTTGATTTTGTGCAGAAATACAAGCGTGCTCCGAATCAAATAATGCCATAGGTGTTGTAAACTATCGTTCCACGCTGCATAGCATCTTTGACCCTACTTGCGATTGCAGATTTTCCATCTTCAGCATAAAAAGCGATGCAAAAGGCGGCGTTTTCGAGAGCTTTTTTCTGACAAACACCTCTATTGGTAGCATTGTCTGCATCACCACACACTTCAATCGTTGCGAACTTATCGATTGCCAGCACTCGCTTCTTTCGGTTCGGCGCAAACTTCATCTTGTCGCGCTCACAGGGTAGGTACTCCACCACCTTGATGCTCTTTGCCTCGCCGCTTTGTCTGCACTCTTTCAGGGCCTCGCCAACCAGCAAGTCAAACCCGGAATTGCCCGTAGACGCATACTGACGGATGCCGCTCTTGTAGAACATCAGTATCAGGCTCTTGATAGCAGCCTTCATGCTCGTTGTGTCTTCCGGGTACTTCATTTTATTATTGTCTGGGCCGATGATGGCGCAAACGGACGACATATTGTTGTCACATTGGCTTTCCGCCTGCACCTGCTGCTCCTTCAATGTCCTCTGAACAATTTGTAGGTTAAGACCCATAAAGCTGCCATCAATATCGGATGGGTGCGCACACAGGTTTCTGAGCTGTGCTGCCATACCAAGCAGACCGACATTGTCATGCGAAAGAAGGTTTGCATAACCCCTTTCACGACAGCACTCTGCAATCACACCCCCAACATCTTTGTCAGAAGAAGCCGCAGCCGCTTTCAGGCTCTGATAGATTTCTCCGAGGGTCAGTCCTCGAACGGTCTCATCGTTTAGAATAGCACTCATCGTAGAAGCAATTCGCTTCATGTCATTACTTTGCTCGGTATTTTCAAGAATTTCCTTGACTCTTTCGCTATTCTCTTTTATATAGGCAAATAAGTCATTGACCAGTGTTCTGTTTAATTCGTGTTCCAAAGCCCGATAAAACTCGATACCGATTGGGGCACAATCCGCATTTCCGTTCTGCTGACTAATTTTGTCATATGCAGCAGCGGTCTGGAGATAGTTGCGACATGGTTCGGATAGCTGCTCCCAGCCTTCACCGAACCACTTTTCCGCTTCATCACCAACAATACTTCCAGCATGACTCTTAACGGCCAGACTAATCAGCGCATGGACTGCATCTTCCATGTCCCCACTATTATCCCAGCCGTTATCGGATGCACACTGTATAACTTGGCTCATCAAATCTGTATATTCGGTTAGCTGTTTCGTTATCTGATTTGCATCCGCAGCCGAAGAAACCAAATTACTTCTATACTTAACACAGCTTTGTTTAATCGGTTCTTTATAGGTTGCATAATGACCAGATGGTATTCTTGATAAAAAGTCTGTTCCACAACCTCCATAACCATTGCAAGATTTTTTATAAAGTGCCGTCCATTTAATGTGTAATCTATCTGCTATAGACGCATATTGCGCATCCCTGTCATATGGAAATAAAGCACTATCTCCTTCTTTACAATATGTCAGCATTACACTTTCAGCTAACGGTGTGATGTTTTCTGGTAACGAAGCACATTTAATAATACGGACTTTCATATTATTGTCTTCTGTATAGCCTTGCTGACCAAAAAATGACTCTTCTTTTGAAAACTCACTTGCGCAGGTCTCCAATGAGTGTGGACGCAATTCTGGTATAAATATATGCCTTACACTAATCGGTCCTCCCCTAGCTAGGAATCTGTCCTTTGCTCTTTTCCTTTCTTCTGCATATGCTAAGATTTTCGTTGCTCTTTCTTTGCTATTATAGATATCACTGTATATCTGGTGCTCATTGGGTAGTCGTAAAAGCTCTGACACACCGTTTATGGGGATAAATTCGCTACCATTTGTGCAAAAATACAGGCGATATGTTGTTGATACACCATAACCTCTAGGGTCTATATTTTCATGTGTTGAGAAATTTTCAACTTTCATTACTCCCACGGAGCAGAACAGTTGCTTCAGTAGCATTTCAAAATTTGTTTTGTCTTTTTCAATTCTTTCTATATATCCAAAGTGCAAAGGAATTCCAAAGCAAAGCATTCCTTCTTTCTTCAATACTCTACCTGCATTCTGAATCACTTTCTTCGTCATGTCCATGTAGGCATCAAAAGATTCTTCGTTAATAAAATAGCAATCTCCGTAATCCCACTGCCTATTTTTAAAGCTTCTTCGATTTATATGCCTGTGAAACCGCCCATCTTGGTCCTTATAAAGGTCATTTATCATTTCTTCGTCAACAAAAGGTCTTAATGCGGATTCTCCGACCGTTCCTCCCATATTAGGTGGCATAAACACCAAGATTAAATCGACCGAATTATCATCACAAGATTCCATTACAGAAAGCATGTCCAGATTCTGATACAGAATGTTCTTATCCATAACTGTTATCCTTCGAATTCAATATTTACCGTGCCATCGGCAGCAATCTTCAGGCGCATTGTCCTTATGTACCGCTCGTAGAATTGCTTTTGCTCTGCTTTGGACATCTCAATTCTAGTCTGAAGCAGCGCCACATTTACCATTTCCTGCACATTGAAACTCTCAAAATGCTTGCTGACGAAACGCTGGCATTCACTGAGCAACGCATCCACTTTCATCTTGTGGGACTGCCCACCCTGACAGAACTGGTCCAGATAGCAGAACGGGATATCGCTGTCAATCATCTTTTGAACGACCTCGCCGCTAACCTTGCTCTGCTCAACCATCACAAGGAACTTTGCCGTGCTGACCGAGCTAATGAGACCCCAGTAGTCTGAGTCCGAAGAGAAAAGCAAGAAGCTGTCCACCTTATTCATATAATGTTCTTTGCAACAGCCAGCAACGAGCATGACATCTACGAGGCTCTTGCCCGTCAAAACACGCTCCGTCATCTGATGCTCAATCGTGGCCTTGGTGTGTTTCTGTAACAGGTTCCATGCCGAGGATGCGTTGACATCATTGTAAAGGATGATTTTCGCAATTTTGGCGAGCGTCTCCGGCTGCATACTTTGGAGCGCCGCACAGAGCTTCAGGGGGTCACAGTTTTCGCAGTCCACCAAGGCAACCGTCTGCTCACTGGCATCCACAAAGCTGTAGATGTTTCTCTGTGTCTGTTTACCCTCTCCCCTGACATTAGAATAGCCGGTGAAGACTTCTCCGTTCTGCTGATAAAGGCGGCTCAGAAATTTCTCATCGTTGTAGAGCAGGTTTCCCTCATCCTCTTTGCCCCAGCGCCAGTTGATGAAAATACGATATGGATAGCGTTCGAGGTTTTCCATGTAGTACTCGAAAACCTCTTTGGACTTCTTTGTGCTGTTGCCACCGGGGATGATGAAGAGTTGCCTCACAAACTCCCAGTTAATCCAGATGGGAAACAGTGTCTTGCAAGCATCAATGTGCTGTTGCAAGAGGCTGTTGATTTTTGGCAGATACTCTTCCAACTTTGGATTTGCCTTGATAATTTCAATTCCATCCTTGTGAAGCTGGTTGACCATTTCCTGCGTCTGCGGGATAGTATGCAGGTTCTTCAACTCCATCAGAATCAACATAGAGAACCGCTTAAAATTCCTCTCGATTTCAGTACGGAGACCGCAGAGATTACGGATGATGCGAGCATTCTTATTCTCGCTCAACTGCTCATAGATATCCTGCTCAAGCCCTGTATACTGGCTCTTCCAGTGGGATTCCGATACACCGATAAGGAATGCCACCTTGGAGACAATTTCGTATTCCTCGCCTCGCCGCTCGCGGTACTTTTCACGCTTGGAGAGTTCTTCTACCTCTACAACTGCCGTTTGCTCCATACCTTTTCCCTTCTTTCATTGCACAATCCATTACACCATTAAAGACCAGTGAGGTCCACTTCATAGGTCAATCCTTCCGGAATCTGCGCCTGCTTAAAAAAGATTGCCATGTACCACGGCAGGTACAGGATACCGTTCTCTTCTTCGACATTGCCCTTGCAGAAAACAATTGCTTGTTTTGCTTTCCACTCGTCTACCTTCATTACCTTATTTAATGCAGCGTGCTTCTTGTAGTCATTACCGGATTTGATTTCAACGAGGTCAATTGCCGTGCCTTCCTGCAAGACGAAATCCAACTCACCGTATTTCTTGGTATCGAAGTAATGCAGCGAGAAGCCATTTGCTTTAAACATCTGCGACATAGCGTTTTCCAGAATACTGCCCATATTTACGCTCAAGTCACCTTGCAGAATGCTGAATTGGATGTTATCCATCGACAGAGCACAGAGCAGCCCCGTGTCTCCCATGAACAGCTTGAAGAGGCTGCGCTTTTCATTCAGCTTGAGAGCTGCTCTCGGCTCTTCTACATTATAGCAAGCATTTGCGACACCCGCGTCCGTAAGCCAGTTAAAACTATCCGCGTAACGATTCATACGCGCAGCCGCTGCCAAGTCCGTGACAGTAAATCTACGATTTTTCTCATTAAGCTGAGCTGGGATAGAGTCAAAGATGGCTCTGATTTTGGGTCGGTCGCTCTCGTTGGCATACTTTGTGATGTCTTGGCGATACAGTTCGATGATTTCATTCTGGGCTTTGATTACTCTCCCAATGTCGTGTGTTTCCACATAGGTCTGAACAACTTTTGGCATGCCACCCACGATGATATAAGAGTAGAACAGCTTGCTCATCGTGGTATGGATGATATCCGATACCGGGATTCTATCCTGATATGCTCTACGCATCACATCAATCGTTGTCTGCTGCACACCGTTTGCAATGATGAACTCCTCAAAGTCCATCGGGTACATCGTAAAGGGGTCCTCAAAGCCGACCGGTAAAGATGGAACCACCTTATTTTTCACGCCGAGCAGCGAGCCGGTCTCGATATAATCGAAGCGTCCGTCTTCAACCAAGAATTTGATGGCGGCACGAGCATTGGGACATTCCTGAATTTCATCCAGCAGAATAAGTGTATCTCCCGGAATCAGAGGCTTTCGCGCCAGTGCTGAGAGGCCCTCGATAATCGTGTTCGCATCGAGGTTTCCATCAAAAACTTTCTGGACATTCGTGTTTCGTATGAAGTTGAACTCAACGAAGCATTTGTACTCATTTTTTCCAAACTCACGCACAACCGTTGTTTTACCAATCTGACGAGCGCCTTGGATGCAGAGCGCTGTTCTCTTTTTCTGCTTCTTCCATTCCAGCAGTTTATCGTAAGCCTTTCGATAAAGCATAGTCGGGTCCTCCGTTTACAGTGTATGTTAATATTTTACCACTTTAACGATGTTTTCTCAATAGAGAAATAACAAAATTCCGGCGTTTAAATTTGTGCATCGCGACATTTTTCCGGTTTTTTAATGCAATCTCTGCGACAAAATTCCAATTTATAATTATGTAATCTGTAACATTTTTCTCTTTATATGAAAAACACCTTTCCTGTCGTTTTATGCCGGTGAATAATAAAAAGCGAGGTTTCACACTCGTGGAACTCATCGTAGTGCTGGTCATTTTAGCTGTTCTGGCGGCTTTACTAATTCCCTCGCTAACCGGATACATCGATAAGGCAAAGAAGAATCAGGTTATAGCGGAAACGCGTATGCTGACACAAGCCGCACAAACTGAACTCTCATCGCTGTATGCAACAGATGAATTTGCAGCACAAAATGCTTATTCTTCATTTACCGTTGCTTCTAAAGACGGAAGCCCTTTGCCGTTAATGGTGTCGGACAAACAACTTCTCACCAATCTTAAAGAACGCTATGACAAAATTGTCAATCTATCAGAACTTACAAGCCTAAAAAGTGGTGGCAAAGGGTATTTTTTTATCATTACTGACCGTTCTGCAAAAATCCAGTTTGCTGTCTATAATGATGGCAAGGGCTACTATGGTATCTACTGCGAAGAAGATGGTTCGATGACCGCCTATAAAGACAACGAGGTCCCCGACTATGAGCATATGAGCGCCTACGATGGAAAAGTGGTTTGTACGAATATATATGATAAGACAGGAGATAAATACTGGTCTAAGGCCATTATGTACGGCATTCTCGGTATCTCCCAGTGAATAAACAAAGAGCGCAGCTCATATGAGTTGCGCTCTATTTTTATCTGTTTTCATCGACATGCAACGCCGCAGTATGTGAAATACAGAGAAGCTCAAAATGCAAACATCTCTGAAGCGTGTACCAGTAATCATCAAAGACATCTCTGGCACTCTTCATAAACACTCACCTAAAGATTGCATCAGTTTGACCGCAATGGCAGACCCCACGGTTCGATAACTTTTGTGTCTGTACCGCGACTCTCAATAGCTACCACCTGCACGATTTCGTCAAAATCAGCGCTTTCATGCTCCATGCAAAGCAGTGCAGCACTCCCCTTTCGGCTCGGCCAGCAGGTCACTTTATTCACATCGCGATAACTGTAGCCGTTGTCGTAGGGTGTGACTTTATCGAGCTTGTCCATTTCTTCAAGAATCCAGCGAAGGTTCGGCAAACATGAGCCCATTCCGGCATCGTTCAGGATAATGCCAGCATCAGCATTTAGCGTGAAGTCTCGGTCTTCATCGAAGCGTCCAGCATCGCTGAATGCTTTATATAGGATAGCTTTGCCCTTCGGGTCGTTCTGCATGATTCGGAATAGTTTCACATATCTGCGCTGGATGACCATAGTATGGCTCCTTTATTGTTTTGTGACCAGTTGCTGATATAGCTTCATCAACTCTGCAACACAAGCACTTTCGCTCGTTCTGGCAGCAGTTCCTTTTGTAAAACCGTAAGCATCCATAACCGCACGGTCATTATCTTGGTGAGCTTTAAGTATTTCAGGAAACAGGTACATTTTTTCCCCATACATTTCAGCAAAGCTACAATCAGGATACAATGCACGCGCATCCAAGATGCCTTGTGCTGTTTTCTCTATCCTTGCTTTTTGTGCATCGGTTGGTTTAGGCCAAGGGAATGTATTATACACGATTTCTTTTGAGTATCGATACCGCATTTCCAACCGTCCACAAACAGCCCGCATCCATGCCATATGTGCATTTGATGTCAATACACCAAAATGATAGAGCGTTGCGTTTGGCACAATCTGAATAGCATCCGAAGAAATTGTGTTTGCTTTTGCAAATCCAATTGGCACATACTTCCGGTTCTCTGATGATACTCTGGGTATGATAAGAAAGTCCACCCCATCCGGTTGTGTTATCTGTGCAAATAACTGTGGAACTTTTGCGTAGCCATTGGTAGTTTTAGCCTTCGATGCCAAACGAAATTGTCGAACAGCCTCGACTTTTTCCGATAGAATTTTGCTTCCTAGAATATCTTTTGGTGTAGCTTTCTTTAACCATAAACACCAGCGTTTTTTCCCATTTATAAATTCTTCCGCACCGATATACGGATAAAGCCATCTTTCTAAATCCGGCTCCTTCTTCAAAATTTCTTGGTATTCATCTTCTTTAATTACAAAATATCCACCGTCACGAGGTTGGTTGCCAAAATTCATTTTAGGCATACCACAGAGATTATCCTTAGCTGCGACCACATAAGTTTCTCCGCCCTCGACCAAATATGGACCGATTCCCGTGACTGCTTTTTTGTTCTTGCCATCAATAAATAGCCATTTTTCACTTCTATTAAATGTTGCAAACCCAATAATTACGCAATGTACTGCTGCTTGCGAAGATGCTTCGCTACTCCACTTAAATGTTTGGTATGCAAAGTTAATATGAATATGATGGTTATTGTAAAGCTCATTCCATAAAATTGGAACCTGTGAGCCTTGACTTATTGAGTTTGTAGAAACAAAGCACACTTGGATTTGGGTATCACGAATATACTGCGCCGCAAGTTTATACCAGCAGGTTACATAATCCAAATCCTGAACATCCTTGATGTTTCCAAAGATATCCTTAACCTCTTGCTTTTGAGTTCCACCTTGTTCCATAAGGCGTGCTCCAACAAAAGGCGGATTTCCCATGATATAGTTCAGCTTAGCCTTTGGAACAACATCAAACCAGTTTGTGCGCAACGCGTTCCCCTCTACAATAAACGCGTTCGTTTTTAATGGCAAAAATTCCAACGGAAGAGAAACAATTTTCTCGGTTTCCTGCATCATCTGACTTTCCGCAATCCAAAGTGCCGTTTTCGCTACTGTTACAGCAAAATCATTGATTTCAATGCCATAGAATTGGCTGATAGAAACCTGAATGCCTACCGATTTGGCATCCATACCCTGCATTGCAGTTTGACCCAAGCTTGTCTTTCGTTCTTCTGAAAGAATATCATTTTCAAGCCGTCTTAGGCTTAGATATGTTTCTGTAAGGAAGTTACCGCTTCCGCAAGCCGGGTCCAAGAATACCAACGAAGACAGCTTATCATGGGAAGTTCTGGATATAAGTAGGGCGATAGCGGCTCATTGGACGGGCTTTAATCTCGGCCCATTCCGTTTTTAAGTCATCCAGAAATAGTGGGTCAATTACCTTATGAATATTCTGAATGCTAGTATAGTGCATACCACCGCTGCGGCGTGTTTCCGGGTTCAAAGTGCTCTCAAACACAGCGCCAAAAATAGTGGGGCTAATTTCAGACCAGTTGAAGTTCTCACTTGCCTTCGCCAAAAGCAAGTCGCGAATTTCATCGGTAAATGGTGGAATTTCAATGTTCTCGTCCGAGAACAAACCACCATTTACATAAGGGAATGCTGCTAGTTCAGGATTGTCGTCTTTCAGGTAAGGGTCACGGTCTTGTAACTTAGTATCTAACACACGGAATAGGTCAACCAGAGCCTTTCGCATAGCTCGCGTCTCAAAGGCCGAGAGATAGTCATGGAACATGCCATGATGACCGAAAATACCCGCATCCTCTGCATACAAGCAGAAAACGAGTCGGACACACAGTTTATTGAGGCTCTTCAAAGAGTGTTCATCTTCCGGATTGGCATACTGCTTATAAAATGCATCGTACAACAGACCGACAATTTCGCCAGCCGCAATAGAGACTTCCATTTCTCGTTTCAGGTGTTCATTTCCTGTTTCTACAAGGAATTGCAGACGATAGTAGTCCTTTTCCAAATCTGCCAGTTGGATTTTCTCAGGTTCACCGCTGGGACGCTCCATATCATAGATATAGAACTCCGCAAAGTTGCAGGTCACCACCCAACGCGGATGCTGCGACAGTGGCAACTCTGTAATATAGCGTTTTGCCTGTTGGAACGGAGTCAACATCGTGCCGTCAGATTGTTTGATGGGTTTGTTTAAATCCTTACCGAGACCTTTTTGCTCAATGAGAACTTTTGTAGATGGAATCGCACCATCGATAAAACTGGTATGGTCAAGGTGGACCTGCTCTTCAAAAGTTATAAACTGCTCCGGCTGCTGTACACCGTATACATCACGCAGAAGAGAAAGCCAAAAAGATTGACTCTCACCTTTTTCATAACCTTTGTCTTTCCAATACTCTGCAAATTTCTTTGCTGCCTGTTGCTGTTGCGCGGTGGTCATATTTTTCACCCCATAAAAGCAATATTTGCTATTATCATACCATAATTTACACACAACATCAATTTATATCTATCAGTAGATTGTTCCTTATTTAATTTGTTGATATTTCAATACTATACTGGCGTTTAAAATATTTTCGCCTGAACCACTAGAATATTAAAAAAGAGGGCAACGGCCATTGTGACCGCTGCCCTCTTCCCTTTAATATGCTGCCCTGTTCAGGTTTTCCTCATAGTATGGATGTCCTTCGGCTTCCATCTGCATCCACGCCGGAGAGCCAAAATACTTGTACTGGTCCGTAGCCCTCATCGTCCAAATTGGCTGCATAGCGATGCCGTGCTTTTCACAAAGTTCTCTAAGCGTATTCAACTCGTACTGCGTAAAGCAATCACTTTCCGCGTTTTCGTTCTGAGCGAATCCGTCTCGCTCAAGAGCTTTGTTAAGACTGAACTGGCGATATAAGTCTTTCTCGAATCCATCACCCCACGGAACAAACAAGATATGCAGATGAAGCGCTTTACCTTCTTCGTTTCCGTGAATATATACTCCGATGACTTCAAACGATGCGTGAGCCCGAATAAAATTGATGGCATACTCCTTCAAGATTTTTCTTTCAGCCTCATCATCACCATGCGGCGTGTCTTTGATGGTCCCAATTTGAACGGTCATAATCATCGCAATCGTTTTTTTGCTTTTAATTTGCTTTTGCAAATAACTACGCCCGGTCTGAGGATTTTCTGGATGTCTCCAAGTGTATTCCCTTGCGGCATTTCCAAAAACACGCTCATATACATCTTCCAACGATACATCGATAGGGACTTCGTCACCGCATGGAATCATTCCGGCTGCTTTACTCCTAATTTTGTCAATCGTTTCCGTATAAGTCGTTGTCCATTTCATGTAGACTATTTTGCTGTTCGGCGTTGTAGGTTTACTATCGACTTCTTTTTTTGGTGCAAGAATTGCTCTATACTTTTCGATGTATTCTTGGCTTCCGTAACCATAAATCAGTTCCGGCCACTCAATCTTCACTTTGTATTTTTTGCCGACCGCTTCAAGCGCTCTTCTTTCTGCGTATCCCCAATCAAACTTCATTTCAGAGTCAGGGACCTTCTCTTGCTGTGCTCTATATGCTTTTAGTGTGCCAGCCAATGAAAACTGGCGAGACATCCCTGCTGTATAGCCGTCAGCCCAAGGAACATAGATGATGTGCAGATGGACTGGCTTGTTTTTCTCGTCGCCGTGAATAAAAGCGCCAATCACTTCGATTTGCTTATTTCTCTTGACGAAGTCCGCAAGATAGCTCTTTAGAATCTGTCTCTCAACGCACTGCCCTTTATGGTTCGCATCACTGCTATTACCTACGCATACTGTCATGTCATAGGCGATATTCTTTGATTTTGCTTTTTCTTGCCGCTCAAGGTACGCCGTGCCGCTCATATTCTTACCTTCATATTTGGCGTTATATTTCCTTGCAGCATCGCCGAAGATTTCTTCGTAGGCCACCGCGATAGGCTTATCCATAAGCGTTTCGTTGTTGCCATTAAGAGCAGGCTCAACATCACGCAGTTGTCTTGCGTCTGTATCGGGAGCACGGCGAAGTTCCTTGAAGTAGTCCTGCGTCTGGATACCCTTGTCGCTTACATAGGCATACTCTTGCGTGATATATTCGTTCGTTTCCTTTCCATTGCTCATAAAATTTTCCCTCCAAAAAAAGGCTTCCAAAGTGGTTGCTCTGGAAGCCATGCAATAACTTACTTCTTACTTACCAAACAAACTTGCAAGAAAACTCACACCAGTCGGCTTCACATCGGTCTTGATGACAACCTTCGGCGCGGTGCTGCTTGCATCTGTCTGTGCTGGAGTCTTTTCTTCAGTCTTGGTCTCTGTCTTGCTCTCCACCTTGGTCTGCTCAGGCTCGCTCGGTTTTTCTGTAGGTTTGGGAGCCCCGGTCGGGACCGGAGTAGGTGCAATTTCTTCTTTCATCGTATACACGATTTCGATGGTGGTTTGCCCGTCCTCAACGGTTGCATCTTTCACCGTGGCATCATAGCCGTCAACGCGGGATACCTTTGCGGTGTAGGCAGCATCCTTCTTCACACCCAACACCGTCATCGTCCAATTTTTATCCTTGGTGATGGGCTGAGGCTCAGTGTGGATTGACTTGCCGTCCTGCTGAATATCAATCTTGATGCTGTCAGGGCGCTTACCCGCAGCGTTATCATTGTCATCCCATACGACCTTAGCAACGAGGTTCGTGCTTTCCGGTGCTGGTTTTAAATTATGCTCTGCTTTGATTGTCATCACGCCATCAGAGATGTTGTCTGCGGTGACAGTCGTCGTGTATCCCGTTGGGCTTGTTACCTCTGCGGTATAGGTTCCTAGTTTCGGAAGCTTATCTGTTGTGTAACTCCAATTATTGCTTTCCCTTACCGTGACCGGCTCGTCAAAGCAGTTGATGCCGTTACGCTTCAGCATGACTTTTAGATAAGCAGGCCGACGATGCGTAGCATCATCATTGTCGTTCCAGATATTGTCGAGTCTGATTTTGATGGTCTGCAGCGTACTGTCTTCGTTTAGTTCGTGGGTGGCCGTAACTTTGATATTACCGTTCTCTTCAATACTGTCGATTTTCACCTCTGTGGTATACCCTTCGGGGGTCGTTACTTCGATACTGTAATCGCCAACTACAGGAACATTTGCGAATTCAACGACCCAGCCCTTGTCAGCACAGGCTTCAACTTCTGCATACTTCTTATTGTTACGCATCAGGCGAGTACGCAGCCTATTGGGGCGCATATTATAGAGGTCAGATTCGTCATTCCAGACATTGTTCAGTTTCACCGTGATGTTGCGGCGTTCAATTTTACTCTTGTCGAGCGTGTGGGTGATGGTGAATTTCATGTTTCCATTTTCGTCCACGCTGGTTTTTGTAAGTTCAGAGACATAATTTTCTACACTGTCAATCTCCGAGACGGTGTATGTTTTATCGCTCTTCCCTGCCGTTACACTTGTCCAGTTATCATTGGTAGCTGTGACGGGTGTTACACTATCTCCATCAAACACATTGACTTCAACGGTGTCGGGGCGCATCTGATAGTCGTTATCATCGTCATCCCAGATATGTTCAACCGTTACCGTGATGTTTTTGACTGGAATTGGAGTCGGTGTCGGAGGTACTGTGGGTTCCGGAGTCGGCTCTGGCGTAGGTGTCGGCGTTTCGGTTGGCTTGGGAGCTGTGCAGGTGCGTGTGACCGTTACATCCATGTTACCATCATCGTCGGCATCGCTCGTGACGATATCTGTATAGTTCTCGACCGCTACGGGTTTTACCGTATAATCCTCATCGGGCAGGTCCGCAGCAACGGCTCGCCATGCATTTTCCTTATTCATTTCGAGGATTCGAACCGGAAATTCCCTGACATCGTAGACTGTTGCGATAGAGGTTTCGGGGCGATATTCGCCATTATAATCTGCATCGTCCCAGACAGTAGCAACCGCAACATCAATCGTCTTGGGTTCTGGTGTTTCGGTAGGCGCAGGTGTCGGAGCGGGAGTTTCAGTCGGAACGGGAGTAGGCTTCTCAGTGGGAGCCGGAGTCTCGGTAGGTTTTGGTTCTTCCGTGGGTTTGGGTTCTTCCGTGGGTTTGGGTTCCTCTGTAGGCTTAGGAGTCGGTGCGGGTTTATCATCAGACTTAATAAAAGAACCGGAGTAACCCCACTTGTGACCCTCTGCCTGAGAGGTCAGACTCTTTGCAAGAATACAACCATTGTAGTTACCGCTATCCAGCGTCACATCCGCATTAGGGGCAAGAACATGGCCGAAAAGGCTCGTGCTTCCAATATGCAACTTGGTGGCATTCGGGAAAACCCAGAGGATGTTTGTACCACCATCGTTATTTTCCGATGCGTGGAGGTCGTTACAGGTGATGCCCGGAATATTGATATCCGTACCGTAGTCGATGACCACAATATCTTTCTGGCCGGAAGGAACCGACAGCATCGGATAACCTGCCGAATTGAAGTCGATGGTGTAATAGTCACTGCCACCATTGCCCTTGATTTGACCGTACTGGACTGGTTTGAGTTCGAAGCCCCGCTGTTTCAAAGCCTCTTCACTGAAATTGCTTTTGACCTCAGCATTGATGGCTTCAAACGCTGCATCCATATCCATGTAGCTGTCATTGATACGGAACGGCCCGTCCTTTGCACCGCTGGTGTAGGTGATGTCCTTGCCGCGATTGACCGAGCCCAGATACATGTAAACGCCGTCATTGTCTGGGTGGAAGGCATCGCCGCCGTAATTGGTCACTTCACCGCCTACGAACGAGCTGACCTTGTGGCCCGCACCTGACTTGCCAATCATGTTGCCGGATAAATTAAGGCTGTCACCGACAGAAATCTCACCAACTGTGTGGATTGTCGTAACATCGTTCTGGATGAACAGATTGTAGTTGTTGAGGATGTAGTGAAGGTCGTAGGACCCACCATCCTCGGTGTAGGTTTTATTCGATGTTTCCGTCACCGTCCTGCTTGCGGCGTATGCGGTAACGGGGTTCACGCAGCCAAACACCATTGCAAGTGTTGTGAAGACTGCGAGTAGACGCTGTTTCCATTCTCCTTTGTTCATTCGTGCTTCTCCTTTGTGTATCAGCCGATGAAAAGCCTTGCCTCAGCCGGAGCTGTTGTTCTGACCCACAAGGCTCTTCGTATACCACTTGTCCACAGCTTTCAGCCAGTCGCTCTGACCGTTGCCTGTCATCCACCACGGAGAGGTAGCTGTTTTGGATGACAACCCGCATAATGCGGGCAATATTTTTATTCTGCGTCTTCCAGCTTGTCTGCTTCCTTGTAAATTGAATCTTCGAGGTCTCGTGCCGAGCTGCTATATTCTACCGGGATTTTCTCACCTTCATAGGAAACCGCGAGACTGCCATACCGGTCAATTTTTGCGTGGAAGGTAGGCTCGTTCGCGTTTACCGAGACATCACACTCGTATGTCCCATTCTCGCAAACAAGATTGTCAATATTCCACTCGATGAAACCATCAAATTCCCGCCAACAGTCATAGACATCCCAGCGCCCCGCAGGATAGGCACGACTTGCTTCCTGAACGGCGCATAATATAGCGCTTACGAATTCCCTACTATTTTCGCAGATTTCTTTGACCGCCGGTGTCCTCTCTGCATCGTTCATTTCAAGCTCTTCTATCTGCTCGTTGAAGCAGGTTTGACGGCTTGTAATCGTTCCGAAGCAATCACCGCACTCGAACTCGACGATGCCGCCGCAATAATCGCCCGAATCACAGTCAGTGACTTTTGCGTAGACACTCAATGTCTCGCCGAGCAGGTTCACCGTGCATCTTGCCCGTTCGAAAGATGCCGTATCCCCTGCTTCCAGAATCTTATTCATCGTTCCTTCAAGCAGGTCATCGACCTTGATATCCATTTTCTCCATTGTAAATTTCTCCTTTATTATTTATGGCTCTTGCTGTACTTGCTGTTTTAGACTTTGCTGTTTGCATCTCCGGTGTTCAGGTGAAACGCGAGGTACTCGACTGCCCCACTGAGTCCACCACTCAGGTGGTGCTTCTCTGCATAGGCGAAGATATTCGCTACTGCTTCGTCCGTGAGGTAGACACCGCGCAGCTTACGCTCCTCTTTCTTTTCTTCTTTTTTTGCATTTTTCATAAGAAAACTCCTCTCAATAGTCGTGCTGGTTCTTGTACCAGAGGTATCCAATCACGGCGGCAGATACACCTATGACCGTGCAAATCACGATTGCAATAACCATTCCGATGTTGATACCCTTTGCGGGTTCTTCAACCTGCTCTGGAGCTGGCGTAGGCTCAACCGTGGGTTCGGGCGTAGCTTCGACTTCCTCGCTGCTATCCCCGTTGATTTGCTCTGCTTCCTGCACGATGGAGTTATTGTCTCTGCTCGGCGTGACCATCTTGGCTTCCGGATGGTCGCTGTCGTATACAGTCAGGTGAAATCCTTCTGTGTCGTTCGTGGTAATCGTCTCTTGCTCGCTCTGGAGCACGAAGCGATTATCGCCTTCTGCCAGCACTCGCGTACCAACGACTTTATATCTACCTTGTGCGACATCAGATGCGTAGGCCGAGTAGTTGTTGCTGTCATACAGGTCCAGCTCCTTGACTGCACCGGTAAACAGGTTTTCCACATAGACGACCACTGTATCACCGAAAGTCTCTGGAACTGTCAGATAGCAACCAATCTGACCCGTTGCATTCGTATCGAACCCATCTTCGGTTTCGATTGTGCTTTCTGCTTCGTAGTAGCGCTTCTTGCCTGTAATCTGTTCATAGAAGCTCTCTCCGCTCACATCCAGATACACAACTTTGCAAGACCCCGGGGTCACATCGATTGTATACATATCATCGCTTCGTGCTTCCACCGGATAATCCATTGCCGGGTCATTCGTTACGAAATAAGAGCAGAAGTAGCTATGAGGTTCCAGCTCTACCGAATCCACAAAGCTATTCATACCATTGAGCTTTACTGCTGCCAGCGTTTCGTCTGCGGGACCGTATGCGATGGTTGCTCGTACCGTGCGGTTCAACGCGTCTTCCGGCATCGATGCAACGCAAAAGACGATGACACCGTTGTTCGGGTTTTCAGGCTCCACCGTAAGGTCAGAATCCATCATTTGGTTTGTCCAAGTTCCATCTGCCGGTGTTTGCTCGGTATCTGATGCAGGTGCTTCATCGATGTAGGTTTCATCCGAATCGACCTCATCTGCGTATGCCGCTGTTGCGAGCGGCGCTGCTACGGCAAGAACCATAAGCATTGCAACGATAACTGCCATCACTCTCGTGGTAATTTTCTTTTTCATGTCTGTTCTTCCCTTCTGCATTATGTCACCATTGTTATAGTGTTACTTGTTCTCTGCTTGAAATACAGCCCTTATGGGCCTAGATTCTACCTTTCTTTACAAGTCTATTATACCGCATTAGTAACTGTATGTCAATAGTATTGCAATAAAATATTTCAATGTTGTTATCTATATATTAACTACCGTCAAAAGAACTCGCTTTGTAAAAAAGAAGAAGGGTGTCGCGAATCACGACACCCTTTTGGTTTGTTTGATGTTCAGTTAAAATCCAGTGTAGCGGTAATAGCGGCAATTGCTCATGCCCGCCTGTGCATTGGTCCAAGTATTGGTAAGACTGCCCTTACCGCCGACACATTCGGCCCAGAGCAGCTTACCTCCAGATGTGCCGACCAACATACGGACATGCCCCATGCCAACTCCACCGCCAGCAGTCATTACTTGAAGGTCACCCGGCTGCATCTCGCTCGCAGAAATCTGTACCAAGTCTCCTGCGCCTGCATAGTCGTAAGTATTGACGGCGTCAAAGCTCAGCCCTGCCATCCAGTAGCAGTAGCGAACAAAGCCAGAACAGTCATAGCTACCCTTTACTTTGACATTGCCGGGACCACCAACAGGCTTAGAGCCGAGGCTGTAAGAGAATTGACCGGAAGATTTGATGGCAACCTCAATTACTTTCTGGCGAGCATCCGTAATGTTCCCGAAATCCATGTTCGCAATCAGGTCTTCATATTCTTCTTCGGTCATCTTGGAGCCAAAGGAGCGGCATTTGATGCCCTTGGTTACTCCGTAGAGTTCCTCCCAGTCCTGCGCATAGAGCATCTTTGCCCATGCTACATTACCGTCACTGTCTTCACCATTCTCATACCAATAGGTAAAGCCCTCGTCCCCTGCCGGGAGCGTGACCGTTGCGGTGAATCGAGCGGCTGTGCCTCCGGCATAAGGCATCATCCACTGGTTCAGTTTTTGGACTGTTCTCGTGAGTTGTCCGTCGTTGATTTCTTGTGCAAGCGGTTCAAGCGTACCGGTTCCGCCCTTCACACCATCCTCATCTTCGGGAATTTCTGCATTTTCTGGGTCATCAGGTTTCAGACACGGTTCTTCGTAGCGGTCATAGCCTGTTAGATAGACCGTGCAGTTGAGGTCGTAGTGACCATGCAAGCTGTCGTTCAGTTCGCCCGGACACCACGGGATTGCCGTCGTCGAATCTCCATCGCCGCCGAAAGTCACCGTATAAGTGTCACGGCGTTCATTTTCGTCATCGAGGTGCGTTACCACGGTGAAAGAGCCGGTCAGCTCTCCGGGCTCATAGAACCAGTCATCTACTACTCCTTTATAGATGTTGAGCGAAGAAGCGTCAAACACCAGATTGCCATGTACAGACCCGGCATCAATCTCTGCACCGTCTGTCACTATCGTATAATCATCCGGCAATTTCGTAAGTTCAGATTGTCTAGCTCCATCAGGGAGTTTGTTGGGGAAGTAGACATACACATCATGTGTGCCATCTTCTTCCACGGTTTTTTCAGTAATTGTATTGTTTGGACCGTGCTCAGAAGCCCATTCCCACTCGTGCCACCAATTGTAAAAACCGCAATCACGGTTTCCTTCAGAGCAATGGTGGTTGGTGACATTGAGCCTGTAGTCTTTGATTTCGATTTTTTGACCGTTGTCGCGGTAGCCCAGTACGCATCCACCTTTAATCAGACAACTGTACGGATGAGATTCTTTTGCGGTGACATCCAGCGCATAGCCTGAAAGGTCACGGCAAAAGGTGAAGAACGCCTTATCATCGGAGGAGAACATATTGACGATTTCATTGCTGCTCGGCCAATCCTGCTGATAGTAGACTGCCGCCAGACTGATGATTTCAGCCGTATTGTTACTAACGCCATCAGCATACTCCCATGTGACACCACTCAGCATATTATCGCTGGTTTTGCCATCGAGAGTAGTGTAGCCATAGGGATGCCCGAACGGGTCCGTTTCGCCTTTGAAAGCATCGTAAATCGAATCTAAAACGACCTCATCGCGATTGGTATTGATTTTGTCTACGACACGCTGGATGTCGGCATCGTCGTCGGTTGCAAAAGTCGAGAACAAAATCAGGATAAGGATAATTACGACTGCTACAGCCGCAATAATAAGGATGGCAATACCACCTGCACCAAGAGTGGCTATACCTCCAATGCCTGACGCAACTGCACCGGCTGCTTTTCCAACTGTCGCAGCAGCAGCTTTAACTCCTGCTGCAACACGGGTCGCAGCTTCCGAAATCCTTGTTCCGACCTTGCGAGTCACTTCTACTGTCTTCTTGGCATCCTTTGCCTTCTTTGCAATCGCCTCTTTGGAATCAACCAAACGAGGATTGCGTTTCTTGGGTTTCGGTTTAGGTTTGTAGCGGTCTAAGAGCATACTGTTGATTTGGTTATCAACATAGCTGCGTCCGACATTTTGGCCTATAACCTTCTGAGCAGACTGCTTTGCAATCTCAATTGCTTTTCTGCCCGCATCCGCAGTTTTACCGGCAACGAACTTTGTGGCGCGAGCCGTGTTCTTTGCGATAAAGACTGCATCCTTGGTTTTGCGAACCATTGACAGGCCACCGGCAATCGCGTGGAAGCCGTCCACATCGGTTTCGTTCAGCTTCTCGATGAGTTTGTTCGTCATTGCACGGCGAACCATCTTCACGCCCATCTTGCGATAATGGTTATTGCGCTTTCCCTTCATGACCAGTTGCCGGTCTTTCAGCAAGTCCCGTGCTTTGAGGTTTGCTGCCAAGCTTTCCTTGATGTTCAGGACAGCTTCTGCAGACTGTTCGCCGGTCAACAGTTCACTGAGGCGAGCATTGTCCTTGTTGAGAGCTTCAATCAGTTTATTGAGTTTCTTGATGTCCAGCTCGTGGATATTCTTCGCTCCGACCTTATCAAGCAATTCACGCTTTACCTGACCTCTCAGTGCTGCCGCATTGCGTTCAAGCCATGTTCCGGTCTCCAAGGTCTTCATCATGTTCGCTCTCAGGTCGTTGAGCTGCTTGCGGGTTTCCTGAGAAATATCCATGCGTACAAGCATACGGTCTACATCATCGACACTGCGTAGAGCAATACCCGCGTTGCCGCTGACCCGAAGACTGCGATTGATGCTGCCAATCAGTTGGTTGCGTTCCTGCCGCAGTTGCTTGAATACATCAAGGTTCTCTTTGTCGAACTTTTTAAGTTCTTTCTCATTTTTGAACTGACCATGGGTTGCTTTTGCAATCATCTGGTTACCGTCTTTGTGCATCATATAGAATGCACTTCTTACAGCATAACTCGTACCCTCGGTAGTCTTCCGAATCACATCATATCCGTTGGCTCGTTCACCATCAATAACGGCAGCCATGACCACAGCAGCGGCGATACCTGCAACACGCTTGGATGCGCTTACGGCAGTGCTGCCATAGCGAGCTTTGTAGAAATCGAACTTCGTCGTGTTTGCTTTAGTCGCTGCGTCATGTGCGGCATTTTCAATTCCGGTCTGACCTCCAAGAAGTGCATTGACTTCTTTCTTCTCCGTCAGTTCGCGCTTTGAATCTTCCTTGGAGTTGAGGTGAGATTCCGTATACCGATGGTTGGTAATGTCACCAAGTTCAGTGGATGCAGGAGCAGGCTTTCTCATTTGCTCTGCCTGAGATACAGTTCGTCTTGCCATGTCACCACTGATGCAGACACCACCACTCTGAGAATCAGGATGGGTCAGGACATCACGCCGCGCATACACGAAGTTCTCAGGCTTGATTGCCACTTCGAATGAAGATGCAGCACTTTTCTCTTCGGTAAGCGGCAGTCGAGTTTCTTCCCTCGGTCTGGTAGTCTCGACAGTCGGTTTTGATTGAGGATTCACACGAATCACAGGATTATCTGCCACCCCTGTCCCCTGTCGGCCCGCAACATCGGACTGGATTGCAACACCGGTCAAAGTGTAACTAGCTCTCGCATAACCGGCATCCAGAACGCGGTTCTCACGCTCATCACGAGTGTAGAGATTCGGTCTGGGGTTCATTCCTCCGTCATCAGCGTACTTGCGTTCCTCACTCCGTACCCCGCTAGGTGTATAGGTGTATTCCGTATGCATATCCAGAGAAGAAGTCGGACGAGACGGATAAGTCACCTCTGTCACGCCGGGTGTCACCCTGCGCGGTATCTGTAGCTCATATCCTGCACTCTGACTACTGCTTGTCCCGTCGGGCTGATAAGAGTCTTCGGGTGTGGGATTCACTGCCGATGACTCGCTGGTAGGGTTTTGCAGACGGTCCTTCAAATAACTCTCTGTATTATCTGCACCCTCATGGAAGTCAAGGTGCGAAGTCTTCATCACTTTGCCGAGGCTCGCCTCTTCACGGGCCTTTATGCGCTCGGCATTTTTCAGGAATTCTTCATGGCGCTCGCGTTCACGCTGACGAATTTCAGCTTCACGCTGCTCGGTTTCTTCACGGCGGCGCTGTTCCAGTTCCTTGGTGCGACTCTTTTCGTAGTCTTCGTTTACATTATAGGTGGAGCCGCTGCCGCTTTCTGTAGTGCGGCTGACTTCATCATAAGAGACAGGCGTAGTCGGAGTGACGGTAGTGGCTGAACTCAGCGGAGCCGTTACGCTCTGAGGATACGCGCTTTCCTGATATGCCTGTTCTGAGCCCTTGAAAGAATCAGAACCATGGTCTTTGTTGCTGTAATCGTATTTTTGTGATTTATCACTTTGAAGCTGCTCGGCTTGACGCTGAGCTTCCTCAATCATCTTTCTGCGATACTCATAATTTTGGCGTTCAGTCTCACGCTGGCGCTCAGCTTCTTTTTCACGCTGCTTGCGGCGCTTTTTTGCTTTTTCTTTCTTGGCCGCCTCTTTATCTGCTGCCTTTTGGGCCGCTGTAATGGCTTCCCAGTCATCTTCGAAGAGGTTGTCGTAGATACCGCCATCTCGCTCTTGCTCCAGCAGAAAGTCATCGGGCTTTTCAACAGGCTCTTCGTTCTCCTCTTCCCTGTCGGAAATGTCACGCTCAATTTCGGATTCATCGTCTTTTTCAGGCTCTTCATACATTTCAGGCTCTGCGTCGGCTTCGTTTTCCTCTACGCTCGCTTCCCCCTGAGCCTTGCCATCTGCCAATACAGCAGCCAGCTCATCATCAACGGAGAGTTCCTCTGCGGACTCACTCCCCTGCCCTTTCTTCATATCTTCGATATCGGCCATCAGTTATCTCTCCTCTCTGTTGGTCTTTTCCGTTCTATCTTCAAACTCTTTCAGATGCTCGACCTCGCCCTGCATCATATCGTCAAACAGCGCATCGAAATCATCACTGCCAAGTTCATTAACTTTGCTGTACTGTTCGATTTGCTTTTCTTCCTCAGCTTTTGCCTTCGCCCTGATTTCTGCGAGCTTCTCAGGTGTATATTGGGGGCCATGCACAAACAAGTCGTTCTGACTCAATGCCAAACTTGTCTTGATGCGCCTAACCCTTGAAATTTCCTTGCCAATGTCTTTGCGCTGGTCTTGGAGCTCATTCAGCTCTGCCTTGGTTTTATCGACATTTGCAAGTACCAAATTGATGTTTTCAATTGACACGACACGCTTGTGCTGCGTGGGGTCATATACCATAATCGGTGTTGTGGCCCTCTGACCGGAGAAACGGTTGAACACAGCCATCGCTGCATTGTAGGTCTTCACTTCCTCGGCATGGACTTCTTTGAACTCTTCCTTTTTCTCTTTCGGCAGTGCATCGAGCTGGGCGATGATGTCCTTGGTTGCCTTCCACTGGATGATAGCGGTATGTAGATTGTCTATCCGATTCAGGTATGCTTTCTTTTTTCGGATGTTGGTGGAGACGACTGTGAGCTTATTGCCAAGGTCCTGCATCTTTTGGTCGATGTCCGTGACTTCTTTTATGCCGAGCTTAGATGATTCGGTTGCTCCCTCCATCATCCGCTGCATTTTCCAGTCGCGTGGTGCATAAATCGGTGAGTACGGGAACTTCTGTAAGCCGGTTGCATCTTCAAAGAGGTTCCTATCGACTTGGATGATTTTGACCGCCACGAGGAAAAGCATCGTGACATTTGACCGGCGATTGCCGTTTTCATCAAAACGAGCAACTTTGTACGCTTTGTCCTCCGGACGCATCCGAGTACTACTCCCTTGCTTTGCTGCGAGCTTTTCGGCTTCACGCCAGCGTTCCCGTTCGACAGCATCATATTGCTTGTAGTCACTCTGCTTGTTCTTTTCCGCAGTCGTCTTTTCCTCGGCGCGTCGCTTCTCGTACTCTTTCTTTTCTTCAGGGTTCCATTGGGCTTTTAGGTAATCTCTCGTATAGGATTCACCCAGAGTTCTATCTCTGACTGAGCGTTTGCTATATGGAGACTCATATTTGACATAGCCATCATGTTCTTCGATTTTGTAGCCGTTCGTGATAAGAGCTTTTTTGAAATCGTCCCAGTTGTCGAAGATATCGCTCATCTTCTCGATGTCATCCTTGACTTTTTGTTTCCAGCTTTGCCCCTTTTGCTTGGCGCTCAGTTCGCCGATTCCAATAGAGGCATTCTCTTTTTCATCGTTGCTGATGATAGGCTCAATGCCATACTTCAGCCCGATTTCATCACTCAGTTGCCGGATTTTCTGGTATTCCTCAACTGACCGATGATATTTGTGACCGTAGGGGTCGATTGGATAGGCATTACAGATAATGTGATTATGCAACACATGTGAGCCTTCGATGTGACTGGCGACCACACACTGATATCCGCCATCTCCTATTTTTTCCGCGAGTTCCAGTCCAATCTGATGAACTAGCACCGGGTCGGTCACGCTTAGGTCA
>ERZ1673699.144-NODE-144-length-94039-cov-10.688564_pt1 | contig 94039 bp, 72 predicted proteins | sample MGYA00580229_ERZ1673699 | MGnify/ENA primary metagenome ERZ1673699 (study PRJEB41218, sample SAMN15661785) | gut metagenome | host: Homo sapiens | place: Canada: London | collected 2015-08-20/2019-03-30 | study: EMG produced TPA metagenomics assembly of... | reverse complement strand
ACCATACCGATTACAGTACCCAAGAATCCCAAAGACGGAGCCATTGCGATGAACAGTGTAATCCAAGAGCAACCTTTTTCCAGGTAACCAGCTTGTACACCACCGTAAGATACTACAGACTTCTCAACTACGTCAAGACCTTGATCGATTCTCAATAAGCCTTGGTAATAAATAGAAGCGATAGGGCCTCTTGTATTACGTGCGATGTCTTTAGCAGCTTCTACGTCGCCTTTTTCCAAAGCAGCTTCAATAGCAGCCAAGAACTTCTTTGTGTTGATTTCAGCCAAGCTCAAATAAATGATACGTTCAATACAGAATGCAAGACCGATAACCAAAGCAATAGCAACCAAACTCATGAAAGATGCAGTACCTTCAATAAACTTAGTTTTAATTTCCTTGTGAATACCACCTTCTTCTGCTTCTACAGTAGCATCACCGGCAGGAGCCGCCTGAGCTGCTGGAGCAGCTTGTTCTGTTTGTTCCGCTGCAGGAGCATCTTGAGCCTGAGCAAGTTGAGTTGAGCCAAATGTTAAGACTCCCATCACAGCAACAATTGCAAATAACTTTTTCATTGTGTGTCTAATTTTTAAGATTAATTAATTAATTTATTTATTATAATTTGTTGTTTTATCTTCATTTCATCACACTGCGGAGAGACGGGGATTCGAACCCCGGATACCCTTTAGGGGTATACACGCTTTCCAGGCGTGCCTCTTCAACCACTCGAGCATCTCTCCAATAGACGCCTTTTCTGAAATCGGGTGCAAATTACAAAAAAAATGCGAACCACAAGCGTTTTCAGCTACAAATGTATTCTTTTTTTCGTTCTTGCCCTTCATTCTCCCCGTTTTATCTTTAATAAAATCTCAAAATTAATAAACTTTAAAATCTTTCCGATGTTATTTGAGCATTCCAAACACTTTTAAAGCGTTTTCCGAAGTAACGTCTCCAACAGCCTCAGGAGACATCCCGTAAATTTCAGAAACCTTCATCAAAGTATCCTTCACATAGGCGCTTTCATTCCTCTTACCACGATTCGGGACTGGAGTCAGATAAGGAGAATCTGTTTCAAGAACAATTTTGCCTAATGGTATTCCTGCCAAAATTTCCGGAAGGTGGGACTTCTTAAAAGTAACCACACCATTAATTCCAATGAAGAAATCGGAAAACTCCAATACACGGGTAGCTTCTTCTGCCGTTCCTGTAAAGCTATGGAATATTCCTCTTAAAGGAGTCTTTTTGTAAGGTTCCAGCACCTTATATATATAATCAAAAGCATCCCGACAATGGATTACTATAGGAAGATCATATTCCAAAGCCCAGTTGACTTGTTTATCCAGTACTATTTGCTGCTCTTTCAGGTAAGTTTTGTCCCAATAAAGATCCATGCCGATCTCCCCTATAGCAACATATTCCTTAGAAAACTTCAATTCGCGAGCAACTATTTCCAATTCTTTTTCATAATTGGCATTGACAGAAGTAGGATGCAAACCAATCATAGGAAAACAGTATCCTTTATAAACGCTACAGGCTGACAACATTGCTTCAATAGTCGTACTGTCAATATTGGGCATAAATATATGAGTTACTCCGGCAGCACGTGCACGCTCAATAACCTGTGGGAAATCCTCTGAAAACTCCTCCAAAAAAAGATGGGAATGTGTATCTATCAATCTCATTCGTTTACTTTTTCTATTCGTTTCTCACCAGTACGATAATAATAAATCAGCCCGTAATCACGACATAATTCCAACCGTTTTTCATTGGGAGAAACATCTTCAAACTTTTTTTCCACTTGATTCCATATATCCAAGATCAATTCATCTGCAGTAGTTCGCATAGCAGAAAGAGAATCTAAACTACGGGCAGTTAAAGCCTGCAAATTTTTCTGTCGGTCATAACTATCTGTAAAAATATCATAATGAACTCTAACCTTCGCAATAGTAGGATTATAAATAGGAATCCCCCCTTGAGAAGTTCGTTTGGTTTCTCCATCTATAATTTTTCGCCCCCACTCCACCAAGGCTGCCTCCGTCGATAAATCCGGTACATTTGAACTATCAGTCGGCAAACCATAATAAGATTTATGGGCTGCACGCACTTCCGAACGAATAACAGCCAGGTTCAATACCTGAATGAAATGAGAAATATACAGACGAGCCATCTTTACATTGGCCTGATGCTTACGCCCTGCTTGCGACTGACGTTCAAAGCATTGGACATAATACGATTGGGCGGCTTCAAATCTCATCAAGAAATTCCGGGCTTCAGTCAACGTCTTTAAAGAAACTGCCAAATCATAGAGGTTATGGGTATCAGCCTTTGCAACCACTGCTTTCAGTGCCCGTATTCTCGCCTGGTCTGTATTTGGTAATCTTCTATAAGGCATAGTTACAAAAAAGCACAGTTAAACTTCTCTGTGTATCAAATTTTCTATTATCTTTTTCAGTTCTTCTTTTTTTTCTTCTGCAATACTGACAGCTGCAAGGCTTTCCATTGCCCGGTTGCTATATTCCAATATCTTATTTTCGCAAACTGCTTTTACACCAATCCGGTCATACAGTTCCGTCACAGCTGCAATTTTCTCTGCCGGCTGGAAAGTCTCTGCGTTTATCCAGCTATTCAACTGGTTATGCTGATCCGCATTCGCATGCTCCAATGCTTTAATCAGCATATATGTTTTTTTATTACAGAGAATATCCCCACCTATATTTTTTCCAAACACTTTAGCATTGCCATATACATCCAGCAAATCATCTTTCAACTGGAAGGCAACACCTATATGCATACCAAAATCATATAAACGATCAGCGTCTTCTACCGAAGCGCCCCCCAAACGAGCTCCAATCTTCAGACTCGCCGCCAACAACACGGCAGTTTTCAGACGAATCATCTCCAGATATTCTTCTGCAGTTACATCATTCCTCTGCTCAAACTCCATATCCATTTGCTGACCTTCACAAATTTCAAGTGCCGTCAAACTGAAAAGATCCATAACCTCTTTCAGAAAAGTCGAAGGACATTCTGCCATAAACTGATAGGCAAGCACCAACATCGCATCTCCCGAAAGGATAGCAGTATTATCATTCCAAACTTTGTGGACAGTTTCTTTTCCTCTACGGCGATCCGCACGATCCATCAAATCATCATGCAAAAGAGTATAATTATGATAAACTTCGATACCTGTGGCCGGAGCATAGATACGGGTCACGTCTTCCTTGTACAAATTATAAGCCAGCAACATTAACACCGGGCGAATTCTTTTTCCACCCATAGATAATACATATTCTACCGGAGCATACAATCCTTTCGGAGTACGCGTAAATTGTAAGCCAGCAATATGAGAATTAAAATTTTCGAGAAGCTCGGAAGCTGTAAACATAATGATAGTAAATTTAGGAGAATAGTAGGAATAAAAAGAGGCTGCCCAAAAGCAGCCTCCTTTTTATATAGATAACGTATTACTGCAATCTAAACATTACAGGCACCGTATATTTAACGCGTACCGGTTTACCGCGCTGCATACCAGGTTTCCATTTCGGCATGGTACCAATCACACGAAGTGCTTCTTTATCCAGATACGGGTCAACACCTCTTATGACTTTGGCGTCTACAATACTACCGTCCTTGTTAACAACGAACTGTACTGTTACACGACCTTGCGTACCATTTTCCTGGGCGATAGTCGGATATTTGATGTTCTTGCTCAAGAATTGCATCAAACCAGCCATACCACCATTCGGGAATTCAGGCATTTGTTCTACAACCTCAAAAATGGTTTGTTCTTCCGGTTCTTCTTCTACAACAGTTACAGGCACATATTTTACTTCTACTGCCTTACCTGTTTCTTCTGAAGAGGCGATAACTGTTTCTTCCACATCAGCATCATCCGCTACGATTTCCAACGTTTCGTTAATCGGAGCTACTTCAGGAGGAGGAGGAGCTACTTTTTCTTCCTGTTCAGTGATAGGAACCATTTCTTCTTCAAAATAGAGATCAGTAAGCGCCTGGCTTGTATCAATCTTGATATCGCGCTTCGTCCATTCAAATGCTATAAACATAAAGGCAAGCACAATAACATAACCAATAAGCATCCAAGTCGATTTCTTGTTCTCCAAATCTGCTTTAGGTGTTTTCTTAATTTCCATAATTATAATATTATTTTAACGTGTTTCTCATTTTGGGCAAATATAGTACTTTTTCCGCAAAACGTTCAGCCGTACTATCTTTTTTAAGACAATATGCACCCATTTTTGTTTTTTTTATCCTTCAGAAAGCACACCTGTGCTTTTGTGCCACAAATGTAACGAGATATTTTAAAAATACCGTATCTTTGGCAATAATTTTAAATGAAATGTTGAAAAAGTCATTTATAACGGCGCTACTACTCCTGATTTTCTCCGTTTTACATGCACAAGACGGAACCAGCGCCTTTCAATTTCTAAAACTCCCTTTTTCTGCCCATGCATCAGCATTGGGTGGAGAAAACATTTCTATTATAGAAGATGATTTGACTATGGCTGTCCAGAATCCGGCTCTTCTTTCCTGCGTAGCGGATAAGACTCTCAACTTGAATTACATGCTTTACATGGATGGTGTCAACGTTGGTGGAGCCGCATTTGCACGTACTGCCGGGAAGCGTTCCACCTGGGCAATAACCGCACAATATGTAGACTATGGGGAGCTTAAAGAAACGACTGAAGAAAATATTGAAACCGGAACTTTCTCCGCCAAAGATATCTCTATATCGGGTATTTATACCTATGATTTAAGTGATTATTGGAGTGGAGGTGTACGCACCAATTTCATTTACTCCCACTATGATAAATATTCTTCATTTGCTATCGGTGTCGATCTGGGATTAAACTACTATAATCAGGAGTCCGATTTTTCCGCCTCGCTCGTTGCACGCAACCTGGGAGGACAGCTTAAAGCTTTTGAGGAACGGCATGAGAAATTACCAGTTGATGTACAACTGGGATTCAGCAAACGATTGTCACATGCTCCGTTCCGGCTTTCCCTTACCCTACATGACCTCACACACTGGAGTGCCTCAACCACAGCGGCAAACAATTTCGGAAAGAAATTGTTAAATCATATTGCCCTTGGTATTGACTTTCTACCAACCAACAACTTTTATCTGGCAGCCGGATATAATTTCCGCCGCGGAGAAGAAATGAAAATAAACGGTTCCAGTCATTGGGCAGGTTTCACCTGTGGTACAGGTATTCAATTAAAACGGTTGAAACTGGGAATGGCATACGCCAAATATCATGTGAGTTCATCCTCACTTATTTTTAATTTATCATATACCTTATAATATATAATAGCATAACTCAAATATGAAAAAGATAACTATTGCAATCGACGGCTTTTCCTCTTGCGGAAAAAGTACTATGGCAAAAGACCTTGCCCGTGAAATAGGCTACATTTACATCGATAGTGGTGCCATGTACCGTGCAGTCACTTTATACAGTATAGAAAACGGCATCTTTCAGGGAAATGACATCGATACGGAAAGACTTCGAAAAGAAATAGATAATATCCATATTTCCTTTCAATTAAACCCTGAGACCGGGCGTCCGGATACTTATCTGAACGGAGTAAATGTAGAAAATAAAATCCGCAGCATGGAAGTTTCTTCCCATGTTAGTCCCATTGCAACTTTAGGGTTTGTACGCGAAGCAATGGTAGCACAGCAACAAGCAATGGGCAATTCCAAAGGTATTGTCATGGATGGACGTGATATCGGAACTACGGTTTTTCCAGATGCTGAACTAAAAATATTCGTAACTGCCACGCCCGAAATCCGTGCACAACGTCGCTATGATGAATTAAAGGCCAAAGGACAAGAAGCCAGTTTTGATGAAATACTTGAGAATGTAAAGCAACGGGATTATATCGATCAGAATAGAGAAGTAAGCCCGCTTCGCAAAGCAGATGACGCATTGCTGTTGGACAATACTGACATGACTATTCCTCAACAAAAGGAATGGTTGCAAGAGCAATTCAATAAGATCGTTAAAAGATAAAGGAAAAAGGGTGTAGCCCTTCCGAAAGTCTGTTTACAATCTCTATATCAACATATTATATTATGGTAAAAGTAGAAATAGATGAAGGTTCCGGCTTCTGCTTCGGTGTAGTCACTGCAATAAATAAAGCTGAAGAAGAGCTAGCCAATGGAGGCACTTTATATTGCCTGGGAGACATCGTGCACAATAGCCGTGAAGTGGAGCGCCTGAAAGAGATGGGCCTCATCACTATCAATCATGATGACTTTAATCATTTGCACGATGCCAAAGTTTTGCTGCGTGCCCATGGAGAACCACCCGAAACCTATGAAATTGCCCGTCGCAATAATATTGAAATCATTGATGCCACTTGCCCGGTAGTACTCCGCCTACAAAAGAAAATCAAGCAAGAATATACTCAAAAAGATACCGAGGACAAACAAATCGTTATCTATGGAAAAACCGGTCATGCCGAAGTCCTTGGTTTAGTAGGACAAACTACCGGAGAAGCAATTGTCATAGAAAAGTTGGAAGAAGCTAAAAAACTGGATTTCACCAGAAGCATCCGTTTATATTCGCAGACAACAAAATCATTGGACGAATTCCAGAAAATCGTAGAATATATCAAAGAACATATCTCGCCTGATGTCACATTCGAATATTATGATACCATCTGCCGACAAGTAGCCAATCGCATTCCAAACATACGGAAATTTGCCGCTTCGCACGACCTGGTATTCTTTGTGAGTGGCAAGAAAAGTTCCAACGGAAAAATGTTGTTCAGCGAATGCAAAAAAGTCAACCCAAATTCCCACTTGATAGACAGCGCTGAAGAGATAGACAGTTCTCTGCTTACCGGAGCTTCCTCTATCGGAGTATGTGGAGCAACCTCCACTCCCAAATGGCTGATGGAAGAAATTTCTAAGGCCATTCAATCACGACTTACAGGACAATAAGTCATCGTTTTGAAACAACAAATTAACGTTAAATATGAATCACACCCTCAGCTTTTTGCTATCTTTGCCGAGCGAAAATAGGCTGCGTTTCGGCAAAATCAAAAAAAACATTTTGCTTTTGCTCTTAACTTGCACTATTTTTGCGGCAATTATTTAAACCAAACTAAAAGATTGTTATGGGAACAGTTAAGTGCATAGGTATTTTGACATCCGGTGGCGATGCACCGGGAATGAACGCTGCTATTCGTGCGGTAACACGTGCTGCTATTTACAACGGATTACAAGTAAAAGGTATATATAGAGGTTACAGAGGTCTGGTAACCGGTGAAATCAAAGAATTCAAAAGCCAGAACGTAAGTAATATTATACAATTAGGTGGTACTATCCTGAAAACAGCTCGTTGTCAGGAGTTCACTACTCCCGAAGGACGCCAGATTGCATATGATAATATGAAAAAGGAAGGTATTGACGCCTTGGTTATCATTGGTGGTGACGGTTCATTGACGGGTGCACGTATTTTCGCACAAGAGTTTGATGTACCTTGTATCGGATTACCCGGTACTATCGACAATGACCTGTACGGAACAGATACGACTATCGGTTATGATACAGCTTTGAATACCATTCTGGACGCTGTGGATAAAATTCGCGATACGGCAACTTCTCACGAACGCTTGTTCTTTGTGGAAGTAATGGGACGTGATGCCGGCTTCCTAGCTTTGAACGGTGCTATTGCCTCAGGTGCAGAGGCCGCTATCATTCCAGAGTTCAGTACGGAAGTCGATCAACTGGAAGAATTCATCAAAAACGGTTTCCGCAAATCCAAGAACAGTAGTATTGTAATTGTTGCGGAAAGCGAACTGACAGGTGGAGCCATGCACTTTGCAGAGCGTGTAAAGAATGAATATCCTCAATACGATGTACGTGTTACTATCCTTGGACACTTGCAGCGCGGTGGAAGTCCTACTGCTCACGATCGTATCCTTGCCAGCCGACTCGGTGCGGCAGCTATTGATGCCATCATGGATGGACAACGCAATGTAATGGTCGGTATCGAACATGACGAAGTAGTATACGTTCCTTTCACAAAAGCTATCAAGAATGATAAGCCAATCAAGAAAGACTTGGTAAATGTATTGAGAGAACTCTCTATTTAATTAGAATATAGTGAAATATGCAAAAGCGCGGATGAGATTCATCCGCGCTTTTGCATTATAACCATTTTGCTACAATTTCTTCTGTCTTATCCCATAGTTCCTTCATCTGTACATGATGAAAGAATTTCTCTGAGAGCTGTTTAGGATGGCAACTTACATTCAATGTTCCGGTACGTTTTCCCGCATCTTCATCCAGTAACAAACTGATGGCTGTCGCTGCTCCCTGACGAGGCGTACGTATGAAAGGCCGGAAAAAGATATCCGTCAACGGATCAAACCACATATGCATCGTAATGATTTTTGTGGAAACAATACCCGGATCAGCTGCATTGACAATAATTCCTTTTTCTTTCACCTTCTTCGATAGAGCTATTGTAAACAGAGTCAATGCCAACTTCGTATTACTATAAATCGGAATACGCCAGAAAGCGCCTTTCTTTCCACGCAAAAAGAAGTCTGGAAAATCCAGTTTACCAATGGCATAAGTACAGGACACCATATTTACAATCCGGCTTCCCTCTCCCATCAATGGCAGCAATTTACGAGTCAACAAATAAGGAGCTACGTAATTGACACTTACTGTACGTTCCAATCCATCTTCGGTGATACAACGTCTCGTTTCCATGGTGCCGGCATTGTTCATTAACAAGGTGATAACTTCTCCACGCTGAAGAAGTTCATTGGCAAAAGAAGCCGTAGAAGATAAAGAAGCAAGATTGACCGGTACTATTTCCAATGCTATATTTCCTGTTTCCCGCATTATTAACTGACGTTTCTCTTCTGCGATTTCAGGATCACGACACGCCATAATGACTTTATATCCGGCGGCAGCAACAGCGCGTGTAATCTCCATTCCCATACCGCCATCCGCTCCGGTTATAACTGCAAGTTTCTGTTTCATTATCCTTTTGCTTCTATTTTTGTAATTTCCCGCTTCAAGCCGGCCGGAAGTTCTTCATTCAAATGCTGATGGCATGCCATTTCAATGGAATACATTCGTGCAATACAGTAATTACTATGTTTACAATTACAGATTGCTTTCTCCTCTTCACGCATACGGTTGACAAAGCCCGGTTCATTAAGCAAAGCACGTGCCATCTGTACTGCTTCAAAACCATCATTCAGTACCTCATCTATTTTTTCACGCGAAACTAAACCACCCACATATACCAACGGCATCTTTATTTCTGCCCGAAATTTCAGCGCATCTTCCAGAAAGTAAGCCTCTTTGAAAGGAACGGTAGGTATCATCCACTTCCCTACCATTCGTACTCCATACTTCAGCCACCAGCAATTCATATAATGAGTCATAGAATGAATAGGCATCTGACCACGCATCACATACATAGGAGCCTTACTTACAAAACCTCCACTTAGTACCAATGCATGAGCTCCTGATTGCTCCAGGCGTTTTGCCACCTGCATAGTCTCATCCATTTCCATTCCACCACGAAAACCATCGCGCATATTCACTTTTACCAATACAGCCATGTCGGTTCCGGCAGCTTTCATCACCTCCTGCATTACCATGTCCATAAAATGCATTCGATTCTCCAAGGATCCACCGAAACAGTCCTTACGCCGATTGGTATAAGGAGAAAGAAACTGAGAAATCAAATATCCGTGTCCGGCGTGTATTTCAACGGCATCAAAACCAGCTTCACGAGCCAGATTTACAGCATGACCATACGCGCGTGCCATCTCAGGCAGTTCCTCTTTCTTCAAGCCACGAACAAAAGTAGGTGAGTAAAGATTGAAACCGCTGGAAGCTCCGACAGGAGTAACACCACAAATGCTTTTGTGCGACATATTGCCACAATGTCCCAACTGTATAGCCGCAGCAGCACCTTCGGCATGTACAGCATCGGTCAGTTTTTTTAATCCGGGGATAATTTCAGGCCGCATCCATAATTGGCGGTCGAACGACAAACCACTTTGGGTGACAGCTGCATAGGCCACAGTAGTCATTCCAACACCACCAGCCGCAACTGAACGATGATAGTCAAGCAACATTTGCGAAGGGGCATTACCCGGACACATACTTTCAAATGCCGCTGAGCGGATGGTACGATTCCGTAAAGTCAACGGGCCAAAAGTTACAGGAGTAAATAACTTGCTCATGAGTATTATTAATGATTTGTGATTTATAAGTGAGAGAAATTAATATAGAAACGGAAAAACACGTTTCCGGTTTCCTACCGCATCTCCAAATTCTTCTTTATAGCGATGCCAGATAGCATTGGCACGAGGAACTAGGTTAGCCACTGTCCACCATAGGAAGACCAGCCCGGAAAGCGACCATGTCAATATAGCCCATCCTGCCCATTCTATAATTTCACCAAAGTAATTGGCAGAAGTGACATAACGATACATCCCCTGCAACGGCAGATAATGCTGCGTATCTCCCGGTTTACGAAGATGGCGAATTACATAATCCGAATACCAGTTGATTCCCATTCCGGTGAAGAACAGCAATACTCCAAAAATAAACTGTGGAGTCTTCAGCCAGTCCAGCGTATAAAGAGTTTCAGGAGCCAGATAAAAAAGCCATTCTCCTTGCATAAAGCCATTCAGAAGGTTGAACAACATTCCCATCATCATAATAGCAAGCGGCATACGGCTCTTTCCCTTCAAGAGGAAAGGAAATACAAAGGCGCGCTGGAAATAATGCAATTGGAATAAGAGAAAGAAAATTAAAGGAACAATTGAATTATATCGTGCTGAATTCCACCAAAGTAATAACATCACAATAAACACAGGTGCCTCCATCAGCATCCACGCCAACTTATTATTGATAGAAATGCCCCAAGATGCAGTTCGGAACATTCCATATCCCGCTTTGACAAAATAAAGTGCGATAAAAACAAACAGTGCGATGATGCTCATTACACCAAGAAATAGCTGAAAAGTCCCTTGTTCCATACTTGTTTCGATTTAAGTACGGGCAAAGATATATAAAAAGGAGGAAAAAGAAAACTTCCTCCCCTTAATTAGTTTACAAAGACGTTAGCGAATTATAAAAAAAACAATGAACTTTAAATCAAAGTGATAAGTTCGCAATTTACGTCAGAAATAAGTACAAAGTTACTTACAAAAGGGAACAGGATGAGACATAGTCGTATATTTAGGGTATCTCAGTCCCATACTTAGGGTATCTCAGTATGATACTTAGGGTACCTCAGTATGATACTTAGGGTACCTCAGTATGATACTTAGGGTACCTCAGTCGCATACTGAGATAGGGTTATTATACGCCTCTAATAGTCAACTAGTTACAAAACCGCTTTTAGAATCAATAAATCAAGACAAACAGTTTTAAAAAAACGGTCTCGTTACTGATGGGTTATGAATTAATTCACCACAGATTACACAGATTGACACAGATTCTATTTTACTGATTATTAGATTAATAAATCTGTGTGAATCTGTGTAATCTGTGGTGAGTCTTATTCATTCCTATACCGTTTTACTCCTATTTATCGCTTCTTGATAGGTACATAAGTCGTATCTTCGAGTACATTTTTGTATGCCGGACGAATGATACGCTTACCTTCAAAGTTCAATTCTTCATTACGGTGTGCACACCAACCGACAATACGAGCCATAGCAAACAACGGTGTAAAAATTTCCTGCGGTAATCCAATCATTTCATAAACAAAGCCGGAATAGAAATCAACGTTACTCGATACCGTTTTCCCATTGTTCTTTACGCGACCGAAAGTTTCGATAGCACGTTCTTCCAAGAGCTCAAGGAAAGCAAACTCACGCTCTTTCCCTTTTTCCCGGGCAAGATCACGAGCCAGTTCTTTCAGTAAGATAGCACGTGGATCAGAAATCGTATAAACAGCATGTCCGATACCATAAATTAATCCGGTCTTATTATAAACTTCCTTATTCAGCATACGGGTAAAGTAAGTGTCGATCTCATCCACACTTGTCCAGTCCTGAATATTCTCCTGTAAATGATGGAACATATCAGCCACCTGAATATTTGCACCACCATGAAGCGGGCCTTTCAACGAACCAATACCTGCGGCAATGGATGAGTATGTATCCGTTCCGGTAGAAGAAGTAACACGGACTGTGAAAGTGGAGTTATTACCTCCTCCATGTTCTGCCTGAAGCACCAACAAAAGGTCGAGCGTACGAGCATCCAGCTGTGTATAATTACGTTTCAGCATATAAAGGAAATTTTCGGCAATAGAAAGATTTTCCTGCGGATGGCGAATATGTAGCGAACGGCCGAAAGTAGCATGGCGCAACATATTATATGCATAAGCAATAATGGTCGGGAACTTAGAAATCAATTCTATGCTCTGGCGCATCAGGTTGTCGCGGGAAGTATCATCGGCAGCAGGGTCAAAACGATACATCTCAAGTACACTGCGTGCCAGGATATTCATAATATTATTCCCTTCCAGTTCTATAATATTCATCTTAGTCTTCTGCTCCAACGGCATATTATCATTAATCAGTTCACGGAAAGAAGCCAGCTCTTCCTTATCGGGCAAATTACCGGACAGTAACAGATAAGCCACTTCTTCAAATCCGAAACGTTTCTCTTTAACAAAAGCATGTACAATATCTTCTACATCATAACCACGATAGAACAGCTTACCCGGGATAGGTTTCAAGCCGCCGCCCGGAACACGTTCATAACCCACTACATTACCAATTCTGGTGAGTCCAACCAAAACACCCGTGCCGTCTTCATTGCGCAAACCGCGCTTTACATCAAATTTGGAGAATAATTCGGTATCAATCCGAACCGCTTCCTTCATATCCTCGGAAAGCTTATAAACTAAATATTCCTTCTTCATTTTCGTATCGTTTTAATCGTTAGTATTATTTTTCAATTCTTTCCACTATCTCCCGGGTAAAAGCAGAAGTGGACAAAGAGACACCGCCGGGCATGAAGCGCGCCAGGTCGGCGGTAGCACGGGCATCAAGGAAACTTTGTTCCAAGGCATGTTCTATCAGGGAAGCAGATTCTTTCCAACCAAAGTATTCGAGCATCATTACAGCAGACAGAATGATGGAACAGGGATTCACAATATCTTTGCCTGCAATATTCGGTGCTGTACCATGGGTGGCTTCAAAGATGGCATGTCCGGTCTGGTAGTTAATATTTGCTCCGGGAGCAATACCGATACCGCCCACCATGGCAGCCAACTGATCGGAAACATAATCTCCATTCAAGTTAAGGGTAGCAATCACAGAGTATTCTTCAGGAATCAACAATGTATTTTGCAGGAAAGCATCCGCAATACAATCTTTTATCACCAACCTTCCATCAGCCAGAGCTTCTCCAAACTCACGTTCAGCCAACTCATAGCCCCACTTTTTGAAACCTCCTTCGGTAAACTTCATTATATTTCCCTTGTGTACCAATGTCACGGAAGGCAGATTATTCTCAAGTGCATACCGGCAGGCAGCACGCACCAATCGTTCCGTTCCTTCTTTTGAAACAGGTTTCACACCGAAAGAAGATGTCTTGGGGAACCGTACTTTCTTCACCCCCATTTCATCGTGCAGAAACTTATAGAACTTTTCAGCCTCCGGTGTACCGGCTTCCCACTCGATACCTGCATAAATATCTTCCGTATTTTCACGGAATACACACATGTTCACCTTCTCCGGATGACGAACCGGAGAGTGAATGCCCTGATACCAACGAACCGGTCGCAGGCATACATACAAGTCCAATGTCTGGCGCAATGCCACGTTCAGTGAACGGATACCACCACCGACAGGGGTCGTCAGCGGACCTTTGATACCTACCTTGTAATCACGGAAAGCTTCCATCGTTTCATCAGGCAACCACAGGCCACATTTTTCAAAAGCCCGTTCGCCTGCCCACACTTCCATCCATTCAATTTGCCGTTGTCCACTATATGCTTTTTGCACGGCAGCATTCACAATAGCTTGCATAGAAGGAGTTATTTCAACTCCTACCCCATCACCTGTAATAAAAGGTACTGTAATTTTATCCATCTTTCTATCTTGCATTAAGAGCAGAACCGGCACGGAACCAGCCTATCTGCTGTTCATTATACGTATGTTGAGCTTCGAAGCTATCCTTCGTACCATCTTCGTGGTGAAGGACAATCTTAAGATTACGGCCGGGAGCAAAGTCCATCAATCCGATTACCGAAATTAAATCATGTTCCTGAATCTTATCATAATCGGCTTTATCCACAAAAGTCAATGCCAGCATACCTTGTTTCTTTAGATTCGTTTCATGTATACGGGCAAAACTCTTTGCCAGGATCACACGAACATTCAGGAAACGGGGCTCCATAGCGGCATGTTCACGACTGGAACCTTCACCATAGTTTTCTTCGGCTACTACAATGGAAGAAATTCCTTCAGACTTATACATCTTTGCCGTACCGGAAACCGGACCGTACGTATTAGTCAAACGATTCCAGACACTGTTAGTTTCTCCATTGAAAGCATTTACAGCACCCATCAGCATATTGTCTGAAATATTCTCCAGATGTCCACGGAAACGAAGCCACGGACCCGCCATTGAAATATGGTCTGTAGTACATTTACCCTGTGCCTTAATCAGCAACGGCATATTAAGTAAGTCGGTCCCTTCCCAGGCAGGGAATGGTTGTAGTAATTGAAGCCGTTGCGAATGGGGATTCACATTGATTTCCACCTTTTCACTGCTGGGGGCTATATACCCTTCGCTACCTTCGGCAAATCCTTTCGGTGGCAATTCTTCACCCACAGGCTCAGAGAGTTTTACCTTTTCACCTTCACGATTCACCAATACATCTGTCAGCGGATTGAAACAAAGGTCTCCGGCAATCGTCAGTGCCATCGTCAATTCGGGGGAAGCGACAAAGGCGTACGTATTCGGATTACCGTCTGCACGTTTAGCAAAATTACGATTGAAAGAGGTTACGATAGAATTCTTGCGAGTAGGGTTATCTGTCTCACGTTTCCACTGACCAATACAGGGACCGCAGGCGTTTGCCATAATTGTAGCACCGATTTTTTCAAAAGTTCCTATCATACCATCCCGCTCTGCTGTAGCCCGTATCCGTTCGGAACCGGGGTTCACAATCAGGGGAGCGGCTACTTTCAGGTGCTTCTCTTCAACCTGGCGGGCCAGGGAAACGGCACGACTTAAATCCTGATAAGACGAGTTGGTGCACGAACCTATCAATCCGACTTCCATCTTGCGCGGATAACCGTTAACCAATACTTTTTCTGCAAATTCAGAAATAGGCGTAGCGGCATCGGGAGTAAAAGGACCATTAATATAAGGTTCCAGCCTTGAAAGATCAATCTCAATTACCCGGTCGTAATACTTCTCCGGGGTAATCATGATGTCGGCATCTGCACGAAGATCACCCGCCACAGAATCAGCCATTTCTGCCACTTCTTCTCTTCCTGTAGCTTTCAGATAAGTAGCCATACGATCATCATAAGGGAAAAGTGACGTAGTGGCACCGACTTCGGCACCCATATTACAAATAGTCGCCTTACCGGTAGCGGACAAAGAAGCCGTGCCCGGTCCAAAATATTCAATGATTGCATTTGTGCCACCTTTAACCGTCAGGATGCCTGCCAACTTCAGAATCACATCTTTTGGAGCTGCCCAACCGCTTAGTTCACCTTTCAGATGTACACCAATCAAGCGGGGCATTTTCAATTCCCATTCCATACCAGTCATCACATCTACTGCATCGGCACCACCAACGCCGATGGCAACCATACCCAGACCACCTGCATTGGGCGTATGCGAATCCGTACCTACCATCATTCCACCAGGGAAGGCATAATTTTCCAATACCACCTGATGAATGATACCCGCACCCGGTTGCCAGAAGCCGATACCGTATCGGGAAGAAACGTCACGCAAAAAATCGTATACTTCTTCGTTTGTCTTGGTAGCAGTGGCAATATCTTCCCGGGCTCCTCTATAGGCCTGTATCAGATGGTCGCAATGTACTGTCGAAGGTACGGCAACTTGTTCGCGACCTGCATTCATAAATTGCAGCAATGCCATTTGGGCGGTTGCATCCTGCATTGCTACACGGTCAGGGCGGAAGTTTACATAATCTTCTCCCCGCTTGTAGTCTTTTACCCCCTTCTCATCAAACAGATGAGTGTACAAAATCTTTTCTGCTAATGTCAGCGGACGTTGCAGTATAGCCCGCACGTGTTCCATTTTCCCCTTATAAGAAGCATAAAAGGCCTTTAACATAGTTACGTCATACACCATAATCACATTTATTTTTAGTTTTCCAATATTGTAAAGATTACAAATTAATATAATAAACAAATTAAAATCGTTAAAGGTTTAACAAATTAAAGCTTTTCTTCGTGCAAAAGCGAAGAATGATTACCTTTGCGAAAAAACTATGCGATAGATGATAATTTAGCGGCTTCGCCGCTAAATTATCATTTATCATCATCCATCATTAGTTTATATGAGCAATAACCTCCTTTCTCCAACAGACCATCTTCAGCGACAAGAACTGCTCCTGCGCATGGAATATGAATTCGAAAAGGAAGAATTCAAAAGACAGACTGAAACCATGGGCATCGCCCGCAAGGTGAAACGGGGACTCTGTTGGTATCCTGCTACTCCCGGACGAAGTTACTACAATTCACTGAATCAATTAGTAATAGAAATTACACATACGGAAGATACTGATATAGAACATAATTTTGAATTCGGGCGTCCCGTCTGTTTTTTCCGTAAAGGCTACGACGAAAAGATCACATATTTCAATTCTATTGGTACTATCAGCTATGCCAACGAAACACGTATGGTTGTTGCAATGCCCGGTGCAGGTGCTATACTGGAAGTACAATCTGCCGAAAACCTCGGAGTGCAGCTTTATTTTGATGAAACATCCTACCGCACTATGTTCGAAGCACTCTCCGATGTAATTCGCGCTAAGGGCAATCGATTGGCAGAATTAAGAGATATCATGTTGGGAACTTTAAAACCCGGATTCCGTGAACTCTACCCCGTCCGTTTCCCCTGGCTGAACTCTACACAGGAAAATGCAGTGAACAAAGTATTGAACTCCCGCGATGTTTCTATTGTACACGGGCCTCCGGGAACAGGGAAAACAACTACTCTCGTAGAAGCTATCTATGAAACATTGCACCGCGAACCTCAAGTGCTGGTTTGCGCCCAAAGTAATACTGCCGTCGACTGGATCTGTGAAAAGCTCGTAGATCGTGGTGTAAATGTCCTGCGCATTGGCAATCCCACCCGGGTAAACGACAAAATGCTTTCATTCACTTATGAGCGCCGCTTCGAAGGGCATCCGGCCTATTCTGAACTATGGAGTATCCGTAAAGCCATGCGTGAAATGGGTGGCAAACATCGGGGCAGTTATGAGGAACGTGAAAGCGCCCGCAATCGTATGAGTCGCCTGCGTGATCGTGCCACACAATTGGAAATACAAATCAATGCCGATCTTTTTGACAATGCCCATGTCATAGCTTCCACCCTTGTCAGCAGCAATCACCGTATACTGAACGGGCGTCACTTCGGTACACTTTTTATTGATGAAGCTGCCCAAGCCCTGGAAGCCGCCTGTTGGATAGCTATTCGCAAAGCCGACCGTGTAGTACTGGCAGGCGATCATTGCCAGCTTCCACCTACTATAAAATGTTACGAAGCTGCCCGTGGAGGCCTCGAATGTACATTGATGGAAAGAGTGGTTGCCAATAAACCCAGCACCGTCTCCCTATTGAAAGTACAATATCGTATGCACGAGGATATCATGAAATTTCCCTCTCAGTGGTTTTATAATGGAGAACTACAAGCGGCTCCTGAGATACGATATCGCGGTATTCTCGACTGGGACACTCCTATCAACTGGATAGATACTTCTGACATGGATTTTAAAGAAGAGTTTATAGGAGAAACATTCGGGCGTATCAATAAAGCAGAAGCAGATTTACTTCTTCAAGAATTAAAAGCTTATATTAACCGGATAGGTGGAAAACGCGTATTAGAAGAGCGGATCGATTTCGGTATAATTTCCCCTTACAAAGCCCAGGTGCAATATCTTCGCAATAAGATTAAAGCAAGCGGCTCACTTAAGCCCTACCGGAGTCTACTCACCGTTAACACCGTAGACGGCTTCCAAGGACAGGAACGTGATGTCATTTTCATCAGCTTGGTCCGTGCCAATGAAGACGGACAGATAGGTTTCTTGAATGACTTGCGAAGAATGAACGTAGCCATCACCCGTGCCCGCATGAAGCTGGTGATATTGGGCGAAGCGGAAACAATGAAACGCCACAAGTTCTATAGGGAACTCATTGAGTACATCCATACCATCACATAGACTCGCCAAAAGAAAAACTCATCGACTTATACTGAAATATCTTTTTCCCAGTTAGAGAAATATATTTTCTCAACTGGGTAAAAATAGGCTTGCTTTAAATTCAACTATAGAAATCGGAGAACTTAATGTAAACACCGGATATTTCGGCTAATCCTTTTTTGTCAATAATAGATTTATGAAGTCCCCGGTAACTTCATGCTTTGTTATAAAAAAAAGAGGAGCAACTTACGTTACTCCTCCCATTGTCTTCTTCCCGAACTTAAATCAGGATTACGGTTACAAATATACTACATTGAAACACCGAAATCAAGTATTCGGGCATTTTTATTCTTAATCCCCAAGAAGGATTAGTTGTTTTCCGGACGCAACTGACGAACCGTAACAGCGGTCTGCCACATTTCGCTTTCGCGCAACTGACGAAGTTCTTCGTTCAGTTTCTCACGATAATCGGGTTGAGAATTGCTGTCAATAGAGATCTGAGCCTCATTACCAGACTTAACGCTTGCATACAATTGTTGTACTACCGGCTTGATAGCATCGTGGAACGGAGTCATCCAGTCCAGAGCACCGCGTTGTGCAGTAGTTGAACAGTTAGCATACATCCAGTCCATACCATTCTTTGCGAACAACGGCATCAATGACTGAGTCAATTCTTCTACAGTTTCATTGAATGCTTCTGACGGAGTATGACCGTTTTCACGCAATACTTCATACTGAGCCAACAGCAATCCCTGAATAGCTCCCATCAATGAACCACGCTCACCTGTCAGGTCAGAAGTAGCTTCACGTTGGAAAGTAGTTTCAAACAAATATCCTGAACCTATACCGATACCCAATGCAATGGTACGATCCATAGCTTTACCTGTAGCATCCTGATAGATAGCGTAAGAAGAGTTCAAACCACGACCTTCGAGGAACATAGTACGCAATGAAGTACCCGAACCTTTAGGAGCTACCATGATTACGTCGATATCTTTCTGAGGAACTACACCTGTACGGTCGCTCCAAGTGATAGCGAAACCATGAGAGAAGTAAAGAGCTTTTCCCGGAGTCAGGTAAGGTTTGATAGTAGGCCATACAGACATTACGGCTGCATCAGACAACAAGCACATAATGATAGTACCTTTCTCACAAGCCTCCTCAATGCCAAACAGTGTTTCACCCGGTACCCATCCGTCAGCTATTGCTTTCTCATAAGTCTTACCCGGACGCTGTCCAACGATTACGTTGAAACCGTTATCGCGCAGGTTGCATGCCTGTCCCGGTCCTTGTACACCATAACCGATCACTGCAATTGTTTCATCTTTCAAAACTTCACGTGCTTTTTCCAAAGGAAACTCTTCGCGGGTCATTACATTCTCAGTAACACCGCCAAAATTCAATTGTGCCATTTTCTTTTTTAGTTTTTTATTTGTGGCTTGCGCCAGCTAATGATTAATAAAATTATTTCTCTGTAAATATTACTTTTGAACGGCAAACCACCTCGCTGCCATTCTTTTTCACTTCAATATCGAAAGCTCCGTCACCCAATTCATCTTTATAGAGTGTAAGTTCATCACCGTAATAACTCTCAGCTACGTAAGCCATTTCAAAACGGCGGATACGCTTTTCCTTATACATCTCTATCGGAAACAAGTCCATGATATGTTCGATGTAGCGGATACTGTTCACGTGTCCGTTGATGTCGATATCACTGTATTTAGCTTTCAATGTAGCTACCGGTTCGGTAGAAGTCACTTTGATGCGTGAAGGTTTCTCGATAGGGCAAGGTTCATCGCACACATAATCTACAATGCTACCTCCGTGCAATGCCAGCAAATCGGCAGGCTTGCGGGTATTGAGGTTAATCATAGCCCATACAGAACGCGCATAACCAATCTTCTTTCCGTCTTTGTCCAACAAGGCAAAGTTACGATCTGTGAAAAGGCGGTATACATTCTCTACCCAAGTCCAGATGGTAAAGTCCTCATATTGATAAGGCATTTCATCCAGTTCGATGGCAAGGCGGGAGAGTACCCATGTGTAGTTGTCCTCATTCAGCGTGGCTATACCGAACCCACGGTCGCTGGCATGGAAACCGGCGCAATTCAGCAAATGGTTTCCCAACACGCCCATGGTAAGACGCCCGGTAAAGTCCACATGAAAAGGCTCCGCTACAAACTGATATTTTCCTATCTTACTACTATTCTCACTCATTGTTTTGCTCCTTTTCTTTTTTCAAGCGATATTTCGTTTCACGGTCGGCAAGGTATTCGTTCACACGCTCGAAGCAACTCGTGGTGATAGCCACACGCCCTGAACGAACAAACTGAAGTACACAATCAAGGGCACGCAGCTCGTCATAAAGATTGGTGATTTCTTCACCCATACCATTCTTCTCTACGATAGCAAACACAGCATTCACCTCTACGATACGTGCATTATACTTGCGGATTACTTTCGATACCTCCGGTTTTTCTTCCAGTATCGGGGTTGTTATCTTATACAATGCAATTTCGTGCTGATAGATCTCATCATCCGTGAAGTAGTGCGCTTGAAGCACATCTATCTTCTTGGTGATTTGCTTGGTCACTTTCTCAATGGTGTCTTTATCCGTCCATGCGGTAATAGTGTACTTATGTACACCCTTGATGGACGAAGCCGAAACATTCAGGCTCTCGATATTGATCTGGCGACGGGTAAACACTGCGGTTACCTGGTTCAGCAAACCGGCGAAGTTCTCCGAATGAACGATTATCGTATATAATGTCTTATCCATACTAAATTAAGAATTAAGAACGAAGAATAAAATTAGCATTCTAACAACATCTGGTTTACCGAACCACCCGGAGGTGTCATCGGCAATACATTGCCTTCTTCCATAACGCAGGCTTCCAACAGGAACGGACCATCCGTAGCAAGCATTTCCTCTATTGCACCTTTCAGCTCTTCACGTGTCATTACACGGCGCGAAGGAATGTCGTAGGCAGAAGCTATCTTCATATAATCCGGATTCAGCATCGGAGTAAACGAATAGCGACGATTGAAGAACATCGCTTGCCACTGGCGTACATTACCCAGGAAGTTATTATTCAGCAAGATCATCTTAACGGGAGCCTTCTGTTCCATAATGGTTCCCATCTCCTGAATGTTCATTTGCAGACCACCATCACCCATAAATACACATACAGTGCGGTCGGGACGTCCGAAAGTTGCACCGATTGCTGCGGGAAGTCCGAAGCCCATTGTACCCAACCCACCGGAAGTTACAATGCTACGTTCCTTACTATACTTAAAGTAACGGGCAGACATCATCTGATTCTGACCAACATCAGTAACCAATACAGCTTCATGATTCGTTGCCTCACTTACGGCACGGATCACTTCTCCCATACTCAAAGATTTACTTGCCGGATGCAACTCAGGACGGATCACCTTTTCTTCCTCTACTTTCTCGTAAGGCAAGAAACTATCCAACCATTCCTGGTGAGTAGCAGGTTTCAGAAGTGCCGTAACGGCAGCAAGGGTTTCCTTGCAATCGCCCAATACGGCAATATCTGTCTTCACATTCTTGTCTATCTCAGCAGGATCTATATCGAAATGAATGATTTTCGCCTGTTTGGCATACGTATCCAACTTTCCGGTTACACGGTCGTCAAAGCGCATACCTACGGCGATAAGTACATCGCACTTATTCGTATTGATATTCGGTCCCAAGTTACCGTGCATCCCCAGCATACCTTTATTTAAAGGATGTGCAGTAGGCAAAGCAGAAAGTCCCAACAGTGTACAACCGGCAGGTATTCCGGCTTTTTCTATGAAAGCGCGTAGTTCCTGTTGTGCATCACCTAACTCAACACCCTGTCCCACCAATACCAATGGACGTTCAGCGCTATTGATCAGTTCAGCAGCCTGGCTCACAGCCTCTTCATTCATTTCGGGAACAGGCTGGTAACTACGGATGTAATCCAACTTGGCAGGAGCATATTCACTTTTCTCTACTTGTGCATTCTTGGCAAAGTCCAATACAACAGGACCGGGACGACCGCTTTTTGCAACATAGAAAGCGCGGGCTACAGCCCAAGGCACATCCTCGGCACTACGAATCTGATAGCTCCACTTCGTGATAGGCTGCGTAATACCTACCAGGTCAACTTCCTGGAAAGCATCCGTCCCAAGGAATCCCGTACCTACCTGACCGGCAATTACTACCAAAGGGGTACTGTCTATCATAGCATCTGCGATACCTGTTATCGTATTCGTCGCTCCGGGACCACTAGTCACTAGGCAGACACCTACTTCGCCTGATACGCGGGCAAAGCCCTGCGCGGCATGAGTAGCGCCCTGTTCGTGTCGAACCAAGATGTGATTCAATGTCTTCCGATGGTCGTATAAAGCGTCAAATACCGGCATGATGGAGCCACCCGGATATCCGAAAATGGTCTTTACTCCCTGATGTTCCAAGGAACGCATCAATGCTTCAGCGCCTGTTATTATATCTTTCATTCTATTAATGGATAATGGAATTCTATTTCATTTGTCAATTCTCGGTTAATCAATCAGTCTCACTGCACCCTTATCGGCAGAACTTACCATACTGGCATACGCCTTCAAACTCTTTGAGACTTCGCGTTGACGGGTGACGGGAGTCATCGGGCGAGCAGCCAGTTCCTCATCCGTTAGTTTGACGTTGATAGCACGTCCGGGAATATCAATCTCGATGATGTCACCATCCTGAATCTTACCGATATTACCTCCGGCAGCCGCTTCGGGAGAAATATGTCCGATACTCAATCCTGACGTACCGCCACTGAAACGACCGTCCGTAATCAGTGCACATTCCTTGCCCAGATGGCGCGATTTGATATAAGAAGTCGGATAGAGCATTTCTTGCATACCGGGACCGCCTTTCGGACCTTCGTGTGTAATGACCACAACATCACCGCTGACCACTTTCCCGGCAAGGATGCCATCGCAAGCAGCGTCTTGTGAATCGAACACTTTAGCAGGACCTGTAAATTTCCAGATGCTTTCATCCACACCTGCCGTTTTCACTACACAGCCATCCTGAGCGATATTACCTTTCAGTACTGCCAGACCACCGTCTTTGCTATAAGCATGTTCCAGATCGCGAATGCAACCTCCGGCACGGTCAGTATCCAATTCTTTATAATAGGCATCTTGCGAACCCAGTACCAGATTGAACTTTCCGGCAGCAGCACTCTTATATTTCTTCACAGCTTCTTCGCAAACATTCGGGCTGGTAATACCGTATTTGTCGATTACATCCGCCAGCGTCATACCGTCTACACGCTTTACGTTCGTATCGACTAATCCGCCTTTGGCAAGCTCGCTCATGATAGCGATGATGCCTCCGGCACGATTTACGTCTTGAATGTGATACTTCTGAGTATTCGGGGCAACCTTACACAGACAGGGAGTCTTACGTGACAGCATATCGATGTCATCCATACTGAAATCTGCCTCTGCCTCGTGTGCTACAGCCAAGAGGTGAAGCACTGTGTTGGTAGAACCACCCATCGCAATATCCAGCGTCATAGCATTCAGAAAAGCCTGACGGGTGGCGATGCTACGGGGAAGCACACTGTCATCCCCATCTTCATAATATTTATAAGCATTTTCAACAATCAGTTTGGCAGCATCCTTGAACAGTTGCGTGCGATTGGCATGAGTAGCCACAATCGTACCATTACCCGGCAATGCCAGTCCAATGGCTTCGTTCAGACAGTTCATTGAGTTAGCGGTAAACATACCGGAACAACAACCACAAGAAGGACAAGCATGTTGTTCTATCTGAGCCACATCGGCATCACTTACACTTTCATCAGCCGACTTAATCATAGCATCGATCAAATCCAGATGCTGACCGTTCCATTCGCCGGCTTCCATCGGTCCGCCTGAAACGAATACAGTAGGGATATTAAGGCGCATTGCTGCCATCAACATACCCGGAGTAATCTTGTCGCAGTTACTGATGCAAACCATCGCATCCGCTTTATGCGCATTCACCATATACTCTACGCTGTCGGCAATGATGTCACGTGAAGGAAGCGAATAAAGCATTCCATCGTGTCCCATCGCAATACCATCGTCAATGGCAATCGTGTTGAATTCGGCAGCAAAGCATCCCAGCTTCTCAATCTCAGCTTTCACCTGTTGTCCGATTTCGTGCAGATGCACATGCCCCGGGACAAACTGTGTAAATGAGTTGACAATTGCGATAATAGGTTTTCCTAATTGCTCTTTCTTCATGCCATTTGCCATCCACAACGCACGAGCCCCTGCCATGCGGCGGCCTTGCGTGCTGAACGAACTGCGTAATTGGTGTTTCATCTTCAAATCTCCTTTTAATTAAAAAGCCTTCCTCACATATGGTGAGAAAGGCTCCTAAATTGATATCTTAACGTACGAATACATACACAACCTTTCTCACGCTCTTGATTCCAGGACCACGACGCGAATAATATGCAGGACTGCCAGGTTAATAGATGTATGTAAGTTCATAACTTTATTTACTTTACTGTTTTCGTTAATCGTGCTGCAAAGGTAAGGGCTTTTTTATAAACTCCAAACAATTTGAAGAAAAAAATGAGATTATTATGATTAATCGTAAGAAAACCCCGCATTAAAATCTTATTTTATCACTTATTCAAGGCAAATCTGAGTAATTCGCTACCATGAACAGGAATTATTCAAGAGGGTTCGAAGCATTTAATTATCTGAAAATTACAAGAGCTTACCCATTCGCCAACTAAATTATTCGTATCTTTGTCCCTTCCAAAAAGAAAAAACAGGAATTACTAACTTAAAACAGTAGGAATATATCAATGGAAACAGTAGAAAACAAGTACATTACCGTAGCTTATAAATTATACGCTATAGAAGATGGTGAAAAAGATTTCACCGAAGAAGCCACCGCAGAACACCCTTTCCAATTCATTTCCGGTCTGGGTCTGACTTTAGAGTCTTTCGAAGATCAAGTGAAAGATCTGAAAGCAGGTGACAAGTTTGATTTCACAATCGCTTGCGCAGATGCTTACGGTGACTTTGACGAAGAACATGTAATCGACCTTCCGAAACAAATCTTTGAAGTAGATGGTAAGTTCGATAGCGAACGTATTGTAGCCGGTAACGTAGTGCCTTTAATGACCTCTGAAGGTCAACGTATCAACGGAACCGTACAAGAAATTAAGGCAGACGTAGTGGTAATGGATATGAACCACCCCTTGGCAGGTTGCGACCTGAACTTTGTAGGTGAAGTAATAGAAAGCCGCCCGGCAACCAATGAAGAATTAGCTGAAATCGCTCGTATGATGAGCGGCGGTGGATGCAGTTGCGGTTGCGATAGCTGTGGTGACGGTTGCGGTGACGGATGCGGCGATCACGATCACCAGGGATGCGGATGCAATCATTAATATAGTGATTAACGGTAAGTGATTAGTGATTAGCATGCTGCGCTATTATGCTGCACAGTTTCCAATCACTAATCACTCACCACTAATCACTATTTCCCCGTCATTATCTCCAGCACCAATTTATCCGTCTCATTCATTCCTTTCGACCCTATCTTGGTCAGATTACGGATACTTTGATCCACGTCTTCATCAATAATACCTTCTACAGAAGTTACACAACGGTTTTCCATAGCCATGATGGCAGAAAGAACAGCGGTAGATACACCTGTTGTTACTTTCAACGCACAGCTGGGCTTCGCACCGTCACAAATCATACCCGTAAGGTTGGCTATCATATTCTGAACGGCATAAGCCACCTGATCGTAAGTTCCTCCCATCAACCAGGTAATACCACAACTGGAACCTGTAGCAGCAACCACACAGCCGCATAAAGCAGACAAACGTCCCAAACTTTGTTTAATATAGATTACTGTCAGATGACTCAACATCAGAGCACGTATCAGTTCTTCTTCTGATTTATCATTTTCTTCAGCGAAGACGAGTACAGGCAAAGTGGCAGATATACCTTGATTTCCACTACCGGAATTGCTCATTACCGGAATCATAGCCCCTGCCATACGAGCATCACAGGCACCTGATGTATAAGACAAGATATGTGAGAAGACACTATCTCCCATCACTTTATGTTCATAAGTGCCACGCAACATCTTACCCAGGCCATGGCCATAATTGCCTTCAAAAGAACGTTCGGCAGCCGCCTTATTCAAGCGGGCTGTTTCCAGAATAAAACTGATCTCATCCAGTGGAGTATTCAGAGCAAAATCATAAACTTTACGTAAAGTCAGCTCCAGGCACTCTTCCTCTTTTTCACAGCTTGCCGTATGTTGTTTCTGAAATAGAACTTCTCCGTTACGTTCTATATATATAAAGGTGGTATGTCCTCCGGCAATCACAGCTATTGCTTTATCATCTCCGGCCTCACAACATACTTCAATATATAATTTCTCTTCAATATTCTCTTTCAACGAAATATGAATGCGCTTTTCCTCAATGAAACGTTTCCCCTCTTCCACTACATCAGGCGTACTGTCTTTCAACACTTCCAACTGATATTCCGATTTTCCGATCAACGCCCCCAGCGCAATAGCAATGGGCAGGCCAATCATTCCGGTACCCGGAATGCCTACTCCCATAGCGTTTTTCAGAATATTAGCACTTAGCAACACATTTATTTTTTCCGGCTTTGTCCCCAGTGTTTCTGTTGCTTTAGCTACGCACAATGCCACAGCAATGGGCTCTGTACACCCAATAGCCGGCACCACTTCCTGATGTATCAGGTCGATTATCCGTTTTCTCTCCGTTTCCGTTATCATTATTTCACTGATTTTAATGGACACAAATTTAGAAAAAATGTTTTTAATACGTGCGCAAAGTCTTCTATTTCAAAAAAGAAACTTAACTTTGCGCCCAAGTTTTACATTATTAATAACCAAAAACTGAATTAAATGAAGATTAAAACGCTAACCTCGTGTTTCTTTTTGGCATTTGCCATATCTTCTTGTATACAAGACGAAGCGCTTAATTCTGAAGCGGCCATTGATGGTTGTACGGGTGCAGATGTGCAACTGGCCAATATCAATGCGAATGAAAAGATAGTCGATGTATATGTACATAAAGGTGCAGACCTTGCCAAACAAGAGTTGAAATTCACTCTACCAGAAGGTGCAACTATCAAACCTAATAATAGCAGAGACGGAGATACCGGAAACTTCTACAACTTTAGTGAAGCTGGCAATTCACGTTCATTTACCGTAACCTCTGAAAATGGTGAATTCAAACCCACTTATACTATAAATATTAAACCGACAGAATTACCAACAGTTTATCATTTTGAGGACTTGTTGATTGCAGAAAATACCCCATATCACATCCTTTACGAGTTCGCTCCAAGTACTTCACAAGGAATATCTAAGGTTCTGCAGTGGTCTAGTGGAAATCCAGGCTTTGCATTGACTGGAATGGCAAAAAGCCCTACCGATTACCCTACAGTACAAGTAGAAGGCGGATTCAATAAGAAATGTGTTAAGTTGGAAACTAAAAACACTGGTAGTTTTGGTGCAATGGTAAAAATGTATATTGCTGCCGGCAATCTGTTTATCGGCAATTTTGATGTAAGCAAAGCATTGGCAGGACAAGAAGGCGCCCTTAAAGCTACCACCTTCGGTTTTCAATTCTATAAACATCCTAAAACTTTAAAGGGATACTATAAGTACAAAGCTGGTCCTGTTTATACTGAAAACGGTCAACCACAAAGTGGTCTGAAAGACAGATTTGACATCTATGCCATCATGTATGAAGCTGATGATAACTCATTCATGCTGGACGGTACTAATGCTAAAACTTCCGACAAACTTGTGTATCTGGCACAGATAAAAGCCGATGAAGCACTGGAAACCGACCAATGGACTGAATTTAGCTTACCGTTTGAACGTCAGAATAATAAGTCCATTGATGAACAAAAACTTCAAAATGGGAAATATAAACTTGGCATCATATTCTCTTCAAGTGTAGAAGGTGACCACTTCAAAGGTGCAGTAGGTAGTACACTCTATATAGACGAAGTAGAATTAGTTTGTGAAGAGAACTAAAAACGAAAATGATTATGAAGAAAGATTATATTATTTTTATTGCATTCTTACTGGCAGTAGTAGGGAGTACATCTGTAAAAGCGCAGGAAGACAGAACAAAAAGCATCACACAATCCTACCTTCGCGGATGGGAATATTCTTTGAAAGCAGGATTTAGTATTGGTGGTACCGCTCCTCTACCCTTACCCGAGGAAATCCGTAAAATAGATAGCTATGTACCCAGCATGACCATTTCGATTGAAGGAAATGCTACCAAATGGCTCGACGAGAAAAAATTATGGGGATTAACTTTAGGTTTGCGTCTAGAAACAAAGAACATGACGACAGAAGCTACCGTAAAAAACTATGGTATGAAGATAATCAATACTAATGGCGGTGAATTGGAAGGTCTATGGACTGGAGGCGTAAAAACAAAAGTAAAAAATTCCTATCTTACTGTCCCCATCCTTGCTAACTATAAAGTCAGCAAGCGTTGGAAGCTCGTAGCCGGACCTTATTTTTCTTATTTACTGGAAGGTGATTTCTCCGGCCATGTTTACGAAGGACATCTCCGCACTCCCGATGAAACAGGCTCACGCGTAGACTTCAGTGGTGAAAGCGTTGCAACCTACGATTTCTCCGATGATCTCCGCAGATTCCAATGGGGCATACAATTCGGTGGCGAATGGAAAGCTTTCAAGCATTTGAATGTTTATGCTGATCTAACTTGGGGACTAAATGATATCTTTAAGAAAAACTTCGATACTATTAGTTTTGCCATGTATCCTATTTATCTGAATGTAGGATTTGGATATTCATTCTAACCTGAATAAAGAAGGCTAAATCAAATAATAAAAAAATCCGGAAGTTTATACTTCCGGATTTTTTTATATCCTTATGCTAGTCTCTTATTCTCCCAGAACTTCCAATTCATCAACAATAAGCGTACTACCTACAGCACCTTTAAACTTATCACCTTCTTTACTCGAAGAACAGATAATAGCCAATTTATAAGTTTTCTCTTTATCATAAGCCTTACCTTCCAGATATTCAAATGGAACATTGAATGCCGTCCATTCTGCCTTATCAGTGCCATCTTCTAAACGCGCAACAGCTACACGATAGTCAGAATCATTGATATCAACACCTGTAAGAATAACATCTTTACCATCAGCACCTACTGCTTCATATAGAACAGCCTGAATAGCACACTCATCCTGAATACCAAGATTATCCTTAATATTATTCTTATCAGAGCCATCAACATAATTATCACCACCTTTATACTTATAAACTCCTTTTAATGATAGTGGAATTTTATCATAAGGAATTCCGAACTCAGTCATCTTTAAAGGGGCTGTTATAGCTGTCATAAAATTAAAATTAAACTTACCTGTAAATAAAGAACCTGAAGCTAAAGGAGCATTTTTAGCAGTTAAAGCATTTCCTCTCGCATCTAAGGTAACCAACTTAGCAGCTTTTCCTTTATAACCAGCTTCTTCCACCATTACAGGATATCCCACCGGATTAGCACTACCATTCACCATTTTCACACCACCATTAGATGATGCTAACTGATCGGCAGGTTGAGGAGCCCAATATTCAGCATAACTCCCTTCTTTTACGGTTTCCCATTCATCAAGAGGGAACTTCATTAAAGAGGTTTTACTAGGAGATATCACCTTATAAATAGTAGCAGTACCATCTTCTGCAACTACCGTATAAACCACAGTCTGAGAGAAATCGGCAGTTCCACCTTCCACAGAGTAAGTAGCCTTATCAGAAACTTTAACAGTAGGAACCAAAGCTTTCAACTCTTCTGAAGTAGCATCATCAAGCACCTTGAAAGTAAATGTATTAGTAGCTTCATCCAACTTGGGTTGTTCAGTTACAACTGCATTCGCTTCATTACTTGGATCAAAGGCAAAACTAAGAATCTTTGCTTCACTACTTTCTGAACCATTAAGGCGTTTCCCTTCATATACCACTTTTACTTGTTGGCTCTCCCCATTCACAACGGCAGCAATATCCATATCAATCTTTACCTGACCATTTGCGACAGTACCTGCTGCATTTATAGTACAAGACAAAGTTTGCACATCCAGCTTCTGAACCCCTGTAAAAGTGTAAGTATCACCTTTTTTAGACAGTTCACAATTACTCAATTCAACATCCCCCACTGGTATACCCATAAAACTGAAATCTTTCAAAGAAAGATTGATAGCAGCAGGACCCGCCTTTGCTACAGATATTTTTTGTGGAATGTCCTTTCCCAAAAGTTGACCTTGAACTGTTACATTCAATGTTCCTTTATAGTTACCTACAATTTCCCCATCAATCGCTGTAGAATAGTCTGGATCATCATCACTACAAGCTATAAACAAACTCATTGAACAGACCAATGCAAACAAATAAAATAAATTCTTCTTCATAATTTTTGTTGTTTAGTTAATACAAGCCTTCTCTACGAAGGCAATAATGTTCTGTTTTTACATCACAATAAATCAAGGATGCAAAATAACAGCTTTTAAAGAATATCTAAAAGGTCTATTCTACTTATTAATGTTCTATTTTTAATAAGAAGTTTATTAACCTCTTTATCTAAATTAAAAAACAAAAGTGCTTTGAATTAAAAAAACAACTAAAAACATTTGATTGTTTTCAAGTTCAAGAATTATTTATAGAACCCAAAAAGGACTGTATAATTCCATACATTTACAAACACGTTCACAGATAACATATAATAAAAAAATGAGGATACTCTTCCGAATATCCTCATCCTATTTTTCTAAATTTGAATTAGTTTCTCACTAAATCCAATCCTAAATTAAAGTTCGTCGTCACTGACCAATATCCTCCTATCATCTGAATAAATATTCCAGCAGCCTGTGCTTCTTCTGGTACTACACCACCTGCAACCAATGCATTCCAAAGTATAATCAAGTCATTTGTTAGTACTGGTTCTCCAAAATTATCAGTTTCCCCTGTACTACGAAGCGTGAACAGATTATCAAATGCACTCTTATCTAAGTAAATATGAACATGGCCATTATCAGCTATTTTAATATTCATTGGTATCCCATCTTTAGCCCAACTCGTTATTTGATTAATGGTAGCATTTTGTATTCCACTAAGATCAGCATTCAACAAACCACCAAGCAAAGCTTTAACAGTAGCCGGATCTCCATTCAATACAGTTTCTATAATTTCCCCCATACCACTTGCATCGCTTCCAGTAGCAGCAGTTAAAATAGCAGGAATATTCAGTTTTACAACAAATTTTCCATTCTTTTCACTCCAATATGCCAGATCCTTAGGAGAAGTTGTAAAACCACTTGTCACAAAATTAGCTTTTACATCACTCACTGAAGGAAAAGCACCCGTAAAGAAAATAGATATTATAGAAGAGGGATCCATAGCTATTTCAGGGCTTGCAACATAATCAGCAATTATGCTTCCACTTTTGTCTAAAGTGATTGAATTCAAGACTTGAGGCAAAATAGAACCACCCAAATATCGAAATAGAGCTGAAATAAATTCTGGATAATTATCATCTCCAGTAAATTGCCAATCAGTATACAAGGCGCCTGTCATAGGCCAATTCTTTGTAGTCTCATTTTCTGTCCATTCATAATCCTCTGCTGTATATTCTGCTATTTTATAAGTTCCAATCCAAGGACTTACTTCATCATCATCATCATCACAAGCAGTAAACAAGCTCATTGAGCAAATCAATGCAAACAAATAAAACAAATTTTTCTTCATATCTTTGTTGTTTAGTTAATAATAGCTCCCCATCACTGGGTAACCGTGCTTTTTCTTTTATCACTTTTGGGGTGCAAAATAACCGCTTTTTATCACACCAAACAAGGTCAATACATTAATATTTTTGTCCTTTTTTTAATCTTTTCTCTAAAAAGATCTCTCTACATCACCATTTCCGTGCTCCATTTATATAGGAAATGGGAGGCGTCTCTCCCCTTTATCCAGAGCTACACCATTTACTCTAAAGGGTGTAGCCATCCTCGGTAAAGGGTGTAGCCCTTTTCAATCGCCCCCACAAGCACTTTTGGGGCACCCTCACCGCACCCAGGACGTACTTGCTCCGTACCAAGTCCGCAGTTTCTCCGTCTAAAGGTACTTCTGACCGAAGAATGTACGGAGCAAGTACGGTTCAGATACAGTTCGGGTACGATCCTGGTACAATTCAACACAGGGTAAAAAACACCTCATTCCATAAAAAAACAATATTTCTTTCTTTTCATGAGAAAAAATCCATAACTATTTGTTATCTTTAGGCATCCAAAAGCTTTTATTCAAAGGATTTGGCATGAATAAACCTTATACATAAACCATTAAAGCAAAAGATTATGTTCAACTCATTCGGCAACATTCTCCGCCTTACCAGCTTTGGGGAGTCACATGGTAAAGGCATCGGAGGCGTCATTGATGGATTTCCCGCTGGTATCCGCATTGACATGGATTTCGTGCAAGCGGAACTGAATCGTCGCCGTCCCGGGCAATCCCTCATCACAACGGCACGGAAGGAAGGTGATAAAGTAGAATTCCTTTCAGGTATCTTCGAAGGTAAATCGACAGGATGTCCCATAGGATTCATAGTATGGAACGAAAATCAACATTCCAGTGATTATGATAATATGAAGGAAGTATACCGCCCCTCGCATGCGGATTATACATATAAGGTGAAATACGGCATTCGCGACTATCGTGGCGGCGGACGTTCATCGGCACGCGAAACCATTTCACGCGTAGTGGCAGGTGCGCTTGCCAAACAAGCACTCCGTCAGCTGGGCGTACGCATTACGGCATATACCTCACAGGTAGGCCCCATCCGTCTGGAAGAAAATTATACCGCTTATGACCTTGATCTTATAGATACCAATCCTGTACGTTGTCCGGACCCTGTAAAGGCGAAGGAAATGGAAGAACTTATTTTTAAGATCAAGGGAGAAGGTGACACCATCGGAGGTGTAGTGACGTGTGTCATCAAAGGATGCCCTATCGGACTGGGACAACCGGTATTCGGCAAATTACATGCTTCGCTTGCCTCGGCCATGCTCAGTATCAATGCTGCCAAAGCATTCGAATACGGTGACGGATTTAAAGGTCTGAAGCAAAAAGGTTCGGAACAAAATGACGTATTCTTCAATAACTGCGGACGTATTGAAACGAAAACCAACCACTCCGGCGGTATTCAAGGCGGCATCAGCAACGGACAGGATATCTTCTTCCGCGTTGCATTCAAGCCTGTAGCCACCGTGCTTATGGAGCAACATACGGTCAACATAGATGGGATAGACACCACACTGAAAGCCCGCGGTCGCCATGACCCATGCGTATTGCCACGTGCAGTGCCCATCGTAGAGGCAATGGCTGCCATGACCATACTTGATTTTTATCTTATTGACCGTACTACACAATTATAGAAGTGGTAGGGTGTTAAAGTAATTCACCTTATTATATATATTTATGAACGAAATACAGAAATACATTTCAAAGAATGAATCCAAGATGCTGGAAGACCTGTTCAGCCTCATCCGTATACCAAGTATCAGTGCAAAACCGGAACACCATGATGATATGCTGGCCTGCGCAGAGCGTTGGGCACAACTTCTGATTGAAGCCGGTGCAGACGAAGCATTGGTGATGCCCTCAAAAGGCAATCCGATTGTTTTCGGACAGAAGACAGTAGATCCTACAGCAAAAACAGTTTTGATATATGCGCATTACGACGTGATGCCCGCAGAGCCGTTAGAACTGTGGAAAAGTGAACCTTTCGAACCGGAAATACGTGATGAACACATCTGGGCACGCGGTGCGGATGATGACAAAGGGCAAGCATTCATCCAAGTGAAAGCTTTCGAATACCTTGTGAAGCACGGTATGTTGAAGAACAATGTCAAGTTCATTTTCGAGGGTGAAGAAGAAATAGGCTCACCCAGTCTGGAATCTTTCTGTGAAGATCATAAAGAACTATTAAAAGCGGATGTCATTCTCGTATCGGACACCAGTATGCTGGGGGCGGACTTGCCCTCACTCACTACAGGACTCCGCGGACTGGCATACTGGGAAATAGAAGTAACCGGACCTAATCGCGACCTGCATTCAGGACATTTCGGCGGTGCTGTTGCCAATCCTATCAACGTACTATGCGGCATGATTGCCAAAGTGGTAGATGCGGATGGACGTATCACAGTGCCCGGTTTCTACGATGACGTAGAAGAAGTGCCGCAGGCAGAACGTGATATGATTGCACACATTCCGTTTAATGAAGAAAAGTACAAAAACGCTATTGGCGTAAAAGAACTGTTCGGAGAAAAAGGTTACAGTACGCTGGAGCGTAACAGTTGTCGTCCTTCATTCGACGTTTGCGGCATCTGGGGTGGATATACCGGTAAAGGTTCTAAAACAGTACTTCCATCTAAAGCTACAGCAAAAGTATCCTGCCGTCTGGTTCCGCATCAGGACCACCACAAGATTTCGCAAATGTTTGCCGATTATATTCGGAGTATTGCTCCGGATACGGTACAAGTGAAGGTAACACCGATGCACGGAGGGCAAGGTTATGTATGTCCTATCAGCCTGCCTGCCTATCAGGCCGCTGAAAAAGGTTTTGAAAAAGCATTCGGAAAAAAGCCACTGGCTGTACGACGCGGTGGAAGTATCCCTATCATTTCAACGTTCGAACAGGTACTTGGCATTAAGACAGTGCTCATGGGCTTTGGATTAGAATCAAATGCCATCCACTCACCCAACGAAAACTTCCCGCTCAATATTTTCAGAAAAGGTATTGAAGCGGTGGTGGAATTTCATATTAGCTTGTAACTCGTAGCTGTAACTCATTGATACGTCGTCCTCAACACCTTAAACTCTGTACGACGGTTAATCGCATTACAAATCTCCTGCTGTTTCGGTGGGAGATTTTTTATAAACTCTTCTGTCAACACATCTCCCTCTTTCAGGAAAGATGCTGATTTCAGCGTAAACTTGGTCACTGTTTTAGGTTGCTGTTCACCATATCCTTTCGGTGTAAGACGTTCCGGATCAATCCCTCCCTTAATAAGATAGCGTACAACAGACTCTGCACGGCGTTGCGAAAGACGAAGATTATAATCATCATTTCCTTTATAATCACAATGCGCAGACAGTTCGATAGTAACATTCGGATTGTCATTCAACAACTCTATCAGTTCATCCAGAGCCACTGTAGATTCTGATGTCAGATCAGCCTTATCAAACTCATAAAAAATATTCTCTATCAGTACAGGGCGGGTAATGGAAGATAGCGGGAATTCAAGTTCATAGAGGCGATCCTCATTAATATTTTCCGTTGCCATTTCTTCTTTGTCATTCAAATAACCACGGCAGGAAGCCAGCAGGGCATAACGGCATCCCGGTGCGAGCTCTTGAGTGAAAGTACCGTCTTTCTTCACGTTTATCTTTAAATAAGTACCATCATCCCCCACCAAAGTAACAAGCGCATCAGAGAGCGCATCTCCTTCCTTATCGTACACCAATCCTTTCAAGACATGATGTACCTCAGGAAACTCAAAACTATAAATATGATCCCAACCACGGGCATCTCCGCGGTTAGAAGAAAAGAAACCCCGATTGGGAGCACCAGGCTCAAAAGTCATACCGAAATCGTCACCCTGTGAATTCACCGGAGACTGCATATTTTCAATACGCCATCGCCCCGTCAGGCTGTCTGTTATAGCACGGAATATATCCAGCCCTCCCATACCAGGATGTCCGGTAGAAGAGAAATACAAAGTACCATCCGGCGAAAAGGTAGGAAACATCTCATCAGCAGAGGTGTTTATTTCAGGTCCCAGATTGTCGACATAGCCGAAACCATCGCGGGTTATGTTGATACGCCACAAATCCAGCCCTCCCTGCCCACCGGGCATATCAGATACAAAATAAAGATAATCACCCGCAGGAGACAACACCGGATGAGCAACAGAAGAAAGCGTATCATTCAGAATTGCACATTTCTGGGGAGCTCCCCACTCTGCCCCGGCACGTTGAGAAACATAAATCTCGGCATAAGCAGGTGCATTGGGCAAGGTCCGGCAGCGAGTAAAATACATTGTTTTACCATCCGACGAAAAAGAGCAGGCACCCTCTTCAAACTCACTATTCACTTCCGAAGCAAGCGGCTCAGGCTTCTGCCATTGTTTCTTTTCATTCCGTTTAGAATGAAATATATCAGCACTCTTCATCCCGGTAATGCCGTTCAGGTCAGTACCTTTCGCTTCATTACGGGTAGAGGTGAAATACAAGATATCAGGATCATCTCCCGCATACATAGGAGAATAATCGCTACGGCGGGAAACAAGAATAGGCACCCGTTTTACAATATACCGGGTAGGCTTCTTTTTCCATTCCTGCGCCAGACGACAAGAGGTGAGTCCGATTTGTGTCAGAGAGTCTTTACGTTCTTTCCCGGCAGGCAAGGTCTGTGCGTAAGCAAGGTAATTCTCATAATAAGGTATAGCCGCTGCATACTCACCATTCTTACGGAGCATTTCCGCCAGATAAAAATGAGAGAGAGTATCCGGATAACGATAACGGACAGCATTCATATAAGCACCTTTAGCCTTCAATGTATAATTGATGCGACGATAACAATCGCCCTGTTTATAGGCCAGCACGCCCCGTTGCGAACGATCTTTCGGAGAAGTACGGGTATAGGCGGTTTTATAATGACGGGCAGCATCAAAGTATTCACCACGAGCATAGCTTTGCTCTGCCTGGCGCAAACTCCGTCCCACTCCACAGGAAGTGAGAAGTAAACTGACAGAAAGAAAAAAGAAAAGAAAACGCCTATATAATCTCATGCTCCATTACTTTTCATTGCTCATTCTAATAAACTGAAAAATCGGCAGATTATTGTATCTTTCATTCCTTCTCGTTACATTTGCAGAAACATACCCCCTCCAACCATGAAAGACATCCAAATTCAAGCTATCGGTTTAATGTCCGGAACTTCCCTTGACGGACTGGACGTTTGTTGTTGCACTTTCCATCGCCAAGCGGATCAATGGACATTCCACATTGACTGTGCCAATGGTTATTCATACCCTGACAAGTTAAAACAAAAGCTCGGCACCGGTGCCCAACAAATGAGTGCGCTTGAATTCATTACTTTTCACAGTGCTTACGGCAAATTTCTCGGTGAACGAGTAAATGAGTTCATGAAGGAATTCAATGTACAACCGGATATTATAGCTTCGCATGGCCATACTATCTTTCACGAACCACAGAAACGCATCATGTATCAGATAGGTGACGGTGCAGCTATCGCAGCCGAGACTCATATTCCTACCGTATCGGATTTCCGACGATTGGATATCATGCTGGGTGGACAAGGAGCGCCACTTGTTCCCATCGGCGACCGCTTACTGTTTGCTGATTATGATTATTGCCTCAACATCGGAGGATTCTCCAATATTTCTTTTGAACAGGGAGGCCATCGCATAGCTTTCGACATCAGTCCCGTCAATTACGTTATCAACTACTATTGCCGCCAGATAGGATTAGAGTTCGACAGGGATGGAGAGATCGCACGACGGGGTACAGTTTACCAACCTCTTCTGAATGAACTGAACACTATGGATTTCTATCATCAGACAGGTCCGAAATCCCTTGGCCGCGAATGGGTAGAGACATTGATTTATCCAATGCTGGAAAAATATGGATTAAGTTTAGAAGACAGGTTACGCACATTCTATGAACATGCCGCCTATCAGATAGCGCGCGTCATTACCACTAACCCTCTACCCACTGGCAGCGGTAAACTTTTAATCACCGGTGGCGGTGCTTTCAATAAGTTTCTGATAGAACGCATAGACTTTCTTTGCCCATACGAAATAGTCATTCCGGACAAGCTGATTATCGAATATAAAGAAGCATTGATTTTTGCTTTCTTGGGAGCCCTTTACATGGCAGACGAACCGAGTTGTCTGGCATCGGTCACAGGAGCTTCAAAAGACAATATAGGAGGAATGTTGTTCAAGATATAGAATAGCTCTGCAAACTGAAAGTTCAGATAGCCTGATGCTCTAAAAGTTTATCAGACTATCTGTATCCTTATTCCGAACCAAACGCCTGACGAAACGCACATCCGTTCTTCCATTCAGAGCAACCATAAGCGGTTTTACCTTTAATAATGGTTCCTTTGCCGCACAACGGACAAACTTGTCCCTCAACAGAACCTGTTTGAGTTGCATCTGTCTGAATATTCCCTGTCTGCGAAGCACCATCAACCGGTGTGACAGGTTTAGCTTCAGCAGCCTTTTTCCGCGGTTTACTCTGACGCTTAGGCTTCGAAGCATCTTTTTCTTTAGCAGCTTTCCCGTTCTTACCGTCGGCAGTCGCTTCCTGCACAGCCTGTACAATTGTAATATGCCGGTTACTGTTATCCGAAAGCACACTCATCACAACTTCGGAAACCATCTGTTTCAGTTCCTCAAGAAATTGTGCCGCATTATATGTTTTCTTTTCAATCTCCCGGAGCTTCTTTTCCCAGATCCCCGTCAGTTCGGCAGACTTCAGCAGTTCTTCATGGATAATCTGAATAAGTTCGACGCCTGTGGGTGTAGCAATCAGGTTTTTCTTTTCCTTGCGAATATAATTGCGCTTGAACAGAGTCTCAATAATTGCCGCACGCGTAGACGGCCTGCCGATGCCATTCTCTTTCAGGGCATCCCGCAATTCATCGTTGTCCACCAGTTTACCCGCGGTTTCCATAGCACGCAACAAGGTAGCCTCTGTATAAGGACGAGGCGGCTGCGTCCACTTCTCATATAAATCAGGCACATGGGGTCCGCTTTCACCTTTCACAAAAGCAGGTAATACATTCTCTTCCTCTCCCGGGTCTTTTTCTTCTTGCGACTGTGCCCCCGGAGTTCCGAATATAACTCTCCATCCCGGTTCCAGAATCTGCTTACCGGTAGTCTTGAATTCAATCTCTTCAACTACACCCAACACCGTAGTAGTGGCAAACTTACAATCAGGATAGAACACTGCAATAAAACGACGCGCTATCAGATCGAAAACGCGACGTTCCATATCCGTCAGGTTCTGCGGATATTGCCCTGTAGGGATAATAGCATGGTGATCCGTTACCTTTGAATTATCAAAAACTTTTTTGGATTTCAGCAAAGTAGTGCCATCCAAAGGTGTCGTAAACGTAGCGTAGTCACGCAGTCCTTTCAGAATGCCCGGACATTTCGGGTAGATATCATCACTTAGGTAAGTGGTATCTACACGCGGGTAGGTAGCCACCTTCTTCTCATATAATGACTGAATAATTTTCAGAGTTTCATCAGCAGAATAAGCAAACTTCTTATTACATTCCACCTGTAGGGAAGTCAAATCAAAAAGACGGGGGGGAGCTTCCTTTCCTTCTTTCTTGGTTACATTGGTAATGGCAAAAGGAGAATTCCGTATTTGTTCCAGCAATGCCGCCCCTTGCTCTTGGCTGGCAATAGGATCAATCCCCCGGTTTTCTTCTTCCTTTTTGGGCTTCTTCCCGGCAGCGATAGCTTCCTTATTCTTTTCAGCTTCCAGAATCAGCTCTTCCTCACTTTTCCGGATTATGGCAGAAAACGTTGTATCACGATATACAGTCTTCAGTTCCCAATATTGTTTGGGCACAAAATTCGCTATTTCCAACTGCCGGTTTACAATGAGTGCCAACGTTGGCGTCTGCACACGACCAATGGAAAGTACCTGTTTATTCTGTCCATACTTCATTGTATAGAGACGGGTTGCATTCATTCCGAGCAACCAGTCGCCAATAGCCCGGCTCAGTCCGGCTTCATAGAGCGGTTGAAACTCTTTCTGATCCTTCAGTTTGGCAAAACCTTCACGGATGGCTTCTTCCGTCAACGATGAAATCCACAACCGTTTTACCGGACAGCGTGCACCGGCTTTCTGCATCACCCAACGCTGAATTAACTCTCCCTCCTGCCCGGCATCACCACAATTTATAATCATGTCGGCTTTCTGCATGAGGGTTTCTATCGTATGGAATTGCTTCTCGTAAGTAGGATTACTGATTAGTTTTATTCCGAAACGGGGCGGTATCATGGGCAGGCTTCCCAGGCTCCATGATTTCCAGTTCGGGGTATATTCATGCGGTTCTTTGAGTGTACAGAGGTGACCGAAAGTCCAGGTAACCTGGTATCCGTTCCCTTCGATGTATCCGTCTCTCCTGTCTTTCGCTCCTAATACATCAGCAATGTCACGCGCCACAGAGGGCTTTTCGGCAATACAAACTATCATTCATCTCTTTTTTAGTCGGGCAAAAGTAGTATAAATCGAAAGCAGAAGCAAATTTATTTGCACTATGCTAAGATACAGCCCATTTTCGGGAAGCAAAGGTACAAAAAAGAGATGAATGATAAAAAATGAATTAATCTTTAAAGAATAATTTCTTCCTCAGTACATTTGTACCATTGGTTGCAATAACGATATAGAAACCTTTTTGCATACCTGATAATTCCAGAAAATTAGCGTTGGTATCTTGCAAAAGCAGGCGTCGGCCGGACAAGTCAACGATCTCGATCCGGGTACTCATATCATTCCCTAAGCCACTCCAGGACAATTGGCCGTTGTAGTAAAACATTTCTGCCGCAGACGAGGAAGCATCCGGTAAAATACCGGTTGAAGGGTCATCTACGCAAGCGGCATAAAGTTCATGAATCGACCAGTAATTGCCCTTAGTTCCCGTTTGCACAATCTTGAATTTTGAAGTTTCTTCTGCCGGGAAAGAGATAATTTGTACTGATCCCGCATTCTTGCCCGAAGCAACAAGTTTCCATGTGTCGCCTTCACCGGTACTCAGATACAATTCATAACCTGCCGGACCATCATTCGGACTCTTCGATGTGTCCAGAATAATCCGGTTCAGTTTCTGTGCCGCTCCCATGTCCACCATCACCCACTGTCCGGCTTGCTGCGAAGCGCTTGTATCCCAACGTGTGGAGGCATCATCATCAATGGCTTTACCCGCATTTGAATTGTTCGTACTGGCCGTGATCTTCCATTTCAGACGATTTAACAGTGCATCCGTAGTAGTGAAAACAGGTGCAATCGTCAAGTTATTCTCCCACACAGCTATCTTATCAATAGTTCCGGCAGCCACATCGGTTACAGTAGACGTAACAGAAGCCTGCTTCTCGTGTCCTTCGCTAATGAAAGTAGCCTCGTCTTTCATATTTACGACAGCATTGTGCAAAACGATAGTACCTGTAGTCTTGGGAAAGTTCATGAAGGAAGTCCCTCCGGACGTACTGAAGTTCACCAGATTCAGATTCATTTTTCCACTTTCCACAACGACACCATGCTTGGCACTTCCCCAAAAATCCGCACCAAAAAGAGTTACCTCACCCGAAAAGCCTGCACGAGTAGTCAGAAAGCGGGTTTCTGTATATGTGTTACTTTGATCCTCTAGGGCTACAACCTGAGAATTAATCATATCAAAGCCAGCCGGATCGATCGCCTCGTAAACCACGGAATTCCAGGAACCATCAATACCCAATCCAAGGGAGCAACCCGATGCGGCTTTACCCTGGTCGGCTTGAAAGACAATGCCCTCGAAACCACCATAGTGGAAGTCATTGTACAAAATCTGATTACGGCAATCGCCCACGGTGATGAAACGTAATTCTGTCTGATTCTGCCAATAAGCCTTGTCCTGATCTGCTTTTGCACTGTTGGGCCATGAGCCAAACTTTGTTTCTTCTCCACAAGCATACACTATCGTATTGAACTGCATATTGCAGACCCGCCCACCTTCTGAACCACCACCGATGCGGATTGCATTCATGAAAACATGTCCTGCCAGATAATCGACATAATGATTGTCACATTTATAAGTAAACAAATCCAGACCGTTGTATGCAGCACGCAAACCTACATTCACTACATACACATCCTTTCCCAGCGCCTGAATACAATAAGGATATTCAGTTACAGTAGGCAATGCGGAAGATACCTGCTCGGGATAGTCAAACGACAATCCACGCACGCCACTACCAGCTGAGAGTTTCAGGAAAGCCTCTCCTTGTGCCTGTCCGCGCCCTGCATAGACTTCAAGAATACTGCCATGCCCACGTGGAATAGTAGCAAAATCAGAAGCGCCCCGCAGTTCCACACCTGTAGGAACTGTCAGATTCCCCAGCACTTTATAACGCCCGCCGGGCAGATATACAATACCTCCACCTTCACTGGCAGCCTTATCCAATGCCTTCTGAATAGCTTCCGTGTTATCCTTAGCCATCTCCAGTCCCGAACGGATATCTATTTGAAGCCACATACTGGTTGAGCTGGCAGTAAATGGTACCACAAAGGGTTCGGCTCCAAAGTCAAGTACATTATACAACGCCATACGCAAAGGCTTGGTTTCCGGTACTTTCATTTCCGGGAACTCCGGCAAAGGCTTCATCTCTACAGGCGTATGATCAATGCGGCATTCAAAGAGGGATTGATTATTGATATCCGCTTTCTTCGCAAAACGATTACCTGTAAGGATTGCACGGGCATCAGAACCAATATATACTTGCGGCGCGTCATTATTAAAGTCCGTATCCGAAACGATGAGATCACCTCCCAAACCTTTTACTTCCCCCTTATTGACAGTACACTGCTGCATCATCAATTTAGAAGAAATGCCTTGTTCCAGCAATACTGCCGCATCCGAAGCAGATATTTCACACCCATAGAACTGTACCGGTCCAGTACTGGCGGATGTCACTACCACACCTTTTTCGCAATCTTCAATGTGGGCCCGTGTAAACATGATACCTGCCGATGAAGTACCATCCACATAAATACCCGTCTCGCAGTTCCGCAAATTGAACTCATAATTATGTCCGTTAGGTGCACCGTCTCCTCCTACGCAAAGTCCGGTACTAAAACCTTTATTATAGCCTTCAATATCCACATAGCATGTATACGACCAGTCGTTACGACGCATCACAATGCCTGTTCCATGCTTATAGATCCAGTCAGCATAGGCTCCACCTGCCTGCGGCGCTCCTTCCAGACCGGAGTCCGCCCAATAATCGGGTGAGAAATGTATCCACTCAAAACGCCCTACATCGGCTATATGGTCAATCTCTATACCACATGACAGCGGAGTGCCATACACATCGTAGATATTGGGACAACCGCCCCCGTTTTTCCTCGACAGCACGATGCCGCTATAAGAATTCACCAATGTCACATGACGCACATTGCAGTAATCGTTTCCCCATACGCCCTCACGCCCGTACAAGATAGTGGGCGGATAAGGTTTTATATTATCAGGATCCTGGTGCGGATACCAGATAGTCAGGTGTGTCAATGCAGTAGACGGTTCCATCGTGATAAATGCACCGGATTCTGTCTCAGATCCACTTTGCGTATCTACCATCAGGATGGTTCCTTCCACCGGCTTGCCTTTCACCGGCCGTTTCCATTCTCCACGCATCGTCACACCGGTAGGAATGAACAACTTTCCGGAAATACGATAACGACCAGCCGGAACAAACAATACACCACCACGGCGATTTTCGCCTAATTTAGTCAATGCCGTCTGGAAAGCATCCAACGAATTTTTCACACCCGTAGGATCGGCATTAAAGTCAGTAGTCACAGTATAGGTAGCCACCCCTACATCCTCTGCCGGATATTCATCCGACGCGATTAATTTCCAGTTACCGAATTTATCAGCCGACTGCGACCTTACACCCAAAGCCGATAAGGCTAACAAACTAAGAAGTAGTAATTTCTTCATGCGATATTATTATTAGATTATGGTTCTTCTATAAGCAAGAATAATATCGCAAAGATGTGGTGGGACAGTTAATAAGAGAATTAATCTGGAATTAAAAACAAACTAATTTTCGTGTACACCGCTTAAAAACAAAAAAGCAGGGTGTTTTTTAACACCCTGCCTCTCTAAAATTATCGAAATTATCAATAAAAGCTTTATTCTTCGTCCATCAGGATTTCCAGAATCTGGCAAGCAGCCTTGGCAACCGGAGTACCGGGACCAAAGATAGCAGCTACACCGGCCTTATAAAGGAAATCATAATCCTGTGCAGGAATTACACCACCGGCAATTACGATGATATCCTCACGACCCAGTTTCTTCAACTCTTCGATGATCTGCGGAACCAGTGTCTTATGTCCGGCAGCCAGTGAAGATACGCCCACTACGTGAACGTCATTTTCAACAGCCTCGCGGGCAGCTTCGGCAGGTGTCTGGAACAACGGTCCCATATCCACATCGAAACCACAGTCGGCATATCCGGTAGCTACAACCTTAGCACCACGGTCGTGACCGTCCTGACCCATCTTGGCAACCATAATACGGGGCTGACGTCCCTCTTTCTTCGCAAACTTTTCAGTCAACTCGCAAGCACGCTTGAAGTCACTGTCATTCTTACTTTCTGATGAATACACGCCTGATATAGTTCTGATTATTGCTTTATAACGTCCTACAATCTTTTCGCAAGCATAAGAGATTTCTCCCAATGTAGCGCGAACACGGGCAGCTTCCACTGCCAATTCCAGCAAGTTGCCTTCCTTGGTTTCCACGCATTTGGTGATAGCCTCCAATGCTTTCTGCACTTCAGCTTCATTACGTCCTTCTTTCAGACGCTTCAGGTTCTCAATCTGTTCCAGACGAACTGCTGTATTGTCGATTTCAAGGATATCAATCGGAGCTTCTTTCTCCAAGCGATACTTGTTCACACCAACGATAGTCTGAGAACCGGAGTCGATACGGGCCTGCGTACGTGCAGCTGCTTCTTCGATACGCATCTTAGGAATACCGGTTTCGATAGCTTTCGCCATACCACCCAATTTTTCAACTTCCTGAATGAGTTCCCAAGCCTTGTGAGCCAGCTCGTTTGTCAGAGACTCTACATAGTAAGAACCACCCCACGGGTCAACATTCTTGCAGATATAAGTTTCTTCCTGAATATAAATCTGAGTGTTACGTGCGATACGTGCAGAGAAGTCCGTCGGCAACGCAATAGCCTCGTCAAGTGCATTGGTGTGCAAAGACTGAGTATGTCCCAGTGCAGCAGCCATGGCCTCGATACAAGTACGGCCAATATTGTTAAACGGATCTTGCTCGGTCAGTGACCAGCCCGAAGTCTGGGAGTGTGTACGCAGAGCCAGAGATTTCGGGTTCTTCGGATTGAACTGTTTCACAATCTTCGCCCAAAGCATACGTGCAGCACGCATCTTGGCAATTTCCATGAAGTGGTTTGTACCGATAGCCCAGAAGAAAGACAGGCGCGGAGCAAAAGCATCAATATCAATACCCGCAGCTGTTCCGGCACGAAGGTATTCCAAACCGTCGGCCAACGTATAAGCCAACTCGATGTCCGCCGTAGCTCCCGCTTCCTGCATGTGGTAACCGGAGATAGAGATAGAGTTGAACTTCGGCATCTTCTGAGAAGTATATTCGAATATATCGGAAATAATCTTCATGGAGAATGCAGGCGGGTAAATATAGGTATTACGCACCATGAACTCTTTCAGAATATCATTCTGGATAGTACCGGCCATTTCTTCCAACTTAGCACCCTGTTCCAGACCGGCGTTAATATAAAACGCAAGAATCGGAAGAACAGCACCATTCATTGTCATGGATACGGACATCTTGTTCAAAGGAATACCATCGAAGAGAACCTTCATGTTTTCCAGTGAACAGATAGATACACCGGCTTTACCTACGTCACCTACCACACGTTCGTGGTCTGGATCGTAACCGCGGTGTGTAGCCAAGTCAAAGGCAACGGACAAACCTTTCTGTCCGGAAGCCAGGTTACGGCGGTAGAATGCATTCGACTCTTCAGCAGTAGAGAATCCGGCATACTGACGGATCGTCCAGGGACGCAGTGTGTACATCACAGAGTACGGACCACGCAGGTAAGGAGGCAAACCGGCAGCATATCCCAGATGTTCCATGCCTTCCAGGTCTTCCTTTGTATAAACAGGCTTCACTTCAATGTGTTCCGGCGTTTTCCAATCAGCATGGATGCCGTTAGCCTTTTGCCACTCAGCACCGTTTGCAGGCTGAAATGCGGCATATATATCTAAGTTCTTAAAATCTTTTCTCATCTTACTTCAAAAGTTTAGCGTTGAATTCCTTTAATGTTTCCAGCACGTTAACGCGAACATGGATAAAGTTCTCGATACCGACAGCCTTCAGTTCTTCCATGTTGGCAGGAGCACCGGCTACGATAAATATGGCACGGCCATCCAAAGCCTTGAAGGCAGGAACAGCATATTCTGCATATTCATCGTCACTCGAACACAATACCACGATGTCAGCCTTGGCAGCCATAGCGGCCTCTATACCGGCTTCCACTGTGGGGAAACCAAGGTTGTCAACCACCTCATATCCGGCACAAGCCAGGAAGTTGCAAGAGAACTGAGCACGTGCCTGACGCATAGCCAAGTTACCGATAGTCAACATAAATGCTTTCGGACGCTTACCGGAAGCTTCCGTTTCGAGACGCAACGCTTCAAATTCACTGGCAGCACGGTCGAAATTCAATGTCTGAACATCTTTTTCGCAAGTGTCATGACCACCGCAGCAGCAAGTAGCTTCAAGCGGTTTCTTCTCACCTGCCTTCTCATTAAAGTTCGGGAACTGATTGGTACCCAGCAATACTTCGCGACGCTGGGCAACAGCTTTATGACGGGTCTTGTTACTTTCGTTCACGGCAGCCTGCACCTTACCTGCTTTTACTGCTGTATAGAAACCGCCTTCTTCTTCTACCGCAAGGAAGAGTTCCCATGCTTGTTTAGCGATGGATACAGTCAGGTTTTCAATATAATAAGAACCGGCAGCAGGGTCAATCACCTTATCAAAGTGAGACTCTTCTTTCAGCAACAACTGCTGATTGCGCGCCATACGTTCAGAGAATTCATCAGGAGCCGCATACGTTTTGTCGAACGGACTCACAGTCATTGAGTCCACACCGCCCAAAGCAGCACTCATGGCTTCTGTCTGCGTACGCAGCAAGTTCACATGAGCGTCGAACAAAGTAAGGTTGAATGTAGAAGTCTCAGCGTGAACACGCATCTTGGCAGCACATTTAGCCTCCGCATCATAAGAAGCCACAATGTTTGCCCACAACATACGGGCAGCACGGAACTTAGCTATTTCGAGGAAATAGTTGGAGCTGATACCGAAATTGAATTTAATCTTCCTGGCAACTACAGCAGCAGGAACTCCGGCTTCAGTCAGTTGATTCAGATATTCATTACCCCAGGCAAGAGCATACCCCAATTCCTGATAGATATAAGAACCGGCATTATTCAGTGTCAGAGCCGTTACATTCAGTACACGGTATTCCGGCAGAGCATCGGTTGCTTCAATCAAGGCTTTGGCTGTTGCCAGCATATCGCCCTTTTCTTTACCTTTGGCCAGCATCTTGTCGAAGAAATCATAGCCGATAGAACCTTGCAATTTCGTCAGGTCATATCCTTTCTTCCGGAAGTAAGCCACCAGGATTTCCGCAAGTTCCACTACATGTCCCTGGCACGTGTAGAAGTTCAGTTCCACACACTCGGCGCAGATACCTTCGAGCAATGTCTCGATGTATTCGGCATTGAGCTCTTTCGCCTTCACACGGAACGCCAGTGAATCTACGCCTTTATTCAGAATATCCAGCGCTTTTGTGTTAGCTTCCTTCGGGCATTCCACCTTGATTTCCTGGCGTACCAGCCATTCGTTGTTGTCTTTCTTGGTGCCTCTGAGATAAGGGAATTCACCGGGAAGTGCATCCGTCGTTTTCAGTCCTTCGAGGTCTTCCATGCGATAGAAAGGTTTCACCTTGAATCCTTCGTTTGTTTTCCAAACGAGTTTCTTCTCAAAATCAGCGCCTTTCAGGTCGGCTGTAACTTTGTCCATCCACTGTTCGGTGGTGGTGGGAGCAAAGTCTGAGAAGAGTTTTTCTTTACTGTCTGCCATAGTTTATTTTATAATTAAAAAGATAATGAGTAATCTCTTCACTTGCCTATTTGTCTAAAATAGGACTTGCAAATATACTCAATAACTTAATAACACAAGGTTTTTTAAGTAAAATTCGCATGAAGATATGACATTCTGGAAGCATGATTTCCGTATGTATATGCATGATTGCAAAGTGCACCTTACATTTTAGAGTAAAAACTTATATTCAAGCATACTACTCAATTATCCTCTGCCCATGCCTGTACTCAAAAGAAAAACTCCCGGAAACCCTTTGCTACCTCCCTTTTAATGCCTACCTTTGCGCGAAATTTAATAAGCAAATAAAAAAGATAAACAAAAGTAACTATGGATTGGTTAGAGAGTTTGTTATGGGACCCTGCCTCCGTCGCCCATATCGTATGCTTGTATGCATTCGTAATATCTGTCGGCGTGCTTTTGGGCAAGATTAAGATTTTCGGGATATCGCTGGGAGTCACATTTGTACTTTTCACTGGTATCCTGATGGGACATTTCGGCTTTACGGGTGAGACACACATTCTGCACTTCATCCGCGAATTCGGATTAATTCTGTTCGTATTCTGTATCGGTCTGCAAGTAGGACCGTCGTTCTTCTCTTCCTTTAAGAAAGGAGGCATGACACTGAATATGCTTGCAGTAGGTATAGTTGTACTGAATATTGCAGTAGCTTTGGGCATTTACTTCATCGACGGAGGAATCGACCTCCCCATGATGGTAGGTATCCTTTACGGTGCAGTCACCAATACTCCGGGTTTGGGTGCCGCACAGGAAGCATTGAATCAACTGAACTACACGGGTGATCCCATCGCATTGGGATACGCCTGCGCTTATCCGCTCGGTGTTGTCGGTATCATCGGTTCTATTATTGCTATCCGCTACATCTGTCGGGTGAACCTGAAAAAGGAAGAAGATGAACTCTCTACACAGACTTCTGATATGAAGCACATGCCGCACATGTTGCATCTGGAAGTTCGCAATGAATCTATCGATGGAAAGAAGCTCCTCCAGATCAAAGAGTTTATGGGACGTCCTTTTGTATGTTCACGCATACGCCACGATGGACACGTCAGCATCCCCAACCAAGATACGGAATTTCATATCGGAGACCAGGTATTCATCGTATGCTCCGAGGAAGATGCCGAAGCGGTAATCGCTTTTATCGGTAAAGAAATTCAAGTGGACTGGGAAAAACAAGATATGCCAATGGTTTCACGCCGCATATTGGTGACTAAGTCCGAAATCAACGGTAAGAAACTGGGTAGCCTGCATTTTCGTAGCATGTATGGAGTGAATGTAACCCGCATCAACCGTTCCGGTATGGATTTGTTTGCCGATCCGAATCTGATATTGCAGGTAGGTGACCGCGTTATGGTCGTGGGTCAGCAAGATGCTGTAGAACGGGTTGCCGGTGTATTGGGCAACCAGTTGAAGCGGCTGGATACACCGAACATTGTGACTATTTTCGTGGGTATTTTCCTGGGTATTCTGCTAGGTAGTCTTCCTATCGCTTTCCCGGGTATACCTACTCCGGTAAAACTCGGTTTGGCCGGTGGTCCGTTGGTGGTTGCTATTCTTATCGGACGGTTCGGACATAAATTGAAGCTGGTGACTTATACAACCATGAGTGCTAATCTGATGCTGCGCGAGATCGGTATTGTACTTTTCCTTGCCAGTGTAGGCATCGAAGCTGGTGAACACTTTGTACAGACCGTAGTAGAAGGTTCCGGACTATCATATGTAGGCTATGGTTTCCTGATTACCGTAATTCCTTTGCTGATTATCGGTATGATTGCCCGCTTTTATTGCAAAGTGAACTATTTCACTTTAATGGGATTAATTGCAGGTAGTAATACCGACCCTCCTGCACTGGCGTATGCCAACCAGGCATCCGGTAACGATGCTCCGGCAGTAGGCTATTCTACGGTTTATCCGCTGACAATGTTCCTGCGTATTCTGGCGGGACAAATGATATTGCTGACAATGATGTAATACAAGTTGCATTTTAGCAAAAAGAGAGGTCATGTTCGCATGACCTCTCTTTTTTAATTTCACCAGATTATAAATAACTCCGCTTCACTTGATTTTAAGTTTCACAAACTCCTCCACGAAATCTATTGTTTTTTCAATTCCCAGCACCGAAGAATCAATGCAGAGATGATAAGTTGCCGCAGCTCCCCATGTCTTGTAACTATAATAATTGTAGTACTCCGAACGTTTTTTATCTGCCTTGCTCATCATATTTTCCGCCTCTTCTTCCGAAATGTGATGCATAGCGCAAAGACGGGCAACACGTGCCTCATGCGAGGCAGAAATAAAGATATTGGCGCAACGGGGATGCTCCCGGAGAATATAATCGGCACAACGGCCTACAAAAAGACAAGACTTCTCAGAGGCCAGCTGACGGATCACATCACTCTGCACTTTGAAAAGCGCGTCATTACTAAGACAATTTTGGGTAGGTAAGGCGCCATCTCCCACAAAAGGGAAACGCATACCGAAAAGTCCGCCGATGATTCCCTGCGAAGCACGTTCATCAGCTTTCTCAAAAAATTCACGACAGAGGCCACTCTCCTTGGAAGCCAGAGTTATCAACTCCTTATCATAGAAATCGATGCCCAAGCGGGCTGCCAACTTCTCCCCTATCTCCTTTCCGCCGCTTCCCAATTGGCGACCGATGTTCACAACGAATTTCTTATTCATAGCTTCAATCTAAATATTGGTTTACTGATAGCAAAAGTAAGGATTTATAGGAAAGAAACAAAAAAAGTCACACGTTTTTCGCCCTATCCTTCCGCTCTCTTGAATTTACGGAACTGCCTTACCAACATTACCAGCGCTACCAGGCTGGCAAGTAAATCGGAGAATGGCATACTATACCACACACCTGCCGCACCAAAGAAACGGGGCAAGATTATCAATGCCGGAAGCAGGAAAAGCATCTGGCGCGTAAGAGAAAGGAAAATAGCCTTACTGGCCATTCCGATACTCTGGAAGAAGTTGGACGTCACCATCTGGAAACCGATAATAGGGAAAAACATCACTACAATCCGTAAACCACGTGCCGAAATTGCTATCAGTTCCTCGTCAGAAGTAAATATAGAAACGACCTTTTCGGGAATAAGCATTCCCATCAGAAAACCGGAAGTAGTGACAACTGTAGCAAAGATGATTGTCAGTTTCAATACCCGGGAGACGCGCGCATATTGCTGGGCACCAAAGTTATATCCAGCAATGGGCTGCATACCCTGATTCAGTCCCATCACAATCATCACAAATATAAATACCAGTCGATTGACAATGCCGAATGCACCGATGGATAAATCTCCTCCATAGCGCTTCAGCCCTTGATTGATAACAATCACAATAAAACATGCCGCCAGATTCATGAGGAAAGGAGACATACCGATAGCAAGCGAATCCATCACAATCTTACGACGCAAGCGGAAAATGCCGCGGTGAAAGTGCAAGAGTTCGTCTTTATTGCTGAATATCTTGAATTGCCACAGTAATGAAATGACCTGGGCAATGATAGTGGCAATAGCGGCTCCACGGATCCCCCAACCGAAGCCATAAATAAATAGAGGGTCAAGTATCGTGTTGATAACAACCGTAGCAATAGTGGCATACATCGCTTTCTGCGGATGTCCGGAAGAACGCAACACAGCATTCAAGCCCAGATAAAGGTGGGTGACGACATTGCCAAGTAAAATGATTTGCATATATTCGCGGGCGTACTTCACCGTCTCATCACTACCGCCGAAGAAGTAAAGGATGGGATCGAGAAATATCATCGTCACTACCGTAAATGCTAATCCCAGCACTATATTCAGGACAAGCACATTACCTAATATCCGTTGAGCCGTATCATAGTCTTTCTGCCCTAACTTTACAGAAACCAGCGTAGAAGCGCCCACTCCCACCAACGAACCGAACGCTGCTGCAAGATTCATCAGAGGAAAAGTAAGTGCCAGTCCCGAAATAGCCATTGTGCCCACTCCGTGACCGATAAAAATGCTGTCCACCATATTATATAAGGAAGATGCCGTCATGGCGATAATTGCCGGCACTGCATATTGCATCAGTAGTTTTCCAATCTTTTCTGTTCCCAACGCTGTGGGTGCCTTTTGTCCTGTCATACCTATTTCTTTATTTTCAGGGCGCAAAGGTACTTATTTTCCCGCAAGCAAACAAAAGAAGACGAGAAATAGATGATTTGTAGTGTTATTTCTTCAAGAGGTATATCATGCTAATTTCGGCTATTATGGTTCAATAGATATCACCGATTTGATTATACAAGAAGTTATGCAAAACAACTAATACACTATATATCAAGCAAATAAATTTCAATCAAATACAATAATAAAAAAAAATGGGGTTCATTCGGGTTCATTTGGATTCAAGGTTCACTATGAACCCTACGTGCCACGTATTTATGTGGGGAAAAAGCTGTTTTTGTAATATAATAAGAACTATTTATAGACCATCTTCGCACCCGTTCATCTTCGTATCCCGACAGAGTATAGTCAGACACATTTGCAATACAGTATTATTTTCGTACATTACATAATAAATGGGAGTGAACCTACACCCCAAAAAACGCATATTATTCACAAAATCAAAAAGCAATTAACATACTCATTATCTGACGATTAATAAAAATTTCAGAAATTTCATACTGACAGATAGGGGTCATAGTGAACCTTGACCCCGGTGAACCCGGCATAACAGTAAAACGATGTTACAATAAACGAATATGGATGCAATATCATCCCCCTATCATCTATCCCACTAAAAAATCAACTATTAAAAGAGCAAACAAAATTATAGCAAGAGGGAACAAAATTATTGCAGAAGCAAATGAATACCCATAAGGTTCATTGGAAAATACTCGAAAATATAAAAGTCACATATAAGAGATGATTTTGCTAAATAATATAAGAAGGAATTCGTGAATACAAAAGTTTGGAACAAGTCCGTAAAATTCATAAAGAGGCAGCCAATGAATCTGCTAGTTGGGGTATTTTTCGCCCTAAACTTTTCCTAATTCTCCCCTCCTTCGTGCCATTATATGAAAAATGTTTCGTATTTTTGTCCCCAAATTGTGTTAATGTACAACGAAATGAATGTATTAGAACTAAGTGAACAGGAAATCATTCGACGTAATAGTATGAATGAACTTCGCGCGATGGGCATCGAGCCCTATCCCGCTGCAGAGTATGTAACCAATGCTTTCTCCACTGATATAAAAGCAGAATTCAAAGATGACGCTGAACCTCGCAAAGTATCCGTAGCCGGACGTATGATGACACGCCGTGTGATGGGTAAGGCTTCGTTTATTGAATTGCAGGACTCTAAAGGTCGCATTCAGGTATATATTACCCGCGACGATATCTGTCCGGAAGAAGACAAGGATCTCTACAACACTGTATTTAAACGCCTGCTCGACTTAGGCGATTTCATTGGAATCGAGGGTTTTGTATTCCGTACCCAAATGGGCGAAATCAGTATCCACGCCCAAAAGCTGACTGTACTGGCAAAATCCATCAAACCGTTGCCTATTGTAAAATACAAAGATGGTGTAGCTTATGACTCCTTTGAAGACCCCGAACTCCGCTATCGCCAACGTTACGTTGACCTTGTAGTGAATGACGGCGTAAAAGAAACATTCCTAAAACGTGCCACGGTTATTAAAACCATGCGTGCTGTACTGGACGAAGCCGGCTACACGGAAGTGGAAACTCCGATTCTGCAATCCATCGCAGGTGGAGCAAGTGCCCGTCCTTTCATCACTCACCACAACTCACTGAATATGGATCTGTATCTGCGTATTGCTACCGAGCTTTACCTGAAACGTTTGATCGTTGGTGGTTTTGAAGGCGTGTATGAAATCGGAAAGAACTTCCGCAACGAAGGTATGGACAAGAACCATAACCCGGAATTCACCTGTATGGAACTGTACGTACAATATAAGGATTACAACTGGATGATGAGTTTCACCGAGAAATTACTGGAACGTATCTGCATTGCCGTGAACGGCAGCGAAGAAACTACCATCGACGGTAAGACCATCAGCTTCAAAGCACCATACCGCCGCTTACCCATCCTGGACGCTATCAAGGAAAAGACAGGTTACGACCTCAATGGTAAGAGTGAAGAAGAAATCCGCCAGGTTTGCAAAGAGCTGAAAATGGAGATTGACGACACCATGGGTAAAGGCAAGTTGATAGATGAAATATTCGGTGAATTCTGCGAAGGCACTTTCATTCAGCCTACTTTCATCACTGACTATCCTGTTGAAATGAGTCCGCTGACCAAGATGCACCGCAGTAAACCGGGACTAACCGAACGTTTTGAACTGATGGTGAACGGTAAAGAGCTTGCCAATGCTTATAGCGAGTTAAACGATCCCATCGACCAGGAAGAACGTTTCAAAGATCAATTGCGATTGAGTGAAAAGGGAGACGATGAAGCAATGTTCATCGACCAGGATTTCCTGCGTGCCCTGCAATTCGGTATGCCTCCCACATCAGGTATCGGTATCGGTATTGACCGTCTGACGATGCTGATGACAGGCAAGTCGTATATTCAGGAAGTACTGTTCTTCCCGCAAATGCGTCCCGAAAAGATCACTCCGAAAGATGCTCCCGCCAAATATATGGAACTGGGCATTGCCGAAGACTGGGTACCCGTTATTCAGAAAGCCGGCTACAACACAATAGAAGATATGAAAGATGTGAATCCGCAAAAACTGCACCAGGACATTTGCGGTATTAACAAAAAATACAAACTGGAACTGACCAACCCGTCGGTAAACGACGTAGAAGGCTGGATTGAGAAAATTAAGAATTAAAGAATTAAAAATTAAATAAGAAGATTAAAGATCGAATGAGGGAAAGGAGTTTCCTTTCCCCCTTTTAATTTTTAATTATTAATTATTAATTTCGATATGAAACTACCCGGAAAGATAGCCATAATGGGCGGAGGAAGCTGGGCTACAGCCATTGCAAAAATGGTACTTGCTCAGGCTGAGTCGATTAACTGGTATATGCGACGAGATGATCGTATAACCGATTTTAAACGACTGGGCCATAACCCTGCCTACCTGACGGGCGTCAAATTCGACATGAAGCGCATCAACTTCAGCTCTAATATCAACGATGTAGTAAAAGAGTCTGATACGCTGATATTTGTCACCCCCTCCCCCTATCTCAAAGCTCACCTGAAGAAGCTGAAAACGCGGATACGGGATAAATTCATCATTACTGCTATAAAAGGAATCGTACCCGATGACAATCTGATCGTATCGGAGTACTTCACAAAAGAATACGGCGTTCCACCCGAAAATATTGCTGTACTGGCAGGTCCCTGCCATGCGGAAGAAGTAGCCTTGGAACGTCTCTCTTATCTCACCATCGCTTGTCCGGATACAGACAAGGCATGTACCATCGCCCGCCGCCTGGCCAGTTCATTTATCAAAACATCCGTCAGCAATGACGTAGCCGGTATAGAATACAGTTCTGTACTGAAAAACGTGTACGCCATTGCCGCCGGTATCTGTAGCGGTCTGAAGTACGGTGATAACTTCCAGGCGGTATTGATATCCAACGCCGTGCAAGAAATGAATCGTTTCCTGCAAACAGTACATCCGCTGAACAGAAACGTGAATGATTCTGTTTATTTAGGTGATTTGTTGGTGACAGGATATTCCAACTTCAGCCGTAATCGCACGTTTGGTACTATGATTGGTAAAGGGTATTCTGTAAAAAGCGCGCAAATAGAAATGGAGATGATTGCCGAAGGATATTACGGTACAAAGTGTATCAAGGAAATCAACAAGCATCACCATGTCAATATGCCGATACTGGATGCTGTCTATAACATTCTGTACGAACGCATTTCACCCATGATAGAAATCAAGTTGCTGACTGATTCGCTAAGATAATCTCTCCCTTAACTCCTCTTCCGCAAAGAGGAGAATAAAGCCAGAGTTGCGATATAAAGAAAAGAATATTATAAATAAATCTTATAAACCAAAAGTAACTCAAACCTACCTTTTCCACAGGGAAGGGGGCAGGTAAGAGGCTTTTAAAACCTAGAATATTATGATTAGTTTGAACATCGAAAAGACTTTTGGATTTATCTCCAAAGCATCTGTTGCTGCTTACGAAGCTCAGGTAAAAGCTGCGCAGGAAGCATTGGAAAACGGTACCGGAAAAGGTAATGACTTCCTGGGCTGGTTGCACCTCCCCTCATCTATCAGCCAAGAGCATTTGGCCGACCTGAAAGCTACTGCACAAGTTTTGCGCGACAACTGTGAGGTAGTAATCGTAGCCGGCATCGGCGGAAGCTATCTCGGCGCACGTGCAGTCATCGAGGCTTTATCAAACAGCTTCACTTGGTTGCAGGAAAAGAAAACTGCTCCTGTAATGATCTATGCAGGACACAATATCAGCGAAGATTATTTGTATGAACTGACTGAATTCCTGAAAGACAAGAAATTCGGCGTCATCAATATCTCCAAATCCGGAACTACCACCGAAACCGCTCTCGCTTTCCGTCTGTTGAAAAAGCAATGCGAAGACCAGCGTGGTAAAGAAATGGCAAAGAAAGTTATCGTTGCCATCACAGATGCCAAGAAAGGCGCTGCCCGCATCACTGCTGATAAGGAAGGTTACAAATCATTCATTATCCCCGACAACGTAGGAGGACGCTTCTCTGTACTGACTCCGGTTGGTTTATTACCGATAGCGATAGCCGGTTTCGATATCGAGAAATTAGTAGCCGGTGCCGCTGACATGGAAAAGGCTTGCGGCGTGAATGTTCCGTTTGCCGAGAATCTGGCTGCGCAATATGCTGCTACCCGTAACGAGCTGTACAAGAATGGCAAGAAGATCGAAATCCTTGTAAACTTCTGCCCGAAACTGCACTATGTAAGCGAATGGTGGAAGCAATTGTACGGAGAATCTGAAGGTAAGGAAAACAAAGGTATTTTCCCAGCAGCTGTAGACTTCTCTACTGACTTACACTCTATGGGACAATGGATTCAGGAAGGTGAACGTACCATTTTCGAAACTGTAATATCTGTAGAAAACGTAAACCACAAGTTGGAAGTACCTTCTGACGAAGCAAATCTGGACGGTCTGAACTTCCTTGCAGGTAAGCGCGTGGACGAAGTAAACAAAATGGCTGAACTGGGTACCCAGTTGGCTCATGTAGATGGTGGTGTGCCCAACATGCGTATTATCATCGAGAAGCTGGACGAATACAATATCGGTCAGCTACTTTACTTCTTTGAAATAGGATGCGGTATCAGCGGTTATCTGCTGGGCGTGAATCCGTTCAATCAACCGGGCGTAGAAGCATACAAAAAGAATATGTTTGCATTGCTGAACAAACCGGGATATGAAGAAGAGTCAAAAGCTATTCAGGCAAGACTGTAATAAGTGGAGAGTTGAGAGTGGAGAGTTGAGAGTTGGCTACGCGATTATAATGCATAGCAACTCTCCGCATTCCATTCTCAACTCTCAACTTCCACTCTCAACTCTCAACTCTCAACTCTCAACTTAATAAATGTTTCAAGAAGCCATTTCCCGCTATCTTCAGTCCAGCGGGTACTCCAGAATTCATTTGAAATCCGTCCTTTTCGATATGGACGGCGTATTATTCAATTCCATGCCTTACCATGCCGATGCCTGGCACAAGGTAATGGAACGCCATGGATTGCACCTGAGCCGTGAAGAAGCTTACCTGCATGAAGGACGAACCGGAGCTGCTACTATCAATATCGTCTATCAACGGCAATATGGAAAAGATGCCACTCCCGAAATGATACAGAGCATTTATGCAGAAAAGAGTGCAGAATTCAACAGTAACCCCGAACCGGAACGTATGCCCGGCGCATGGGAAGTACTACAGAAAATAAAGTCGGATGGACTGATACCGATGGTAGTCACTGGTTCCGGACAACACTCACTATTAGACCGCCTGTCGCATAACTTCCCCGGCATGTTCCGTCGCGAACTGATGGTAACTGCCTTCGATGTAAAATATGGGAAACCACACCCGGAACCTTACCTGATGGCTTTACAAAAAGGAGGATTAGCCCCCAATGAAGCTATCGTAGTAGAAAATGCGCCTATGGGCGTACAAGCCGGTGCAGCAGCAGGTATATTTACAGTAGCTGTCAACACAGGTCCCATTGACGGACAGGTCTTACTAGATGCCGGAGCAAATGTATTATTCCCGTCCATGCAGGATTTTTGCGACAATTGGGAGAACTTACGTAAAGCGTTCGAATAAATATAAGCGGCAAAAAGTAATAGCCAAAATCGGCAAAAAGTAATAGCCAAGATTGTGATATAAAAAAGTTGCTCTAAAATCATCCATATAAAAACGAACTATTCAGAGCAACTAATTTGCAAATCGGTCAAAGAAATGTATTTTTGTTAAGTTATTTTACGTCTATAATCCTTCATATACTAATAAATTGAGCTTTTTCTGTCTTAAATGAACTCTTATTCATTCCCTCCAACTTATCAATATTGGCACAAATAATAGCACGTATGCGGTCAATACTTATAAAAAACTCCCTTTCAGAGAGTATTTGATAAACATCATCAAAACGCAATCTTTTAATTTCAGTCCAATAGTAGTAACGTCTTAATAATGCCTGATCCCTTAATTCTACCAGATTCTTATTTCTACCTTTTCCCATAACTAAAACCTATTGACACAAAGATAGTTAATTCTATCATAACAACAAAAGCAAATATTGTTTTTTACGCAAAAAAACGAGCTTCAGCCGTTTCACAACGCCCGAAGCTCCTATTTATGAAAAAAGAATTAAAAAAACTTAACTGCTTCACAGCAACCAACATTTATACTAAAACAAAACCTTTTTACCTAAAAACTAAAGCCTTATACTGTAGCTTTACTGCTTACGATTGCCCCTACACCCTTATTTCGGATAGGCAAAGCAATAAAACGTTTATCAAAGCCTACAATCGTACCGCGTTCCTCCGGATCGTTATCGCGCGAATACATAAATACTTCACCGTCTGCCTTCATCACTTCGCTTTCATGGAAAGCAAAAGAACAGAATGTCTTTTCTACGGGTGTTTCTTCCGCTTGTACTTCTGTTGGTTCTTCGCCTGCAACATCTGCATTCTCCGTTTCTTCCGTATCTGTATCGCCATTCAGCGCGTTGTTATCAAACGGTATCTTTTTCATGGTGGAAAGATCATATTCCGGTGTGGCGGTAGTCTGTAGAATGCTAAAACCAGCAAAACGCCGGGGCATTCCGTTTGCTATATCGGTAATGTCCTTGAATGCCTTCACATCGAAAAGAATCAGGTCCGTTAAATGGCTTGGATTCAGCACAAGGAAGCGTCCTTCCAGTGGCAAACCTGAATTATCAAAACGTTCCTTCAAAGCAAGAATATCAGCCACTGTAAGACGTTTACGACCGTTTACCGCATCGCCTGTAGTGGATATAACCGGAGTATATAAAGTATCTTCTTCCGGTGCATAAGCGTGCGCCGCCTTCTGTGCGGTTCTCGCTCGCAATGTGTTACGGTGTCCCATTAGAACGGATTCCAACTGGTCGTAGCTGTATTCAATTGCAATCGGGCGACGTACCAATGTGTTTTCCGTTTCAAAGGTGTCAAGCTCGATTCTCAGCGGGTTGTCAATTCGCTGTACCACCTTTATAGGATAAGTGGTGTTGTTTATCAACACTTTGGGATCAGCCCCAACCTCCGCCATGTTAATAGCGTTATTCTCAACTAACCCGGTAAAATCACGGGCATACTTCAAAAATGAGCTGTCAGGATAGAAATTTTCCATCAGTTGATTCACCCATACTTCCTTTGCCAATGTGGCGTTAATGTCTCTTGCCATAATTTTGATTTTTAATTGTTTATAATCTTATTCGTTCTCTTTTTCCTTCTCCAATAAATCCCAGTACAATTTTGGGTTGTCTTTCAGGGCTTTCGGGGCTTTTTTCCGGTAATCGTCTAAAGTCCAGTGTTCACGCTCGTCCGGTGCATTGTCATTGATTTCATTCGTAATCATCCGCTTTTCTGGAATGTGTGATACCAAATCTTGAAACAACTTCCAGTTAGTTTTGGCAAGCTCTTTGTATTTTACGAAATCGCCTGTATATATTCCACTAAATTTGTTGGCATTCAAAGCGATAAATTCGTTATATTTAGCAGTAAAACGCTGCTCATAGTTCTTTCTTTTGTTGGCCAAATAGCGTTCAAGCCTGACCGGATCATCACCGATAACCATTTCAATCTCATGCTTTTCCTCTTCCGTGATAACTCCCTGATTACAAGCCAAAGACAAACTGTATTTTGGTGTAATGCTCTTTATAAGGTCACTTTCAGCCCCAACAGAAAGCAGATTTATGATTTCATCCTCACCCATGGAAGAAAAGAAGGGGATTTTTTTTACCCGTCCAAGAAAATCCGTTGTACTTTTACCGTTATCTGTGAAATGGTTACAACAAAGTGCGTAAATTTCATCAGGCTTTTTATTTTGTATTTCCAAAGCTGCATCCCCTAATTCACTCCAAGGATCACAAATGCCGTCTATCAGCCCCAAAGAAAGGGCTTCATCAGCCGTAAACCAATGATCCTTACCATCAAAGAAACGGTTTTTCACTTCTTCCGGGGTTATCTTACAACGGTTGGCAATCATATCAGCCAAGGTCTGTTCAAGGCTTTGCATACTCTCAATAGCCTTTTTCATATCCTCAATATTGCCATCCGCACCACCGGAAACGCTATGAAGCATCAACCGGGTATTCTTGCACATGTACAACGGTTTTCCGCATAATGCGATAACAGCCGCCATGCTTGCCGCCACGCCATCCACATTAAGGGAAACGTTGCTGCATCCCCTGACAGCGTTAAATATTGCAATCCCGGAAAGCACAGAACCGCCCAAAGAATTGATATGTATAGTCACGGAAGGATATTGTTTGGAAAGTTCTATCAACCGGGTTACAAACTCTTCGGCATTCACTCCCATGCCAATCTCTCCGTATAACAGCAGGGAAACTTCTCCCTTTTCCCCTACTATAACATTTTTAAAATCCTTTTTCATTTTGTTACTTTTTTTGTTTTTAATGATTTGTTAACCAGCTTCTTTACTGCCGAATCGAGGTTCTTACTCAACATTGCTTCAAATTGTTTTTTAGTCCTGTTAAGCTCTTGCAGGTTCATCAGGGTTATATCCTTCTTTACCGTGCCTCTTTCCCTGCAAAACTTGTTGATAACCGCATAATTCATTGCTTTGTCTTCCGGTGAATCTCCGTAACACATGCCAATGAGAAAGGAAAGGTGGTAGATTTGACCTACCACTTTTCTACAATCTTCCTGATATTTTGCCGAATCACTCGTTTTGGGGCTTGTGTAGCCACTTAAATAGGCTATCATATACTTCGCCTCACCAAAACTCAATTCTTTCGTGCTGGAAGTCCTATTGTTCGTCAGGCGGGCAACTATTGCATGGCGTTCTTCCGCATCCATGCCCAGCCTTGAAAACATGGTCTGCAATTTTTTCAGTTGTGCCGGAGTGATACGCTTCTGATTCATACTTTATCGGATGTATTGATGGTTTCACCGATTGCAAAACGTAGCTGGGACAGGAAATCAATACTATCTTTCAAGTCCATTGCGGCATAATTGATATCCTGTGTCGTTGTAGTAAAGAACTGAGTCATAACAACCGATACACGGTCAAGTTTCGCCATCACTTCCTTTGGGGAACCGAAACAGTCGAAATAAGTCTGTAGTTCCCGCCAATTATATGTTACTTTACCTTCCATAAAATGTATTTTAAATTAGGTTTAAAAAGCGGTTAAACACTCAATAACAATCAAAGGCGAATGAAACTATTATCAGAAATGAGATTGCTCATTTTACGGCGTCTTTCAATAAATGCTTTTTCCATATTAAAACCCTCCGTTTATCATCTTGTATAAATAGATTTTATTCATCAGATTCCCGAATGCCTTCTCACGTTTTAGCTCTTTGATTTTATTCGGATCATTCACGCCATGAATACGACATATTTCTTTCACTTCTTTGGCGTTCAGCCCCGGACAGGTATGCCATAAATTTACACGTCTCAAAAATTCCGCACATCCTTCTTTATTCCCATTTGCATATTTAACAAGCTTGTCCTTAAAGTATGGCATTCCAGCCAATACTATTCCGCAATTGACGGAAGTCTTATCACGAAGTTCACGAAGGTATAACATCATATCGCGGTTAATTATCCCGGCTTCATCTATTATCAGCAACGGGTTTTCCTTTTTGTTTAGTTCCTCTACAGCACGCTTTATCATCTCGTATAATGAACCTTTGAAAGGAATGGCAAGTACTTGAAGAAGCTCCTCAAAGAATTGTGTCGCTTTCATAGATTTGTATGCGGATATGTAATACACATTCTTTTTAAGGGCATAAGCGCGGACAGTGGTAGTTTTACCCAATCCCGTGTCTGCCAGAATGCCAACCATCATATGATGCTTTTGAGCGAAATCACATGCTTTGAATATTGAAAGGAAATCAGTACTTTGAAATAACGAACAGTTTTTTTGATGGTCAATAAATACCCTAATCTTACGTATCATTTCATCAGATACCTTTTCCCATTGTTCGTTCTCTATGAATGATAAAGTTGCATCACTTACCCCACACATTTTGCTGAATGCAAATTTACTGAGGCTTTTTTCAGAACAAAAATCATTGATTGCTTGTTTAATGAAATCTTTTTCCATAATCATCATTTTTATAAGTTAAACATTTAGTTATTAATATTTTATATATTGCTATTCTTCTAATAACGAGTTTAGATCAATAGGTTTTAAATCTATAGAGAAAGGCTGTTCTCTCTTTTTCTGTTCTTCCTTGTCCCTATAATTCAGTCCTGGAACAGTATTCATTACACGGATATTCGGAACTTTATCGGGATCAATCCCCAGTTGGTTAAGAACAGCCCATGTATCATGGTCTTCCCGTGCTTCCTGAACACGGTCTTTCGGTGTGGTTTTCGCATTTAAAGAGGCTAACAATTCAGGATCGCCAATTTGATACAATTCAGCAATCTCTTTAATGTCATTGCTTTTGCGGGCTTTGTTTATGCTGCTGACTTTTCCGAATATTGCAGCATCTTTTTCCGTCTGATTGGCTAAAGCACTGTGCGCCTTTTCTTTTAATCGAACATATCCTATAGGCGATTTATCATCAGGGTTAAACAGATATACGCCTTCTGAAAGGTCTGTATATTTTACGGAAACTTTCTTGCCGTCCCACTCTCTAACCAGCTTTGAATTAAGCATATACTCGTATAAAGTGCCCGCACGGCTTATATTAACCTGTCCTCTTCGTACCCTAATATCCTTTCCGTCCATATTACGGTTAAACATGTCATAAACGGCAGGATGGTGTTCACCCAATTTTATAATATTGGGACGTGCAGACTCTTCATATAACTGGTTAGGCGATTTTCCATCTATTTTTGATCCGTTATTCCATTCTTTAACCATATATACAGCGATTATTTTTATTTGATCTTCCGTCAGGATATAACCGGATTTCAAGTATTTCTCAGCCAATTCCGGTGAAACTCGTGCATCCTTATTTCTGCTTTTGATACCTTGTCCAAGGTAGCCGTATTCAGTTTTGGCATAATTCTCACCTAAAGTACGAAAGCCCCTTTCCAGACATAATTTGCGACCGGGTAATGAAGAAACAGACCAAGTACAACCTAATTGAGCAATCGTATCTTTAAAGTTCTTTGAGACTGCGGTTTGGTTAAAGCTATGATTGTCGGATACGATTTCGTAGGGTAGATAATATCCTACACCTCTAATCGCACATTCCAACCCGTTCATGATTGTTTCCGTATTTTCACTTTTAGCAATCCACCAACCTACTATCTTTTTACTGTGAGCATCCAGTACAGAAAAGAAACACAATCGCTTGATTTTCTTTTTATCACGGTCATAATACCAAAACGGCATTGTCCATCCGTCAATCTGAAATTGGTCTCCGACATTTTCAGCCTGTTCCAAACTAACATAGCCTAAAAGTTCGTTTTTCATCTTATCTTCTCCATAACGGTCACTGTATACTTTTGTATTGGCAATCTGCTCTTTACATAAGTTCTTAACTGTTCGTAAGGAAGGTTTTAGCATATCCCGTTCTTCACAAACTTCGCATACCATTCTATGAATTACCGCTTTGCTATAAGCAACTCCAGAACGCATAAAATGACAAACCATAAGTTTATATGTGTCGTCATATATTTTGGGGCGACCGCTTTTTTTCTTCTCTATTACAATCGATGAAATACCTTCTTTTTGTGCTTCTGAAATAAGATGTCTGAAACGTGATTCGCTGATCTTACGGGATGGGTATATTTCATTGTAGGCTTTACATCCTTCTTTTACAGGATGCTTTATACCCGGTGATGAATAGTAGGTTTCTATAAAATAAGCCCAAACAGCATGCTTTCTTGCATATTCAGTTGATTTATAATTAGATACCCCAAGTTCTATGTATAAATTGAGGTATTTGATAAAATCACGCTCATAGGCATATTTCATTTTGATAAAGATGGTGTTGTACAAGTCGTAAAATTCACGGCTATTATAAACATATTCTACATTTTGTAAAGCCAATTTTGAGCGTGTTTGTTCGGGAATAGACATGTATCTCACATATAAAGTACCGCCAAGCATGTGGAAATCAACGCATTTTCTTGATTTCCACATACTGATCAAATTTTGGGAAACTCCCAAATGTCTCAGTTCTTGATATGTGAGGTACATATCTGTCATTCCACACTATTGATAATTTTCTCTTTCAAAGCTTTACGTTCACTCTGAAATCTATCAAATTCTGCAATGACAGCTTTTTCAATTTTGGGACTATTTTTAATCTTTCCTGAAAAGTAGTCATTGATATGACAACGACTAGTCCCTACCTCTTTGGCAATCTTGACTTGTGTCCCGTATGGGAGATACATCTTAATGTACTTGCGTTCATCTACTGTTAACATATCTTTTATTCTTTAGCTGTTATAATTAAAAAAGTTCTTTCCATTGCTGTCTAATGTGACGTTTGACAGCGCAGGAAAGAACTTTTCCGTTATGTTTTTATTTATTTGAATGATCTTTAAACGTCACTAAAAAGCATTCTAAATTCTGTTCTGTTATAAAAAAACAATGTTTGGATAATCAAAACATTTGCAAATATACAAAACGTTTTGATTATCCAAACATTTATAGAACACAAATTAGAAAAAAATTTTAGAACGAATTTTAAATCAACTTATAATATCCAGTAAATCAAATCTTTAATTTCTTGAATAAATATATCTTTATCCTTTATCTCTTTTACCTGATTTATTAACGACTCATGATTTTCGATAAAATCAATTAATGTATATCCTTCATCTTCATATCTTCTTATTAAGAAACCGATATTTTCCCAAAAAAGAAGTTCTTTTTGTGGAAAGAAAGGTCTCAAATCATAACCAGTTACATTCTTTATTATATTAAGACTATCAAGCAAATTATTTTCAATTCTAAAAACATGGTGAATATCTATACTATTACGATCACTTAAATAACGTTGACTACTTATAGCAAGATACCCCCAACTGTGTTCTATTAGTTGATATTCCATTAACCCTAACAAATCCTCAACGTCATATCTTATATCGTCGAATTTACTTATAGTTAGATTTTCTTTGGGAAAATCTTTATCTTCATTGGCTTTTTCGTTTCTTTTTAATATATATTCGATTGCTGTTTGTATTCGTTTAGGTTCTGGAACTAAGTATTTCTTTATTTCTTGAGCATTATCCATTTTCTCATAATCCCCAGTCTGATAATGTTCGTAATCTTTAATGGTTAGGTACATCTCTGTATAACTTCTTATTTGAGTTGTTTTACGAGCAAAAGAAATCTGAACATAGACCGGATGGAGTATTTCATCATTTAAAGGTTTTCCATCAGATTCATTTAATTTCTGAACACAAATATTGGTATTTAGATAATGTTTGACCGTAACTTTTCCCATGTTGTTTATTTTTTAGAATTTATAGTTTATTGGCTACAAATATAACTAAAATATAACAATAGAGAAATTGCTTATTGAAAGGTGGCAAATCGTTAGATGCATACTTGTTACGTTTTTAACAGTTTTTTTGTCTGTGATGCACAACAAAGAGTTTCTTTTTCTAATGTGATGTTACATTTTCATCGTATAACTGACTGAAAAACAGTTGTTCGCGTTATATAAATGTTTGATGATGTTACATCGTGTTACATTTGCCTTACGTAACAAAACTACTCTTAATGTTTTGAATATCAATACTATATAGTTGGCTATTACTTATTGCCTAATCATGCTACTATATATATCCCCCTATACTTATTCTTATAGCGATTCCTGTTTGTATCTTGACAATTCTATTATGGATATACAATGATTATAAAAAGTACAAAAGACAGAATTGCTTCTTGATTTTATTGTTTTTGGCTTTACCTGCCACTATACAAGCTCAATACACAGACAAAAATTGCTGTGTAAGTTCTAAATGGCATGAAAATCCAAAAGAAATATTAGAGCATACGGCTGGAAGTTTCACCACTTCCCATGGTTGTTGACAATAAACCACAATTCTTCAATACCTTCAATTTTATCATTACGCCAATCAAAATTGATTATGATACTCCAAGACATTAAAAGCCGCCTTAACGAAACGCGAAACTGGTACATTGTACTGACATTGCCCCGAAAAGAAAGAAAAACCAAAGGAACTTTGGAAAATAAAGGCATGATAACTTATCTCCCTACCATTTACGTAAAACGCAGATGGAAAGAACAAGTAAAAGAAATACAGATTCCCGCTGTAAACAGATGCGTATTTATTTACGCTACCGGTACAGAGCTGGAGGGACTAAAAGGAATATATCCTACTCTTCCGATAGAAATGACGGAAGTAGGACATTAGAGTTGACTTTACAACTGGAAAGGGAAAAAGGGGGACACCGTGATGGTATCCCCCTTTTTGTTGTGTGACCCCGGTGCGATTCAAACGCACGACCTTCAGAACCGGAATCTGACGCTCTATTCACTAAGCTACGGAGCCTTAAATGCGGGGACAAAAGTATAAAAAAATCGGGCATATTCCTAATGATTTGTCTTTTTTTACAGTAAAAGCCTATAAATAAGAATATTATTTTGAGAGCCACAACTGGTTAATAAGAAACAAATTGCTCATAAAATTAGCCAAATACGATGCAAATATAAATATTATACCTATATTTGCCGGACAAAAACATAGTACACACTTATGAGTTATCTGATAAAACCAGAGGGTTATAAACCCTTATTGGACTTAAAACAAACAGAATTAGGAATCAAACAGATCAAAGAGTTCTTCCAATTGAACCTTTCATCGGAATTACGTTTGCGCCGCGTCACAGCCCCGCTTTTCGTTTTGAAAGGTATGGGTATTAATGATGATTTGAATGGCGTAGAACGTGCCGTATCATTTCCTATCAAAGATTTGGGAGATGCGCAAGCCGAAGTAGTACATTCTCTTGCCAAATGGAAGCGATTGACATTGGCAGACTATAATATTGAATCCGGATATGGTATTTATACGGATATGAATGCCATACGCTCAGACGAAGAGTTGGGAAATCTTCATTCTCTCTATGTAGACCAATGGGACTGGGAACGTGTCATCACTACCGAAGACCGGAACGTGAACTTCCTGAAAGAAATTGTAACCCGTATTTATGCAGCCATGATACGTACAGAATATATGGTGTATGAAATGTACCCTCAGATTAAGCCTTGCCTGCCTCAGAAGTTACATTTCATTCATGCGGAAGAGTTACGTCAACTTTATCCGAATCTGGAACCCAAATGCCGCGAACATGCCATTACGAAAAAATATGGTGCTGTATTCATTATCGGTATTGGCTGTAAACTAAGCGATGGAGAGAAACACGACGGACGTGCCCCGGACTATGATGACTATACCACAGAAGGGTTAAATGGTCTTCCGGGCTTGAATGGCGACCTTTTATTATGGGATAATGTATTGCAGCGCAGCATTGAGCTATCATCCATGGGTATCCGTGTAGATAAGGAAGCCCTGCAACGCCAGCTGAAACAAGAGGGAGAAGAAAAACGACTGGAACTCTATTTCCATAAACGCCTGATGAATGACACATTGCCCCTTTCTATAGGTGGTGGTATCGGTCAATCACGTCTTTGTATGTTCTATTTAAGAAAAGCTCATATCGGTGAAATTCAAGCCAGTATCTGGCCGGAAGATATGCGTGAGGAATGTAAGGAACACAATATTTACTTGATTTAATACCCAGATACAAATAGAAAAGGCAGAGATTTTATGATTTCTGCCTTTTCTATTTGTATCTGTTCGAAGAAATAAAAAGAATGCTCTATTACATGAATCAGATTAAAATTGTATCTTAGCATCCGAAACTTTTAACACACAAAATTATGAACGTTCAAATAGAAGAAAGTTGGAAAGCACGTTTGGAACCGGAATTTGAAAAAGATTATTTCCATACACTAACGGATTTTGTACGGGAAGAATACAGTCATTATCCGATATACCCTCCGGGAAAGCTCATATTCAACGCTTTCAATCTTTGCCCATTCGATAAGGTGAAAGTAGTTATCATCGGTCAGGATCCTTACCATGGTCCCGGACAAGCTCATGGTTTATGCTTTTCTGTGAACGACGGAGTTCGTTTCCCTCCTTCATTGATTAATATATTCAAAGAAATAAAAGATGATATTGGTACAGATGCTCCCACCACTGGAAATCTGACCCGCTGGGCCGAGCAAGGTGTCCTGCTCCTGAATGCAACCTTAACTGTCCGTGCCCATCAGGCAGGTTCTCATCAGAACCGCGGTTGGGAGACTTTTACGGACGCCGCCATACGTGTCCTTGCCGAACAGCGTGAACACCTCGTATTCATCCTCTGGGGATCTTATGCACAGCGTAAGGGTGCATTCATCGACCGGAGCAAGCATCTTGTTCTGACTTCTGCGCATCCCTCTCCCCTATCTGCCTACAATGGCTTCTTTGGAAATAAGCATTTTAGCAGAGCGAATGCCTATTTGAAAGAACATGGAGAACAAGAAATAGCGTGGTAAAAGCAATTCCTAATCAGAAATAAAGATATCCCCTTCTACACTGAAGCCTTCCGATAAATAAATCGTTTCAACAGTATAGAAGGGGATATTTTTTATGAAAAAGCAAATGCAGTAAAAGGAATTTCAAATGGATTCTTAATACCATTTAATATTAGTCTGTGTCTGACTCTTCTTATCATATTTCAAATCTTGCAGAATACTGGCATTGGCACGGATAACGAAGCTATAATACTTCCATGTACCAAATGGAGAAAGACTGGCAGACATGCTGAAACAGTGCAAGTCACGCGTTATATTGAAAGAAGTCTGCACTATCTTTTTAGCATTAAAGTCATAACCGGAGTTGAAGCTGACTGCCCACTTATTGGAAATCTTAACATTACCATTAATATTAAGCGCATTCAGACTAAACTTATACGGATAACGCATGCTCTCTCTGTTGATTGGTCTGGAGGTATCTTCTGTTATATTAAAGCCTGTACTCAGATTTATAGACCAAGGCATTTTGAAAACCTGATAACCGTCATCATCTACAGCAGCTTTTTCTTTCTTCCGCTTGGTAGGCGTATTACTTGTTCCCGCATCATCAGTTTCGTTACTTTCACTGTCCGCATCAGTCTGTTCGTTTCCTTTTCCATCATCTTCACTCTTCTCTCCGGTAAAGAATGCTTTCCACTTCTTCCATGTATCGTTATTAAGCGTGTAACTGAAAGAGTTCCCATAGCCTTGGAAACGTCCAAAACGTCCGTAAGACCACTCCGTGCGGTCACTCGTTACAACCCTACCGTTTTTATCAAAGGTATAAGCATAAGTGGCAAAGACTGAACTCATACTAAAGGTATAGTTCTTACTCAATTTCAAACGCAAATTTAACGTCAGGTTACTCCATGGACGCACCTTAGCAGCCGTATTATAAGAAATACTCGCCCCCAACTCATCAATCAGGCTGACCTTGCGTATTGAGTCATTCTTATCCTTATATTTCATTTCCAAGTTATTGGATATCTGGAATGAAATATTTCCAGATCGTCCTTGTCCTGGCACTCCGAACATTTGTCCGGCATATGGAGAATAAGTGATCGTATCTTGTGTTCCATCAGCATTGGGTTTAATATAAGTATCATAGTAACCATAGCGGGAAGAACCAAAGTCAGGAGCTGCACTGATACTGACAGAAGGAGTTATGACATGTCGAATCTGTATTTCCTTTTTCTTCATAAACAAAGGTTTATACATACCATAAATTTTTGTATTAACACCCAGACTGGCACTATAGTTATATACTCGATGGAAACCATAAATAGTATCAGTTTCTACTTCCCGCCCACTGGTACCTATATTCGGATCCCAGTCTTTCATCACCTTACGTGTATACCAACGCTCCGTATAACTCACCGATGGAGTTACATTGAAGTACTTGAACAATGTAAACGTAGCGCTGATAGGTATTTCATGTTTCATTCCGTTCTTCCAGTCCTTCACCAGATTGGATTTGAACAGAAGATCATCTTTCGTAGTAATGCTGTTAGAAAGGCGGCCACTATAGCGAAGAGAAATCTTCTCATACCATTTCTCATTACCTACAGCATTTTTCCGTTTGAAAGGAAAAATAGTACTCAAGGTAATGTTCAAATCCGGTAAAGTTACGGCAATCGAAGAATCCTTCATACTCTGTGCAATATTACCGGTAGCCGCAATAGAAAGTTTCTGATCGGGAAAGTTACGTGAATAGCTGATACTGGATGTTTTGGTATTCTGCGTCATAGCCTGCGCATTGTACATATTACCGATATTAGTACGCTCATAGCTACTGGACGAGAAGTTCACACTGGCCGAGAATGATGAATTAGGACTGGCCTTGGGATCCTGACGATGCGACCAAACAACTTTGAAGTCTTTTGCTACTGTGTAGTCATCCAGGCCTTTATCACCGGTTTTAGTCACCTGATAGCTGGCTTGAAACAGACCGGAGAATTTATAACGAACATTATAATTGGTTTCCGCATTCAAAGCCCATGAGCCTTTTGTAAAGATATCACCGCGCAGCTTCAAATCCATCTTATCGCTGATAGCGAAATAGTAACCGCCATCCGTCAAACCAAATCCACGGGTAGAGTCATCCATATAACTTGGCATGATGAAACCCGATGAATAACTACTGGAGAAAGGAAAGAAGAAAAACGGTACGGCAAGAGGCAGCGGGACATCCTCAATAACCAGATAAGCAGGGCCCGTCACTACATTTTTCTTGGGGCGTACTTTGGCATAGGTCATCTGCATGTAGAAGTGAGGATGATCGTGATTATCACAGGTAGTATAACGGCCACTCTTCATGTACAGCTCATCGTTCATACCCTTCTTAGCATTATTACCAGTCACATACCCCTCGCCTTGCTGACTGACTACATTACTGATCAGCCCCTTTTTACTCTTAAAATTATACCGAATCGTATTCGTCTCATAAGGTGTATCCCCATCTTTGAAGACCGGTCTTCCTTTTATGACTTTTAATGAGTCTTCCACACCATGGGCAAAAACCGTACTACTGTCCATATTCATAGTAATCACCTCGGCAGCCAGCTCTATCTTCTGATAGTTCACCTTCCCATCTCCATATAAATTGGCAATGCCATTCTGAGTGAACACAATAGAGTCAGTAGCTTCATAAATCACCGGAGCATCCAAAGGCTGCTTTTTCTTACCGGCAGGCTGCAATTGTATCGTATCGTTTTGCAGAGTATCCCCCTTCAACAAAGTGTCTCCTCTTTGTACACCTTCTATATTAAAGGTATCTGTCCGCTCGCTTCCTGTGGGAACAGTTCTTCCACGCCGACGTTGCGAAAAAGCCTCGCCGGAGAGCAGGAGTAAGACAAGTAGTAGTATGAATGATATGAATGTATTTGCTTTCAATGGCGTAATCAACTTATAGTTTCCGCTTGAAGGGGCAAAAGTACGTAAATTATACGGATAATCTCCCTTTTTAAAGAAATTTAGATTGCTACAAGAACTGTTCGCACCAGCGATCAAAACGTTTCAAACCTTCATTGCCGAAATTAGAAAGACTTTTTCGGGCTTTCTCCACTGTTTTTTCCCGCTCCAGATGAGTCTTGGAATAAAACTTATCGGCAAAGCAAACGACTTGCTCTTCCAGGCTAACCGGGAGCATATCCCGATGAGGTACTGGCAGCTTTTGCGAAATAATATCGTCCAAAGATAGCCCTGCACCCGTATGCCTTTCACATACCAATGCATGACGGGGATATCCTTCCTGACGCATCAGATCCGCCCCTAAATAGCCATGACAGACATAGGGCTGATCTCCAAAACAGAAGATACCCGGAGCATTAGTCAGAAAGATGCCTATATCATGCAGCATGCCGGCTTCATATAAAAAGTCTTTATCCAACTGAAGCTCCGGATGGTGATCAGCAATTGAAAGAGCCTTCTCGGCCACCAAACGACTATGCACCAACAAGATGTGTTTCCGTTCATTATCCTCCGGATAATATTTATCGATGATTGTAACGGGTGACATTTATTTCTTTTTAAACTTATACATATAAATCTCATCACGCAAATCGCAACTGCGCTTCTTCGTAAGGAAAATCTCTTCAAAGTCGTATGTATTTCCAAATTCTTCAAACAACAGTTCTTTTCCTCTCTCCGGCAAAACAACATATCCCTCACCGGACGGCAAATCCTTCTCAAAATGACGCATCTGATCATTCATATAAAAGTTTGCACAATAGAAGCTCATGCCATCATATGAGTAGACTGTTCCCTGCGGCACATATTCCCTGATTTGGTTAACCAGGTGCTTGTCCGATTTAACTGCCAACACTGTAGGTTGATAGACCCCATCCAGAGAAACAAAAAGACAAAGCATACATCCGGCGATACTGTATAATAAGGAGTAAGCGCCGGTCCGCTTCGCTACTCCCATCCATGTGCAGGCAGCCGCTATCAAAGGAAGCGCCACCAGACACCATTTAGGAATAGACAGAGAAACCGCTTCCAAAGCATGCATAAAAGATACATTTTCAGCAGCATGACGGCCGGTTCCAAAAAGACTATCCGGTATCAGTCCTAAACGTACCGCTATGAAAGTTACCGTAAGTATCAAACACAAAGACGCAAATATATGTGCAGAGATTTTAAACACTTTTGCCCCACGCTGCACCAAAGCCAATAAATATTCAGCTATCAGCACTGCCATAAATGGATAGATGGGAAGCAGATAAACGCTACGTTTACTCTTGGGGATGCAATAAAATATGAAAATAAAGAGAATTACCACCCATGTGAACAATTGCAAGGGCGACTGTGAACGGAATTTTGTCCAGGCTTTCCCGATACGTTCGCCGAAAGATATCCCCTCAGGTAACACACGCATATTTTTCCACTTCAGTCCAAAGAGAGAGATCAGCAATACCAAAGTCCAGGGTATCCAGCCCCAGATAACAGTCAGGAAATTATACCATATCGGATTCTCATGTGATCCGTAGGACATCTTTCCCATGAAGCGACCGGTATTCTCTTCCAACATTAAATCGACAAAAGACTGTCCGCCTTGTGCATAAGCCGCGCCCGCCCAGGCTGCATAAGGAATCAGAGAAAGGATTCCTACAGGCAATAACAAGAAGAATGTCTTCCAGAAAGAACGTCCACGCAACAACTGGTAAAGACCGATACAGACACATGGGAATATAGAACCTACCGGTCCTTTGGTCAATGTGGCACAGCCCATCAGTAAAACAGCCAGCCAGGGAATACCGCGGCACTCCTTCTCATCCCAACGAAACAGCAAACACAATGAAATAACAATAAACGACACTTGCAACATATCTACACGGCAAGCCACCGCTGCCCGGTGTACTTCAAAAGAAGACAGAAGAAGAATAGAAGTCAGAAAAGCCGTTTTTACCCCTTTACGTTTTGCTATAAAAGAGAAGAACACCAACTGCATAGCCAGGAATGCAATAGCAGACGGCAGACGGGATGAATACTCTGACACTCCTCCAAAAAGGGAAGAGATGGCAGCGATGGCCCAGTAGAGGAAAGGAGGCTTATAAGCTATGTCGGTACCATAATTCACCGGAAGTATCCAGTTACCACTCTCTAACATAGAAAAGGCAACAATGGCCTCACGTGGTTCCCCTTTAGAATAAAAAATGGTTTCTCCCAGAAAAGGGAGTATCACAAGCATACTGAGTAGCGCTATAAACCAGAACGCTTTCTTCCTATCATCTGACATATATTTCTGTTTTTAGTGATTTCTGTGCGCAAAAGTACGAATTATTCTGCAACAATCCCTAACTTTGCCTTCTCAATTCTATGAATATGAAGAGACTGAAAAAACTGCCGGAATTTATTCGTTTCATTATGGTAGGCGTCTTTGCAACCGCTCTGCACTATGGTTTATATTTTATATTCCAGCGATTCATCAATGTAAATATAGCCTACAGCATAGGCTACATACTCAGCTTTATTGCTAATTTTTATCTGACAGCCCTTTTTACCTTCGGAAAGAAGCCATCTTGGAAGAAAGCTTTTGGCTTCGGGGGAGCCCATCTGATCAACTATATCCTACATATAAGTTTACTGAATCTGTTCCTTTGGTTAGGCTTTTCCAAACCCTTCGCCCCCATACCGGTATTTACCATCGCTATCCCGGTAAACTTCCTGCTAGTGAGATTTGTTTTCAAATACAAAGAAAGATAATTTGTTTTTCTCCCGATTTCTTACGAATATTGCAAAAAGAATAATTGATTATGGAAAAATCTCCAGTACTCGCTATCGTAGTACCTTGCTACAAAGAAGAAGCTGTATTACACGAAACACATAAAAGACTCAGTCTCCTATTGGATAAACTGATAGCAGAACGACACATCTCTCAGCATAGTTATATCTTATATGTAAATGATGGCAGTACAGATCAGACTTGGCCTATCATCAAGGATTTACACCAAAATACCCCCTATGCCTGTGGGCTGAACCTAGCCGGAAATGTGGGACACCAAAATGCACTCATGGCCGGACTGAATGCCGTCAAAGAACGATGTGATGTCGCCATTTCCATAGATGCCGACTTGCAAGATGACGTCAACGCCATTCCCGAAATGCTCGAACGCTACCGAGAGGGATGTGACATTGTTTATGGTGTACGCCGGGAACGTAAAACCGACACTTTCTTCAAACGTACCACTGCCCTCACTTTCTACAAGTTGATGAAAATAATGGGAGTAAAGTCGGTTTATAACCATGCGGATTATCGCTTGATGAGTTGCCGTGCTATCCAACAACTTTGCCGTTTCCGCGAGCGCAATCTCTATTTGCGCGGGCTGGTGCCTCTCATCGGTTACCAAACCGCCTGTGTTTACTATAATCGCGACAAGCGTTTTGCCGGAGAGTCGAAATATCCATTCAAGAAGATGTTAAACTTTGCCATCGACGGAATCACATCTTTTTCTGTCAAACCTGTGCGCATGGTTTTCTGGCTGGGCTGTATTTTTATACTGATAGCCGTATGCGTCACCATCTGGACGCTACGCGCTTACTACTTCCACGACACTGTACCCGGATGGTCATCTCTGATGATTTCCCTCTGGCTGGTAGGTGGTACAATATTGGTATCCCTGGGAATTGTAGGCGAATATATCGGTAAAATCTACATTGAAGTAAAGAACAGGCCAAGATATAACGAGGAAGAATTGCTGTTGCGTTAATGTTGCGCTTCTTCCTCTTCCCTCTTTCTCTTTTTCCATAGCTGCCAGCTATTGATCAGATTCTGCCATAAGACATAAGATCCCGGTCCCACGGAGGAAAGTGGATTCAGATAAGTATATGCCATCCAGATAGCAAGAACCGTATTTTTCTGTCCCAGTGCCTGCCCGCCACTGATACGGTCATTATAACGTCCACCTATATTCTTACCCAGAAAGAATTGCAGGCAACAAGCCACTAATCCGGCAAAGGCTATCAGTATTTCCACTGAAACCGGTGCATCACTGATTGCCAGGGAACGAACAGTTTGCCCGGATACAATAGCAAGCGCTACGCCCCACAAATAAAAAGCAAGATCATGGAAACCCAATAAAAAATGGTGCACACGGGGCATAAACACTCTCAGAAACCACGCCAGGAAGAAAGGGAACAACAACAACGGGAACACTTTACTCAGGATTTTCAGGAAAGCAGCAAAGAAAGTCATGTCAGCATGAGGCTCCACTAACGGAAAAACCAAAGGAACCGCTACTGCCGCCAGCAAATTAGACAATAAGGTATAAGTAGTCAACGTAGATGCACTGCCTCCCAACTTGCCAGTGATGACAGCCGCTGCAGTAGCAGTTGGACAAATCACACAAACCATCGCCCCCTCAAATACTTCCCGGTATATTTCATCCATCGGACAGCATACCAGCAAAGCGGCAATTGCCAGACATGAAATTGTCTGAAACAGCAGCAACCAGCCATGCCATGCTTTAGGTTTCAGTTCATTCAGTTTTTCTACTTTACAAAAAGTAAGCAACAGTTGGGCAAAGATCAGCAGTGGAGTAATATACGCAATCAAATCATTAATATATGGTTTGGTAGGCGCCAAGAAAGGGACATTTGCGAGAATAAAGTATCCCAAAGTACCTGAAAGCATCGCCAGTGGCAATGTCCAGTTCTTAAGAAAACGAACTAACATACCTTTTTTCTATTTAATTTGCGGGTGCAAAGTTAGTCTGTTTTAAAGAAATCTCTCACAAATCCTGGGGAAAAGTAACAAAACTTCATGTAAAACGTGAGTTTTCTATAAATTTCCACTACATTTGCAACGATTTTTGGGTATGAAACTATATAAACGACACATATTATATATCTGTATTTGCTTCGGGCTGTTCATCTCTCCTTTTTGCACTACCAGCATCGAAGCAAAAGACTTCGTTGTCGTTATTGACGCCGGACATGGTGGTCATGACCCTGGTGCTTTAGGCCGAATCTCCAAAGAAAAGACTATCAACCTGAATGTTGCCCTCAAATTAGGCAAACAGATAAAAAGGAATTGCCCTGATGTAAAAGTGGTATATACCCGTGAAAGAGATGTATTTATCCCACTTGACAGACGTGCGGAAATAGCCAATAATGCTAAAGCTGATTTATTCATTTCCATTCATACCAATTCCGTAGCGGGCGGTAAAACTGTCAAAGGAGCCTCTACATGGACGCTCGGTTTAGCCAAGTCGGATGCCAACTTAGAAGTCGCTAAACGGGAGAACTCCGTAATTTTATACGAAAGTGATTACAAGACGCGGTACGCAGGATTCAATCCAAACTCAGCCGAATCTTATATCATCTTTGAATTCATGCAAGATAAATACATGTCTCAGAGCGTACACCTTGCCTCATTGGTACAGAAAGAATTCCGCCAGACCTGTAAACGTGCAGACCGTGGTGTACACCAGGCGGGGTTTCTTGTATTGAAAGCAAGTGCCATGCCCAGCATCCTGGTAGAACTCGGTTTCATATCCAATCCGGAAGAAGAACGTTATCTCAATTCGGAAGCGGGAACCACCACACTTGCCAACGGAATATTCCGTGCTTTCCTGTCTTATAAACGTGAACATGAAATACGGATGACAGGAAGCAGCCGCACCCTACTACCGGAGGATACGGATGCCGGTAGGGTAGAAGAAGAAACACCTCCCCCCCCCATTTCCAATAACACCGAAACCAAACAAAATACAGAAAAAGTAGCTGACAAGCAAACCGATAATGCTGCTCCAGTGTTTAAAATACAGATACTTACTTCTTCCCGTCCGCTTGCTGCCAATGACAAACGACTAAAAGGGCTGAAAGGTGTAGAGTATTATCAGGAAGGCGGACTTTGTAAATACACATACGGTGCATCGACCGATTATAATAAGGTATTACGAACTAAACGGGAGATAGCACCAAAATTCAAAGACGCATTTATCATTGCTTTCAAAAACGGAAAGAAGACAAGCGTCAGCGCTGCTATCGAAGAATTTAAAAAGAAAAGAAATAAATAATAAGACTATAACATCATGATGAAGTATCTTACTAAAGAAGTTAGAATAGGAATTGCGGGCATTATTGCTCTCTGCATATTGGTATATGGTATTAACTACCTGAAAGGCATTCATATGTTTAAGCCTACCAACTATTTCTACGTCAAGTTCCATAACATTAATGGATTGACCAAATCGAGTCCGGTCTTTGCCGATGGCTTTCGTGTAGGTATTGTACGCGACCTTTATTATGACTACAATGAACCGGGAAAAGTGGTAGCGGAAATAGATGTAGACCCGGAACTGCGTATTCCTAAAGGCAGTACCGCCGAATTAGCCTCCGAACTGATGGGTGGTGTAAAAATGAACTTACTACTTGCCAATAATCCACGCGAGAAGTATCTGACAGGTGATACCCTACAAGGCAATGTCAACAATGGTGTAATGGACCAGGTAGCCACCATCATGCCTCAGGTAGAAAAGATGCTTCCCAAGCTAGACTCTATCCTTGCTTCACTGAATACAATCCTTGGAGACCCGGCAATTCCCGGTACACTGCACAGCGTGCAAAACACAATGGCAAGCATGGAAGTCACCAGCAGACAGTTACAGACCATTATGAGTAAAGATATTCCCCAGCTTACTAAAAAGCTGAACACCATAGGAGATAATTTCGTCACTGTCAGTGATAATCTGAAAGAAATAGATTACGCTGCCGCATTTGCCAGAATAGATTCGACTTTAGCAAATGCAAAAATGATTACAGACCAATTAGGCAGGAAAGACAATACAATCGGCTTGTTGTTAAACGATCCATCGCTTTACAATAATTTGAATGCCACAACAGCCAATGCTGCCAGCCTTCTTGAAGACCTAAAATCACATCCGAAAAGGTATGTTCATTTCTCCCTGTTCGGCAAAAAAGATAAGTAGGAAAAATCTCTTTAAATAGAATAAGTCTAAATAATAGGAGCAAACAGAATTGGAAGAAAAAGCCTCAGTAAGTCCATGTAGAAACTAAAGTATTCCCATCTGTCAGATTATTTGAAAAGTTAAAAAACTTATTTCCTTCTTATATATTGCCCTAGAAAACAGATACTTATAAAAATACAATAGCCTCCCTGTGGGGCTATTTACATGAAACAAGATAAGTAGTTGAAAGTAAAGAGATTATTGTTTTTAGATAAAAAGCAAGAAAAAACACATTTGTTTTTCTCAAATAAGATTGCGAATTTTGCATGCGTAGAAGTTTTGCTTAATTAATAAATGTATTTAAAGCCGTTATGAGTGAATTAAATCATGTCGGGCTATGGAACCGCTGTCTTGAAATCATCAGAGACAATGTTCCGGAGCAGACATACAAAACATGGTTTCTCCCCATCATACCTTTAAAATATGAGGACAAGACGCTGGTCGTACAGGTACCCAGCCAGTTCTTCTATGAGTTTTTGGAGGACAAGTTTGTTGACTTGTTGCGTAAAACTCTATATAAAGTTATTGGTGATGGCACCAAGTTATTGTATAATGTTATGGTGGATAAGAGTTCACGTACTACCGTCAATCTCGAATCTACTCCCCGCACTATTATTCCACAAAAAAAGGTAATCGGCAGAGAAATACCGCAAGCTCCTATTGCAGATTTAGATCCGCATCTGAATCCTGAATACAACTTCGAAACATTTATAGAAGGCTATAGCAACAAACTTTCACGCAGCGTAGCAGAAGCTGTCGCTCAAAACCCGGCGAAAACAATTTTCAATCCGCTGTTTTTCTATGGAGCATCGGGCGTGGGAAAGACGCACCTTGCAAATGCTATAGGCACAAAAATCAAAGAACTCTATCCGGACAAGAGAGTGCTATATGTATCGGCACATCTGTTCCAGGTACAATATACCGACTCTGTACGTAACAATACTACAAACGATTTTATCAACTTCTACCAATCAATTGACATATTGATTATCGATGATATTCAAGAATTTGCCGGTGTTACCAAAACACAGAATACATTCTTTCATATCTTTAATCACTTACATCAAAACGGTAAACAGCTTATCCTGACTTCAGACCGTGCTCCCGTATTATTGCAAGGCATGGAAGAACGACTCATCACCCGTTTCAAATGGGGTATGGTAGCTGAACTGGAAAGACCAACCGTAGAATTACGTAAGAACATTCTGCGCAATAAGATACATCGTGACGGTTTACAGTTCCCTCCGGAAGTAATCGATTATATTGCAGAAAATGTGGGTGACAGCGTGCGTGACCTGGAAGGTATCGTCATCTCCATCATGGCACATTCTACTATATATAATAAGGAAATTGATCTGGAACTGACGCAACGCATTGTACGGAAGGTAGTAAGAAGTGAAAGTAAATCTATTACCGTTGATGACATCATCAACGTGGTATGCAAGCATTTCTCACTGGACACCGCTACCATCCATACTAAATCACGAAAACGCGAAGTGGTACAGGCACGCCAGATAGCCATGTTTCTCGCTAAATCCTATACAGATTTTTCGACGGCTAAGATAGGCGCATTAATAGGCCACAAAGATCACGCAACCGTATTGCACGCCTGCAAAACCATTAAAGAATTACGGGAAGTAGACAAAACTTTCCGCGCAGAAATAGATGATATCCAAGCATCATTAAAAAAGCAGGGTTAAAAACCCTGCTTTTTTATTACTTTCCAAAGATTCTCCGACATTACTTCGTTATCTTCTTTCTTATAACGTACGTCCGTAAAGACTTGAGCCAAGGTTTCTTTGTTGTTTTCAAAAATAAATTGCTTATTTTCGGGCAAAGATTCCTTATAGGCATACAGGCGATCTATATCTTCAGGAGTATAATCATGATACGTCTCCTCATGCACAATAGCTTCCAGCGGCAATCGATCTACCTGTGCAGGCTCCTCGGCAGGCCAACCTACCGTCACTGTTGTAATAGGAAATACCAATTCCGGTAGCTCCAGGGCTTCGATTATCATTTGCGGATTGTAAGTCGTCGTACCCAGATAACATATACCTAATCCTTTTTCTTCCGCAGCCACACAAAAAGTCTGTGCTGCCAGCAGGGCATCTACAGAGCCGGTTACGAACCACTCTAAATTATTATACCCGGGAGTTGCTTTTCGCTGTTCGCACCATTTAGTAAAACGGCGCAGGTCTATACAAAACGTCAAAACCACAGGTGCAGTTTTCACCATCGGCTGATTGAAATGAGCCGGTGCCAACCTAGCCTTCCGTTCTGCATCACGCGTTACAATTACACTGTACACCTGCATATTTCCGACTGTAGAGGCTCGAAATGCAGAATCAAGCAAATCATTTAACAAATCTGAAGAAATATCTTTCTGTTGATATTTGCGGATTGTTCTTCTCTGTTTTAGGATTTCCATTCTTTTATTTTTTTGCAAATATAGAAAAAGAATAGCAATTTGTTGTCAAATAACGAGTTTAAAGTTTATCTACGTTTTCTAAAATCAATTAGCCTGTTTAATCAAAGTCTAAAAACAATTTTCTTTTTTGGAAACTTTTTGTTCACACAACAATGCTAATATTTTATAAATCAGCAAACTATTATTCAGAAATGGAAATCTCACAGCCTGTTCATAATTTATTCTGTTTTTATTTTGCTATAATAAAAAACATTCTTAGCTTTGCAATCGCATTTGTTAATGATAGGTATCACTTCTACACTCTTACTTATTAAAAAATAAATCTAAGGAAAAAAGAATCGTGGAAAAACAAACTTATTCTTACGAGGAAGCTTATGAAGAATCTTTACGATATTTTCAGGGCGACGAGTTAGCTGCGCGTGTTTGGGTAAACAAGTACGCAGTAAAAGACTCTTTCGGAAATATTTACGAGAAGTCTCCGAAAGACATGCATTGGAGAATAGCCAATGAAGTAGCCCGTATCGAGGCTAAATACTCTAATCCATTAAGTGCAGAGGAACTATTCGATCTGCTCGACCACTTCAAGTACATCGTTCCGCAGGGAAGCCCGATGACCGGAATTGGTAACAACTATCAGGTAGCTTCTTTGTCTAACTGCTTCGTGATCGGAGTAGATGGAGAGGCGGATTCTTATGGTGCCATCTTCAAAATAGACGAAGAACAAGTACAACTCATGAAGCGCCGTGGTGGTGTAGGACACGATTTGTCGCACATCCGCCCGAAAGGTTCTCCAGTGAAAAATTCGGCTTTAACCTCCACCGGCCTGGTGCCATTTATGGAGCGTTACTCCAATTCTACACGTGAAGTTGCTCAGGACGGACGGCGTGGCGCACTAATGCTAAGTGTATCTATCAAACATCCCGATTCAGAAGCGTTCATCGATGCTAAAATGACGGAAGGCAAAGTAACAGGTGCCAATGTATCTGTGAAACTGGACGATGCATTTATGACCGCTGCTATCACAGGTACTCCATATATTCAACAATATCCTGTCAATGCCGCTGAACCAACTGTGCAGAAGGAAATCAATGCAACCAATTTGTGGAAGAAGATCGTTCACAATGCATGGAAATCGGCAGAACCGGGTGTATTGTTCTGGGATACCATAATAAAAGAATCCGTACCCGATTGCTATGCAGATTTGGGATATCGCACAGTTTCCACCAATCCATGCGGTGAAATCCCTTTGTGCCCGTATGATTCCTGCCGTTTGCTGGCTATCAATCTTTATTCTTATGTAGTAAATCCTTTCAAACCGGATGCATACTTTGACTTTGAATTGTTCCAGAAACATGTAGCGTTGGCTCAACGCATTATGGACGATATCATCGATCTGGAATTGGAGAAGATAGAACGCATCATGGAAAAGATTGATGCTGACCCCGAAAGCGAAGATGTGAGACATACAGAACGTGTATTGTGGGACAAGATTTATAAGAAGAGCGGACAAGGACGCCGTACCGGTGTAGGTATTACTGCCGAAGGTGATATGCTTGCTGCACTGGGATTGCGTTACGGTACGGAAGAAGCTACTGAATTCTCTGAAAAAGTACACAAGACCGTTGCCCTGAGTGCTTACCGTTCATCGGTAGAAATGGCAAAAGAACGTGGCGCATTCGAAATTTACGATACCGAACGTGAAAAGAATAATCCGTTCATCAATCGTTTGCGCGAAGCAGATCCCCAGTTGTATGAGGATATGAAGAAATACGGCCGCCGCAATATTGCCTGCCTTACCATTGCACCGACGGGAACCACCAGTCTGATGACTCAGACTACCTCAGGTATCGAGCCTGTATTCTTGCCCGTATACAAACGTCGCCGTAAAGTAAATCCGAACGACACTAACGTGCACGTAGACTTCGTGGATGAAACCGGAGATGCTTTTGAAGAATATATTGTCTTCCACCCCAAGTTTGTTACATGGATGGAAGCGCAAGGACACAATCCTTCCAAACGTTACACACAAGAAGAGATCGACGTATTGGTTGAGCAATCACCTTATTATAAAGCAACCTCAAACGACGTAGACTGGCTGATGAAAGTCAAGATGCAGGGACGTATCCAGAAATGGGTAGACCACTCCATCAGCGTGACCATCAACCTGCCGAACGATGTGGATGAAGACCTGGTAAACCGCCTGTATGTAGAGGCATGGAAATCCGGTTGTAAAGGTTGTACGGTTTATCGTGACGGCTCACGTTCGGGCGTACTTATTTCTGCCAAGAGCGATAAGAAAGAAGAAATGCCTCCTTGCAAACCGCCTACGGTAGTAGAAACCCGCCCGACAGTTCTGGATGCCGACATCGTACGTTTCCAGAATAATAAAGAAAAGTGGGTGGCATTCGTCGGTTTGCTGGACGGACATCCTTACGAAATCTTCACCGGTCTTCAGGACGACGATGAAGGCATTATTCTGCCGAAGAACGTTACTTCCGGACACATTATTAAGAAGGTGGACAAGGACGGCAGCAAGCGTTACGACTTCCAGTTCCAGAACAAACGCGGATATAAAGTCACCATTGAAGGTCTGTCCGAAAAGTTCAACAAGGAATACTGGAACTACGCCAAACTGATCTCCGGAGTATTGCGTTATCGTATGCCTATCGAACAGGTTATCAAGCTGGTCGGCTCTCTGCAACTGGACAGCGAAAGCATCAATACCTGGAAGAACGGTGTGGAACGCGCATTGAAGAAATACATAACGGACGGCACAGAAGCCAAAGGCAAGAAATGTCCGAACTGCGGCAACGAAACACTTGTATATCAGGAAGGTTGCCTCATTTGTACCACTTGCGGAGCTTCACGTTGCGGATAAAAACAGATCTGCGAAATGCAAGCACAAACGTTTGCATAGGAATTTAAAAAACTTAGATAGCGGTAGCTGCTTGATTATGCGGAATAATGTCTATACTTGCATAATCAATGCAGCTATTACTAAATCTAATATTATATGATACTATCTTTTCATATCGAGTACCGCACAAGTTGGGGTGAAGAGGTTAGAGTCTTAGGATCTATTCTTGAACTGGGCAACAATCAGCCCGGTAAAGCCATACCTTTACAAACAGTGGATGGCATTCACTGGACTTTAGATGCGGACATTCAAGCGCCTAAAAACGGCATCGTACAATACAGTTATCACATTTATCGCGACGGCAAAGATACACGTACGGAGTGGAACAGCCTTCCCCGTACGCTCTATGTATCGGCTGACAAGAAGAAAGTCTACCGCCTGCAAGACTGCTGGAAGAATCTGCCCGAACAGCAATACTTCTACACGTCTGCTTTCACGGAGTCCCTGCTTGCACATCCCGAACGTAACACCGCTCCAAAGAGCCACAAGAAAGGATTATTGATCAAGGCGTATGCTCCATGCATCGACAATGATCACTGTCTGGGCATTTGCGGCAACCAGAAAGTTCTGGGAGATTGGGATGCGGATAAAGCCGTTCTGATGAGCGACGCCAACTTCCCGGAATGGCAGGTTGAAGTAGACGCCTCGAAAATCAGCTTCCCGCTGGAGTATAAATTCATCCTTTATAATAAGAAAGAGCGTCGTGCCGTGGCATGGGAAAACAACCCCAACCGCTACATGGCCGATCCGCAGATAGGCGCTAACGAAACACTGGTGATCGGTGACCGTTACGTTTACTTCGCCCTACCCGACTGGAAAGGTGCCGGAGTAGCCGTGCCCATCTTCTCGCTGCGCTCCGAAAAGAGCTTCGGCGTAGGTGACTTTGGCGACCTGAAACAGATGATAGACTGGGCGGTGCTTACCCGCCAGAAAGCCGTACAAATATTGCCTATCAACGACACCACCATGACACATACATGGACGGATTCTTATCCGTACAACAGCATATCCATTTATGCGTTCCACCCCATGTATGCCGATCTGAAACAGATGGGTACGTTGAAGGACAAAAAGGCAATGGCAGAATTCAATAAACGGCAGAAAGAGCTGAATGCTTTGCCTACCGTAGACTATGAAGCAGTAAATCAGACAAAATGGGAGTTCTTCCGCCTGATATACAAACAGGAAGGCGAACAAGTTCTGGCATCCGATGCCTTCCGGAAGTTCTTCGAAAACAACAAAGAATGGTTACAGCCATACGCCGTGTTCAGCTATCTGCGCGATGCCTACAAGACACCCAACTTCCGCGAATGGCCGAAATTCACAGAATACAAAGCAGAAGAAATAGAAAAGTTATGCCAGCCGGAATCTGCCGACTATCCGCATATCGCCATCTACTTCTTCATCCAGTTCCACCTGCACCTGCAACTGCTGGCTGCAACGGAACACGCACGAGCCAATGGTGTAGTACTGAAAGGTGACATTCCTATCGGCATCAGCCGCAACAGCGTAGAAGCGTGGACAGAACCCTACTACTTCAACCTGAACGGACAAGCAGGCGCACCACCCGATGACTTCTCCGTGAACGGTCAGAACTGGGGCTTCCCTACTTACAACTGGGACGTAATGGAGAAAGACGGTTATTCCTGGTGGATGAAGCGTTTCCGCAAGATGTCGGAATACTTCGATGCCTACCGTATCGACCACATCCTGGGTTTCTTCCGCATTTGGGAAATCCCGATACATGCCGTACACGGACTGCTGGGTCAATTTGTTCCCGCCCTGCCGATGACGCGCGAAGAAATAGAAGGCTACGGAATGGCATTCCGCGAAGATTTCTTCACGAAACCCTATATCCATGAATACTTCCTCGGACAAATGTTCGGCCCGCATACTGATTATGTAAAGCAGACCTTCATAGAGCCTACGGAAACATGGGAAATATATCGCATGCGTCCCGAGTTCGACACACAGCGCAAAGTAGAGGCTTACTTTGCCGGAAAGACGGACGAAGACAGCATCTGGATACGCGACGGCCTGTACGCATTAATCAGTGACGTACTGTTTGTGCCCGACCGTGAAGACCCGCACAAATTCCATCCGCGCATCGGCGTACAACACGATTACATCTACCGTGCTCTGAATGATTGGGAGAAGGCGGCATTCAATCGTTTGTACGATCAGTATTACTATCATCGCCACAACGAGTTCTGGCGCGAACAAGCCATGAAGAAGTTGCCGCAACTGACGCAATCCACCCGTATGCTGGTATGTGGTGAAGACCTCGGTATGATCCCCGATTGTGTAGCTTGGGTGATGAACGACCTGCGCATCCTTAGCCTGGAGATACAACGCATGCCGAAAGATCCTTCACAGGAATTCGGACATCCGGACTGGTATCCGTACCGCTCGGTTTGCACCATCTCTACGCATGATATGTCTACGCTGCGCGGCTGGTGGGAAGAAGATTTCCAGCAAACGCAACGGTACTACAACACCATGCTGGGACATTACGGCGCTGCACCTGCCGTTGCCACTCCGGAACTTTGCGAGCAAGTGGTACGCAACCATCTTTACAGCAACTCCATCCTGTGCATCCTCTCCTTGCAGGACTGGATGGCTATGGACGGAAAATGGCGCAACCCCAATGTACAGGAAGAGCGCATCAACGTGCCTGCTAACCCCAGACATTACTGGCGCTACCGTATGCACCTGACGCTGGAACAACTGATGAAAGCGGAAAGTCTGAACGAGAAGATCAAAGGACTGATAGAACAAACCGGACGAAAAGGATAATACTCTCAATCTTTATAATAGAAAAAGGCACCCATAGTAGGTGCCTTTTTTATTCATAACCAGTATACTGGAGTTTCCCACCCTTAGGGAACGACTGTTTCCTCAAGAGGGAACTGCAGTTCCCCCGCAGGGAACAGGAATCTCCCTCAAGGAGACGGGAAACGCCTACTTTCCTTCTCCCATCTTATCCAGTAAAAACAGAATCTCCGCCTGCTTGTCAAAGCCTGCCTGCTTATATTCATCGTAAGTCAGCATCACATCCGGCCAGAAAGTCTTTGCACGCTTATCCTTTCCCGGCAGAAATACCTGCATAGAATTAGAGATTGAACCTTCTATTCCGGTATGGGGCAATTTGAAAAGTGTCTGTTCCATGAAAGTATTCGGAGCCTGCCCGCTTGGCACGCCCACCACCGTAGCTCCCATCTTCCACAACATGAAAGAATAATGAAACGCAGCGCTGAACGTACGCTCATCCGTTACTACAAAGACCTGCTTCGGGGTATATACCGGAGCACCTTTCTGCGCACGCAATTCTTCTTTCACACTACTCATGCAATCATCAATAAACTGTCGTCGCAGGGTATCAAGCGGTACATCCTCCTGTTCTTCCATGCTGAATGTATAGTCACCAAAGTTATAATCGGTTCCATAACGCTTATTGAACTCTTCCAGAGTTACCTCTAACTTATTCATATACAACGGCGAAACAATCCGATAATACTCCGTATCCATATCCTCCTGCAAGTATTTGTCCCCATAAAGCTGGTACAAAGTAGCCAGTACGATAGGCGTCCAACCGCCGCTGTTTCCCCGAAGATCAATAATCAGATATTCCGAGCGATTCTTCTTCATCTCTTTCAGCATAGTGGCAAAGGTTCCCGAAAACGAAGGCAATGCATGGATAGCCTGCAAAGTATCCGCAGGCATCTCTTTCCTCAAAGTATTCTGATAGTAAAACTCCATCTGGCGGAACAGATCCCCTTTCATATACTTGTACATATACTCAAAATTATCACGCGCCATAATGCTGTTCACCTTAAACATCATCACTTCTTTCTTCTTGTCTATGAAGCGATAAGCCATTTGCTCCTCAGGGCATCCCTCCCAGGATGGAAGACTCGCTTTCTCTGCTTTCCTCAAGTCCTCATTATCCATAAAGTGCTGTTCCAAAGTCATTTCCTTTCCATCCGGAGTGCGCAAATTGAGGCAAACCGTATCTTCCAAATCAGGCAACAACTGTTGCATAAACTGCTTTCTCGCCACGTTCCGGCAAAATACGGAATAACGGTTATAGAGATTCTCACATGCAAAGAGACTTGCCGTCCGCACCAGTAATTCGTCCATACTCTTACCATTGATTCCAGTAAGAAGACTACCCAGCAAGTCTTGATGTGCAGCCGGAAGACTTTGTACAATCAACCCGTCAGGGATACACCTGAACCCTACAGGCAAGTAGCTCTGTTCCTGTCGCTGCTTAGGCGCAAGAGAAAAAAGATACGTATGCCCGTCCTGAATGAAAGACAAAAATGCCATCGACTTATCCCAAAATTCCTGGAGGGTATGGGGTTTACTACGTAACTCGTTTTCTAAATCAAACGCTTGCTTATGAAAAAATACTTTGCCTCCGAAGCCAGTGTACGGATCAGGATGCGTAGCTTCAAGTTGTTTCACCAGATAATGAAAATCAGCGGCAAGCGAATCCCCGCTTACCTTACTCTGCGCAGAAAGAGAGAGGCAGACCAATGCGGATAAAAGAAAGAAATAGAAGTGTTTCATGTCTCATTTTTTTAGTTGTTGGTACAAATATACCTGTTTTCTTTGTTTACTGGGCAGTTATTCTTATTTTTGTCATTAACCTAATATTCCATTGATATGAACAGTTATATATTCCTTGATAACGTCCGTTTCTTTGCCTACCACGGTGTAGGTCAGCAAGAGCGGGAAGTAGGTAATGAGTTTGTCATTAATCTGAAATTGAAAGTCGATATTGCACGTGCAGCCGAGACTGACGACGTGACACATACCGTCAGTTATGCCGATGTATACGAAAATGTGAAGGCTGAGATGGAGATACCTTCTAAATTGCTGGAGCATGTTTGCGGACGTATCATAAAACGCCTGTTCCGTACTTTCCCCACCGTTAAAGCTATTGAGCTAAAACTCGCTAAACGTAATCCACCCATGGGTGCAGACTTAGATGCGGCAGGAGTGGAAGTGCAATGTGAAAGAGCTTAACCCACTCCCACTGTTTTTTTATTAAAGTGAACTCAGTAAGCAATAAAAGGAAATCTCACACAGTTGAGTTTTCATCAATATTGTCTACATCCTACACCGGCTATTATGTTTATCTGATTATCAGATAAATAGGCAGTGTAGGAAGTGGTGTAGGAAGGTGTAGGAAAGTTTTATTCTACACCGTAAAACGGCTCAAAAAGCGTGCTTTTAATCTTGTAATTCACTAATTCACAAGCGCTTAATATACGTTATGCAACCTTTATCCGAATTGATGCAAATATCTCTTTTATTCGTCGCACGAGTGAATAAAGTTAGCATTTCGTTAGGAATTAAGGGATGATAAGCCCCATACTCCCATTACGTAGAAAGTCAAATGATAGATATAAAACTTGATATGCTCCTTACTTTTTCCCAAAAAGCATTCAGGTTAATGTCATTATGCCCGCAGCTAAACTTCGTCCCGCAGTTGTGGGCTGTCCATCCCGCAATTGCAGGCTGCACAGCCCTCAACTGGAAAACGTAGAGCCCACAACTGCGGGACGAAGTTTAGCTACAGGCAAAAGAAAAAAAACAATAAAGCAAAGCATGTTTTTCATACGGCTTTCTTCCCATCTTTCTGATTGTTTCCAAGCGTTCTGTTGTGGCATGTAGATAGCTAAAACAGCTTATAAATGACACTTCAATAGCTGCCACCGTTAAGATTATCCTATTCTATCCTTAAACCTTATCCTCTTAAAAAAAAGTGTCTTAGCCTGTATCGCCCTGCCGATGGGAAATACAGAAAGAAAAGCGAAACGAATGAATATTTAAAAACGATTTCAACAGTCGTTTTACAAATAATTATTTATACCTTTGCCGTCGACAAAACAAACAAGCTATAACTAAAATGAAAATAACATCAGCATTGCTTAGCTTATCATTGCTACTCTTTTCCTGTTCACACAACAATGAGACAGAAGCCTTATTCTTAAAAGCAGATTCACTAATGGATGAATATCCTGACAGCGTACTCCAATTATTGAACATTCAGCCGGAAGAAATAGAAGATTTTTCAGACAAAGAATGCGCACGCTATGCACTGCTTCTTGCACGTGCCACGGATAAGTGCAAGCTCTCCCTATTACCTTGTGACTCGCTGCTAAACGTGGCATTAGAGTATTATGACGATGATGAAAAAGAAAAAGCAATAGCACTACTTTATAAAGGAAGGCTGGCGGTGGAAATGGAAGAGGAAAAAGAAGCCATTTCATATCTTCAAAAAGGATTGATCATCATACAAAACTTTCCAAAAGAACTTAAAACCAAAAGTTTGTTCCTCAGCTCGTTAGGGAATCTCTACTTTGACGCCGGGTATTATGACGAATCCATAGAAATATACGAAGCTATGTATCAATGTTCTATCACAGACCTGGATAAATCAATAGCCCTCAACAGTATCAGTACATATTATTGCTTAATAGATGAAAAAGACTCCACACTCATGTTCCAGCGTAAAGCACTACATTATGCTATCGCTTCGGGAGATTCTCTACAGATTGCAATGTCTAAGCACAATTTAAGTCTGGAATTTGATAGTTTTGATGAGCTTGATTCCGCCTTATATTATGCACAAAATGCCCTTAAAAGACTGCCTCAAAAGGAGAACCATGGAAATTATTATAGTAATCTAGGATATTTAATTTTGAAGACAGGAGGAAATAAAGACTCAGCGCGCTATTATATGAATAAAAGCTTAGAAGAGCTATCGATTGAAGGTAAGTCTACTACTTTAAAGAATTTATATGATCTTGAAAAAGAAAACGGAGATTATAAAACAGCAAATATTTATTTAGAAGAACATGCCGCCATCATAGATTCTCTATATTGCATGGAACAGTCAACCGAAATACAACAACTGATTTATGAATACAATACTAAAATGAGGGTAAGAGAGGAACAATTAAAAGGAAAACGCATCATATATTGTACCATTGCAGGCTTTGTTTCGATTTGCTTTCTAATCATACTTGGCTATCAAAACTATATAAACCGAAAGAAACGTGTCCAACTTCAATACAAACAATCATTAGAACAAACACAAAATAAATTATCTTCTCTACAAGGTACAATTGAAAATAATCAATTAATAATTGACTTATTACACCAAGAGCAGAGTAACTTAAAGAAAGAACAAGAAAATATTAAAAGGCAAATAGAAGAAAGAGAACAAAGCATAGCTAACTTAAAGAAAGAAAAGCAACGACTACTTAACTGGTTATTGGAGCAAAGCAATATTTATAAGAGAGTGATTACTCTTTCGAAACAAGCTGTTTCGAATAAAAAAGCAATGAAAGTGTTGACCACAGCTGAGCAAGATCAATTAAAAAAGACCATATTTGAAATATACCATGATTACATATCTTTCCTTCAAAAAAAATATTCCAAATTGACAGAAAGTGATTTATTATACCTCTGTTTGCAGGAAACCTCTCTTGATTCGCAATCCATCGCTATTTGCTTTGGTTATAGCGACACGCATCCTCTCAGTCAGAAAAAATATAGAATAAAAGAGAGAATGATTGAAGAAGAAAGCAAGATGTGATTGCCTCTTTCGCTATCCACCTATTTACCAACACATTACATTTCTATAGTGTGATTACAAAAATGCATTCATCCTAATTGTTTGCCCTAACTTTGCAACCGTAAACAATTAATTAAATATAGAAATGAAAACAAAAGTATTATTTATTCTATTATCGGTATTATTCATTATGCCAATGAATGCAATGCCATACAAAAGGCATCAGCACAAAGTAAAGACCCGAATTATTCATTCAAATATAAAAGTAACCACTCGCAGCCCCTTATTTTTTGACCTGACCGCCGATGAAATAGACAGTAACTTAATTATTACTTTCCAATCGTTTTTAGATGAAGCAGACATTACTGTGATTGATAAAAATGGAGTAACTGTTGCTTTCGAATCAAAAGCCTCCATTCATGAAGGAAAGACAGTAAATATTCCTGCTCCAGAAGCTGATTTCTACACAATAAAAATAACCTCACCCACCATAGACGTAACGGGAGAAATCACACTTGAAGAAATATAAATTATCAATGCTATTTAATTAATAGGCATCTACTAAAGAACAGAATATTATTTATATACATTAACCGATTAAATAACTAAAAATGAAAATTAAAAGTATTATTTCTATTGCATTACTACTATTATGCATTTCGTGTTCTAACGATGAAACATTAGAGAACACAAAGAATTCCAAAGATCTGGAAGTGGTGAACTTAAACGACTTTGTCGACAATGGCAACACAACAAGATCTGGTAACGTAGCGAACCAAGCAGTTTTGAAATTTAAAGATTACAATGTCTACCAAGAGACTTTGAACAAACTGCAAGGAATGAGTCTGGAAAAGAAGGAAGCTTTCTTCAACGACTTAGGATTTAAAGGCGCATACTCTTCTTTAAAAGAAGCAGATGACGAACTCGACAAAATCTTCGATATCGAAGATGACAATGCTTTTCTTGAGGCATACAAAGAATTCAAAGATAAATACGAGGATACATACCTCTTTAATACAGAAAATACGTATGATTTATCTCCGTATCTTCCCTTTACAGATGCTGAACTCGAACTTCTGGGTAGTAATCAAGGCTATCTGATTATAGGTAATGAAGTTATTGCACCGAATAACAATACGCCAAACTACAAATATACTGCAACAAATGTGAACACACGTGCAGGAGAGTTTCCATACGATCCTCAATGGCAAGCACTTGCAGGAGATGTACTTGGAGTGACAATCAAAAAAGGAAAATACAGGGTTCTTCGTCACTTTTGGTGGTAAATAGTCATAATCCGTGAGGCTGTAATTTAAACTGTGTCAGCAAAGCAAACAAAAAAAGTATTAACTTTG
>ERZ1673699.141-NODE-141-length-94761-cov-55.036365_pt1 | contig 94761 bp, 77 predicted proteins | sample MGYA00580229_ERZ1673699 | MGnify/ENA primary metagenome ERZ1673699 (study PRJEB41218, sample SAMN15661785) | gut metagenome | host: Homo sapiens | place: Canada: London | collected 2015-08-20/2019-03-30 | study: EMG produced TPA metagenomics assembly of... | reverse complement strand
GCGTACTTTGCGTACGCCCTGAAATTTTTGGAGGGCAGACAGTGCCCGGATACCTTTCTCTCTGCTGTTGTCCACATGGACGAGAAAACGCCCCACCTGCACCTCTGCTTTGTGCCCCTGACTGCTGACGGACGGCTGAGCGCGAAAGAGATCATTGGCAACCGCAAGAACCTTGTGAGGTGGCAGGACGAGTTCTGGCAGCACATGGTCAAGCAGTACCCGGAGCTGGAACGGGGTGAAAGCGCCAGCCAGACCGGGCGGGAGCACATCCCGCCCCGCATCTTCAAGGAGATGACCCAGCTGACCAAGCAGAAGGAGCAGTTGGATGCCCTGCTGGTGGGTATCACCCCCTTCAACGGCAAAAGCCGTGCGGCAGAGATCAGCAAGGTGCTGGACAGCTATATCCCCAACGTGGCACGGATGAAGGACCAGCTGCGAAAGTACAACGTAGCCTTCACCAAGACCGCCACCGAAAATGAAAAGTTAAAAGAGAAGAACAAGACGCTCTCTGCCTCGCTGGACAAAGCGAAGGAAGGGAGCGTCTTGAAGCGTCTGGAGGATGCCAAGCTGCGGCAGGACTATGAAGCCGCCCTGAAAACGCTGGACAGCATCCCGCCGGAGGTCATTCGATTTTATGAGAACCGCAGCACGCAGGAGCCTGCGATGCGCCACGATAAGTAAGGAGCAATGCCTATGTGTAATAAAATGTACGAGAATGTGAAATCTTTGGATTATACGAAAAAGTTCTTGCAGTCGGACTCTGATCCGGCTACAATGGAGGTGGTCACTCGAACCAATGCCGTCAAGTCTCCGACCAACAGCCCTGAGACCACAAAGCTGGTGTACACGGTAAAGGAGGTCGCGCAGATGCTGGCCATCAGCCAGCGTGCCGCCTACAACCTGTGCAACAGCACCACCGAGTTCCGTGTCCTGCGGGCAGGCGGAAGCATCCGCATCCCGAAAGACAGCTTCGATGCGTGGCTCTACCGGGCAGCTTGATAAGGAGGCAAATCTATGGCATATATCACGAAACGCGGCAGCTCTTACAGTGTCCGCTACACCTATCAGGACGAGCACGGCAAGAGCTGCGACAAATGGGAGAGCTTTCCCACCAAAGAGGAGGCGGTGAAACGCCAGAAGCAGATCGAGCATGAACTGGCAACAGGCAATTTCCTGATCCCGTCCACGGTGACGGTGGCAGAGTTCCTGATGGACTGGCTGCCCAAGCAGTGCAGCAAGCACAAGTGGGCACCCAAGACCTACCAGTCCAATCTGGCGCTCATCCAGAACCTCATCATCCCTTATATCGGGGAGATGCAGATGCAGAAGCTGCGGCCCTACCACATCGAAGCCCTGTACGACACCCTGAGCAAGACCCCCTGCGGTCAGTATGTGGGCGGCAAGCGGCGAGACCTCTCGCCCAAGCAGCAGAAGCGCACCCTCTCCGGCACTACCCTCCATGAGGTCCACCAGCTGCTGCACAATTCCTTTCTGCTGGCGGTGGAGTGGGGCATCCTCATCAAAAGCCCCGTCCCGGTGGAAGCGCCCAAAAAGACCACCCAAGAGCGCAGCATCTGGGAGGTGGAGGAGATGCGGGCAGCGCTGGACAGCATGGAGGACCCCATCCTGCATCTGGCGGTGCACCTGACACTGGTGGGTGCGCTGCGGGAAGGGGAGGTGGCAGGTCTGACCCCGGAGGACATCGACTTTGATGCTGCCAACGGCATGGGCACCTTCACCGTCAATCGTTCCATGCAGCGGGTGCAGAAGGACACGCTGGCACAGGTGGACAAGGGCTGCATCCTCCGCATCTTCCCGGACAAGCTGGAGGGCAGCAAGACCTCCCTCATCCTGAAAGACACCAAGACCGACGCCTCCTGCCGCACCATCTTCATGACCGCCGCCCTGCGGGAGGAACTGAAGCAGTGGCTGGAACGGCTGAAGCGGGAAGAAGCCCTCGACCCGGAGCGCTACCGCAACAGCGGGATGCTGCTGCGGCTGCCCAACGGTCTGGCGGTGGAGCCGGTGCTCATCCGCAAAAAGTTCCTGAAATGGCAGGACGCACACCCGGAGTTCCCCCGCATCGTCTTTCACGGTCTGCGGCATTCCAGTGCCACCTATCAGTTGATGATCTCCGGCGGCGACATCAAGGCGGTGCAGGGGACCACAGGTCACGCCAGTGCGGATATGCTGGTGAACACCTACGCCCATATCCAGCAGTCCTCCCGTGTGGAGCTGGGCAAGAAGTTTGAAAGCGGCTTCTATGCCAAGCCCGGCACCCCCAGCCCGCAGGCTGTACCCGCCGCAGGCGAACCCACCATCTCCATGACGGCTCTTTTGGAATTGCTCAAGGATGCCGACCCGGAAATGAAGGCAAAGCTCCGCTTAGCCCTGCTCACCTGATGCAAAAAAGGGCACTGATTGCAATGCAATACAGCGCCCTACATAATCGGACATGGAAAACACCGACCGTGCAAAAACCGTGCAGAAACCGTGCACCCATGGCTTACAAAACAAAAAAGCCATGAAATCTTTCGATTTCACGGCATTTTCTGGTGCGATGGAAGGGACTCGAACCCCCGGCCTACTGATTCGTAGTCAGTCACTCTATCCAGCTGAGCTACCAACGCATACGTTCCGGTCGGAACATGATGTATTTTATCACTGAGGAGGGGGTTTGTCAACGGTTTTTTGAAATTTTCTTTGGATTTTTCAGAATTTTATTTTCGCCTTTGAAAAAAGTACGTCTTTTCGTTTTTACGTTTCTTCCGCCAGCTGCTCGGCAATGCGGATGCCGGTGGGCGTTGCGGCAAGGCCGCCCTGGCCGGTCTCGCGGAGGTCGGGGGAGAGCAGGCTTCCGACGCGGCCCATGGCGTCAATAACCTCGTCACAGGGGATGGCGTAGTCCACCCCGGCCAGCGCCATATTGGCGCAGGAGACGGCATTCACGGCACCAACGACATTCCGCTTGATGCAGGGGACTTCCACCAGACCCGCCACCGGGTCGCAGACCAGGCCCAGCAGGTTGCCCAGCGCCATGGCGGCCGCTGCGGAACACTGTTCCGGTGTGCCGCCCTTGAGATGGCAAAGCGCCGCCGCAGCCATGGCGCTGGCGGCTCCGACCTCGGCCTGGCAGCCGCCCTCGGCACCGGCCAGCGTTGCGCGAGCAGCAATGACCTGACCGAAGCCTGCGGCCACGTAGAGCGCTTCGCAGATGGCGGTCTCATCGGCTTCGCCCGCGCGGGCCAGCGGGAGCAGCACCGCCGGGAGAACGCCGCAGCTGCCTGCGGTGGGCGCGGCCACGATCCGCTTCATGCAGGCATTGCACTCGGCGGTCTTGAGCGCTTCGGCTGTCACCTCGGCCAGGTAATCGCCGCCGTAGCTCCGGCCTGCCCGATGCGCCTGTTCCACTTTGGCGGCGTCGCCGCCGGAAAGGCCGCTGCGGCTGCGCTGGGCAGGGTCGTAATCCCGGCTGGTGGCCTCCATGACGTGCCACAGATGCCGCATCCCATGGCGGCTCTGCTCCTCGGTCAGGCGGCTCTCCGCCAGGTCGCTGCGCAAAACCGCCTCGGCCAGCGAGATGTTCTGGGTGCGGGCTGCTGCCAGCATTTCTTCACAGGATAAAAAAGCCATCGCTCAGTCCTCCGCATTTTCTTCGGGTTCGTCTACGTTCAGGCAGGTCACTTTCAGGATGCCGGGCATCAGCGCAAGCTGCTGCACCAGCGGGTGGGGGATGTGAGAATCGCATTCCAGCACCATGACGGCGTAACTGCCCGTCCCGGCGCGGAACACCTGCATCGACGCGATGTTGATCCGCCGCAGCGCCAGCGAGGTCGTGACCTCTGCGATGCAGCCGGGGGTGTCTTCGTTGTGGATGATGAGGGTGTTGCTGTCGCCGCCGAAATCGGCGGGCACACCGTCAATCTCGGTGACGCGGATGCGTCCGCCGCCCACCGAGGCCGCTTTCATCGAAAGGACCCGGCCGGTCCGGCTCGTCAGCCGCAGCACGGCGGTGTTCGGGTGGGCCGAGCGCAGCTCGACCGGGTGGATGCTGAACTTCATACCCTGCTCTCTGGCCAGCCCGAAGCTGTCCGGCAGGCGGGGATCATCCGGGCGGAGGCCCAGCAGACCTGCCACCAGTGCGCGGTCGGTGCCGTGGCCTCGGCCTGTCGTGGCAAAGCTGCCATACAGACCGATGTCGGCATCCACCGGGATATCGCCCAGCAGCTTTTGTGCCGTGTATCCAATTTTGGCTGCACCCGCCGTGTGGCTGGAAGAGGGCCCGATCATGACCGGCCCCAGAACGTCAAACAAGCGCATACGATGCACATCCTTTCGTATTCCCTGCAAAAAAGCCCCTCATTCCGGCCCGTTCCGGCCGGCAAAAGTGTCCTCTTTGCACTTTTTCTCTGTTTTATTATACCGCTTTTGCCCCACTTGTGCTATAATAACTTTACTAATGTTTGAATTCGCTCCTTTTGGGGCAACACGGAGGTTCGATTTCTATGAAACTGGTAAGCGTGGAAACTCCCGAAAAGAGTGTCTGCAAAATGACCTTCAGCGCGACTGCTGAGGAGCTGGAGACCGCATCCAATGCGGTGTATGAGCGCACCCGCGCTTCCTACACCATCAAGGGCTTTGCCAAGGGCGAGGCTGACCGTGCGCAGATCGAAGCCGACCGCGGCGAGCACACCTTCTGGTATGACGCCATCAACGATCTGATGGACCGGGACGTTCCCTCACTGTACGATGCTGCGATGCAGGAGCACGGCTTCCACGCCGTGGATGAGCCCAGCTACGATCTGGTCAGCGTCAAGAAGGACGAGGGCTTTGTGGCCACCGCCACCACCGCCCTGCAGCCGGAACTGAAGCTGGCCCAGACCACCGGCTTCCAGTCCGAGTGCGTCACCCCGGCTGTCACCGACAAGGAGATCGACGCCGTGCTGGAGCGCCGCCGTGCCGCGGCGGCGGAGCTGGTGCCCCACAAAGGCCCGGCCGTCAAGGGCAACATCGTGCACATCGACTACGAGGGCCTGCTGGACGGCAAGGCCTTTGCAGGCGGCACCGCCCAGAACCAGACCTTGCAGCTGGGCAGCGGCCGGATGATCCCCGGCTTTGAGGACGGCATCCTGGGCCACAAGGGCGGCGAGGAGTTTGAGATCAACGTCACCTTCCCGGCACGCTATCACGCCAAGGATCTAGCAGGCAAGCCGGTCGTCTTCAAGATCAAGCTGCTCGACGTCTGCGTCCGCCAGCTGCCCGCCCTGAACAGCGATTTCGCCAAGAAGATCGGCAAGGTGGACACCATGGAAGCCTTCCGGGAACAGGTCCGCAAGCAGCTGTACGACGGCAAACACGCCAGTGCTCTGAACCGTGCCAAGGACCAGATCCTGACCCAGCTGGCTGCCGCCGCTGAGGGCGAGCTGCCCAGTGTTCTGGTAGAGAGCACCTATCAGCACGAGATGGAGAACATCCAGCAGCAGCTCCAGATGCAGCGGATGAGCCTGGACCGCTACCTGAGCCAGATCCACCAGACCCGCGAGACCTTCACGGCCAACGTGCACGCTGCCGCCGAGAAGAACACCCGCGCCCGGATGGCCCTGCTGCAGGTCGCCCAGAACGAGAACCTCGTCCCCACCGAGGAGGAGATCAACAAGAACCTGCAGGAGCGTGCAGACCGCACCAAGAAGACCCTCGAAGAGGTCAAGGCCGGTGTGAACATCCCGATGATTCAGCGCAATGAGGCCATCCGCCGCGCCGCCGACTGGGTCATTGAGCACTCCACCATTGAGGAAAAAGACGCCTGATCTTTTCAAGATCGCATTCCATTCATACAAACAAGACCTCCTTCAGAGTTGCCGCTCCGAAGGGGGTCTTATGCGTTACTTGGTCAGGAAGTTGAAGCCCATGACCACGATGCCCAGCACGACCAGAACGATGCCGGTGGCACGGTTCAGGGTCTTGGAGTCTGCCTTGTTGGCAAACACGGCTGCAATGCGGGCCCACAGGAGGGTGAACACCACGCAGAGCGCCAAAACGAAGAGATCGGGCATTCCGCCGATGGCGAAGTGGGAAACGGCACCGGTCAGGGCGGTGAAGGCCATGATGAAAACGCTGGTGCCGACGGCAGTCTTCAGCTCATAGCCCAGCACACTGGTCAGGATGAGGAGCATCATCATACCGCCGCCAGCGCCCACGAAGCCGCAGATCAGGCCGATGCAGACACCGCACACGACGGACTGGATGGCGCGCTTCTTTGCGGAGACGCCCTGCATGGCCTCCTTGGTGGTCATGACGGGTCGAACGATGAACTTGATGCCCAGCAGGAAGGTCATGAAGACCGAGAAGCTGCCCATGGTGGCCGACGGAAGCAGGCTGGCAAGGTAGCTGCCCACGACCGTGAACACCAGAACACTGGCCATCATGATGAGGCCGTTCTTGATATCCAGATTCTTATTCTTATGGTAGGTATAGGCCGACACCGCACTGGCCAGCACGTCCGACGAGAGGGCGATGCCGACGGCCATGTAAGGGTCCATGCCGAGGAAGGTGATGAGCATCGGGCTGATGACCGCAGCGGCGCTCATACCGGCAAAGCCGGTGCCCAGGCCTGCGCCCATCCCGGCAAAAAAGGTCACAACGATCGTAAACAACACATTCATCTTACAGTTCTCCTTCCAGAATTTCATCCAGGTTCCGGCCCATCTGTTCCAGGGTCCCATAAAACACATTCAGCCGGGCTTCGTCGATGCCGTTCAGCAGTCGGGCAAAGAAGGCCTCCTGCAGCGCCCGGCCCCGCTGGATGATGGGCTGAGCCTTTTCGGTGCAAAGCAGCTCGGTCTTGCGGCGGTCGTTCGGCACCGGGCAGCGGGTCAGCAGGCCCTCGTGCACGAGCTTGTCCACATTCACCGAGACGAGGTTCGCTTTGATGTGGCGCACCTCCACGATGTCGCTGGCCGTTTTGTAGGCGGGGTTGTTGGCCAGGAACAGCAGGATATCAAACGCCGTCTGGGGCAGGCCGAGTTCCTGGCACAGCGGCTTGCAGACCGCGCTGTAGGCCAGCGCCGTCTTGTTTGCAAATTCCATGCTGGGGTTTCTCTCTCTCATTTTATCGCTCCATTTTTGAATCATTCATTTTTGAAGTATTTTAGCACGATTTTTGTGCCTTGTCAAGAGCCTCACACAAACAAAGAGCCTGTGCCCAAATCGCTTCGGGTACAGGCTCTTGGTCTGATCAAAAAAATTTTACACGAGCGCCAGCGCGAGCATCCGGACGATGAAGGCTGCTGCCCATGCCACCACGCACTGGTTCAGGACCATGACGGCCGCCCAGCGGCCGCCCAGCTCCCGCTTGACGGAGGCCACTGCCGCAATGCAGGGGGTGTAGAGCAGGCAGAACACCAGCAGCGGGGCCGCTGCCGCCGGGGACAGCGCCGCGCCCAGCGCAGCGGACGAGCCGAACAGGATGGTCAGGGTCGAAACGACGCTCTCCTTTGCCATGAAGCCGGTGATGAGGGCCGTGGAGACCCGCCAGTCCGCAAAGCCCAGCGGGGCAAACAGGGGCGCGATGCCGCTGGCCACAAAGGCCAGGATGCTTTCCTGCGGGTCTGCGGTCAGGCTGAGCTGCAGATCAAAGTTCTGCAAGAACCAGATGACGATGGTCGCCATGAAGATGACGGTGAAGGCGCGCTCCAGAAAATCCCGCGCCTTTTCCCAGAGCAGCTGCATCACATTTTTCAGGCCGGGCAGGCGATAGTTGGGCAGCTCCATGACGAACGGCACCGCCTCGCCGCGGAACAAGGTCCCCTTGAGGGCAAATGCCGCCAGGATGCCCACCGCAATGCCCAGGAAATACAGCCCCACCATGACCAGTGCCGCATGATCCGGGAAGAAGGTCACGGCAAACAGGCTGTAAATGGGGAGCTTAGCCGAGCAGCTCATGAAGGGGGTCAGCAGGATGGTCATCTTGCGGTCCCGCTCGGAGGGCAGGGTGCGGCTGGCCATGACGCCCGGCACCGTGCACCCGAAGCCAATGAGCATCGGCACGATGCTGCGGCCCGAAAGGCCGATGCGGCGCAGCAGCTTATCCATCACAAAGGCCACGCGGGCCATGTAGCCGGTATCTTCCAGCAGCGAGAGGAAGAAGAACAGGGTCACGATGATGGGTAGGAAGCTCAGCACACTGCCCACGCCCGTGAAGATGCCGTCGATGACCAGCGAGTGGACCGCCTCGTTGACGTTCCAGTAGGTCAGGGCATTGTCCGCAAAAACGGTCAGGTTCTCGATCCCGATTTCCAGCAGGTTCTGCAGGCCCGCGCCGATGACGCCGAAGGTGAGGTAGAACACCAGCGCCATGATGCCCACAAAGGCCGGGATGGCCGTGTATTTGCCGGTCAGGAACTGGTCGATCCGGCTGCTGCGCACCTGCTCCTTGCTCTGATGCGGCTTCACCACGGTCTGATCCACCAGCTGGTGGATGAAGTGGAACCGCATATCCGCAATGGCGGCGGCACGGTCCAGCCCGCGCTCCTGCTCCATCTGCACGATGATGTGCTCGATCATCTCTTTTTCGTTCTGGTCCAGCTTGAGGGCTTCCTCAATGCGGGCGTCGCCCTCCACCAGCTTGGTGGCCGCGAACCGCACCGGGATGCCGGCCGCTCTGGCGTGATCCTCGATGAGGTGGATGATACCGTGGATGCAGCGGTGCACCGCGCCGCCGTGGTCCTCCTCGCCGCAGAAGTCGAGCCGGCCCGGACGCTCCTGGTACTTGGCCACATGGATCGCATGGTCCACCAGTTCGTCCACGCCCTCGTTCTTAGCCGCCGAGATGGGCACCACCGGGATGCCCAGCATGGCTTCCATCTGGTTGATGCGGATGGTGCCGCCGTTGCCGCGCACCTCGTCCATCATGTTCAGGGCCAGCACCATGGGGGTATCCAGCTCCATGAGCTGCATCGTCAGGTACAGGTTGCGCTCGATGTTGGTCGCGTCCACGATGTTGATGATGCCGGTCGGCTTTTCGCCGATGATGAACTGGCGGGTGACGATCTCCTCGCTGGAATAGGGCGACATCGAGTAGATGCCGGGCAGGTCGGTGACTTCCGTTTCCGGGTGCTCCTTGATGGCACCGCTCTTCCGGTCCACCGTGACGCCGGGGAAGTTGCCCACATGCTGGTTGGAGCCAGTGAGCTGGTTGAACAGGGTCGTCTTGCCGCAGTTCTGGTTGCCCGCCAGCGCAAAGGTCAGGGTCTTGCCCTCCGGCAGGGGATGCTCGCCCTGTTTGGTGTGGTAGCGTCCGCCTTCGCCCAGACCCGGATGCTCCACCATCTTGTTCTCCCGCCGGGCGGGTGCAGCGGCGGGCGCGGCCGCTGCCGGGGTGATCTCGATCTGTGCTGCGTCGTCCAGGCGCAGGGTCAGTTCATAGCCGTGGATCTGCAGCTCCATGGGGTCGCCCATGGGTGCAAACTTCACCAGCGTGACCTTTTCGCCGGGGATCAGCCCCATGTCCAGAAAATGCTGCCGCAGGGCTCCCGCCCCGCCCACTGCGTCAATAACGGCACTTTCGCCGATCTTCAGTTCTTTTAATGTCATGGCCAATGCCTTTCTGTTTCGACAGATTGTTAGCTTATAGAAACAGTTTTAATATATGCTAACTGCCCGGCATTGTCAAGGCAGACAGCGAAAAAAAGCCCGCCTCATCCGGTGTGGAGCGGACGAAGCGAGCCTTGCATTTTCGTTGGTTTTTTACTTCACGGTGTGGTAGCCGTCGGGGTTCTTCTGCTGCCAGTTCCAGCTGTCGGCGCACATCTCCTCGATGCCGTACTCAGCCTCCCAGCCCAGCTCACGCTTGGCCTTGGAGGGGTCGGCGTAGCACTCGGCGATGTCGCCGGGGCGGCGCGGGTCGATGACATAGGGGATCTTTTTGCCGCAGGCCTTCTCGAAGGCATGGATGACATCCAGCACACTGTAGCCGTGGCCGGTGCCCAGGTTGCAGATGAAGAGGCCGCACTTGGTCTCCAGCTTCCGGATAGCGCAGACATGGCCGCGGGCCAGGTCCACGACGTGGATGTAGTCGCGCACGCCGGTGCCGTCGGGGGTGGGGTAGTCGTTGCCGAAGACGTGGACTTTTTCCAGCTTGCCGATGGCGACCTTGGCGATGTAAGGCATCAGGTTATTGGGGATGCCGTTGGGGTCCTCGCCGATGAGGCCGGACTTGTGGGCACCGATGGGGTTGAAGTACCGCAGCAGGGCCACGTTCAGCTCCGGGTCAGCCTTGCAGACATCGGTCAGGATGCGCTCGGTGAATGCCTTGGTGGTGCCGTAGGGGTTGGTGGTGGCACCAACGGGGAAATCCTCAGTGATGGGCACAGAGGCGGGGTCGCCGTAGACGGTGGCCGAAGAGCTGAACACAAAGTTGTGGCAATTGTGGCGGCGCATCACGTCCAGGATGACCAGTGTGCAGTTCAGGTTGTTGTAGTAGTATTCGATGGGCTTGGAGACGCTCTCGCCGACGGCTTTGTAGGCGGCGAACTGGATGACGGCGTCGATGTCCGGGCACTCGGTGAAGATCTTCTCCACGTCCTCGTGTCTGGTCATATCCGCATTGTAGAAGCGGAAGTCCTTCCCGGTGATCTGCTTGACGCGGTCGAGCACCACAGGGGAAGCATTGTAGTAGTTGTCTGCCACCACCACATCGTAGCCTGCGTTCAGCAGCTCGATGCAGGTATGGCTGCCAATATAACCGGCACCGCCGGAAACCAGAATTGCCATAGCAAAATACCTCACTTCTCACCGTATTGTGAGCGGGGTGTTTCCCCGTCTCCATCTGCCTAAAGCATACCGCGTTTTGCGGGCAGAATCAAGTATCCATCTTTCTATTCCTCTGGATTTTTGTTGCCTGACCGTTGTCGACTTTTTGATGACGCATGATTTTTCGCATGTTGCCCATGGAGAGAAGCCGCACTTTGTGCAAATAGGAGAAAAAAACAGAGCGTCGGGCCTTCTATGCGGGCCGGACGCTCTGCTGGTTACAGTTTCCCGCACTGTTTGCCGGTGAAGAACCGCAGGGTCGTGTTGGCGCGGAACACTTTTCCGGCCCGCAGGACCGTGGAGGGGAACTCCGGGTGGGAGGGGCTGCAAGGGAAGTGCTGGGTCTCCAGCGCAAAGCCGCCGTATTTCTGCATCGGGATGCCGCCCTTGCCGGGGGCAGGGCAGTCCTGCAGGAAGTTGGCTGTGTAGAGCTGGACGCCGGGCTGGGTGGTGTAGACCTTCATGCTGATGCCGGTCTGATCGCTGGAAGCCCAGGCGCAGAGGCTCTGGCTGGCCCCGCGGCCCCGGTCGATGACGAAGCAGTGGTCGTAGCCGCCGCCCGCCATGGTGGTCTGAGAAAAGCCGGTGTCGATGTCCCGGCCGATGATCTTGCCCGCCCGGAAATCCATGGGCGTATTGTCCACCGGCAGGATGTTGCCGGTGGGGCAGGTCTCGTTGTTGCCCTCCAGATAGCGGGACGCATAGAGGCGCAGCTTCTGGTTCAGCACGTCCCCGCCTCCATCGAGGTTGAAATAGGTATGGTTGGTCAGGTTCAGGATGGTGTCGGCATCGGACGAGACGCGGTAGTCCATCCGCAGGGCGTTGTCCTCGGTGAGGATGTACCGCACCGAAACTTTCAGGTTGCCGGGGAAGCCGTCCTCGCCCGCCGGGCTCTCGGTCTCCAGCAGCAGGGTATCGCCGAAGGCCTTGACGTCGTAGATCTTTTTGGGGAAGGTGCCGTGCAGATGATTCCTGCCGTTGTTGGGCTCCAGCTGGTATTTCCTGCCGCCCACGCTGAACTCCGCGTTCTCGATGCGGTTGGCGTACCGCCCCACAAAGGCGCCGCAGCAGGTGCTGCTGGAAGAATTGAAATCCTGTTCGTAGTCGGCAAAGGTATCGTGGCCCACCACGACATCCACCGGACCCTGTTTTGTGGGGACAAAGATGTTTTTGATCACGCAGCCGTAATTCAGCACACTGACCGCCAGCCCGCCGGGATTCGACATGATGTATTCATTGACTTTCTCGCCGTCTCTGGTCACACCAAAGGGCCTGGAGCGAAACTGTGCCATAGGGCTTCGCCTCCTTTTTCGAAATGTTTGGATACCACACTCTCGGTTATATCCTTTATTATTATGATTATATCACAATTTGCATCTTCTGTGTGGACATCTTTTTAGGTTTATCAGCCAATATTTCGAGATATTTTTTGGTGAAAATGACCCGCTCCGGCCGATCCGAAGGGGGAATGCCCCGGTCGGCCGGGCCGCAGGCAGCAAAAGAGCCGCCCGCCTGGAACGGCGGACGGCTCTGGGGAACTTCAGGTTCAGCCCTCCGGCTGTGCGGAGGAGGCCTGGGCGATATACTCGGCGGCATCGTCGGGGATGTCGTCAAGCTCATCGTCGCTGCCGACATCGACGTTCAGCGGCGGCTTCCTGAAGAGGATATCGTACAGGATGGGCACGATATACAGGGTCATCAGGGTGGCATAGCTCAGGCCGCAGATGATGACGATGGCCATGCCGCTCATGAGCTGGCTCGCCATATCGTTGCTGAACACCAGCTGGAGCATGGCCAGCACGGTGGTCAGGGTGGTCATCAGGATGGGGCGCATACGGGTCTTGCCGGTGGCGATCAGGGCCGCACGGCGCTCCATACCGCCCAGACGCAGCTGGTTGGCGTAGTCCACGAAGACGATGCCGTTGTTGACGACGGTGCCCATCAGGACGATGAAGCCCATCAGGGAGATCATGGTCAGCTGCTGGCCGGTGAAGAGCATGCCCAGCAGGCCGCCGGTGAAGGCCAGCGGGATGGTGAACAGGACGATGAAGGGGGAGAGCAGGCTCTGGAACTGGGCCACCATGACCAGATAGACAAAGGGCAAAGCCAGGCCCAGCCACTGCACCATCTCGTTGACCATGAAGTTGACGGAGTCGGACTCGCCGCCCATCGAGAAGGAGCAGCCCTCCGGCATCTCATCGGAGAGGGCGAACTCGTTCAGTTTCTTTTCCAGAACACGGGCCTGCACGGTGGTGTTGTAGCCGTCCAGCGTGTCGGCCGTGACGCTGACGTACTGGGTCTGATCCTCGCTGGTGATGGAGTCCGGCGCACTGCCGGTGTCCCAGGTGGCCATATCGGCCAGGGTGCAGGTGCCGGTGCTGGTGGTGCCGTCGGCAGACATGACGGTGGTCTCAAAGGTGATATCCATCATGTTTTCCTTGGTGACGGGGTCCAGATTGTTGCTGATCTGGACGCTCATGGTGCTGCCGTCCACGGTCACGGGGGTCTGGGCCGTGGTGGTGGTGGTCAGCTTGGCAGCGATCTGCTGGTAGACCTGGGCCACGGTCAGGCCGTAGGAGCGGACCTTGTCGCGGTCGATGTGCAGGTTGATGGTGGCGTCGCCGCTGCCCAGACCGTTGGTCGCATTGGCAAAGCCCTCGGTATCGTTGACGATGTCCACGACCTTCTCCGACAGCTGGGAAAGGGTCTCGGAATCGGCACCGTAGATCTTCACGCTCAGACCGCTGGCCAGCTGGCTGGTCAGCTCCTGCATTCCGCTGATCTCGACCTTGGCGGTGCAGTCCTCGATGCCGGAAAGGGCATCTTCAAGCGCCTGCCGGGCCGTCTCGATCTCGGAAGAGGAGAGGGATTCATCCAGCATGACGTTGACCTGATAGGTGCCGTAGCTGTTGGCCGCGTTCAGCAGGTCGGTGATGGTGGTGGGCAGGCCCAGCTGGCCGATGTCCATCCCGGCCACGCGGGTGTCGGTGGTGATGCCCACTTCCTCCACATGGTCCACCTCCAGCATGGCCTCCACGGCCTTGCCAGCGATGGCGTAGGAATCCTCCTTGCTGAGGTCCTTGGTGGTGCTCAGGGTCACGATGGCCTCGTTGCTGGTGATGGTGGGCAGCAGCTCCACACCCATGGAGAAGACCCGCCAGCCGCAGAAGGCCAGCAGCACCACCGCCGCCAGCAGGGGCAGGGCGCGGTGCCGGAAGCACCACTCCAGACTCTTGGCGTACTTGTCCTGGATCTTGTCGAACCACTTCAGCTGCTTGGGCTCAGCCTTTTTCAGCACGGTGGAAGCAGCCGCCGGGACAACGGTGAGGGCCACGATAAGCGAGGCCATAAGGCAGTAGCCGATGCAGAGGGACATGGGCTGCATCAGGCTCTTGACGATGCTCGACGAGAAGACGACGGGCAGGAAGACGCAGACGGACGTCAGGGTAGACGCCACGACCGACATGCCCACCTGCTTTGCGCCCTGCACGGCGGCGCGGGCCGCCGGGACGCCCCGGCCGCGCAGACGGTAGATGTTCTCGATGACGACGATGGAGTTATCCACCAGCATACCGATGCCCAGCGACAGGCCGGCCAGCGTCATGACGTTCAGGTCCATGCCGGTGAAGTACATCAGCACCACAGCGAACAGGACCGACAGCGGGATGCTGAAGCCGACGACGAGGGTGGGCTTGACATCCCGCAGGAAGATGGCCAGCACGATGATGGCCAGTGCCGCACCGATGACCATGCTGCTCAGGATGCTCTTGACGATGATGGTGATATAGTTGCCCTGGTTGGACAGAACGACCACATGCAGGCCGTCGTACTGGGCTTCCAGCTCCTGGAAGGCGGACAGGCAGTTGTCCGACACCTCGCTGGCGCTGGAGGTGGCGCCCTTGTAGATCTTCAGCACGGCTGCGCGCTCGCCGTTCAGGCGGGTGTAGCTGGCCTCGGCGTTGTCGATGACCTCAACGTCAGCCACGTCCGACAGGCGGACATCCCCGAAGCCGTCCACATGGAGCAGCAGAGCGCCGGAGATATCCTCGATGCTGTCGTATTCCTCGCCGACCTTCAGCAGCCAGCTCTTGCCGCTGGAATCCTTGACGTAACCGGCGGGCATTGAGAAGTTCTGGGCATAGATGAGCTGTGCCAGCGTGTCAATGTCCAGCAGCTTGGAGACGTCGGAGCTGGCCATCGCCTTTTCTTCAGCGTCCGCGTAGGTCTGCTTTGCCTCGGCGAGCTGCTTTTCGTACTCGTTCAGCATCTCGCGGGCTTCGGTGAACTTCATATAAGCCTGCATCTGCTGCTGCGAGTAGGTGCCCAGTGCATCCGAGAAGGTGCTCATCAGGCCGGGGACATCGTCCATGGCCTTGATGACGTCGTTCAGGGTATTGTAGATCGTGTTCAGGCTCTGCTGCACCTGCAGATCATCGGCGAGGTCTGCCGCCGTGCTGCCCTCCGTGCCGGACTCGGTGTTCAGGCGCTGCTGCAGCTGCTGCAGTGCGCCGGTCAGTTTATCGGTGATATCGCGCAGCTCGGCCACGATCTCAATGAGGGAGTCGATGTCCTTCATGCCCGTCTCGTTGAACTTGTCCATGACCCGCTGCAGGCCGTCGCGGACGTCGATCAGGGCCTGCTGGATCTCCGGCTCCTGCACCACGGCGATGAGCTGGTTCACGCTGTCCAGCAGGGCCTGTGCCTGCTTGCGGACGGTCTCGACCGCCTCGCCGACCTGGCCGCTGAACTGCTGCATCACCGTATCCGAAACGGTCTTATTGTAATTTTTGAACTGGCGGTCGTATTCCTTGCGGCCCGCTTCGATCTGAGCCTCGGCGCTCTCCAGCTGCTTGCGCGCATCGGCCAGCTGGACGTCGATCACTTCCAGCAGCTTTTCGTTGATGGCGTCGATCTTCTCCTGGCTGAGCTGGACCTGCACCATCTTTTCGATCAGGCCGTTGGCGGACACGCTGGAAACGCCGCCCTTGCGCTCCACGTAGGGCACGAGGGTGTCGCTGACGAACTCCGACAGGTCATACACATCGCTGCCCTCGCGGCTGACGGCCGCAGTCATAAAGGCATTCATGTTCAGGCTGTACTCGATGATCGAAGGGGTCAGACAGCTGCTCGGCAGGCTGGCCGTGGTCTGATCCACCTTGTTCGACACCTTGACCATGGCACTGTTCATATCCGTATCATCGGAGAACTGCATCAGCAGAAGGCTGTAGTTCTCCGCCGAGGTGGCGGTGACTTTTTCCACACCCGCCACGGTGCCCAATGCGTTCTGCATCACGTCGGAGACTTCGCTCTCCACACGCTCCGGGCTTGCACCGGGGTAGACCGTGACCACCATCAGGTACGGTGTATTCACGTCGGGCAGAAGGTTGGTCTGCATGTTGCTGATGGACACAAAGCCCAGCATCAGCACCATGATGACCGCCACCAGCACCGTGAACGGTTTTTTGACACTGAATTTTTCCATTTTATCCTACCGTTTCTTTGCTTGCGCCGTGCGCTCCACGGCCAGCGCCCTCAAAAGGGCAATCTTACATGATTCCTATTATACACAAGGTCTGAGGGGTTGCAAGGGTGCAGGGTGAATCTTTTGCAAAATTTAGTCAATTTTCGCTAGAGATACGGCTCAGCCGCCGGGATTGTTGCAGAGGAATTTGATTTTTCATAGAAAATCGCACTCAAGTATGTTATACTGTTTCAAGAATGGCTCTTCAGGCTCAGATCTCTGAGCGTTTCAGAAAATAGAACGAGGACAACTATGAAACAAGTGATCTCTGTCCGTTTCAAGGAAAACGGAAAAAGCTACTATTTCGACCCTGCCGGGGCCGAGATCAGGACCGGCGACTACGTCATCGTGGAAACCGCCCGCGGCATCGAGTGCGGCGAGGTGGTGCAGGGCGTCCGGGAACTGACCGACGCCGCCGTGCCCAAGGCGCTCAAGCCCATCACCCGGATGGCCGACAGCGTGGATGTGCGCCGGATGCGCCAGAACCGCGAGGACGAGAAGCGCGCCTACCACACCTGCCAGGAGTGCATCGCGCGCCACGGCCTGGAAATGAAGCTGGTGGAGGCCGAATACACCCTCGACCGCTCCAAGATCATGTTCTACTTCACCGCCGACGGCCGCGTGGACTTCCGCGAGCTGGTCAAGGACCTGGCCGGCATCTTCCACACCCGCATCGAGCTGCGCCAGATCGGCGTGCGCGACGAGAGCAAGATGATCGGCGGCCTGGGCATCTGCGGCCAGCCGTTCTGCTGCTCCCGCTTCCTCAAGGACTTCCAGCCCGTCTCCATCAAGATGGCCAAGGAGCAGGGCCTCTCGCTGAACCCCACCAAGATCAGCGGTGCCTGCGGCCGCCTGATGTGCTGCCTGGCTTATGAGGAGAGCGCCTACGAGTATCTGAACAGCATCATGCCCATGGTGGGCAGCACCGTACGCACCCCGGACGGCCTGGGCACCGTTCTGGAAGTGAACCCGGTGTCCGGCTACCTGCGGGTGCGCTGCGGCACCGAGGCCCTGACTCCGCGGTACTACAAAGTGGGCGTCTGCGAGTACGTCAGCGGCGGCAAGCGCGCCCCCCGCCGCCCCGACCCGGACGACGATTATTCCGGTGTGCGCAACCCGGCCCCCGTGGTGGCCGCAGCCGACGCCAATGGCCGCACCGGCTGTGGAAACTGCCCCAAAAAAGAGAAATAATTCCCAGAAAAACAGTGGGAAATCACAGTGGTTAGTATCGTAAAACTAACCGTATTTCGTGATTTTCGCTAAAAATCTCTCTCAATTTTCCCCCAAAGTTAGCCTTTGCTTTTGTGCAACCCCACAAAAAACAAAAAAACGTCTTTTCGTTGGCACGGTTAGTCTTGCCTTTTTATTTTTGGTTTGCTAGAATGCAGACAAGGAAGAATTCCGGAGAGGCATGCTGGTACCGTGCGAGGGCAGGCGTCTCCTAAACATTGGCACGGGAAATAAAGGAGAGTTTTATTATGGCACACAAGGTTTCTGACGCATGTGTTGGCTGCGGCGCTTGCGAGGGCGCTTGCCCCGTTGGTGCAGTCGCTGTTGAGGGCGGCGTTGCAGTTGTGAACGCAGACGCTTGCATCGATTGCGGCGCTTGCGAGGGCGCTTGCCCCACCGGTGCGATCACCGCTGAATAAGTTTCGCGGCGAGATCCGTAAAAACGCATCAAAAGCAGCAGACCTGTCAAAAGCGGGTCTGCTGCTTTTCTTTCATGCACAATTTTCCCGGCTTTTCGGCCCCGATATTTTGGTAAAGGATGCAGCTTGCAGATATGGAACATTCCACCGAGATTTTGTATAATAAAACAGAAGTCTTCTGTTCTGCGGTCCACCGGTTCGGCTCAGACGCGTTGCTGCTGGCCCGCTTTGCCGAGCCAAAGCGGCTCCAGCGCGCGGCAGATCTGTGTTCCGGCTGCGGCATCGTCAGCCTGGAATGGCACGACCGGGGCCACCGCGGCCCCTGTGCAGCCATCGAGCTGCAGCCGGAAGCCAGCGCCCTGCTCTCCGAGGCGCTGACGGCCCAGAACATCGACCACATCAACCCCTGCTGCACCGACCTGCGCACCTTCCGCGAAGGGGAGGACAGCTTTGACCTGTGCGCCTGCAACCCGCCCTATTTCACGGCGGGCTTCCAGAGCAGCGACCCCGCCCGCGCCACGGCCCGCCACGAGACGGACTGCACCCTGGAAGACGTCTGCCGCTGCGCGTTCCGCCTGCTCAAAGACGGCGGGCGGCTCGCGCTGTGCCACCGGCCGGAACGGCTGGCCGAGGTGCTGGCTGTGCTGCGGGCCCACCGCCTGGAGCCAAAGCGGCTGGCCTTTGTGAAAAATCAGCCGGATGCCGCGCCCTGGCTCTTTCTGGTGGAGGCGCAAAAGAACCGGAAGACCGGCCTACGCATCGAGCCGGACGTGCTCCTTTCGACCGGAGCGGCCCTGTACGGGAAACAATAAATTTTGGAGGTACTCCCTATGGCAGGAACCTTATACATCGTCGCGACCCCCATCGGTAACCTGGATGACATGCCGCCCCGCGTGGCGGCGACCTTCGGCGCGGCGGACTTCATCGCCGCCGAGGACACCCGCGTGACCATGAAGCTGCTCAACTTCCTCGGCCTGAAAAAACCGATGGTCAGCTACTACGAGCATGCCCTGCAAAAGGGCGAGGGCATCCTCCGCCGCATCGAGGCGGGCGAGAACTGCGCCCTCTGCTCAGACGCCGGGATGCCCTGCGTCTCCGACCCCGGCGAGGTCATCGTGCGGGATGCGCTGGCACGTGGCATCCGGGTGGTGCCGGTGCCGGCCGCATCGGCCTGCGTCACGGCGCTGGCGGTCTCCGGCCAGGATACCTCCCGCTGGGTGTTCGAGGGGTTCCTGCCCGTGAACAAAAAGCAGAAGCGGGAGCGGCTGGCCGAGCTGCAGGGCGAGAAGCGGACGGTCATCTTCTACGAAGCGCCCCACAAGCTGCGCACCACGCTGGACGACCTCACGACGGCTTTTGGCACCGAGCGGAGCATCACCCTCTGCCGGGAACTGACCAAGCTGCATGAGGAGATCTGGAAGACCACCCTCGGCGAGGCACAGGCCCACTACGCCGGGAACGAGCCGCGCGGCGAATACGTTCTGGTCATGGCCGGAGCGCCCGCTGCCGAGGCCGAAGAGAGCCTGACGCTGGAACAGGCCGCACAGCGGGCACTGGAGCTGACCGGGGAGGGCTACGGCCCCACGGCTGCCGCCAAGGCCGCCGCGCAGGGCACCCCCTACTCCAAGAGCGAAGTCTACAAACAGATGCTGGCGTTGCAGGCTGGCGAAACGGAAGAATAAATTTTGAGGAGGACTTGGTCCCGTGACGAAACTTTTGATCCTGAGTGACAGCCACAACAGCACCGGCGCAGTCGAGCGCATCCTTCACGCGGAGAGCGATGCGACCGCCGTCATCTTTCTGGGCGACGGCCTGCGCGACCTGGAAGAAGCGCTGACGTTCTACCCGAAGATGAAGGTCTACGCCGTGGCCGGAAACTGCGATTTTGGTGCGCTGGAGCCGCTGGACGGCCTGGCCGCCTTCGATCAGGTCGTCATTTTCTATACGCACGGCCATATGTACGGTGTAAAATACGATCTGGACACGCTGACCGATGCCGCCGAGGCCCGCGGCGCGGAGGTGGCCCTGTTCGGCCACACCCACGTCCCGGTGGCCAAACAGCACGGATCGGTGTTCCTGTTCAACCCCGGCTCCTGCGGCCGGTGCTACACCGGGCCCAACACCTACGGCATCCTGACGCTGGACAAGGGCAGGATCGTCTGCCATGAACACAAAGAGGTACCACATCCATGAGCATCAATGAAGTGCGCTATCTGACCGAATGCGGCAGCACAAACGCCTATGTGAAAGAGCATTTTGAAGAATTCGGCCCGGTGGGCGCGGTCTACACCACCAACCAGACCGCCGGGCGGGGCCGTCTGGGCCGCACCTGGGTCAATGCAGAGGGCCGGGCGCTCTATTACACCGTCGCCATCCGGGAGCCGCTGGCGCAGCCCGCCACTCTGCCGCTGCTGGCCAGTCTGGCCGTGCGCGACCAGCTGAAGCTGCGCTACGGCGTGGACTGCCAGATCAAGTGGCCCAACGACCTGCTGCTGAACGGCAAAAAGATCGTGGGCATCCTCTGCGAGAGCGTGTCCTACGGCTACGAGCAGCAGGGCCGGGGCATCCTGTGCGGCATCGGCATCAACCTGGCCCAGCCGCAGAGCTATTTTGACGCAGCCGACCTGCCCCACGGCACCTCGCTGGAGCTGCAGGGGGCCAAGGTGGACCTTTCCACCGACCCCGAATGGCTGGCCGAGGGGCTGACCGATTTCGGCTTCGACCGCCCGATGTACGTCTTTGCGCGGGACGGCTTTGCACCCTTCCGGGACGAATACAGGGCCGCCTGCATCAACATCGGCCGCCGCGTGACCTTTGACCTGCCGGGCGGCGGGCAGGGTGCCGGTGAAGCCATCGATGTGGACGCGGACGGCCGGTTGGTCGTCCGCACCGACAGCGGCGAAGAGCATGTCTTCACCGGCGAAGTCTCGGTGCACGGCATCTACGGCGCTGTATGACCCTCTCCCAAAGGGCGGGAGTTTCTTAAGAATATCTTTTTGAAAACAAACAGGAACCCCCTCCGGCGCTTGCGGTACACCGGAGGGGGTTCCTGTTTTGGGGTATTGCTTTGGTGTGAGGAGGAATCATGTGCAAGGGAGACGGTTGCGGCCCCGCTCCCTTGTAATTCATAGTATACCCGATTTCCGAACAAAAGTCATTACATTCTTGTGAAATCTTGTGAAAATTTTGTTAAGCGTCCGGCTCTGAAATTTCGTCGCTTTCCCGAAAAATCATCCGGTATGAGCCGGTTCGATGAAAGTTCATTTCGTTTTCGCTTCCGTTTCGATGATTTCGCATTGTTTCACCGCCTCGGCATGGGCCTCGGCATCGCCGACATAGTGGACGGCATTTTCGATGTTGTGCGCGGCCTGGTCGGGGCGGATGGTCTTGATGATCTTCGCCGGGACGCCTACCGCCACCGAGCCGTCCGGGATGACCATTCCTTCCGGCACCAGCGCCCCCGCGCCGATGATGCAGTTCCGGCCGATGACACAGTGGTTGAGCAGGGTCGCGTGCATCCCGATGAGGCTTCCGTCGCCCACGGTGCAGCCGTGAACGAGCGCGCTGTGGCCCACCGTCACGTTTTTGCCCAGCGTCACTGCGCCGCCGGGGTCGCAGTGCAGGACTGCGTTGTCCTGCACGTTGGTGTTCTCACCAAGGGTCAGGGTGCCGTCGTCGCCCCGCAGCACGGCTCCGTACCAGACGCTGGAGCCTTTCTCCAGCACCACGTCGCCCAGCACCGTTGCATTGGGGGCCACAAAGGCTGCACCGCAGTCCTGTGGCGTTTTTCCACCAAATTGGATCATCATTGTTGAAAAACCACCTTTCTCTTTTCGCTCATTTATGGTATTCTTTTAATAGTTCGTTTTGATTTTGGGGATCAGGGAAGCCCGAAACTTCCAAAGGAGCATTCTTTCATGAACCATCCTGCTTTTGTACGCCGGGTGCTCGCGCTGGTTCTGACCGCCGCCGTGGCGGTGGCCGCAGCGCTTCCCGGCTTTGCCGTTTACGCCATGCCCATCCAGACCGCCTACCCGCAGGAGTCGATCTATCTCTTCGATGCCGACACCGGTGAGGCCCTCGTGGAACAGAACCCGGATATGGTCCGGCATGTGGCCAGCCTGACCAAGATGATGACGGCCCTGCTCGTGATCGAGAACGGGTCAGACCTCAACGCCAGCATCACCATCCCGGACCGTCTGACACCGGAGTTCCAGTCCATCAAGGCCAACCGGGGCCACACCATCGGCCTGCAGGCAGGGGAGAGCGTGCGCCGCATCGACATGCTGTATGCCATGCTCCTGCCCAGTGCCAACGACGCGGCCAGTGTGCTGGCCAGCGATGCCGCCGGGGGAGACCTGGCCGCCTTTGCGGCCCGGATGAATGCCCGCGCCCGCCAGCTGGGCTGTACGACCACCCATTTCTCCTGCCCGCACGGCCTGTACGATGCCAACAACTATTCCACCGCGCGGGACCTGGCGAAGATCGCGCTGGCCTGTTACGCGAACCCGACCTACCGGCAGGTGGCCGACACGGTGCTCTACCAGCTGCCCGCCACCAATGTACATGAAGCCCGGACCATCACCACCACGAACAAGCTGCTGCAGCCGGGCAGCACGGCCTACCGCAGCTACGCCCACGGCATGAAGACCGGTTTCACGACCAAGGCCGGGCGCTGCTTCGTCACCTTTGCCCAGCAGGACGGCCACACCTACGGTCTGGTCATCCTCGGCTCGAACAGCCAGAATATTTTCCGGGAAGCCTCCGAGCTGCTGGACTGGGCCTTCACCAGCCCGGAGCTGCACCCCGTGCAGACCACCACGCAGCCGGAAGCCGCCGCCCCGGCCCAGCCCGAAAAGCCGCTGACCTTCTGGCAGCTCCTGTTCAGCTGATTTGAAATTTTGGGAGGATACGCTCATGCAAAACACTACGCTCTTCCGCCGGATGGCGGCTCTGCTGCTGACGGTCGTGCTGGCCGTCTCGGCCGCGCTGCCCGGTCTGGCCGTGTACGAGATGCCCATCCAGACCGCCAACGAGGGCGAGTCGGTCTATCTGTTCAACGCAGACATCGACAAGCCCATCCTGGACCAGAACGCCGGGCAGCAGCGGTATATCGCCAGCCTGACCAAGATGATGACGGCCCTGCTCTTTCTCGAAAGCGGCAAAGACCTGAACGAAGAGATCACCATTCCCACCAGCCTGACACAGGAGTTCAAGGACATCCAGAACGCCAACGGCAGCACCATGAATCTGCGCATCGGCGAGACCGTGCGCCGCATCGACCTGCTGTACGGCCTGCTGGTGGCCAGCGCCAACGATGCCGCCAGCGTCATCGCCAACGATGTGGCGGGCAGCCTGCCCAGTTTTGTCGCGATGATGAACCAGAAGGCCCAGGAGCTGGGCTGCACCAGCACCAGCTTCACCTGTGTGCACGGCCTGTACGATTACGGCAACGTCTCCTCGGCCCGCGACCTCGCGCTCATCGCCTCGGCCTGCGCCGCCAACGAGACCTATATGAAGGTCGCCAACACCCTGAGCTACACCCTCCCGGCCACCAACCTGCACCAGAAGGAGCGCAGCATCACCTCCACCAACCTGATGCTGAACCCCGAATATCCCTACTACCGCGACTACATCCGGGGCATGAAGACCGGATTCACCACGCTGGCAGGCCGCTGCTATGTCACCTTTGCCCAGAAGAACGGCCACACCTATGGTCTGGTCATCCTCGGCTCCGACCTGGACAACATTTATAAGGAAGCCTCCGAACTGCTGGACTGGGCCTTCGCCAGCTTTGCAGACCGGAGACTGGTGGACACCACCACCCCGCTGACCACCGTGCCCCTGACCAAGTGCCGCAGTGCGGAAGCCGTCGAGCTCTACGCCGCCGAACCGGTCAGCGGCTACGGCCACGCCGATGACAAAGTCACCTACAGCTTTGCGCTGCCGGAGCGCGTCTCCGCCACCGTCAAGGCCGATGCAGTCCTCGGACAGGCCACTGTCTATCTGGACGGTTACGAGGTCGGCACCGTAGACCTTGTGACCCATCAGGAATACGTGTCGGACTTCCGCACCGACCTCAAGAGTACCCTGCTCCTGATGGCCGCACTCGTGCTCCTCCTCGCGGTTCTGAGCTGTGTCACCCTCGTCTCCGGCGGCAGCTCCCTGAACCGGAACCGCAAGCGGAGAGTCAATCGAAAATGAGAACGATGCAAAAGCAGCCGCAATGCGGCTGCTTTTGTTTTTTCAGAACGTCCGGAACTTCGCCGCCAGCACCGACAACACGATCTTGGGGTTGACCTGTGCGCCGATCTGCTGCATCGCCGCATCGGCGGCTCCGAGGGCCTTCCGGGCGGTCTCACCCTCCACCGGGGAATGCGAACTGCCCCGCAGCCCGGCGGCGGCTACGGCCCGGAAATCGGCCAGCAGAGCCGATGCACCGGCCTTGTCTTTTTCATAAGCGGCCAGCAGCACCGCCGCCGCATAGCTGTCTCTGGCCGCCGCAGCTTTGGCCAGCGCCAGCGCCCGGTCCACCTGCTCGCGGCGGGCTTCGTCCCGCGCAGCGGCCAGCACGGTGCCGATGTGCCCATCGAACAGCGCACTGTACAGGGCCGCATCCTTTGCGCCCACGCCCTGCGCGGTGCAGTAGCGGGCGCAGTCCTCCGGGGAGACCGGGGCCACGGCAAAGCTGATGCAGCGGCTCCGGATGGTGGGCAGGACGCCCGCCAGCGAATCCGCCGTCAGCAGAAAGAGCACCCCCTCCGGCGGCTCTTCCATGACTTTCAGCAGTGCATTGGCCGATTCCTCGTTCATCCGCTCCACATGGTAGAGCAGGACGGCACGGCCCTCTGCCGAAAGGCTTGTATTGAAGATCTCCGACCGCATGGCCGTGACCTGACCGACCAGATACCGCCCGCCGGACCCCATGCCGGTGACGGAAATGGCCTCCCGCACGATGCCGGTCTCGATCTGGCCGCTGTCGCGTTTGCCCGCCTTGGCCACCGCGCGGCAGCATTCGCCCCGCAGGAGCGCTTCTGCAGGCGCACCGCCCTGGGGGTAGAGGTAATCCGCCGCCACACAGCGGGCCGCAAAACCGGCTCCCAGGCCCGCCTCGCCCACCAGCAGGACGCTGTGAGTCAGACGCCGGCCCTCCAGCATCCGGCGGATGCTGGACTTCAGTTCTTCATTTCCCGCAATGCGTTCTAACATGCTGTCCTCTGTCTTTCCTGTTTTCTCCCGCACTCAGCGGCGGTTCTTCCGTTTCCACTGCTCCCGGCGGACCCAGGCACGGACACTGCGCCAGGCCTGCGGGCCGAAGAAGACGACGAAGTTCAGCATACAGAGCAGATAGTTCAGTTTTCCCATCATGCCGGACCCCAGAAAGCTGAGCGCCCACAGCGCCGCCGCAAACCAGCCGAAGTACTTGACCCGGATGGGGATGACGAAGAAGAGGAGCACCTGCACCTCCGGATACAGCATCGCAAAGGCCAGCAGGAGCGAGAGCGACAGGCAGTAGGTATCGGCATAGCCCGTCAGCAGGCAGGCCGCCACTGCGCCCACCATGCCCAACAGGAGATACAGATTGAAGCGGAAGTCGCCCCACTCTTTTTCCAATGCGCTCCCGATGAACCAGGTGAAGTAGATGCCCAGGATGACGCTGAGCGGCCCGCCCCCCGAAAACGGCACGAACACAAAGGTGATGACCCGCCAGACCTGCCCCATCAGCAGGGCCGTGCGGCTCAGGCTCAGATAAAGCGAGACATACTGATTGACGAACAGTTCCACGGCATAGACCAGGACCTGCGCACCCACCAGGATCGAGATGAGGTTCGGGATGCAGATGCGGCCATACTTCCGCTCCAGTTTGGTTAGCCAGTTCATAGGGGAACGCCTCCATGCTCGTAAGATTCCGGCCCCCGGCTTGGGGGGCCGCTGTTTTTCTCATTGTATCATGTTTGGCAGGGCCATTCAAGAAAATCCCTGTGAACAAAAGGCGGCTGGCTGTCGCTGCCGCCTTCTGCTAAAACAGCCGGTTGTATCCATTTTTGTGCCTTCCAAATGGACTTATCCACTTTTTCCACCGGGTTTTCCACTGAATTTGTGAAAAAGAGGGCCAGTTTCCCACGATGTTTTCCACTTTTTCCACCGAGTTTTCCACTACTCCACCGTTTGGTTTTTATACGTGAAGTATTTCCCGGCATTTTCCATGGTGGTTTCTGGGGAGAAATGTGGGAGCTTTTTCTTTTTTCCAAAAGAAAGTCGCGCCGTTTTCTTTTCTTTTTTCACCGGCTCTTCCCAGCTGTAAAGTGCTTTCTCCCCGCTGGAATGCAGGGCGGCCAAGTTTTCCACATCGGATGGGACGGAATTTCTTCGTGTTGAAAACCGTTGGAAAACCCGACTTTTCCACAGAAAAAGAGCGGCTGCATCTGCGGAGTCCCGGCAGATGCAGCCGCTCTTCAAGTTTTCTCACATCATATTCCGGAACACGATCTGCGCGATCTGGAAGTACAGGATCAGGCTGCACGCATCGACGATGGTGGTGATGAACGGCGTTGCCATGATGGCCGGGTCGGCACCCAGCTTCTTGGCGGCCAGCGGCAGCATACCGCCCACCAGCTTGGCCAGGATGACGCTGAAGAAGAGCGATACACTGACCACGATGGCGTAACCGATGACATTTTCGTACTGGCCGGGGAAGAGGAAGGTGTACATCAGATAGATGCGCAGGCCGTTCACGATGCCCAGCACCGCGCCCACGATGGCAGAGACGCGGATCTCCTTGCCCAGAACGCGGAGGAAGTCGGCCGGTTCCACCTCGCCCAGCGCCAGACCGCGGACCATCAGGGTGCTGATCTGGTTGCCGCAGTTGCCGGCGGTGTCCATCAGCATGGGCATGAAGGAGACCAGCAGAGGCAGGCTGACGAAGGCTTCCTCGTAGTGGGTGGTGACCATGCCGGTGAAGGTGGCCGACAGCATCAGGATGAGCAGCCAGGGGATGCGCTGCTTGGCGTGGGTCCAGACACTTGTGCCGAAATAAGTCGTTGCATCGTCATCCGGCAGAATGGCCGCCATCTTCTGCATATCCTCGGTGGACTCGTCGGTCAGAACGTCGATTGCATCGTCGATGGTGATGATGCCGACGAACATGCCCTCGTTGTCCAGGACCGGCATGGCCGTGAAGTCGTAGCGCTGCATCTCACGGGCCACATACTCCTGATCGTCCGTGACCTTCACAGCAACGACGTTGTCGTCCATGATGTCGGCAATGGGGGTCTGGGGGTCGGCCAGCAGCAGGCTGCGGGCAGACACAACGCCCAGCAGACGGTTGCGCTCGACGACGTAGTTGGTGTAGACCGTCTCGGCGTTCTCGCCCTGACGGCGGATGGCGGCCAGCGCATCGCTGACGTTCATCTCCTTGCGCAGACGGACGTATTCGGGCGTCATCAGACTGCCGGCCGAGCTTTCGGGGTAGTTCAGCAGCTTATTCAGGCTCTCACGGGTCTGCTTGGAAGATTTCTCCAACACCCGCTTCACAACACCGGCGGGCATATCTTCCAGCAGGTCGGCGGCGTCGTCCAGGCTCATCTCCTCGATGGCGCTAACCAGCTCCACATCCGAGAACGCATTGACGAGGTCATCGCGGGCCTCATCGGACATATAGGCAAAGGCCTCGGTCGCCACTTCCTTTTTCAGCAGGCGGAAGACCACCAGACGGTTGTTTTCGTCCAGTTCTTCCAGCAGCTCGGCCAGGTCGGCGGGCTGCTCTTCTTCGGTGACTTCGCGCAGCTTGACATACTGCTTTTTCACCAGCATTTTCAGCAGGCGGCTCTTGGTCAGCATTTCGGGGTTTGCCTTGACCTCTTCGTCGCGGGCCTCTTCTTCTTCGGCGTCCCGCACATCCTGCTTGAGGTCTTCGGTGGCCTCCTCGCTCAGGTCTTCGGCCAGCTTCCGGCGGACTTCCGCAGGGATATCTGCGGGCAGTTCGGGCACCGGGAGCGATGCTTCCGGGGCCGCGCTCTTTTTTTCTTCCAGTTCCATTTGTGTTCCTCCTTACCGTTTCCGGCGGATCGGACAGCACACAAAACAAAAAGCGCCGCCTGCTTCCCGCAGCGAGCCGTTCTGCCCGCTGCGCGCACCAAGCTGCGCCCTTTCTCCCCGCTGAGAAGTGCCCACACAGCACCTCTTACCGGGCAAAAAAGGCGAACGCAGCTGCTTTCTGGTTCTGCTGTGCCGCAGTTGATCCGTGTCTTCGACTATGATCCGGGTCCATTGTCCTGCGTTCACCTCCTAAAGATCTTATCCACTTTTTATTATAGCGTCCGCAAAAAGGCCGGTCAACCCTAAAACCGCCGAAAGCAGAGGGAAATTTCCGTCAAAAAAGCAGAAAGCCCTTTCCAGCGCTTGCGGAACACTGGAAAGGACTTTCTGTTCGGATATTGCCTTGGTGTGAGGAGGAATCATGTACAAGGAATCGGTTGCGGCCCCGGTTCCTTATGTTCGTAGTATAGCACCGAATGCGCGTTTTTTCATGAAAAACCTATGAAGAAAGTGTAAAATAGCCCGCCGCACACAAAAAATACGCCCCGGTCACCGTTGCCGGTGAGCGGGGCGCTAAAAACGAGATCCGTTTTTGACTGAGGCAAGATCCCTGCAAGGCAGGTCTTATGCTTCAGGCGGAACAAGGTATCTGCGAACAGACCTTATGTTCCTGACACACGCGGGGTGTGCTTTCAAGGACCCTCGCGGGCGCTTTGGTATTTCAAACACCCGGCCCCGCTGCGGATCACTGCCGCAGCAAGGGCGTGGGAAAATGAAATCAGAGACTTGTTGTGCGGAAAGCGTTGTCGCTTTTGTGCACGTTCTTCTTTTGCCGCTGCCGGGGCCAGATCAGCCACAGTTTCGCACTGCTGCGTTGCGCAGTAACCGCCAGTGCGGAGCAGCCGCCTTTCGGACTAGGGTGCCGCTGCGGCGCGTTCCGGCCCAAAACAGGGGAGAAAGATTACTTGTACAGCTCGACCAGACGAGTCAGATGCTCGTAACGATCGTTTGCGACCTGCTCGTTGCGTGCGAACAGCTGCTTTGCGCGCTCCGGGAAGGCACGGGTCAGGCGGCTGTAACGGGTCTCGTTTGCCAGCAGAGCCTGGTACTTCTCGGCGTCGACTGCCTTGGAGGTCAGAGTGAACGGGTTCTTGCCCTGAGCCTTGTTGGCCGGGTTGAAGGTGAACAGGTTCCAGTAACCGGCCTCAACTGCCTTCTTCATCTCGTTCTGGCAGTTGGTCATGCCGCCCTTGACACCGTGCAGCTCGCAGGGAGCGTAGCCGATGATCAGAGACGGGCCAGGATAAGCCTCAGCCTCGGCGATCGCCTTGACAGCCTGGTTCATGTTGGCGCCCAGAGCGATCTGAGCGACGTAGATGTAACCATAGGTCATTGCGATCTCGGACAGGCTCTTCTTGCTGATCTCCTTACCAGCAGCAGCGAACTGGCAGACTTCACCAATGTTGGAAGCCTTGGATGCCTGTCCACCGGTGTTGGAGTACATCTCAGTATCGAAGACCATGACGTTGACATCCTCGCCGGAAGCCAGGACGTGATCCAGGCCGCCGAAGCCGATGTCGTATGCCCAACCGTCGCCACCGAAGATCCAGACGGACTTCTTCGCGATGAACTCCTTGCTCTTCAGGATCTCAGCGGACTCGGTGCAGCCAGCGGCAGCAGCCTTCTCCAGCTCAGCGATCAGAGCCTTAGCGGGTTCGTCGTTGGCCTTGGTGTTGTTCTTGGTCTCCATGAACTTGTCGAATGCAGCCTTCAGCTCAGCGGAAGCCTTGTCAGAACCAGCGACCTCAGCGATGCGCTTGATCAGGTTCTCACGGACGGTCTTCTGGCCGAGGTACAGGCCCAGACCATGCTCAGCGTTATCCTCGAACAGGGAGTTGCACCATGCAGGACCATGGCCGCTGTCCTTGTTGACGGTGTACGGAGAGATGGAAGCGGTGCCGCCCCAGATGGAGGAGCAGCCGGTAGCGTTGGAGATGTACATCTTCTCGCCGAACAGCTGAGTGATCAGGCGAGCGTAAGAGGTCTCGGCACAGCCTGCGCAGGAGCCAGAGAACTCCAGCAGCGGCTGGTTGAACTGAGAACCGATGACGGTGTCGTCAGCAAACTTGCCGGGCTTCTTGGAGATGTTGGCGACGCAGTAGTCGAAGACTGCCTGCTGGTCGGCCTGGCTCTCCTGAGGAACCATGCTGATGGCCTTGGTGGGGCAGACGGTGACGCACTCGCCGCAGCCCATGCAGTCCAGAGGAGACACAGCCATGACAAACTTGTACTCGTTTGCGGGCTTGTTGTCGCGGCTCTTGGTCTGTGCGGGAGCAGCAGCCAGCTCGTCAGCAGTCAGCTGGAAGGGACGGATGGTTGCGTGAGAGCACACGAATGCGCACTGGTTGCAGCCAACACACTTGGAAGCATCCCACTCCGGAACGTTGACAGCGGTGCCGCGCTTCTCATATGCAGAAGCACCCTGCTCCCACTCGCCGTTTGCATTTGCAACGAAAGCGGAAACGGGCAGGCTGTCGCCGTCCATACGAGCGATGGGCTCCATGACGTCGCGGATCTGCTTGACCAGCTCCGGACGGCCGGTGAGAGCCTTGGGTGCGGGATCAGCTTCGGGGTTGGACCAGGATGCGGGCACGTCCACCTTGTGGATGGCGTCAACGCCTGCGTCGATGGCCTTCCAGTTCATCTCAACGACGTCCTGGCCCTTCTTGCCGTAGCTCTTCTGAGCTGCCTGCTTCATGAAGTTGACAGCGTCCTCGATGGGCATGACGTCTGCCAGCTTGAAGAAAGCAGACTGCAGGATGGTATTGGTGCGCTTGCCCATACCGATCTCGATGGCCTTATCGATGGCGTTGATGGTGTACAGCTGAATGTTGTTGTCAGCGATGTACTTCTTGGCCTCAGCGTTCAGGTGCTGGCCCAGCTCCTCATCGGACCACTGGCAGTTGATCATGAACACGCCGCCGGGCTTGACATCCTGGACCATCTTCATGCCCATGTGGATGTAAGCGGGGTTGTGGCAGGCCACGAAGTCAGCCTGGTTGATGTAGTAGGGGCTGCGGATGGGCTTGTCGCCGAAACGCAGGTGGCTGATGGTCACGCCGCCGGTCTTCTTGGAGTCATACTGGAAGTATGCCTGAACATACTTGTCGGTATGGTCGCCGATGATCTTGACGGAGTTCTTGTTTGCGCCGACGGTGCCGTCGCCGCCCAGACCCCAGAACTTGCACTCCTTGGTGCCAGCAGCTGCGGTGATGGGAGCGGGCTTGACCTCGGGCAGGGACAGGAAGGTGACGTCATCGGTGATACCCAGAGTGAAGCGCTCCTTCGGCTGATCCTTCTCCAGCTCCTTGAACAGAGCGAAGATGGAGGACGGGGGAGTGTCCTTGCTGCCCAGGCCGTAGCGGCCGCCGGTCAGGACGACATCGTTCATGCCGGCCTCACGCAGGGTAGCAGCAACATCCAGGTACAGAGGCTCGCCCAGGGAGCCGGGCTCCTTGGTGCGGTCCAGAACTGCGACCTTCTTTGCAGTCTTGGGCAGGACCTTCAGCAGAGCGGAAGAGACCCAGGGACGATACAGGCGGACCTTGACGATACCGACCTTCTCACCCTTGGCGTTCAGGTAATCGACGACCTCATCTGCAACGTCGCAGACAGAGCCCATAGCGATCATGACGCGGTCTGCATCGGGAGCGCCGTAGTAGTTGAACAGATCGTAGTTGGTGCCCAGCTTTGCATTGATCTTGGCCATGTACTTCTCGACGACTGCGGGCAGTGCGTCGTAGACAGAGTTGCAGGCCTCACGATGCTGGAAGAACACGTCGCCGTTCTCGTGGGAACCGCGCATCTTGGGGTGCTCAGGGTTCAGTGCCTTGGCGCGGAACTCCTCAACAGCCTCCATGTTGCACATTTCCTTCAGATCAGCGTAATCCCACTTCTCGATCTTCTGGTACTCGTGAGAAGTACGGAAGCCATCGAAGAAGTTCAGGAAGGGGACCTTGCCCTCGATTGCTGCCAGATGGGCAACCGGGGACAGATCCATGACTTCCTGCACGCTGCTCTCGACCAGCATTGCGAAGCCGGTCTGGCGGCATGCCATGACGTCGCTGTGATCACCGAAGATGTTCAGGGACTGGGTAGCAACGGTACGTGCAGAAACATCGAACACGCAGGGCAGCTGCTCAGCAGCGATCTTGTACATGTTGGGGATCATCAGCAGCAGGCCCTGAGAAGCGGTGAAGGTGGTGGTAACAGCACCTGCACCCAGAGAGCCGTGCACAGCGCCGGCAGCGCCGGCCTCAGACTCCATCTCGACGACCTTGACCTGGTTGCCGAAGATGTTCTTCTGGCCAGCTGCGGACCACTGGTCCACAGAGTCAGCCATCGGAGAAGACGGGGTAATGGGGTAGATGGCAGCCACGTCCGTGTAGGCATATGCTACATGAGCGGCAGCGGTATTGCCATCCATGGTTTGCTTTGCTCTAGGCATTTTTCTTCCTCCATTGTTCAGAATTTGGTACCTTTTGCGCGGGGCAATAAGCGCCCCGGCGGGGCCGGAGAACCCCAAAAGGCACTATTGCTCGTATACTATAATAACAAATTCCGCTTCTAAAGTAAACGCAAACCCACTGGCAAAACGCAACAAAATTTCACGATTTTTTTTGTTGGTTTTTTACGCTTGTGTTTTTGGTGGGATTCATTCTTGCAGAATTTTAAGTTTTTGGCCAATGGAGCGATTTTTTCTTAACTTTTCCTTAATTTTGAATTGACAATCGTACAGGAAATGCCGTAAACTGGAGCCAGTGATTTATCCGGGCCGGAGCAGGCTCCGGCTCGTTCAGAAAGGACGCAGAAACGATGGACGCAGCACATTTTGAGAAGAAACTGACCAGCGAGGTGCTCTTCGAGGGCCGGGTCATCACCCTGACCAAGGACACCGCCCTGCTGGAGAACGGGAAGACCGCCACCCGCGAAGTGGTGCACCACCACGGCGGTGCCTGCATCGTGCCTTACTTTGAGGACGGCACCATCTGCATGGTGCGCCAGTTCCGCTATGCCATGCAGCAGGAGCTGTGGGAGCTGCCCGCCGGCAAGCTGGAAGCGGGCGAAGACCCCTTTGAAGCCGCTAAGCGCGAACTGGAAGAGGAGTGCGGCCTGACCGCCGAGCACTACACCTCGCTGGGCGAATTTTACCCCACCGTGGGCTACGACACCGAGGTCATCTACACCTGGGTGGCCACCGGCCTGAAGGAGACCCACATGCACCTGGACGCCGACGAGTTCCTGACACCCGACCGTGTGCCGCTGCAGAAAGCCTATGAGATGGTCATGAGCGGCGAGATCAAGGACGGCAAAACTGTGGCAGGCGTGCTCAAGCTGAAGGCCCTGCTGGACGAGGGCAAACTGTGATCCTCTATCAGGATGCGGCCCTTGTGGTCGTGAACAAACCGGCAGGCCTGTCCAGTGAGGCCGGCCTGCCCGCCCGGCTGCGGGAGCTGTGGGGGCAGCCGGACGCCTATGTGGGCATCGTGCACCGGCTGGACACCGGCGTGTCCGGCCTGATGGTCTGTGCCAGGACCCCGAAGGCCGCCGCCGCGCTGACACGGCAGATCACCCAGAGCCAGGAAGCCTACGCCGTGCTGGACGGCCGGGCTGCACCCACCCAAAATACGCTGCCCGCACCGGTCTTTACCAAGCAGTACCGGGCCGTCCTTGCCGGGGCACCGGACGAAACGCTGCCGGAACACGGCATCCTGCGGGACTATCTGTTCAAGGACAGCCGGAAGGGCCGGGTCTTCCCGGTCAGCCGCCCGCGCAAAGGGGTGCGGGAAGCCGTGCTCGAATACCGCATCACCGCCTCGAACGGAACCCTGAGCCTTGCGGACATCACTCTCCACACCGGGCGGACCCATCAGATCCGGGTGCAGTTCGCCTCCCGGCGGCATCCGCTCTGGGGCGACGGCAAATACGGCAGCCATTTCAAGGGAACCATTGCACTGCAGAGCGCACGGCTCTGTTTTCTGCACCCGGAGACCGGGGAGCCGATGAAGTTCGCATTGGAAAAGCCGGAGACCGCGCCATGGAACGTTTAGCATCCGTCTTCGGCAGGTCGGTCCACTCTATTTTTTCGCCTTCGGCTTGAACACAGCCGGGCCTTGTTGTCTGGGGAACGAAGCTATGGAACAACAAACATACAAAACAGACGCCGCGATCTATGATGTGCTGGAGCGGGAGATCATCGACCTGACCATCCGCCCCGGAAGCTCGCTGAGCGAGAACCCGCTCTGCACCCGGTTCGGGGCACCGCGGTCGCTCATCCGGGTCGTTTTGCAGAAACTGCAGGAAAACGGGCTGGTGAAGATCGTGCCCTACAAGGGCACCACCGTTACCCGGCTGAACCGCGAGATCGTGGAGGAGCTGATCTACGAGCGCACCGCCGTGGAGGCCCGTGTACTGCGGGATTTTTCGCCCCGGTGCACCCCGGAACAGCGGGCCCTCATCCGGAAGCGGGCCGCTGCTTACGAGGCTCTGGCCCATGCCGAGCACCCGGACTTCAACCGTCTGTACGAGGCCGACCGCCTGCTCCACGAGACCTGGTTTGCCGCCATGGGGAAGATGTACCTCTGGCGGACGTTGCAGAACGCCCACGCCGACTACAGCCGGTTCCGGATGCTGGACACCATCACCAGCGGCGGGCTGGCCGAGGTCATCGCAGACCACACCAACCTCATCGACGCCATCGAGCGCTGCGACATGGCTGCATTTGAGCCGCTGGTGGAGCGGCACCTCTACGGCGGCATCCGGCGGCTTGGCTCCAAGCTCACCGAGGAATATGCCGACTATTTTGAACCGGAATCATAAAACTTGCGCTTCAACCACAAAAGGACCCGCGCCGCAGGGCATTCACTCTGCGGCGCGGGTCCTTTTTCTGTGGGGTCGGAGAAAACGCCTGGCCCTGGGGGAAGGGCCGTAGGCATGATTACAGTGTGTTGGCGCGGTTCAGCACAAAGCTGCGGGTCTCGTTCGGGGCAAAGTACGGCGTATACTGGATGCCGATCTGCTCCCAGTTGCTCGGAACGACCGCATAGATCTTGATGCAGCCCGTCTCCTTCGGGTTCAGGTTATCCCGCACACCGTAGCTCTTCAGGCCGGTCTCGTCCGTCAGATAACCGATCTCCGCATGGCCGATCTTGCCGCTGTCCGACGTCATCTTGAAATCGCTCTTGCCCAGCGTCTCATACTGGTTGTTATAGATCGCCTTCAGCACCTCGGCCAGTTCGGTCTCCGTGGTATTTCCCATCTTGACCGTCTGCTCCGACTGATTTTCCAGCCCGATGCACACGGTGATGAACGTTTTTCCTGCATAGTTCCCGACCATGCCCGAAATCTTATCCTGGCGATAGCCCAGCAGCTTTACGTTCACTCCATTGATCTGTGTGGACTCACCCACGCCGTACACGGTGTCTTTCGATCCTCCGCCCGATGGGGAGCATCCTGCGAAGATGCCGGATGCAGTCACAGCCAGTGCAGCAGCACCTGCACACTTCAGAAAAACGCGGCGGCTCATATTGGTTGCCATATTCGGTACCTCCTTATGAATGGTCTGGTATTGCAACATTTCCGACCATTGTTGGAAATGTTGTTTTCTGCCCTGAGCATATCAAATCTCCGGAGGTTTTGCAAGCGAAATCTGCACCAAAAACCGGCCGGGCTGCGTTTCTTTGTACGAAATTTCAGTAAAGAAACTTTGCCGTTTTCTCAAAGCCGCAGAAATTGCGCACGAACCGGCAAAAAACACAGCAGCTCTTCCAAAGTCCCCCTGCATTTCTTGGCCACTGTGCCGAAAATGCAGGAGGCCGTGCTGCGGCGCATGTGCGAAATATTTTTTTACGAATGCAAGGCTCAGTGAAAACGTTTCCGTCAGAGGACGCCGGTGAGGAAGATCTCCAGACCGATGCCGATGAGGATGACGCCGCCCAGGATGGATGCCTTGCCGGCCAGCTTGGTGCCGAATTGTTTGCCGATGTGCAGACCGGCCATGCAGAGGACGAAGGTGACTGCGGCGATGATGACCGCTGCCGCCAGCGCCATCGTCCAGTCGTACTCCGAGATGGTGAATCCGACGGAAAGGGCGTCGATGCTGGTGGCCACGCCCTGCACGAAGAGGGCACCGGCGCTCAGCTCAATGGCCTCCTCGGTCTCTTCGCCCCGGATGCCCTCCAACAGCATCTTGCCGCCGATGTACGCCAGCAGGATGAGGGCGATCCAGGGGATGAACATCTCAAAGGACGAGAACAGCTCGACAATGGTGTGGACGCAGACCCAGCCCGTCATGGGCATGACCGCCTGAAACACACCGAAAGCGCCCGCGATGATGCACATCCTCCTGACGGACATTTTGGGGTCGTGCAGGCCGTTCGCCATCGAGACCGAGAACGCATCCATGGCAAGGCCCACGCCCAGCAATCCACTGTTGAAGAAAAACAAGAAATTCCATTCCATACAAACATGCCTCCTAAATCGGACCGGAATCTGGTGCGGCAAAAGCAAAACCCGGAATCGGCGCGCGTACACGTCCGATTCCGGGTCATTTTCTACATCCGGACTCCATGTGTTGGGCGTGGTACTCGCACCAAAACACATGGGTCTCGCAAATGAAAGCAAGCCAGACCGCGACCGGCGGCCATTGTGTTGACTTGCTGCGCCGTCTGCAAACAGCGCCTGCTACTCCCCCATGGGATTTGTTATTGTTTGGTTATTTTATCACACGTTCCGGGCGAAGTCCAGACTAACTTTCCCTTTCAGGCCGAAGCCTTCCGGGTTTCGTGCTCAATTTTCAGAGTCTGCTTCGGGGGTCTCCGCAGCCGAGGCCTCGTCGGCTGCTTCCATCGCGGCCAGCTGCTCGGCGGTGGGTTCATCGCCCTCCTCCGCCTCGATGGCTGCGGTCTGGGCCTCGTCGTCATGGTCGGTACGGGCCAGGACCATGACCTTGTCGCTCTCGCCCAGGCGCATGACGCGGACGCCGGAGCCATAGCGGCTCTGCACCGGGATGGAGTCAGCATGGAAGCGGATGATGATGCCCTCCTGACTGCTCAGCAGGATATCGTCCACATCATCGACGATCTTGACGGCTGCGACCTTATCCTTGGAGGCATCGTAGTTGCGGATGCCCTTGCCGCCGCGGGCCGTGATGCGATAGGTGTCGATCTCGGAGCGGCGGCCCTTGCCGTTTTCGGTCACGGTCAGGACAGTCGCGCCCTCGCGGCAGATGCAGACGCCGACGACCTCGTCGCCCTCGGCCAGCTTGATGGCTCGGACGCCGTGGCCGCTGCGGCCCATCGGGCGGGCATCCTCCTCGTTGAAGCGGATGGCCTGGCCGTTGCGGGTGGCAACGATGAGCATATCGTGGCCGGTGGTCAGGCGGGTCCAGGCCAGCGCATCGCCCTCGTTCAGGGCAATGCCGATCAGGCCGGAACGGCGGATGTTGGCATACTGTTCCAGCGGGGTGCGCTTGATGAGGCCCTGCTTGGTGACCATCGTCACGAAGCCGCCCTCCTGTTCTGCGTCCTTGCTCTGGCAGATCATGTTCGTGACTTTTTCGCCTTCCGCCAGCTGCAGCAGGTTCACGATGTTGGTGCCCTTGCTGGTGCGGCTGCCCTCGGCGATGGTGTAGCCCTTGATGCGGAACAGACGGCCCCGGTCGGTGACGAACAGGACATAATCGTGGGTGGAACCGACGAACATCTCCTGCACGATGTCTTCTTCCTTGCGGGTCATGCCGGAAATGCCGCGGCCGCCGCGCTTCTGGGCCTGATAGGTGGCCTTGAGCTGGCGCTTGATATAACCGGCCTCGGTCAGGGTATAGACGCACTGCTCCTCGGCAATGAGGTCTTCGATGTCCACTTCGCCGTTCACGGTCTCGATCTCGGTGCGGCGCTCGTCACCGAAGCGCTTCTTCATCTCCAGCAGCTCATTCTTGACGATCTCCAGCACACGGGCGTCATTGGACAGGATGTCCTCCCAATCCCGGATCTTAGCCTGCAAAGCACCCAGCTCTTCCTCGATCTTCAGGATCTCCAGACCGGCCAGACGGCCCAGCTGCAATTTCACGATGGCGTCGGCCTGCGGGTCATCAAAGCCGAAGCGCTCCATGATGGCGGTCTTTGCCTCGCTCATGCCGCCCTTGCAGGCGCGGATGGTGGCGATCAGCTCGTCCACGATGTCGGTGGCCTTCTTCAGGCCTTCGAGGATGTGGGCGCGCTCCCGTGCCTTTTTCAGGTCATATTGGGTCCGGCGGCGGACGACCTCATCCTGGAACTCGACGTACTTCTGGATCATCTGCTTCAGGGTCAGGACCTTCGGCACCTTGTGGTCGATGGCCAGCATGATGACGCCCACGGTATCCTGCAGCTGGGTGTACTGGTACAGCTGGTTCAGGACGACCTGGGGGTTGGCGTCCTTGCGCACGTCGATGACGATGCGCATTCCCTTGCGGTTGGTCTCATCGTTCAGGTCGCTGATGCCCTCGATCCGCTTGTCCTTCACGAGGTCTGCAATGTTCTCGATGAGGCGCGCCTTATTGACCATGTACGGGATCTCCGTCACGATGATCTGGGCGCGGCCGTTCTTCTTTTCCTCGATGGTGGCGCGACCGCGCAGGGTGATCTTGCCGCGGCCGGTGGCGTAGGCAGCACGGATGCCGCTGCGGCCCATGATGATGCCGGCGGTGGGGAAGTCCGGGCCTTTGATATGCTCCATCAGACCGGGCAGGTCGATGTCCGGGTCTTCGATATACGCCACACAGCCGTCGATGACCTCGCTCAGGTTGTGGGGCGGGATGTTGGTGGCCATGCCGACCGCGATGCCCTGGCTGCCGTTGACCAGCAGGTTCGGGAAGCGGCAGGGCAGAACGCTGGGTTCCTTCTTCGTCTCATCGAAGTTGGGGTCCCAGTTGATGGTATCCTTATCGATATCGGTCAGCATCTCGACAGCCATCCGGCTCATGCGGGCCTCGGTGTAACGGTAAGCAGCCGGGGGGTCGCCATCCACGGAACCGAAGTTGCCCTGGCCGTCCACCAGCGGATAGCGCAGTGAGAAATCCTGCGCCAGACGGACCATGGCATCGTAGACCGACGCGTCGCCGTGGGGGTGGTAGGAGCCCAGCACCGCACCGACGGTATCCGCCGACTTGCGGTAGGGATGGCTGGGGTCGTTGCCGCGCTCGTGCATGGTGTAAAGGATGCGGCGGTGGACCGGCTTCAGACCGTCGCGCACATCGGGCAGCGCACGGGACACGATGACCGACATGGAGTAGTCCAGGAACGCCGTCTCGATCTCTTTCTTGACGTCGCGGATGATCTTTTTGGTACCGCTGCCCGGTATCATCACAAAATCTTCTTCCATTTTTTCCTCCGTAGGATCAACCCTCTCAGTCAATGCCCTGCGGCATTGACAGCTCTCCCAAAGGGCGAGCTTTTTTGCGTGAGAAGGGAACGTTTATCTTTTGCCGATAAGCTCCCCCTTAGGGGGAGCTGGCGCGTCAGCGCCTGAGAGGGATATCAGACATCCAGCTTTGCATACTGTGCATTCGCCTCGATGAAGCGGCGGCGGGGCTCGACCTGGTCGCCCATCAGGATGGTGAAGGCTTCGTCGGCCTTTTCGGCATCCTCGATGGTGATCTGCACGATGACGCGGTTGTCGGGGTTCATGGTGGTCTCCCAGAGCTGTTCCGGGTTCATCTCACCAAGGCCCTTATAGCGGTTGACCTTTGCACCCGGCATTTCCTGCGAGAGTACGGCCATCTCGGCGTCGTTGTAGGCATACTTGATGGTGCTGCCCTTCTGCACCTTGAACAGGGGCGGCTGGGCAACGTAGACATGGCCCTGCTCGATGAGGGGGCGCATATAGCGGAAGAAGAAGGTCAGCATCAGGGTGCAGATGTGCGAACCATCGACATCGGCATCGGCCATGATGAAGACTTTGTCATACCGCAGCTTGGAGATATCAAATTCCTCGCCGATGCCGCAACCCAGCGCCAGCACGACCGGCATCAGCTTATCGTTGCCGTAGATGCGGTCGGCACGGGCCTTTTCGACGTTCAGCATCTTGCCCCAGAGGGGAAGGATGGCCTGGATGGCCGAGTCCCGGCCCATCTTGGCCGAGCCGCCTGCAGAGTCGCCCTCGACGATGAAGATCTCGGTGCGGGAGGGGTCTTTCTCGCGGCAGTCGGCCAGCTTGCCGGGCATCCGGCTGGTCTCCAGCGCACTCTTGCGGCGGACCAGTTCGCGGGCCTTTTTGGCAGCGGCGCGGGCGCGGGCGGCCTGGGTGGCCTTTTCGAAAATGGCCTTGGCCACGCCGGGGTTCTCCTCAAAGAACTCCATCAGCTTGGTGTAGACCATGTTGGAGACGAGGGTGCGGATCTCGGTGTTGCCGAGCTTCGCCTTGGTCTGGCCCTCGAACTCGGCCTCCTGCAATTTGACCGAGATGACGCAGATGAGGCCCTCGCGGACATCGGAGCCGGACAGGTTCTCATCCTTGTCCTTCAGCAGGCCGTGGCTGCGGCCGTAGTCGTTGAAGACGCGGGTCAGGCTGGTGCGGAAGCCCTCTTCGTGGGTGCCGCCGTCCGGGGTGTTGACGTTGTTCGCAAAGCTCAGCACCAGCTCGTTGTAGCTGGAGTTGTACTGCAATGCGATCTCGGCCATGCCGCGGTCGGTCTGCCCCTTGAGGTAAATGACGTTGGGATGCAGAACTTCGAGGTTCCGCTTCTCGTTCAGGTAGGTGACGAAGCTCTTGATGCCGCCCTCGTAGCACATGACCTCGGTGCGGTAGCAGGGGTCGCCCTCCTGACCGTCCTCCAGAACGGGGGTGTACAGCTCGCGCTCATCGGTCAGGGTGATCTTGACACCGGCGTTCAGGAAGCTCTCCTCACGCAGACGCTTTTCCAGCGTCTCAAAGTTGTAGACGGTGGTATCCTTGAACATCTCCGGGTCCGGCTTGAAGGTGACGCGGGTGCCGGTGACGCCCGGCTCCACGGTACCGATGCACTTCAGGGGGCCGTCCGGGTCGCCGCGGCGGAAGGTCTGCTCATATTCGTGGCCGTCGCGGCGGACGTTGACGGTCAGCCACTCGGAGCAGGCGTTGACGACCGATGCGCCGACGCCGTGCAGGCCGCCGGCCACCTTGTAGCCGGAGTTCTCGCCGCCGAACTTGCCGCCGGCGTGGAGGATGGTATAGACGACGGTGACAGCGGGCAGGCCGGTATCCGCCTGGATATCCACGGGAATGCCGCGGCCGTTGTCGGTGACCTGGATGATGTTGTCCTTCAGGATCTTAACTTCGATGTGGTCGCAGTAACCGGCCAGAGCCTCGTCGATGGCGTTGTCCACGATCTCGTAGACCAGATGATGCAGGCCCCGCTCGCCGGTCGAGCCGATATACATGCCGGGGCGCTTGCGCACAGCCTCCAGGCCCTTCAGGACCTGGATCTCGCTGGCGTTATACTCGTGGTCCGTTGCGGTTTCCGCGTTGGTGCTGGTGATGATTTCCTCTGCCATATCCTTTCTCCCTTTATCGTTAGATTTGAATGGCCTGCTTTTCCGGCATTGCATCGCAAAGCCGGCTCCCCAAAGCGGGAGCCTCCGGCAGGCCGGATTCGTTGATTTCATTTTGCCTTCGGCTCATTTTCACAGCCGGGCCGTTCAGAACGGCGCTTCCGTTCTCTTTTTCATCGCGGTGCTGGACAGCTCCGAAAGATACACGGTATCCACCGGTGCATCGGCCAGCACGTAGCACTGGGGCAGTTCTTCCGAAAGGCTGACCACCGCGCCGTTCTTCTGGGCGTAGTTCAGAAATTCCCGCCCGCGGGGGGAGATGGTGGTCGTCTCCAGATTGAAGATACCGATGACGTCCCGGTCGTTCAGGACATAATCGCGCCCCAGATGAATATACATTTCGTATTATCTCCAGTTTCAGCACTGTGATTGTGAGAGTGCCAATTACAGTTTGGTCAGCACCCCGCCGTTCATGCGGTAGACCTCGCCGTCCGTCTTGAGGAAGGCGGTATCGTCGCAGCTGGTGACGAAGGTCTGCTTTTCCCGCATCCGGGTCAGCAGATACTGCTTGCGGCCGTCGTCCAGTTCGCTGAGCACATCGTCCAGCAGGAGCACCGGGTGTTCGCCGGTGATGGACGCTGCGGCAGCGGCTTCGGCCATTTTCAGGCTCAGCACCACGCTGCGCTGCTGTCCCTGGCTGGCGAACACTTTGGCGGGCTGACCGTCCAGAAGAAGTTCCAAGTCCTCCCGGTGGGGGCCGCAAAGGCTCTGCCCGGCCCGCAGTTCCTCGTTCTGCCGGGCCCGCAGCAGAGCGGCCAGACCGCCCGGCTCGAACTGGGCCGCATAGCGCAGCTCCATCCGCTCCGCGCCGTGGGAAAGCTCGGCGTAGTTGGCGCAGGCGAGGGGGCCCAGCTGTTCCAGATAAGCCCGCCGCCGCCGCTGGATGGCCTCGCCCTGCGCGGCAAGCTCGGTATTGAGCACTTCCAGCAGGGCCGTCTTTTCAGCGTAGGGCCGTTCCGGCGTGGTGCCGGAATGGCGCAGCAGCGCATTTTTCTGCTGCAACGCCCGGACATAGCGGCGGTAGATGGTCAGGTAGCCTGGGTAGAGCTGGCACAAGGCAGCATCCAGAAATTTCCGGCGTCCCTCCGGGGCGCCTTTGACAAGGCTCAGGTGTCCGGGGTCAAAGACGACGGCCGGAAAACTGCCTGCCAATGCCGCCGCCCGTTTGGGCGGGGCACCGTTCACGGCGGCGTACCGCCCCGGCCGGGCGGAATCCGGCATCCCGATGGTCATCCGGACGCGGTTCGGCGTGTCCGGTTCCTGCTCTTCCTGCTGTGCCCGGAGGGTGGACGCTTCCAGCACGGCGAAGGGTTCGCCCCGCCGCACCAGTTCGGCGTCCTTGCCGCCCCGGAAGCTCTTTCCGCCGGTCAGCAGCCAGATGGCTTCCAGCAGGTTGGTCTTGCCCTGGCCGTTGTTGCCGCAGATGACGGTCAGCTCCCGGCCCGGCGTCAGGCTGGCCGAGGCGATGTTGCGATAATTTTGAACTTCCAGTGAGAGCAGACGCATGGTTTACTGTCCCTGGCCGATGGTCACGCTCTGGCCGTCCAGTTCGACGACATCTCCGGCGCGGCACTTTTTGCCCCGCATGGTGCAGACTTCGCCGTTTACTTTGACGGCACCGTTCTGCACCAGCTCCTTGGCTTCGCCGCCGGTCTCGCACAGGCCCGCATATTTCAGCAGCGCATCCAGCTTGATAAATTCCGTATGGATGAGAATTTTTTGCATATTACGCCTCTCAATCGTTCTTAAAACGGACGGGCAGGACGAGGTACAAAAAGTCGTTCCCCTCGGCGGGCAGGACCTTGACCGGGCTCAGCGGGCCGCTGATCTCCAGCCGGACCTGCTCGGTGCGGGCATTCCGCAGCGCATCCAGCAGATAGCGGTTGTTGAAGCCGATCTCCACATCGTCGCCCTCGCATTTGGCGTTGAACTCGTCCACAACGCGGCCCAGATTGGTCTGGCAGCGGACCACGACTTTACCCTCTGTAAAACTGATGCGGAGGGGATTTTTTAGACGCTCTGTAATAATCAGGGACGCGCGCTCGATGGTCTCGATAAATTCCTTGGTGTCCAGCGTCACGCGGGTGCGGCTGCCGTCCGGGATGACATTGTGATAGTTGAGGAATTCGCCCTCGATGAGGCGGCTCATGATGGTGTAACCGGCGGTCATGAAGACGACATACCGGCGGTTGGCGCAGATGTGGACGGCTTCCTCGTCGTCGTTGGCCAGCAGGTGGGAGACCTCGTTCATGGTCTTGCTGGGCACGATGATCCGGATGTCCTTTACGGCCTTGACCGGGCGCTCGACGATGGCCAGACGGTAGCCGTCCAGGGCCACCACGGTCAGCTTATCGGGCAGGATCTCGAATAATTCACCGGTATGCGCAGGTTTTTTCTCATCCTGACTGACGGCATAGAGGGTGCGGTCGATCATATCGCGCAGTACGCCGGTCGGGATGTTCAGGGTCTCCTCGGCGCCGGTGTTGGGCAGCTCCGGGAAATCGGTGGCCGACATGGACTGGATTTCGAACTGGGCCACGCCGCTCTGGATGGTGGTCTTGCCGTTTTCGGCAGACTGGATCGTGATCTGACCGGAGGGCATCCGGCTGACCATGCTGCTGAGCAGCTTGGCATTCAGCACGATCTCGCCGGGCTCCTTGACATTGGCCTCGATGGTGGTCACGATGCCCATTTCGAGGTCGTAGCCGGTCAAGGTCAGTTGAAAACCTTCGGCTTTCAGCAGGATGCCTTCGAGCACGGGGATGGTGGAGCGGAGGGTGACGGCTTTGGAAACGCCGTCGATGGCTGCGCTCAGCAGGGTCTTATCGCAGATGATGTTCAATCTATCGTCTCTCCTTATTTTGGATTCGTTTGTTCAGGAAGTCTTCCGTATGGGATGGCTGCAAAACCGCCTTCTGTATATTGAACTTGTTGTAGTAATCGTAGTAGGGGGTGGGGAAGATGTTGAAAAGTCGGAAAGTGTCTGGTTTCATGCGGGGCAGGGGTTTTCCACGGGGTTGTGAATGGGTCGTGGAAGAAGTGTTGAATCGTGTGGTCGGCGGTTTCTTTCCACATCCGATGTGGATTGTGGGTGTTAAATGTTGAAAACTCTGTGGAAAGAGTGGAAAGATCCGCCCCTTTGCCACAACATCTTGTTCCAGTTTTCCCCGAAAGGCCCCTTTTTTTTCCATATTTGGTGGTTTGCCGCCTGAAATAGTGTGACTTTTGCGGTATTCTTCGGGTTTACGCCTTGACGTTTTTGATGATGTCGCTGACCGTCTCGCGCAGGTGCTGGTCGTTCTTCATGTCCCGCTCCATGGTCTTGAGGGAGTAGACGATGGTGGAATGGTCCCGGCCGGAGAACTCGCGGCCGATCTCCTCCATGCTCATGCCGGTGACTTCGCGCAGGATGTAGATGGCGACGCGGCGGGCGGAGGCGACGTTGGCGTTCCGCTTGGTGCCGCGGATGTCGGCGGGGGAGACGTTGAAGGTGCGGGACACCTCGCCCACGATCTTTTCGATGGTCACGGGCACCGGCTGGGTCTCGTTCAGGATGTCCTTGATGGCATTCTGCGCCACGCTGATGACGGGCTGGATGCCTTCCAGCATATAGTAGGCGTTGAGCTTTTTCACTGCGCCTTCCAGCTGGCGGATGTTGTTCTTCAGGTGGTTGGCGATGAACTCCGCCACATCTTCGGGCAGGTCAAGGTGGAGCAGTTCGGCCTTGCGCTTGACGATGGCCACGCGGGTCTCGAAATCCGGCGGCTGGACATCGGCGGTCAGGCCCCACTCAAAGCGGGTGCGCAGGCGCTCTTCCAGGCTCTTGATCTCCTTGGCCGGGCGGTCGGATGCGATGACGATCTGCTTGTGGGCGTCGTGCAGGGAGTTGAAGGTGTGGAAGAACTCTTCCTGGGTGGACTCCTTGCCCGCAATGAACTGGATATCGTCCACCAGCAGCAGGTCGGCCACACGGTACTTCATCCGGAAGTCCTCGGTGCTGCCCGCGCGGATGGCGGCGATCAGCTCGTTGGTGAACTGCTCACAGGTCACGTACATGATAACGAAATCGGGGTGGGTGCGCTTGATCTCGGTCTGGATGGCCGTCAGCAGATGGGTCTTGCCCAGACCGGAGCCGCCGTAGATGAACAGCGGGTTGTAGGCGCCGGAAGGATTGGCCGCGACCGCCTGCGCAGCAGCAAACGCAAACTGGTTGGACGGGCCCTTGATGAAATTTTCGAAGGTGAACTCGTAGTTGCCCTGCGGGGAGGCGGGGTTCGCCTCGTACTGCTGCGCCAGCACGACCTCGTGCGGCGGGGTGCTGGGCACCACGAGGGTGATGTCCACATCAAAGCCCAGCACGGTCTTGAAGGCTTCCTTGAGCAGGCCGAGGTAGCGGTCCGTCACGATCTTGCAGATGAAGTCGTTCCGCACCGAGAGGGTGATGTGGCTTGAGTCCTCGAAGCTGATGGGCTCCAGGCCATCGATATAGAGATTATAGGTCGGCTCGGCCATCTGCGTTTTGCAGTACGCCTGGGCGGCCTCTAAAACGTCCTTGAAAGAATCCATAAAAACATCCACTCCATTGAAGTTTTCAACAATGCTGCTGATACCAGGTTAGTATACCACAAAAATCTCCCTGCGTCTACATTCTATAATGTAATTTATAATACATAAGAAAAGACGCACCTGCGTCCGTCTGCAAGGCTTGTGTCCAACACCCAAATCAGCCACAAGATATGGTGGAAGAAAAGTTTTCCACGGGGAATGAGTGAAAAAGTTGAAAGATTTTTCACACCCGGTTTTGAAAAAAGTTTGCTGGAAAGCGAAAAAAATGCTTGACAGAAGGGGATAGTGTGCGATATACTGTTGAATTGCAAGCCTGTCCCCATTTTGGGACCAGAATAGACCCCATCACCGGGGACGAGTTTTTACGGAGGATACAACCATGAAGAGAACTTTTCAGCCCAAGAAGCGTCAGCGCAAGGAAGTTCATGGCTTTCTGACCCGCATGAGCACCAAGAACGGCCGCAAGGTCATCAATGCTCGCCGTGCAAAGGGCCGCAAGAGCCTGACCGTCTGATCCAGCTGCGTTGAGCAATGGGTCCGGCGCAGAATTGAACATGCGCACAAAAGGCCGCTGATATCGAATTGGCGGTCTTCTTTTTTATTTTCGCGCGGTTTGACTAAAAAATATTCCGAAGATTTGGCACAAAAAACGTCCGGACAGGCTTTTCATGTCGGCGTTTTTTTGCTATACTGATTTTGAACTTTGCCTTTTGGGCAGAGTATCCGATTTTACCAGAAAAGGAGGCGCCGAAGGAGTGCGCTATCGTCCCATCCGCCGCAACAGCGAATATGGCCGCGTGTATGCCCGCGGCAAGTCCTATGTGAACCCGGCGCTGGTGCTGTACGTCCTCAAGACCCGCGGCAAAAAGACCCGCGTGGGCCTGACGGCCACCAAAAAGATCGGCCATGCCGTGCAGCGCAACCGCGCCCGCCGCGTGATGAAGGCGGCCATCGACGAGCATCTGGACTACAACATCGGCGGCTACGACCTCGTGTTTGTGGCGCGGGGCATCACCCCGCACCTCAAGAGCTGGCAGCTCAGCGAAGTGGTGGCCAAACTCTTTGCACAGGCCGGTCTGCCGGACAAGGCCAAACAGCCGGGAGCCAAGCCCCCGGCCACCGTTCCGCCAGCTCAAAAGTCGGCCCCGCAGGAATGAGCCTTTCGCAGGGATGCCGGAACGCGCTCTGCGCGCCCATCCGATTCTACCAGCGCTTCATCAGCCCCGGCCTTGGGCGCAACTGCCGCTTTTCGCCCTCGTGCAGCCAGTACACGCTGGAGGCCATCCAGACCCATGGCTGCCTGAAAGGGCTGCTGCTGGGCGCGGCCCGCATCGCCCGGTGCAATCCGCTGGGCCGCTGGGGGTACGACCCCGTCCCCCCGAAGGGAAGGTGGGTCAGCCCGGAGCGGAAGCTCTCGGCCGCACGGCTCTTCCGGGCCAGACGGAGCCATCGCTCCTGAAAAATCAGCTTCTTGTGACGCACCGAACTGTGGGCGGTGTGTCCTTCTCATAAAAAATTTATCGTCCCGCGCCACAGGCGGGGCAGAATGGACGAAGATATGAATCCTTTATACATCCTCGGCTGGCCTCTCGGCTATGTAATGGAGTGGATCTACAAGCTGATCCCGAACTATGGCTGGGACATCATCCTGTTCACCCTGCTGATCACGCTCGTCAAGATCCCGCTGCAGATCAACCAGCAGAAGAGCATGGCCCGGATGTCCGCCTACCAGCCTCTGGTCGCCGACATCCAGAAGAAGTACCGCGACAAGCCCGACAAGCAGCAGGAAGAGCTGATGAAGCTGCAGGAGCAGGGCTACAAGCCCACCGCAGGCTGTATGCCCATGCTGGTCAACTTCCTGGTCATGTTCGGCGTCATCGAGGTCGTGTACCGCCCGCTGCAGCGCATCTTCCACATCGGTGCCGATGCTCTGACCGCTGCCGGTGAGGCCCTGACGACCCTTGGCATCAGCTTCACCACCGTGACCCGCGACACCAACATCATCGCGCAGGTCATTGCGGGCGAGAGCACTGTCACCAGCTGCTTCACCCCGGACCAGGTCAGCACCATGACCGAGTTCGGCCAGCACATGGATTTCTTCGGCATCGACCTGACCCGTGTGCCTCAGTACAGCCTGGCCGCAGAGAACCTGCCCCTGCTGATCTTCCCCGTCCTGGCCATCGTGACCATGTTCATCTCCACCCACATCAGCATGAAGGCCTCCGGCCAGCAGATGCAGGGCAGCATGAAGCTGACCATGTATATGATGCCGCTGATGTATCTGTTCTTCTGCTTCACGGTCCCCTGCGCATTCTCCCTGTACTATGTCGTCTCCAACATCCTCATGACTGTGCAGAGCATCATCATGAAGAAGATCTACGACCCCGAAAAGGTGAAGGCTGAAGTTCTGGCGGAGATGGCAGCCCGCAAAAAGGAGCAGAAGCGCGGTGTGAAGAGCACCACCATCAAGGTCACGGACGAGAAGACCGGCGAGACGGTCGAGAAGAACATCTCCGCCAGCGAGATGAACAAGCGCCGCTTGGAGTATGCCCGCCAGCTGGACGCAGAGCGCTACAAGGACGAGCGCACCGTTCCGCTGAGTGAGCTGAACAAGAAAGAGGAGGAATAACGGTTATGATCCGTACTCAGGAAGCAACCGGCAAGACGGTTGATGAAGCCCGCGCAAAGGCCTGCGCCCTGCTGGGTGTGCAGGCTGAGGATATGAATGTGAGCTACGAAGTGCTGGAAATGCCGCAGAAGACGGGATTCCTGGGCCTGAAACTGACCCCCGCCAAGGTGCGGGTCAGCGTGGAGGAGCCCGATGCACCCAAGGCTCCGGAGGCACCCGCCGCCGCAGAGGCACCGGCAGCGGCTCCCGTAGAGGAGAAGGTGGAAGTGCCCGCCGCACCCGCTGCGGAGGAAGCTGCTCCGGCCGAGGAACCCAAGGCTGAGGAGGCTGCTCCCGCAGAGGAAGCCGAAGAGGTGGAAGTGCCCATCAACATCGAAGAGAACAGCAAGGTCAAGGCCGCTGTGGAATATCTGCAGGAAGTCATCACCCGGATGGGCGTCAATGACGTGACCTTCAGCGCCGTGCAGAAGGGCGAAGCCACCATCATCCGTCTGGATGGCGAGAAGCTGGGTGCCCTCATCGGCCGCCGCGGCGAGACCATGGAGAGCCTGTCCTATCTGGCAAGCCTGGTGGCCAACCGTCTGGAAGGCGATTACATCAAGCTGGGTCTGGATGTGGCCGGTTACCGCGACAAGCGCGAGAGCGATCTGACCGCTCTGGCGCAGCGCATCGGTGCCAAGGTCCGCAAGACCGGCCGCAGCTTTGCCATGGAGCCGATGAACCCCTACGAGCGCCGCATCATCCACTCTGCCATCGGCAAGATGGAGGGTGTCCGCAGCGAGAGCAAGGGCGAAGGCCGTGACCGCCGTGTGGTCATCTACTCCACGGCACCCGATGCCCAGACCGACAACACCTACGGCGAGCGCCGCCCGCGCGGCAACGGCCGCCGGAACGGTGGAAACCGGAATGGCGGCTATCGCGGGAACCGGAACGGTGACCGCAATGGCAGCAATCGCGGCGGCTACCGCAGCGGACCCCGCCCGGCAGGCAGCCGCGGTGGCCGCGGCTCCAGTGTGCCGGAGCGCACCTATGCGCCCCGCGACGCGGAGGATGCAGCACCCGTAGCACCCAAGCGCACCGAGCGCGTGGACGACTTCGCCGATTTCAGCTTCGGCAAGATCGAGATCTGATCGCTGAGTTTTGAACCATGCTGCCCCTTTCTGGTGGAAAACTGCCGGGGAGGGGCAGCTTTTGTTTTGCACCCAGGCCGCCTGCGAAGAAAAACTTCCCTTTTTCGTCGGTTCGTGGTACAATAAATTTTGATTCAAACCAGCGGGAGGGGACACAGATGCAGGATTCGACCATTGCAGCCATTGCAACAGCACCGGGGGCGGGCGGCATTGCCGTAGTGCGCCTTTCGGGGCCGGAGAGCTACGCCGTGGCGGCGCGGGTGTTCCGCCCCGCGAACCCGGACCGGACCGTGGCCGGGGCCAAGGGCTACACTGCCCTGTTCGGAACATTTCTGGAAGGGGAGGACGCCTTCGATGAGGGGGTCGCCCTCTTTTTCCGGGCACCCCACAGCTACACCGGCGAGGACGTGGTGGAGCTGAGCTGCCACGGCGGCAGCGCTGTGGCCCGGCGGCTGGTGGAAAGCTGCATCGAGGCCGGGGCTGCGCCTGCCGCGCCGGGTGAGTACACCCGCCGCGCCTTTCTGAACGGCAAGCTCAGCCTGACCCAGGCCGAGGCCGTCATGGATCTGGTGTCTGCGGATGGCAGACAGGGCGCCGCGCTGGCCAATGCTTCGCTGGGCGGGGCGCTGGCCAGAAAGATCGCCGCCGAAAAAGAGGCCCTGACCAGCTTACAGGCCCATCTGGCCGCGTGGGTGGATTTCCCGGAGGAAGATGTGCCGGAGCTGGACGAGACCCATCTGCAAGCCGTGCTGGGCAGCGTGAAGGACGAGCTGGATGTCCTCATCCGGAACTACGATGCAGGGGCCGTTCTGCGCGAAGGCGTGGACTGCGCCATCGTGGGCCGACCCAATGCGGGAAAATCCACCCTGCTGAACCTGCTGGCCGGGTTCGACCGGGCCATCGTGACCCCGGTGGCGGGCACGACCCGCGACGTGGTGGAACAGGCCGTCCGGCTGGGCGACATCCGGCTGAACCTCTTCGACACCGCCGGACTGCGGGATACCGAAGACGTCATCGAGGCCGAGGGCATCCGCCGCAGCTGGAAGAAGCTGGACGAGGCTGGGCTGGTGCTGGCCGTCTTCGACGGCTCGGAGCCGCTGACGCGGGAGGACCTTGCGCTGGCCCGGAAGTGTGCGGGCCGCCCGGCCATTGCCCTCATCAACAAGGAGGACAAGCCGACCCGGTTCGACGCGGAGGTCATCGCGCTCGATTTCGCGATGGTGCTGCCGGTCTGCTGCCAGGAGGAGGGGGCACGGAAGCTCATCGCCTCGGCGGTGGCGCGGCTGCTGGGCACGAACCAGATCGACCCCCACGCTGCCAGCCTTTCGGGGCAGCGGCAGCTTGCCGCCGCCACCCGTGCGCGGGAAGCGGTCGCCGGTGCGCTGGAGGCCGCAGCGGGCGGGTTCGGGCTGGATGCCGTATCGGTCTGCGTGGACGATGCACTGGATGCCCTGTGTGACCTGACCGGCGAAAATGCGTCGGAAGCGGTCATCAACGAAGTATTTGAACGATTTTGTGTGGGAAAGTAAAAATGAACCATTTAGGAGATTATGACGTCATTGTGATCGGCGCAGGCCATGCGGGCATTGAAGCGGCCCATGCGGCTGCAACGCTGGGCGCGAAGACGGCGGTGTTCACCATGAGCCTGGATGCCATCGGCAATATGCCCTGCAACCCCAGCATTGGCGGGACCGCAAAAGGGACGCTGGTACGTGAATTGGATGCTCTCGGCGGCGTGATGGGCCTGGCGGCGGACGCCACCTATCTGCAGAGCCGGATGCTGAACAAGGGCAAGGGCCCGGCGGTCCATGCGCTGCGCGTCCAGACCGACCGCAAGCGCTACCACGAATATATGAAACATGCGCTGGAATTGACGCCGGGTCTGGCCATCCATCAGGCGGAGGTCGTCTCCATCGAGGTGGAGGACGGCCATGTGAAGGGGGTTGTGACCCAGCTGAACGGCGAGTATGGGGCCAAATGTGTGGTCATCGCCACGGGCACCAACCTCGGCGGCAAGATCTTTGTGGGCGATGCGTGGTATGCCTCCGGCCCGGACGGAATGCACGCCGCCAATGCCCTGACCGAGAGCCTGAAGGCGGCGGGCCTGCCGCTGCGCCGGTTCAAGACCGGCACCCCGGCCCGTGTCCACCGGCGCAGCATTGATTTCTCTCAGCTGGAATGCCAGCCCGGCGACCCGGACCATGAGCTGCAACCCTTCAGCTTCCTGACCGATGCGCCCATGCACAACAAGGTGGAATGCTGGATCGCCTACACCAACCCGGAGACGCACCGGATCATTCTGGACAACATCCAGCGCAGCCCGCTCTACGGCGGCATGATCGAGGGCGTCGGCCCGCGCTACTGCCCCTCCATCGAGGATAAGGTCGTCCGCTTTGCAGGGAAGGACCGCCACCCCATCTTTGTGGAGCCCTGCGGCGAGAACACCGAGGAGATGTATTTACAGGGTGCTTCCAGCAGCCTGCCGGAAGATGTGCAGAACGCCTTCTACCGGAGCATCAAAGGGTTTGAGAACATCGAGATCATGCGTCCGGCCTACGCCATCGAATACGACTGTGTGGACCCGACCAGTCTGGAAGCAACGCTGGAGAGCAAAAACGTTCGCGGTCTGTACGGTGCGGGGCAGTTCAATGGCACCTCCGGCTACGAGGAAGCGGCTGCGCAGGGGCTGCTGGCCGGTCTGAACGCCGCCCGCAATGCACTGGGCAAAGAACAGCTCATTTTGCCGCGTCATACGAGCTACCTCGGTACGCTGGTGGATGACCTTGTGACCAAGGGCGTCATGGACCCTTACCGCATGATGACCAGCCGCAGCGAATACCGGCTGACCCTGCGGCAGGACAACGCCGACCAGCGCCTGACCCCCATCGGCCGGGACTATGGGCTGGTGCAGGATGACCGCTGGGCCAGATACCAGCACACACAGGCCATTCTGGACGCAGAGCGCCGCCGCCTGCACGAGACGCATCTGCGCACCGCCGATTTGCGGGCCGCGATGGAAGCGGCGGGTCTGGCCCCGGCAGCGGAGGGCGGCATCGCCGAAGAGCTGCTGCGCCGCCCGGAGATCTCCTATCCGCTCCTCGCGGGCGTCATTGGCTGGGGGGAGGAGATCACTCCCATGCTGGCCGAGCGGCTGGAGACGGAGATCAAGTATGCGGGCTACATTGCCCGGCAGGATCGGATGATCCGCGACGTGGCCCGCCATGAAAAGACGCTCATCCCGGAGGGTTTCGCCTATGAGGCCCTGACCGGCCTGACGCTGGAAGCCCGCGAGAAGCTGGCGCGCATCCGCCCGAAGAATCTGGGGCAGGCGGGGCGCATCCCCGGCGTGTCGCCCTCGGATGTGGCGCAGCTCAGCATCGCGCTGGCCGCAGGCCCCCGGAAAGATTGAGAGAGAATGCCAAGGCCTCTTCTAAAAAGGAAAAAAAGAGGTGCGCACCTACGACCTGCTGGACAAACTGGGCATGGAGTATTGGCGCACCGACCTACGTAAAGCTCACCGGGGAATGACCCGTCCGAACACGCGAAACACCTGAAACGAAAAGGAACAAACGATGATCGACAAAAACAGACTGGAAGAAAAGTGTTCCACATGGAACATTGCGCTGACCGGGACCCAGCTCGACCAGCTGGACGCCTTTGCAGAGATCCTGGTGGAGTATAACCAGAAGGTCAACCTGACCGCTATCACCGACCCAGAGGGCATCGAGGACAAGCACTTTCTCGATAGCCTGCTCTTTGCCGCGCAGCCGGAAGTGGCAGGGAAGATGGTGGACGTCGGCGCAGGGGCAGGCTTCCCCGGCATCGTGACCAAGATCTACAAACCGGAACTGGAACTGACCCTGATGGAGCCGACCGGCAAGCGGGTGGAGTTTTTGAAATATGCCTGCGGCCAGCTGGGCCTGACCGGGGTGGAGTTCGCCAAGGAACGCGCTGAGGAAGCAGCCCGCAAGAGCTGGCGGGAACAGTTCGACCTCGCTTCGGCCCGCGCGGTGGCGGCTTTGCCGATGCTGGCCGAATACTGCCTGCCGCTGGTCAAGGTCGGCGGCAGTTTTCTGGCAATGAAGGGCGCTTCCGGTGAGGAGGAACTCGCGGCAGCCCGCGGCGCCATCCGGAAGCTGGGCGGCGCGTATCAGGAGACCCGCACTCTGCATCTGCCCGGCGGCGACACCCGCACCCTCATCCTCTGCAAAAAGATTTCGCAAACTCCGACAGCGTACCCCAGAAATGGTGGAAAAATCGCAAAATCGCCGCTGAAATAACGAAATATCGAAATAAAATTGAAGCACCCTGCCGAACGAAACTTCTGGCAGGGTGTTTTGTTTTCTGGTACACTGGGGATGGAACGAGGCTTGTTTTCCACCTTTTCCTGAGAAATTGTTGAAAACAAGCGCATACTTTGATGAAAGGGGCATTCTTATGTTTGAACGTAGAAGATCCGCTGGAAAGATCGTGCAGCTCCCGGTGGAAGACATCCATCCCTCGCCGTATCAGGCGCGCACGACCTTCGATGAGCAGGAGCTTGCGGGGCTGGCCCAGAGCATCCGGGAAAACGGTCTGTTGCAGCCCATCACGGTGCGGAAGACCGACAGCGGCTATGAACTGATTGCGGGGGAGCGGCGGCTCCGCGCCTGCAAGCTGGCGAAGATGGGGACCATCCCATCCATCGTCTGCAATTTCACCGACCAGCGCACCGCCGCGCTTGGCCTGCTCGAAAATTTGCAGCGGGCAGACCTGAACCCATTTGAGCAGGCGCAGGGCCTGCGGGATGTGATGGTTTTGTGGGACTGCACGCAGGCCGAAGCAGCCAAACGGCTGGGGATGGCACAGCCGACTCTGGCCAACAAGCTCCGCCTTTTGCAGCTGACAGGGGATCAGCGGCAGTTCATTCTGGACAACGGCCTGACCGAGCGCCACGCGCGGGCCGTCCTCCGCCTGCCGGAGAACCGTCGCAGCGAAGCTCTCATCATGATCGCCAAGCGGAAGATGAACGCCCGCGCGACCGACCTTTACATCGACCAGCTGCTGAACGAGACGTCGCAGGGCAAGCACCGCATCTCGATGGTCAAGGATGTGCGCATCTTTGTGAACACCATCGACCACGCCATCCGTCTGATGACCGACAACGGTGTGCCCGCCACCGCCCACCGTGAGGAGCGGGACGGCTACATTGAGTACACCGTCCGCATCCCAACTGCTGCGGCCCAGAAATAGGGAAGGGAATGTTCCATGTGGAACATCCGGAGCCGAAAAAACAACAGCAAAAACGTGCCGGGAAGCGAAAGAATTTGAAAAAATCGAACGGAGGAAGCAAAATCTGCGAATGCGGGGCCGTTTTCGCGTAAAATTATAAAGAATCGGGTTCAAAAAGCCGCGCTGATGTGCTATACTAAAGAATAAAGGGGCCCGCAGACGGGAAAACGGCGGCCCGACCTCGAATGTTCCATGTGGAACAAAAAGTTTTCCTGAGAGGAAGAAAACGCGCGTGGCAAAAATAGTTGCAGTTGCAAACCAAAAAGGCGGCGTGGGCAAAACGACCACGGCCGTCAATCTGTCGTCCTGTGTTGCGGCGCTGGGCAAAAAGGTGCTCATCGTGGATCTGGACCCGCAGGGCAACACCACCACCGGCTACGGCATCCCCAAGCGGAGCGTCGAGCTGGGAACGTATGAGATGCTCATCGGCGAGGCGAGCGCCCGGCAGGCCATCCGGAACACCGAGTTCCGCACCGACGTCATCGGCTCCAACACCCGGCTGGCGGGCGCGAGCCTGGAAATGATCGACCTGCCCGGCCGCGAGAGCCGCCTGCGCAAGGCGCTGGCCGAGGTGCAGAAGGACTATGACTTCATCTTCATCGACTGCCCGCCCAGCCTGGACCTGCTGACGCTGAACGGTCTGTGCGCCTGCGACAGTGTGCTGATCCCGATCCAGTGCGAGTATTATGCGCTGGAAGGTCTGTCTGAGCTCATCAGCACCCTGAAGACCATTCGCAAGAAGTACAACCCCTATCTGGACATTGAGGGCGTGGTCTTCACGATGTTCTCCGGCCGCCTGAACCTGACCATGCAGGTCGTGGAGCAGGTCAAAAAGTACTTCGGGGCCAAGGTCTACAAGACCACCATCCCGCGCACCATCCGCATTTCGGAGGCACCCAGCTACGGCCAGCCCATCAATTTCTACGAGCCGAAGGGCAAGGGCAGCGAGGCATACATGGACCTCGCCATTGAGTTCGTGAAGAACAACCGCCCGCACGAGCCTGTCAAACGGCGCGGCAAGGGCAGCAGTGCACCCGCCGAACCGAAAAACGCGCTGGAAGAAGTAAAGCAGGGGGAAGTATAAGGAGATGGCAAAGAAAAGAGGGGGCCTCGGCCGAGGGCTGGAAAGTCTGTTCGAGGACGTTTCACCCAGCTTTGAGCCCGACAATGCAAAGATCGAGACCCTGCCGCTGCGGGAGATCGAGCCTGACCCCGACCAGCCCCGCAAGACCTTTGATGACGAGACACTGGCCGAGCTGGCCTCCAGCATCGCCGAGCATGGCCTCATCCAGCCCATCGCGGTGCGGCCCAAGGTATCCGGCGGCTACCTCATCGTGGCAGGCGAGCGCCGCTGGCGGGCCTGCCGGATGGCGGGCCTGACCGAAGCGCCGGTCGTCGTGAAGGACGTCACCGACGAGCAGGCCATGGAGATCGCGCTGGTGGAAAACCTGCAGCGCGAAGACCTGGACCCGGTGGAAGAGGCCATGGGCATCCGTGAGCTGATGACTCGCTGCGACCTGACCCAGGAGCAGGCCGCCCGGAAGCTGGGCAAGAGCCGCAGTGCGCTGGCCAACAGCCTGCGCCTGCTGAACCTGCCGGAAAACGTGCTGGAGCTGCTCAAGAGCGGCTTCCTCAACACCGGCCACGCCAAGGTCATCCTGGGCCTGCCTACGCCGGAGCTGCAGGAGCAGGCCGCGCAGATGATCGCCGACCATGAACTGAACGTCCGGCAGGCCGAAGTGCTCTGCAAAAAGCTGGCACGGCCCGCCAAAGGCCCCGCCGAACCGGCCCCCATCGACACGTTGCCGGTGGAGGTGGAGGAGAGTCTGAAAGAGGTGCTGGGCAGCGAAGTCAATGTCGCATACCATGGCGGTAAGGGCAGGCTGACGGTGCATTTCTATTCGGACGAACAGCTCCGGGCCTTTGCAAATCTGCTGGGCCAGTATCAACAATCATGCGATTGAGGGCGGGCTCCCGCCTTTGAACGGCACGGGGACGATGCGCCCCCGCGCGAATGAAATAGAGTAAGGAGAGTAAATCATGCTTGATATCAAATTTGTCCGTGAAAACCCGGACGCGGTCAAGGAAAACATCAAGAAGAAGTTCCAGGACGCCAAGCTCCCCCTCGTGGACGAGGTCGTTGAGAAGGACGCCAAGTACCGTGAGTGCCTGAAGGAGGTCGAATCCCTCAAGGCTGCCCGCAACAAGCTGAGCAAGGCCAACGGCCCGCTGTTCGGCCAGCTGAAGAAGTGCACCGACGAGGCACAGAAGGCTGAGCTGCAAAAGCAGATCGATGCCAACAACGCCGCCGTCAAGGCCGACGCAGACAAGATGGCAGAGTTGGAAGCCGAGGAGGCAACGCTCGCAGCCCGCATCCAGGAGATCATGTACTCCATCCCCCAGATGATCGACCCCAGTGTGCCCATCGGCCCCGATGACACCTACAACGTCGAGGCACAGCGCTTCGGTGAGCCCGTCGTGCCCGATTTCCCCATCCCGTACCATACTGAGATCATGGAGAGCTTCGACGGCATTGATATGGACGCTGCAGGCCGCGTGGCCGGCAATGGCTTCTACTATCTGCTGGGCAACATCGCCCGCCTGCACGAGGCCGTTCTGGCCTATGCGCGTGACTTCATGATCGACAAGGGCTTCACCTATGTCATCCCGCCCTTCATGATGCACGGCAACGTGGTGCAGGGCGTGATGTCCTTCCCGGAGATGGACGCCATGATGTACAAGATCGAGGGTGAGGACCTGTACCTGATCGGCACCAGCGAGCACACCATGATCGGCCGCTTCATCGACCAGACTCTCGACGAGGCAACGCTGCCCCTGACCCTGACCTCCTACAGCCCCTGCTTCCGCAAGGAGAAGGGCGCCCACGGCATTGAGGAGCGCGGCATCTACCGCATCCACCAGTTCGAGAAGCAGGAGATGATCGTCGTCTGCCGCCCCGAAGAGAGCGCCGACTGGTATGAGAAGCTGTGGAAGAACTCTGTGGAGCTGTTCCGCAACATGGAGATCCCCGTCCGTCAGCTGAACTGCTGCTCCGGCGACCTGGCAGACCTGAAGGTCAAGAGCTGCGACATCGAGGCCTGGAGCCCCCGCCAGCAGAAGTACTTCGAGGTCTGCTCCTGCTCCAACCTGGGCGATGCACAGGCCCGCCGCCTGCACATCCGCGTCAAGGGTAAGGACGGCAAGACCTATCTGGCCCACACTCTGAACAACACCTGCGTGGCACCTCCGCGTATGCTGATCGCCTTCTTGGAGAACCACCTGCAGGCCGACGGCTCGGTCACCATCCCCAAGGTCCTGCAGCCCTACATGGGCGGCCTGGAGGTCATGGTCCCGACCCACAAGAAGGGCTGAGAGTTGACCACACGGCTTTCCACAACAATGCAATAAGATGTTGAAAACACCCCGCTTTACCGTTTGCTGACGCAGACGATCGAGCGGGGTGTTTGCTGTTGATGGGGGACGGGGACGATTTCTTCACGGCAGTCTCGCCTCGTAGACATTCCTGGTACGCTGGGACCCGCGGGCTAAGCAACAGCCCATAGCTTACGGTGCTTCGCACCGCCGCCCTGTTCGATTCCCATGCGGGCAAAAAATAAAAGCGTTCAAGCCTTTGCTTGAACGCTTTTATGACCCGTACGGGAATCGAACCCATGTTACAGCCGTGAAAGGGCCGTGTCTTAACCGCTTGACCAACGGGCCTTATAAATACAGAGCTTCGCTAAAACCTCCGACTTTCATCATCCACTATTGCGGACGACCGTCCCCCTTATCTTAGCGAAACTCTGTAACTTGGTAGCGGCAACTGGATTTGAACCGGTGACACTTCGGGTATGAACCGAATGCTCTAGCCAACTGAGCTATGCCGCCATATTTTGTTTGCGCACTTGAACGGTGCTTTATTATTATATCCAGAACTCGCCTGTTTGTCAACAATTATTTCTAAAAAAATCAAATTTTTTTCAGATCTCCGGTACAGCCCGAAAAAACGAGCGGCTGCACTGCCGCAGCCGCTCGAACATGGGGCGTTTTCCGTGCCGTCACTCCCGGTACTTTTCCATCATCTCTTTGAACAGGATGGCCGGGGACGGCGGAGTGTAGGTGATGGCGTTGGCACCGGCGGCGATGGTGGCCGAGATGCTCTCGCCGGTCTTGCCGCCGCTGGCGATGATGGGGACATCCGGGAACGCATCGCGGATCTTCTTCACGATGCGGGGCGTGTCGGTGCTGCAAGCCACATTCAGGATGGATGCGCCGGATTCGAGGCGGGCACGGATGTCGGTGTCCGCCTTGGTCACGGTGATGATGACCGGGATGTCCACCACCCGCGAGACGGCCAGCAGATTCAGGTCGGAAATGGGGGAGTTGAGCACGACGCCCATGGCACCCTGGCTCTCGACGTCGCGGGCCAGATTCAGGGTGCGCACACCGTGGGTGGTGCCGCCGCCCACGCCGCAGAACACCGGGATGTAAGAGGCCTTGATGATAGCGTCACTGATGGCCTGCTGAGGCGTGAACGGATAGACGGCGAAGACGGCGTCGGCATCGCAGTTGCGGATGATGGCGAGGTCGGTGGTGAAGACGAAGCTCTTCAGCCGCCGCCCGTTGATGACGATGCCGCTGGCCTGATAGACCTCCTGCGGCATTTTCAGGATGTTGTGGCGCAGGCGGCTCTCGACGTTGGGGGATGCTTTCTTTTCAGCTGCCATAGGGGGATACCTCCAGATGATTCCGGTGTGATTCAAATTTGAATCAAATTATAAGAAAGAAGGCCCCGGAATGCAATGAACTGCCCGTAAACTTTATGAAAACAAAGATCACCCTCTCCGGGCAAATTCCAGAATGTCCATCGGCACGGCGGCCAGCGCATCGGCTCCGGCTGCGGTAAGCTCTGCTTCGCCCCGGAAGCCCCAGAGCGCGCCCATAGCGGGCAGACCGGCGTTGTGGCCGGTCAGGATATCCACATCGCTGTCGCCCACGAAAAGGGTGCTGGCAGCTTCTGCACCGAGGTCCTGCATCAGGGCATAGACGCCGGTGGGGTCAGGCTTGGTGGGCACGTTCGGGCGGTTGCCCCGGACAAGCTCGAACCGACCGGTGCCGAAGTAGTGTGCGATGATCTTCCCGCAGAGCGGGTCTGCCTTGTTGGAAAAGACGGCGGTCTGGATGCCTTCGGCCTTCAGGGCGTCCAGCAGCTCCGGGATGCCGGGATAGGGAGCCGTCTTGTCTTCCTTGTGGGCATCGTACCGGGCCGTGAACTCGGCCAGCGTTGCGGCCAGCCGTTCGGGCGACCGGGCATCGGCGGGCGAAAAGCGCTCCACCAGCTTCGGGATGCCGTTGCCGACCATGTGCTTGAACTGCTCCACCGTAAAGGTGGGCCAGCCGTGCTGAGCGCAGACCCAGTTGCCTGCATCGGCCAGGTCGTCGATGGTGTTCAGAAGGGTGCCGTCCAGATCAAAAAGGATCGTTTTTATCATAAGATTCGACTTCTTTCCAAAAATTCAAAACATTTCTGTGCGTCCCGCCACGGGATGCTGCGCACCGTCAGCCGGACAAAACCGGGGAAGGCGACGGTCAGATCGGTGCGGTCTGCATTGACGGCCCAGGGCGACTGCCGGGCCGTCAGACAGATGTCCGGATGGAAGACGCAGATGCTGTGCAGATAGATGCCCCGCTGCCGCCGCAGGGTCAGACGCCCCTCCCGCAGCCAGACCCCTTCCCGCCGGTAGCCCATCGCGCCGCCCGCCAGCCCCGCCGCAAAGAAAAGGGTGGGGAACAGCAGGGTCACGGTCAGGCCGGGCAGGGTGGAGCGGGAGATGAGGGTGAGCAGGGCGCAGAGGACAAAGGGTGCTCCGGCGGGAGCAAAAAAGATGAGACTGCGCTGTTCTGTCCGGGCCAGAAGGTCCGGCGGCATCCGAAATTCGGGCAGAAGCTCCCGGAAGAGCGCTTCCTCCCCGGAACGGTAAACGAAGAGCGGCAGCTCCGGGGAGCAGCTGCCCGCCGTCACGAAGACCGGCCAGCACCGCATCAGCCGGGCAAAGGGGGAAAGGCGGACGTCGGCAAAGCTGATCTGGTCGCTCTTCACCCGGCACTCGAACCGGTCCAGCCAGCCGCCGCGGCTGCCGATCTGGGTGCTGGTGTGCCAGACCTCGTAGTGCACCGTCTGCACAAAGCTGCGCAGCAGGCTCAGCCCCAGCAGAAAGCCGGAGAAGGCCAGCAGCCAGGCCGCACCGGCGGGCAGCCACCGCGCCGCCAGCCCGGCCAGAAAGTTGATCTGTGCAAAGGCCAGCTCATAGCGGTCCGGGCCCTGCTGCGTCTGCCGGATGGCCAGCAGAAAGAGCGCCAGCGTGGAAAGGCTGTTGGCCCCCAGCAGCCCCAGCGCCGCCCGCTCGCCGCCTTTGGGCCGGTGCAGACTGGGGGCCTCGATGGGGAGCAGCTGGTCGGCCAGATGCTGCGCATCGGCCCGGCGGAGGCAGAGGGTCAGGGTGCGCTGTTTCGGTTCGCCCACAGGGTAGAGCGTCACCCGGCTGGCCCCGGCCAGCCGGTAATAAAACGGCCGCTCGATGGTCAGGGCTGCCAGCGAAGCGCCCCGCACCGTCCGGTCGAACCGGAACAGGAGCTTCCAGTGGAGGCAGAAGGTGCCGCTTTCATCCAAAGACCAGCTGCTCGCGTGGAGGATGACCCAGCTCAGCGCACAGACCAGCAGAAAGAGGATGAGATCCTGCCGGAGCGCTGCCCGCAGCGCCGCCCAGTTGCGCTCAAACAGCACGCGGAGGAGCGGCACCAGATAGAGCACCAGCGTTTTGCGGAGGACCCGCAGGGCGGCAAAGGGGTGCAGACGATGTTCGGTCATGGGGCATCCTCCGCAAGGGCACAGGCCAGCGCCGCCGCCTGTGCTGCGGGCACGGCAGGCACCAGCACCCGTGCGCCGGGAGCCGAGATGACCAGCACCGTGGCTCCGGCCAGCCGCAGCAGCGGCGAGCGGAACTGCTGGACGCCGGTCACGGCCCGGCGGGGCACCACCCGCCGCACCGGAAAGGCGATGCCGGCATAGATGGTCAGGGTGTGTTCCCCCAGCACGGCAGCATAGCTGCAGGCCCGCGCCCGCAGCAGGGCCGTGAGCACGGCCCAGAGCAGGCAGAAGACCGCCCCGGCGGGCACACTCTGCCAGAAGGCGAACGGCGCAAGGAACAGCCCGGCGGCTGCTGCCCAGATGCAGAGCACCGCCCGGCCCTTGGGCGGGATGACCAGCGCCGTGCGGCGCAGCTCCCGCTCGGTCATTTGCCGCTGAGCCCCCACGCCTCGGTCAGCAGGTGGAGGGTGTCATCCTGCGTCAGGAGCAGGATGCGGTCCCACGGCAGCAGGACGGTGTTGCCGTGGGGGATGATGAGCTCGGTGTCGCGGGTGATGCTGACCAGGATGGCATCGCCGGGGATGGGGATGTCCATGATGGCCTTGCCTGCGTAGAGGAAGTTCTCCGGCAGCAGGATCTCGTTCAGGCTGGCCGTGCCGCCGCCCAGCGAGAGCAGCTGGCGGATGGTGTCGGTCTCGATCTCCCGCTCCAGGATGTGGCTCAGGTTGTCAGTGCCGCAGACCACGGTGTCCACGCCGAGGGTGTGGAGCAGTTCCCGGTTCTTTGGGTTGGAGGCACGGGCCACGGTGCGGCCGACGCCGAACTCCCGCTTCGCGATCTGGCAGGCGATGAGGTTGTCCTCATCCGAGCCGGTCACGGCCACAAAGGCGTCGCAGCTGGCCGCGTCGGCGTTGCGCAGGGTATCCATATTGATGGAATCGCCGCAGATGACCGGGATGTCCAGCTGGTCGGCTAGCATCCGGCACTGCGCTTCCACCGGTTCGATGATGACAACGGAATGGTGGTTGGCCAGCAGGCTCTGGGCCAGATACCGCCCCACGCGCCCGCCGCCGGCAATACAAACTTTCATACAAAACCTCGATATTACTTAAAGTTTATCTTTTTGCCGCCGCAAAGCGGCCGGAGAGGCCTTACTTTGCCAGTGCCCGGAACACGGCCTGTTCTGTGAGGATGGTGGGGCAGATGGTCTCCAGCCCGTAGACCTTGTGGTAGAGCACTTGCAGATGCGGGTCCGAGACGCGGCAGATGACCTTTTCGCGCTGGAAGATGCTTTTGGCGATCTGCGCCGCCATCAGGTTCACCGAGTCGTCCTCGCTGACGGCAGCCACGGCGTCGCAGTTCTCGATGCCGCCCTGCTTGAGGACATCGGGGTCGGTGGGGTCGCCCACCAGAGCCGTGCCGCCAAAGTTGTAATCGTCGAAGCTGTCCAGCCGCTTGAGCTGCTCGGAGTCCTTCTCGATCAGGGAGATGTCGTGGCCGATGCGTTCCAGGTCGCGCACCAGGGCGGCACCTACCTGGTCGCAGCCGATGACAAGAATGTTCATGGATGATACCTCGCTGTTTTCAGAACGCAGAAGATCCTGCGTCAAAATGGTCCCACAAAGGGGGAATGGAGCTGCCCCCAGTATAGCATATTTCCCGGCACAGATAAATAGAGAAGCTGTCACCGGGGCGGAACTGTAAAAATTTGAAAATTTCCGTGCGGAAGACCGCATAGTATGGTATACTGAACGGAGAGTCTGAAATCGACAAACGATCAGCGCATCGTTTTGCGCTGCACAGGAGGAACCAAATGTTTTTTGAAATATTGAAAGCCATCCTGATGGGCATCGTAGAGGGCATCACTGAGTGGCTGCCCATCTCGTCCACCGGCCATATGATCCTGGTGGAACAGCTCATCCATTTCAATGCCAGCGAAGAGTTCATGTCCATGTTCCGCGTGGTCATCCAGCTGGGTGCCATCCTTGCGGTGGTGGTGCTGTTCTGGAACAAGCTCTGGCCCTTCGGCATCCGGCACGGCCGGGTGGCGTCCAAGCCGGAAGTCTGGCAGCTCTGGTTCAAGGTGGTGGCTGCCACCCTGCCCGTGCTGGTCATCAGCCCGCTGGACGACTGGTTCGAGGCGCACTTCTACAATTACATCACCGTGGCCGCCATGCTGATCCTGTACGGCGTCCTCTTCATCGTGGTGGAGAACCGCCGCACCGCGCCCCATGTGGCAAAGCTGGAACAGATCACCTACCGGGAAGCCTTCCTCATCGGCGTGTGGCAGATGCTGGCCATCATCCCCGGCACCTCCCGCTCCGGTGCCACCATCGTGGGCGGCCTGCTGCTGGGCCTCTCCCGTGCCTGCGTGGCCGAGTTCACCTTCTATCTGGCCATCCCGGTCATGGCAGGTGCCTCGCTGCTGAAGGTGGTCAAGTTCGCCCTTTCCGGCGCAGCCATCACCGGGTCGGAGGTCGCCGTCCTCGTCACGGGCTGCGTCGTGGCTTTCGTGGTCAGCCTGGCCGCGATCCGCTTCCTGATGGATTACGTCAAGCGCCACAACTTCAAGTTCTTCGGCCTGTATCGCATCGTTCTGGGCGTCATCGTCCTGGCCGTCGCTGCGGTCAGCGCCATTGCATAAAGAAATTCTGCCCCGTATCTGTGCAGTGCGCCTGCCAGCTGCGGGGCATTTTGCGTCCACAGAATTGCACCCATCCACCGGCTGTGCTATACTGAAAACATAAGAGAGACCCCGGCGGCGGGGAAGCGCCGCAGGATTCAACCAAAACAAAAGGAGACTGCAATGGAAGGATCGACTGTTTACTTTACGGATTTCCGCTGTCCGGTGGGCACCAGCCTGACGGACAAGCTGCGCCGTCTGTGCCTTGCGGCGGGCATCAAAACCATTGATATGGACGGCAGGTTCGTTGCCATCAAGATGCACTTTGGCGAGCTGGGCAACCTGGCGTTCCTCCGCCCCAACTACGCCAAGGTGGTGGCAGACCTGTGCCGGGAGCAGGGCGGTCTGCCCTTCCTGACCGACTGTAACACGCTGTATCCGGGCAGCCGCAAGAATGCGCTGGAGCATCTGGCCTGTGCGCAGGAGAACGGCTTCTGGCCCATGACCACCGGCTGTCAGATCCTCATCGGCGATGGCCTGCGCGGCACCGATGAAGTCGAGGTGCCGGTGCCCAACGGCGAATACTGCAAGACGGCCAAGATCGGCCGCGCCATCATGGATGCGGACGTCTTCATCAGCCTGACCCACTTCAAGGGCCACGAGTCCACCGGCTTCGGCGGTGCCATCAAGAACATCGGCATGGGCTGCGGCTCCCGCGCGGGCAAGATGGAGCAGCATGCTTCCGGCCACCCGGCCGTGCAGGAGAGCCTGTGCCGCGGCTGCCACCGCTGCGCCAAGGAGTGCGGCTCCGACGCCATTGTATACAACGAGCAGAACAAGGCTGTCATCGACCAGGACAAGTGCAAGGGCTGCGGCCGCTGCATCGGTGCCTGCAACTTCGACGCCATCTATTCCCAGTGCGACAGCGCCAACGAGATGCTGGACCGTAAGATGGCCGAATACGCCGCCGCAGTCTGCTATGACCGCCCGACCTTCCACATCAGCCTTGTGCAGGACATCAGCCCCAACTGCGACTGCCACGGCGAGAACGATGCGCCCATCCTGCCGGATATCGGCATGTTCGCCTCGTTTGACCCGGTGGCGCTGGACCAGGCCTGCGTGGATGCCTGCCTTGCCGCTGCGCCGCTGCCCAACAGCCAGCTGGGCCAGAACCTTGCAAAGCCGGGCTGGAACTGCCACCACGACCACTTCAAGGATTCCAACCCGAACATCGAGTGGAAGGCAACGCTGGAACAGGCCGAAAAGATCGGCATGGGCACCCGCCGGTACACCCTGAAAAAGGTCTGAGATAACGCAAACGAGCCACGGCGAAACGCCGTGGCTCGTTCTGTTTGCTGGACTTAATATTCGCTGGATGCCGGGACGAGGGCGTCGATGACGTCCTGCAGGGCCTGCCAGTTCTCTTCCGAGCAGTCGGGCAGCTCTTTGGCGTTCAGACCGGCATCCTCGATGCGGCCGGTCATGCTGGACGTGTCGGTCAGCAGGGCGTTGGCGTCCTCCTTGATGAGGGGCCAGGCGTCTGCAAAGCTGTCCTGCTCATCGGTGGAGAGGCTGTCGTACCACTCGGTATAGGCGTCTTCGATGACATCGGTGGTCTGCATGGCCAGATTGCCGTTCTCGGCCCAGCTCAGCAGGGAATCCGCCGCGATGACCGACTTCAGCGAGCAGCCCGAAACGCCAGGGCCCCAGCCCAGGCAGGGCGCAAAGGCGTCCTCTGTGGAGGCGGGGGAGAAGATGGAATTGTCGCTCTCATCCAGATTCGGGGTCAGCTTGCCGGTGTTGGCTTGCGTCGTGGAAGAAGGGATGCTCTCGCTGGAAGCAGCGGAGCTGGACGACGAAGCGGCCTCGCCGCCGTTGGTTCCGGACGAAGTGCTGCATCCGGCCAGCAGGCAGGCGAGCAGGGCTGCACACACCAGCAGGGAAAGGATACGGTTGCGGATCATAGCGTGTTCCTCCTTTTATCGGTTCCCGGTCAAAGCCGGGGGAGCTCTTGGTACAGTTCTAGTATACTGTTCCGCCGCGCGGTTGTCAATTGTCGTGTGCAGGACGAATTTCAACCCGCCCTGTGCAAATTGTACAAACTTTGACAGTAATTTTTGCCTTCGGGCAGGATTGACAATTTTTGCGCTGTCTCGTATAATTCATTCGTAAAATAAAATGGGCTGGCCGGTGCGCCATGCCGGAAAGGAGGACAAACAAGTGCAGAAATTCCTGCAAAAGCTCGAAGGAGTCTCGCAGGCGCTTCTGGACCCGCTGTCTTATCTGACGGCGGCGGGCCTGCTGCTGGTGGTGGGGGCACTGCTCACCAGCAGCCCGCTGCGCCAGCTGCTCCCGGTGCTGAACTGGACGCCGATCCGCCTTGCGGGCGGGCTGCTGTACAACAGCATGATGGCGATCATCAACAACCTCAGCATCTTCCTCTGCGTGGGCATCGCCGCTGCGCGCACCCGCACCGAAAAGCAGGAGGCCGCACTGCTGGCCCTCATGGCCTATCTCGTCTTCCTGACGGCCAACCACACGACGCTGGAGATCCTGGGCCGCCTGGCCGAGTCCGACGGCCTGACCGGCCTTGCCGCCACGGGTCAGACGAGCATCCTGGGCATCCAGGTCATGGACACCGGTGTGACGGGCGGCATCCTGCTGGGCTTTGCCGCCGCGAAGATCTTTGACTGCACCTGCGAAACGCAGTTCACCGGGCTTGTCACGCAGGTGTATTCGGGTCTGCGGTGGTCGTTCCTGTGCATCGCGGCTTTTGCGGCGGCGTTCGGGATGGCGGTCTGCTTTGTCTGGCCGCCTCTGCAGGAGGGCATCCGCGCCATGACGGGCTGGATCGCAGCTTCGGGCTATGCGGGCATTTTTCTGTATGGCTTCCTCGAACGGCTGCTCATCCCCACCGGCCTGCACCATCTCATCTATATGCCGTTCCAGTTCTCGGCGCTGGGCGGTTCCATGACGGTGGGTTCGGTGACCTACACGGGAGCCTATATGGTCACGATGGCGGAATACTCCTACGGCCTGCCCCTGACCGATGACATCGTCTGGATGTACACCGGCTTCACCAAAACGTTCGGCTATCTGGGCATCGCGGCGGCGTTCATCCTCACTGCCAAAAAGGAGCGCCGGAAGCGCACGGCTGCGGCCATCCTGCCGCTGGCGGTCACAGCATCGCTGGCGTCCATCACCGAACCGGTCGATTTCCTGTTCTGCTTCATCTCGCCGGTGCTGTGGGTGCTCCATGCGGCCCTTGCAGGCGGCTTCATGGTCCTGCTGAATGCGCTGCAGGTCCGGGCGTTCACCTCCAACCTGCTGGGTTCGCTGGTGTTCAACCTGAGCGCCGCCCCGCAGCAGACGCATCACGTCCTGCTGCTCTACCTGCTGGGCGTTCTGGAGATCCTGACCTATGCGGTGGTCTTTTCGGCCATTATCCGTGTGTTCGACCTGCCCACGCCCGGCCGGGCACCGGAGCGGGAAACAGCCGCGCGGCAGATCGACCCGGAAGATATCCGGCGGCTTTTGGCGGCGCTGGGCGGGCCGGGGAACATCTGCACGGTGGACAACTGCTTCACCCGGCTGCGCATCACCGTGAAAGATCCCGACCGGCTGGATACGGCGGCGCTGCTGGCCATGCCCCATAAAGGGCTGGTGCGGGACGGCCCCTATTTGCAGCTGGTCTGCGGCTTGCAGGCAGCACAGGTGCGCCGGGCCGTGGACCGGGAGCTGGAACAGTGTGCGGCGGTCTGAGTTGCTTTTTGGAAATGCAAGGGATATAATTGGAACGAACCTCTCCGTCATCGCTGCGCGATGCCACCTCCCCTGATAGGGGAGGCATTGGCAGTCGGATGAAACTTGCTGGATACGCCAGAGGCTCCCCTATTAGGAAAGACTCCCCCGGCCGGGGGAGGTGGCGTGTAAACGCCAGAAGGGGAATGGCTGGCGGGCCGAAGGCTCGGCTGAGAGGTTGAGAATAAAAGAAACAGAAGGAGAACCCAAGATGCAGAAGTTTGAACTAGAGGGTCTGTTTGATTTTTTGAACAAAGGCGTCAGTGCCTTTCACTCTGCCGCCGCAGCAGCGGCCATTCTGGAGGCCAACGGCTATGAAGAGCGCCCCGAAAGCGCAGCCTGGGAGCTGGTGCCCGGCGGAAAATACTACACCACCCGCAACGGTTCGGCCGTGCTGGCCTGGCGGATGCCCAAAGGGGAGCTGACCGGCTGGCATGTCACGGCCAGCCACAGCGATTCCCCCGCCTGGAAGATCAAGGAGCTGGACGGCGGCAAGGACGCCGTGTTTGCCCGCGCCGAGACGGAGGGCTACGGCGGCATGATCATGCCCACCTGGCTGGACCGTCCCCTGAGCGTGGCGGGCCGCATCCTTGTCCGGACGGAGAACGGCGTGAAAAGCATTCTCGTCCATCCGGACCGTGCGCTGGCCTGCATCCCGAACCTTTGCATCCACTTTGACCACGAGGTCAACAAGGGGAAGAACTATAACCCGCAGGTCGATCTGCAGCCCATCTTCGGTGCGGCGGGCACCACCCTGCGGCAGGTGCTGGCCGAGGAGGCCGGCGTCCGGGCCGAAGACATCCTCGACAGCGACCTCATGCTCTGCACCTGCGAGCAGGCCGTGCGCGTGGGCCTGAAGGGCGAGTATTTCATGTCCGGCCGCATCGACGACCTGGAGTGTGCCTACACCACTCTGTGGGGCTTTTTGCAGGGCCGCGGCGAAGAGGAAGGCCGCGGCGACATCTGGGTCATGTTCGACAACGAAGAGGTCGGTTCTTCCAGCCGTCAGGGCGCACAGGGCACTCTCATGGCCGATGTGCTGGCCCGCATCGAAGAAAAGCTGGGCGTCACCCGTGAGCAGAGCATCCGCGCCTGCACCAACAGCCTGCTGCTGAGCGCCGACAACGGCCACGCCACCCATCCCAACCACCCCGAAAAGAGCGACCCGGCCCATCCGGTCACGCTGGGCGGCGGCGTCCTGCTGAAATCCAACGCCCGCCAGACCTACACCACCAGCGGCCTGACCGGTGCGGCCTTCAGTGCCATCTGCCAAAAGGCCGGTGTGCCGGTGCAGTTCGCGTCCAACCGCGCCGATGTTCCCGGCGGCTCCACGCTGGGCAACCTGCTGGGCCACCAGATCCTGATCCCGATGGTGGACATCGGTCTGGCCCAGCTGGCGATGCACTCTTCCATGGAGACCGCCAGCTGCATTGACGCCGAGTACATGGCCAGGGCCGTGGCCGAATTCTATAACACCCCCATCTCTCAGCCGAAGGATGGCGAGTGGAAGCTGGGCCTGTGAGCCCGGTCGTCGGGCGGTTTGCCCCCAGCCCCAGCGGGCGGCTGCATCTGGGCAACCTTGCGTGCAGCCTGCTGGCCTGGCTGAGCGCCAGACATGCGGGCGGGCGCATCGTCCTCCGCATCGAGGATCTGGACGCAGAGCGCTGCCCCCGGAAATACGCAGACCTGCTGGAAGAAGACCTGGCCTGGCTGGGCCTTGTCTGGGACGAGGGCGGGAGCCGGGGCGGCCCCCACAGCCCCTATTACCAGAGCGAATGCGCAGAGATCTACACCCGCGCGTATCAGATGCTCGAAGCGCAGGGGCTGGTCTACCCCTGCTTCTGCTCCCGCGCACAGCTCCATGCGGCCAGTGCGCCCCACACCTCGGACGGCAATGTCGTCTATCCCGGCACCTGCCGGGATCTGACGCCTGCCCAGATCGCGGAAAAGCGCCGGGTCAAGGCACCGGCCTACCGGCTCAGAGTGCCCGATGAGGTCATCACCTTCCGGGATGGCTGCATGGGCCTCCACAGCGAGAACCTGCTGCGGGACTGCGGCGACTTCTACCTTCGCCGGGCAGACGGCGTCTTCGCCTACCAGCTGGCCGTCGTCGTGGACGATGCCCGGATGGGCGTCACCGAAGTCGTGCGCGGGGCAGACCTGCTCTCCTCCACGGCGCGGCAGCTCTATCTGTACCGTCTGCTGGGCCTGACGGCCCCGCGGTTTGCCCACTGCCCGCTGCTGCTGGCCCCGGATGGGCGGCGGCTGTCCAAGCGGGACGGCGACCAGAGTCTGGAGAACCTCCGGGCAAAATACACCGCCGAAGAGATCGTGGGAAAACTGGCCTACGTCTACGGCTTGCAGGAAGAACCTGCTCCCCGCACACCGGAGAGTCTCGTGGCAGACTTTTCATGGAAAAAAGTCCCCCGGCACGACATCTGCCTGCCGGAAGGATTGTTTTAAGCAGCAAAAAAAGCACCTGCGCCGCAGGTGCTTTTTTGCTGTATGAAGTTCAGGGATTCTGCAAAATGCGGGACTCGCTCCGCTCCAGCGAAGTGGCGGCGCTGTCCACTGCCATGGCCAGCAGGATGCCCATGACCACATCAATGCAGCTGTGCTGTTTGAGCAGCACGGTGGAGGCGATGATGGACAGGCACAGCACCGCAGACGCCGGGCGCATCCAGCGGCGGCGGGGCTCTTCAAAGATGCGGCTGCGGTAGTAGGCCATCATCAGAGTGACCGAGTTGAAGACATGGATGGACGGGCAGACATTGGTGGCAGTGTCGGTGGAGTAGAGCAGGCGGACGATCCGGGCGAAGATGTCCGAACCGTAGACGCGATAGGGGCGGAGGTCCAGCCCGTTGGGGAGGATGACATAGACCGCCAGCGCGATGGTCATGCCCGCAAAGAGCGGCAGGCAGAGCCGCCAGAAGTCCGCGCGCGGGGCCTTCCACAGCAGATAGAACAGGGTGAACGGGATCCAGATGAACCACGCCAGATAGGGGATGACGGCATACTTGCAGAAGGGGATGAGGTCATCCAGATGGCAGTGGACCCAGACTTCCGGCACGGTGATGTTGACTTCGAGCCAGTGGAACACCGAGAGATAAAACACAAGATAGAACGCCATGAACCAGATGGGATGGCGGGAAAACCAGTTTCGCATGGAACACACTTCCTTTGTTTGGAGTTGGAAGGCAGAGCCTTCTTAAAGTTCTTAGCAGCGTATCATTATACGCCGGTCATCGCGCAAAAACAAGCCCTAAACAGGACAACTTCTCTAAAATATCTGTGAAAAATTTGTGCGACATGGGAATTTCAGGGAGAGAGAACGGCTCCGGAACCGCCCTCTCTGAAAGGAATACGATCCAGAACCGGATCTTCCTGCAAAAGGGCACAAAAAAACCAGCCGCTTGCGCGGCTGGCCGGGAAAACAGATATTACCAGGGGATGGCAACGACTTCGGTCTCAGCGGGGTCGAACCCGATATCGCTGGCGTGGGAAATGAAGAAAGAGCTTTCCCTTCCGGATGGAATGGGAGTCGTAAGCAGGACAAAGTCAGAAGAAACGACTTTGCCGTTCTTTTTCAGAATGACCGATACACGGGTGCGGTTGCAGGTGTATTTGCTCAGATTGCGCACCGTGCCGGAAATGACCGTATAGTTCAGTCCGGAAGTCGTGGAATGGCCCGTTACGACAGCATGAAGGTCGGAAGAACGGACATTCTCCGCAGAAGGCTGGAAGCTGGAAGCGGTCGTGCTGGGCTGTGTGTGTGCCGCACTGGCCGGAACGCCCTTCTTGCATTTGTAGGTATAGGCAAAGCGGACCGTATCGCCCGGTGCGATGGTCTGAAGCATGAAATACGTGGTCTCCTGCACATTTCCGGCAGCATCCTTCAGGGTGAGGTCGACACGTGCACGGGAAACGCTGTATGCCGTATTGGGGTTGGTCGCCTGGAAAACACAACGCGCAACGTCCTCACCGGCTGCATCGTGATAGGCACGGAACGATTCCATCACAATGGACGGCTGCAATTTCGGGGCGGAGACTCCGCCGCCGTTGGAGTCATCGGGTTTGGTGCCGGAGTTGGTGCTGCCCGAAGAAGAGCCGTTGCTGCCTTCGCTGCCGCCCGGAACATCGGGCGTCGGGCCGCAGCCGGTCAGCAGGCAGCAGAACAGTGCCAGCGTGAGCAAAAGTGCGGTCAGAGAATGTTTCATCAGAGCGCCTCCTTTTCATCCAATCGTTTCCTGCTTTCTATTCTACACGTTTTCGGGCAGGAAAGCAATCCGGAAGCACAGGCTCAGATGACTTTCTTTTCCAGCCAGCTCCCCTTGAAGAAGCGGATGGCAAAGAAGAGGGAGCGGAACAGCCAGTCCAGGAACATGCCGCCCCAGATGCTGAGCAGATTGCCCTGATGCAGGCCCAGGACCATCAGGTAGCAGAAACCCACCCGGAACACCCACATGGAGAAGACGCTGACCGTCATTGTGAAGGTGGCGTCGCCGGCGGCGCGGAGGATGTTGGGCAGGGTGAAGCTGGACGGCCAGATGAACAGCGAGATGATATTGAACCAGACCATCACCTGCAGCGCCATGGCGTTGGACTCCGGGGAGAGGTTGAACCAGGACAGGGTGATCCGGTTCAGGAAGAAGAAGGCCGACAGGTTCATGATCCAGGCACCTGCATAGGCCACCAGCAGGAAGCGGCGGGCGTAGTGTTTGGCCTGCTCTTTTTCGCCTGCACCCAGGCACTGGCCGATGACGGTGAGCACCGCCATGCCGACCGCGTTGGCCGGAACATTCAGGAAGGTGGTGATGTTGCCCGCCACGGCGTTGGCCGCAATGGCCGAGGTGCCGAGAGTGGACGTCAGGCTGGAGACTGACAACTTGCCGATCTGGAACATGCCGTTCTCGATGCCGGCCGGGATGCCCACCCGCAGGATGCGGCGGATGAGGGGCAGGTCGGGCTTCAGATCGGTCAGGTGCTCGATGCGGAGCAGACAGCCGGGCTTTTCCAGCAGGTAGATGACCGCAAAGCAGGCGATCATCCGGGAGACAAGGCTGGCCAGCGCGGCACCCATGACGCCCATCTTAAAGTAGAAGATGAGCACGGCGTTGCCGCCGATGTTCACCACGTTCATCACCAGACTGGACAGCATGCTGATCTTGCTGTTGCCCTGTGCGCGGAAGAGCGCAGCACCGGCGTTGTACACACCGATGAAGGGATAGCTCAGCGCCGAGAGCAGGAAATACGTCTCGGCGTAGCGCATGACGTCGGCGTCAATGGAGCCGAAGATGCCCCGCAGGATGCCGTGCCGCCCCACCGCGACCACGGCGGCGACCACGGCGCTGAGCGAGATCATGATGAACAGGATCTGGGCGGCGGCGGCCTTGGCGTTCTTCGGTTCCCGGTGGCCGATGTACTGGCTGGCGACGACGGCGCCGCCGGTGGCAAGCGCGCTGAGCAGCTGGATCATCAGCACGTTGAACGAGTCCACCAGGCTGACGCCCGACACGGCCGCTTCGCCGACCGAGGAGACCATCAGGGTATCGGCCAGACCGATGGTCACGCTGAGCGCCTGCTCGGCGATCAGCGGCAGCAGCAGGGCGCTGAGCTGTTTGCGGGTAAACAGCGGCTTGGTTGTTGTGGTTGTCATAGTTCCTCCTCTTGCTCTGGGATGTCATGGAACTAAGCATAACGCGGAATCGCAGGAAAATCAAGATGTTGTATCCAAGAACCTCGCAAAATTTTAAGAAACAAAGTGCCGTCGGTTCCCTTTACCCCTGCGGTGGGATGTGATAGAATGAAACTGGACTTCTGTGTGCAGCACAGAAGAAGGTAAATGAATGAACGATTCCATAGAGAGAGGAAAGATTATGCCAAAGGCAGCCCATAAAGTCGTGGTCATCGGGCACCGCAACCCGGACACCGACTCCATCTGCTCCGCCATTGCGTATGCGGAACTGAAAAACAAGACCAGCGACCTTGTCTGCGAGGCGCGCCGCGCGGGCCGGATGAACCAGGAGACTGAGTTCGTCCTGAAAAAGTTCAGCGTGACCCCGCCCCGCATGTGTACGGACGTCAACCCGAAGATCCGGGATGTGGATTACCGCGAGATGCCCGGCATCCCCGGTGCCACCAGCCTGCGCCGTGCGTGGGAGATCATGCGCGACCAGAAGATCGACACCCTGCCCATCACCAGCGCAGAAAACGATCTGGAGGGCATCATCACGGTCAAGGACATCGCGACCGCCAACATGGACGTCTTCGACACCGGCGTTCTGGCCAAGAGCCGGACCAGCTTCCGGAACATCCTCGAAACGCTGGGCGGCACCATGGTGGTGGGCGACGAGAACGCCGTCTGCACCACTGGCTACATCAAGATCGGCACCGCCACCCCCGAAATGCTGGAAAGCAATGTGGAAAAGGGCGACATCGTCATCCTGACCAACCGGTACGAGAGCCAGCTGTGCGCCATTGAGAAGGAGGCCTCCCTCCTCATCATCTGCAACGGCTCCAAGGTGGGCCACACCATCCAGCGCATTGCCGACGAAATGGGCGTCGCCATCATGACGACCCCCTACGATACCTACGCGGCCGGCAAGCTCATCAGCCAGTGCGCCCCCATCTCCTATTATATGACCCGCGAAGACATCCTGAAGTTCACCCTCGTCACGCCGGTGGCGGATGTCATGCGCGTCATGGCCAAGGTGCGCCACCGCTATTTCCCCATCCTCGATGAAGAGGGCAAATATTGCGGCATGGTCAGCCGCCGCAACATCATCGCCCTGCGCAAGCGCCGCATCATCCTGGTGGACCACAACGAGGCCACTCAGGCCGTGGAGGGCTTCGACCAGGCGGAGATCCTGGAGATCATCGACCACCACCGCATCGGCAGTCTGGAGACCAGCGGCCCGGTCTACTTCCGCAATCAGCCGGTGGGCTGCACCGCGACCATCATCACCCAGATGTACGACGAGAACGGCGTGGAGATCCCGGCCCAGACCGCCGGTCTGCTGCTGGCGGCCATCCTGTCGGATACGCTGGTCTTCCGCAGCCCCACCTGCACCCCGGTGGATGTGGCGGCGGCCAAGCGTCTGGCCCAGATCGCCGGTGTGGACATCGACGAGTTTTCCACTGAAATGTTCGAAGCCGGTGAAAAACTGGACGGCAAGACCCCCGAAGAGGTCTTTTTGCAGGACTTCAAGGTCTTCATGTGCGGCGATATCCGCTTCGGCGTGGCGCAGGGCAGCTACATGACCCGCAAAAACCTGCTGGCCGCCGAAAAATTGCTCAAACCCTACCTCGAAGAGGCCCGCAACAAGCAGAATGTGGAGGATATCTATATGCTGCTGACCGATGTGCCCAAGGAGGAGAGCGTCGTCATCTGCGAAGGCCGCTATGCCGCCGAGGTGCTGTCGGACGGTTTTGAGACCCAGCCCGCCGAAGACGGCAGCTGGACCCTGCCCGGCGTCGTCAGCCGCAAAAAGCAGTTCATCCCCGCCATGATGAGCGCATATCAGGAACTGTAAAGCCCCGAACAAACACGAAGCCCCCCGGAAGCCTGCATTCCGGGGGGCATTGTGTTGAGTGGGAGTTCAGCCTGCGATGCCTTTTTCATCTCTTTATAAGAAGCATAACACAAAATCGTGGTGAAATTGTGTAAATTCGGGATGAATTTTCACAGCCTGCGGCGGCTCGTGTGCAGATCGTTCCGGAAGATGCGCCCGGCCACCGGTTGAGAGGGCCTGTTTTTTGTGGTACAATAGAGGCGGAAATTTGCGAAAGAAAGGATCTTTTGATGCAGCTATTTGAACTGGTCTCCCCGCGTCTGTTCCGCCCGCTGGCGGGGCCGAACCGGGCGTTTTATGCCGAGCTGCTCCTGCTGCTGTGGGAGGAGTGCCGCCACACGGCGGATTACAGCATCTCCCGCGCCGAAGCCGTCTCCCGCGCGGAGGATTACTTTGCGGCTCTGGCAAAGCCGCTGGCGCTGGACGCCGACGACGCCGGAGACGAGGCCGAGCAGCCCACCCGCGACCCGCATCTGCTGGCGCTGGGCTTTCTGCTGCGGCTGCGGCGCACCGGCTGGCTGGAAGAGCAGCCCGGCAGCTATGAGGAGGAACCCTCGCTGGCCTTTGTGCCGGAGGTGACGCCTCTGCTGGAAGCGCTGGAAGAGATCCTGAACCCGCGTGTCGTCACCTATACCGGCAAGCTGTACAAGGCCTGGCAGCTGCTGCGGGGCATCGGGGAGGAGAAGAGCCCCTACGAGAATGTCCTGCGGGAGGTCGCGTCCGACCTCGAAGCGCTGAACAAGTCGCTCCGTGCGCTCAATGCCTCCATCGGCCACTACATCGACCGGCTCACCCGCAACCGCACCCCGCAGGAGGTGCTGGAGCTGTTCGACCAGTACGAGGAAAAGGTCGTTGCGGCAGCGTACCACCGGTTCAAGACCAGCGACAACCTGTTCAACTACCGCGCCTACCTCGAAGAGGGGCTGGACGACTGCGAGGCAAACTATCTGCCGCAGCTGGCGCTGGATTATGCCCGCGTGGAGCGCTGTGCGCCGAACGAGGCCGCCCCGGCGGTGCGGACCCTCATCCAGAAGCAGCGGGATGCGCTGGAAGAGATGAGCGGCCTGATGAAGCAGATCGACGCCAGCCACATCCGCTACCGCAAGCGTGCCGTGCAGCGGGCGCAGTTTCTGCTGCTGAGCGACCGCTCGGCGCAGGGCAGCGTCACGGCGCTGCTCCGCCGCTATGCCGAGGAGATCAAGACGCCGGACCAGCTGTTCGAACCGGATGACGGCCCGGTGGCAAAGCATCTGCACCTTTACCCGGTGCAGGTCTTCGGCGAAAAGCCGCTCTACCCGCCCGCCGCGCCCCGCAGCGAGGTGCCGCTCAGGCCGGTGGAGACCGGAACGCTGGACCCGGAACAGCTGCAAAAGGAGCAGCAGCTCCTGCTGGAATACGCCCGGATGGCCGTGACCGAAGAGAACGTGGCCCTGCTGGCGCAGCAGGCCCTTGCCGCCCGCAGACAGGTGGCGGCGTCCACGCTGGCCGACGAATATCCCAGCGACTTTGCCCGCATCATCGGCCTGCACACCTACTCGCAGTCGCCGCGGCGGGACTATGACATCGAACGGACCGGGAAGTGGGTCGAGCGGGGTGGCTTCCGGTTCGAAGAATTTATCCTGATGCCCCGCAAGGAGGAACCCCATGGCCGAAACGAATAAACTGCTGGAAGAGACCGCAAACTATCTGCTCAACCACTGCTTTCTGCTGGGCAGTGTGGAGGACCAGCGGTCGAAGTATCTCTATGTGCAGGACCACCTGAACGAGGTGCGGGCCGTGTTCGCGCCGCTGGGCTATGCGGTCCTGCTCTACCCGGCCCCGCTGCAGGCGGCGGCGCTCGTCAACGAGCACGAGGGCAGCCAGGCCCGGCTGCTGAAATACGAGAGCATCCTGCTGCTGGTGCTGCGCCTGCTCTACCTGCAAAAGCGGGAGAGCCTCTCGGCCAGTGCAGACCAGGTTCTGGTCACGGTGGAAGAAGTGCAGGCCGAACTGCAAAAAATGAACCTGCCCCGGCGGCTGGACCAGCTCACGCTGGAAAAGCTGCTGCGCACCCTGCGCCGGTACAATCTGGCCCGGCCCGTGGGCCGTCTGACCGGGCTGGACAGCCGCATCGAGGTCTTCCCGACCGTGCTGCTGGCGCTGCCGGATGCCGACCTCGCCGATGCCGCTGCCGAGAGCAGCCGCACCCGGAACGAGCTGGCCCTGTACGAACGCCCGGAGGGCGAATCCAGTGCGGAGGATGAAGAATGATCGAATTAAAACGCCTGAAACTCATCAACTGGCACAACTTTGAGAACGTCACCTTCGACTGTGCCCGCCTGACCTATATGATCGGCGTCAATGCCGTGGGCAAGACCACCATTCTGGACGCCATCCGCTACTGCCTGACCACCAACCGCAATTTCAATGCCCTGGGCAATAAAAAGAGCGGCCGCACCCTGCAAGGCTCCGTCCACGCCAAGCAGCGCGGCGAGAACGCCTACCGCCGCCCCGGCCGGACGGTGGCCTATATCGGTGCCGAGTTCTGGGACAGCGCCAAGCGGACGCCCTTCGTCATCGCGGTGCGCGTCGAGTCCGAGGGGCCCATGCAGGAGCTCCACCCCGGCGACCAGACCTGGTACATCTCCGAGGACGGCATCACGCTGGAAAAGCTGCCCTTTCTCGACCCGCGCACCGGGGCCCCCAGCGCCAGAGAGGATTTCAAGCCCGCTGTGGGCCGTCTCTCCTATACCCGCAGCCCCAGCGAGGCGCGGGACCGCATCTGCCGTGCGCTGGGCATCGGCCGCGCATCCAGCCCGCTGGGCAAAAAGTTCAATGAGGTGTTCCAGATGGGCACCAGCATGGACGAGATCCCGAACTTCCGGGAATTTCTGTATCAATACATCCTGCCCCAGCCGGAACTGGATCTGGACGCGCTGCAGGGCGACCGGGTGGAGCTGGAAAACCTCCACGCCGTGCTGGCCGAGGCGCAGACCCGCGCCGCCGCGCTGGAACAGATCGTGGAATACGGCCGGGAAGCCGCATCCAGAGAGACGGACGCCCTGGTCAACCGGGGCGCGGCCCTGCTGGCCCGCGCCGAGGCCGACGCCGGAGAAGACGCCGTCTGGCAGGGGCATCTCGACGCCGGACGCCGCCAGCTGGCCGAGCGGAACGCCGCCTATGAAGCGGCCAAGAACGCCGAGGCCGAGGCCCGCCGGGCCTATCTGGCCGCCCATGGGGCAGCTTCGGCCAGCGGCGAGGGCCGTGCGCTGGACGCCATGACCGAGGAACTGGCCCGCAGGAAGACCGCACTGGATGCCGCCGCCCGGAAGGTGGCGGCGCTGGAACAAACGGCGGATGCCGTCACGAACCTGCTGACGGTGCTGGCCCGCAGTGGCTTCGGGGTCGAAAAGGCGCTCTGGCCGGCCGCTCTGACCGCGGAACAGCTGCCCGCGCTGACCGAAGCGCTGGACCGGCTCGAAAAGCCGCTGGAAGAGCAGTATTTTGCCGCGCGGCAGAACGCCGCCGACCTGGCCCGCGCGCAGGAAGAAAAGCGCGCCGAGCTGGACGCGGTTTCGGGCGGCAAGTGGGTCTACCCCCACGGCGATGCCGCCACCAGAGTCCGCGATGCCGTCAACGCCGAGCTGAAGAGCCGGGGCATGACGCCGGACGCAAAGATCTTCTGTGAGCTGCTGAACGTAGCCGACGAGAGCTGGCAGGACTGTGTGGAAGCCTGCCTCGGCGACCGCCGGTTCGATATCCTCGTCCCGCCCAACCACTACGCCGCCGCCAAGAGCGCCTTTGTGGCGCTGGGCGAAACGGTCGGGCCCATCAGCCTGCTGGATACACCGGGCATCCGCACCGCCAACCGCCGCGCGGAGACCCGCCCGGCTGACAGCCTTGCCGCTCAGGTGGAGAGCGAGAACCCGCTGGCCGCACAGTATGCGGACACCATCCTCCGCCGCATCGTCTGCTGCGAGACGCCGGACACGCTGGAACACTTCCCGGACAGCGCTACCCGTGACCTGCTGCGTCACCATCCGTTCCGGCTGGAACGCCTGCGCCGACCCCAGCGGTATATCGGTCTGGACGCCCGCCGCGCCCGCGCCGGTGCGCTGGAAGAGGAGCTGACGGCCCTCGGTGAACGCCGCCGCGAGGGCGTGCAGACCGAACGGTCGCTGAAGACGGCCTACGACCAGTACCAGAACATCCTGCGCGGCCGCGCACTGGAAACGCTGGCCGGGCTGTGGGAAGGCCGGGACGCCCTTGCTGCCGCCAAGGCCGACTATGCGGCACAGGCCCAGAAGCTGGCCGACTGCCGGGAGAACCCGCTGCTGCAGGAGCTGTATCGGGAAGAGGAGACCCGCGAAGCTGCCTGGGAAGCAGCCCGCAAGGCAGTGGAACAGGCAGGCGGCGATATCCGCGTCTGTGAAAAGCAGCTGGCTTCCTGCGCGGCAGAGCAGGGCCGGGCCGTGGCCGCAGCGCAGCAGAGCGCCGGGGCGGCCCAGACCTTCTTTGAAAAATATCCGCTGCTGGAGCCGCTGGCACAGGAGCGCAAAAAGGGCCTCATGACCGGGGGCCGCACAGCCCGCGCCGCTGCCCAGGCGGCCGAAAAAGCGCAGACCAAACTGGACGACACCCTGCAAAGCTACCTCACCGCCACGCTGGAACCGGCCCAGAAGGCGTACAACGAGCGGTACGTCTGCGATTATCCGCTGGGCCTTGCGGGCATCGAGCAGTACCGCGCCCAGCACGAGAGCCTCGTCCGCATCGACCTGGAGCGCTACGCCGCCCGCCTGGACCAGGCCCAGCGCGACTGCAAGGACCGCTTCCGGAAAGACATCCTCTTCCGGATGAAAGACGACATCTTCAACGCCCGCCGCCAGTTCCGGGAGCTGAACAAGGTGATGGAGCAGCTGACCTACGGCGAAGAGGTCTACCGCTTCGAGCTGGAACCCAGCCGTGACCCGCAGCTGGCCGCGTTCTATCAGGTCATCGTGGACAAGGGCAACCAGCAGATGACCGACACCGACTCGCTGGACAACCTCGCCGCCACGGCCGACCCCGTTTACGAGCGGCAGGTGGATGAGCTGATGGAAAAGATCATGGCCGACGTGGACGAGAACACCCGCGCCCGGCAGGAGGGCCGCAGCACCTCCGGTGCCACCCTGTCCGACTATGTGGATTACCGCACCTATCTGGACTACGACATCAAGGTCACGAACACGGTCTCCGGCCAGCAGGCGTATCTGTCCCGTGTCAGCCGCGATTCCTCCGGCGGCGAGAATCAGGCCCCGTTCTATGTGGCCATCTGTGCTTCGCTGCTGCAAATTTATCAGAAGAGCGAGAACAGCATCCGGCTGGTCCTGCTGGACGAGGCCTTCAGCAAGATGACCAGCGACCGCATCCGCCCCATGATGGAGCTGTTCCGCCGCCTGCAATTGCAGGTCCTGCTCATCTCCACTGTCGAGAAGAGCACGGCCATCCAGCCCTATTGCGACATCACCTATTCTATTGTGCGCCATGGCGACGCCAACGCCATCGCGCCGTTTTACCGGCTGACGGCCCCGCAGCCCGCGCCGGAGAAGGAGACTGAACCATGAGCGATACCCTTGCAAAATTCTGGCTGTTTGCCACCCACTGGATCAAGCTCGACACCTTTGACAACGAGGATGAGCTGAACGACGAACTGGAGCTGCTCCAGCGCCAGAGCCTGCCCACCAAAGTCCGCACGATGAAAAACAAAGAGGGGAAGGAAGAACTCGTCCTCTACGTCAAGCAGGCCGACCGCGATTATGCCCGCTACTGCACCGGCTGGCGCCCCGGCGGGATGATGTAAAAAAGGAGATCTCATGCCAAAGCACCCCATCCAGTTGTCCGATCACTTTACCGATTCCCGGCTGATCCGGTTCGTGCTGCCCTGCATCGGCACGATGCTGTTCACCTCCATCTACGGCATCGTGGACGGCCTGTGCGTCTCGAACTTCGTGGGCAAGACGGCCTTTGCGGCGGTCAACCTCATCATGCCGCTGCCCATGCTCATCGGCAGCATCGGCTTTATGCTGGGCACCGGCGGCAGCGCCATCGTGGGCATCACGCTGGGCGAGGGCGATGGAAAAAAGGCGGACGAACTTTTCAGCCTCTTCCTCAGTTCGGCCCTTGCAGCGGGCATCGTGTTCAGCGCCGTTGGCCTGGTCATCATTGAGCCGGTGGCGGAGCTGCTGGGCGCAAAGGGGGAGATGCTGGACTATGCGCTGCGGTATGGCCGCATCCTGCTGGTCAGCCTGCCGACCTTTATCTTGCAGAACATGTTCCAGAGCTTCTTCGTCACGGCCGAAAAGCCCCATCTGGGATTCGCTTTCACCGTGGGCGCGGGCTGCACCAACATGGTGCTGGACGTCGTGCTGGTGGGGGTGCTCCGCTGGGGCGTTGAGGGTGCCGCTGTCGCGACCTTCCTCAGCCAGATCGTCGGCGGCCTGCTGCCGGTGTTCTATTTCCTGGACCGGAACAACACCAGCCGCCTGCACCTGAGCCGGACGAAGTTCCATGGCCACGTCCTGCGGAATGCCTGCATCAACGGCTCGTCGGAGCTGATGACCAACCTCTCCATGTCGCTGGTCAACATCCTCTACAATTACCAGCTCCTCCGCTTTGCGGGCGAGGACGGCGTGGCGGCTTACGGCGTCATCATGTATGCCGCCTTCCTCTTTGTGGCCGTCTTCGTGGGCTATGCCGTCGGCAGCGCCCCCATCGTCAGCTACCACTACGGTGCCCGCAATCACCGGGAGGTCCACAACCTTTATTCCATGAGCTTCCGCCTCATCGGCGTGGTGGCCGTCGTCATGACCATCGGTTCGATGTTCCTCATCCCGCATGTGGCCCGCATCTTCGTGGGCTACGATGCCGGGCTGCTGGCACTGACCACCCATGCCTTCCGGCTCTATGCGCTGAGCTTCCTCATCATGGGCTTCAACGTCTATGCGTCGTCCTTCTTTACCGCGCTGGGCGACGGTGTGACGAGCGCCCTCATCTCTTTTCTACGCACCCTGTTGTTTCAGGTGGCGGCGGTCTTCGCACTGCCGGCGCTCATGGGGATGGATGGCATCTGGCTGGCCGTCACGGCCGCCGAGCTTGCTGCGCTGGGGGTGAGCGTGTATATGTTCGTGACAAAAGATCGGAAATTCCATTACCGTCATGTGTGACGCGCTAGGACAACGAAAGCCGCCGGGGCCCCGGCGGCTTTCGTTGTCATGCAAATGTATACTCGACGAACTCGCAGTTCCGGATGCCGAAGGCGGCATACTCCTCGTTGGTCATATCGTAAAAGTAAGACCGCACCACGCGGGCGATGCCGTTGTGGGCGACCAGCAGATAGGTCTTGCTCTCGTCGGCCCGCAGCTCGTCCAGCAGGTCGTAGATGCGCTGGGCCAATTGCAGCATACTCTCGCCGCCGGAGTAGCGGTCGGCAAAGTGGGTCTTGGAGACTTTGAACTCGGCCCCATCGCGGGGCGTCCCCTCGTAGCGGCCAAAGCACTGCTCCCGCAGGCGGGGTTCCGGGCGGGCCGGGATGCCGGTGGCCTCGGCGATGGCCAGAGCGGTGTCGGCAGCGCGGGACAGGGGAGAATACAGGATCTCGTCAATGTGGACCCCGCTGTCCCGGACATGGGCCCCCAGTGCAGCGGCCTGCGCCCGGCCGCGGGCGGTCAGCGGGCTGTCGGTCATGCCGCAGATCTTGTTTTCAACGTTCCAGACGGTCTCGCCGTGGCGGGTAAAATATAAGCTGTGCATAGAGGCTCCTTCAGAGTTTGATGAGGGTATGGTGGTCGAGCCGGACGGTGTCGCCTTCGTCGATGCCAAGGCGGGTCAGCGCAGCGTCCGGGTAGGCGATGACCCGGCGTTCACCGGTCTCGTCCTCCAATAAGACATCGCAGCAGACGGGCTGCCCTTCCGGCAGCTCCTCGCAGCCGTACAGCTGCTCGTCGATGCGCAAAACGCGGTATGTCATACGATCTTCCTCGAAAAATACAGTGTTCTCGTTTTACAGATGATTCTCCCGGCAGGGGAGAACGTGGTATTCTTATTATAAAGCCCCGATGCGCTGCCGTCAACTTGACAGCCCGGCGCCGGGGCTGATACAATAGGATAAAATGGTTCCACACGACGCCAAAAGGAGAGAAGAGCTTGAACATTACAGAATTGCGCTATCTGGTCGCCATCATGCAGTGGGGGTCGGTCAGCGCTGCGGCAAAGCAGCTGTATGCGGCCCAGCCCAACATCAGCAAGGCGCTGAAAAATCTGGAAGAGGAGTATCACATCCGCATCTTTGAGCGCTCCTCCACCGGCATGATCCCCACCGAGCAGGGGCGGCGGTTCATCGAGCAGGCCGAGCGGGTGCTGGAAGATGTGGACCGCCTGAGCCGGAGCGTCGAGGAAGAGCAGGAGCGCTGCGCGGAGCTGCGGGTGATGCTGCCCCATGCGACCTATGCGTCCTATGCGGCGGTGGATTATCTGGAACAGGCGGTGCATCTGGAGCGGGTGCATATCCACATCCGGGAGGGCGGCTCGATGGAGGCGCTGGATTTCGTGCTGCGGCGGGGCTATCACCTGGCGCTGCTGCGCTATGCGGTGGAGGACGATGAACACTACACCCACTACTGCGCCCGGCGGGGGCTGAAGATGGAGCCGGTGATGGACTTCGAATATCAGCTGCTCACCAACCGGGACGGCCCGCTGGCCCGGCACGAGGTGCGCGACCTGACCGAACTGAACCAGTATATGGAGATCCGGCACGACGACTTTCAGCTGCCCGGCGAGGAGGGCGGCGACGGTGTGCGCTGGCATGTGAACCAAGCCCGGCGTATCCATGTGTATGAGCGGTGCAGCCAGTTTTCGATCTTGCAGCGGCTCCCGTCTGCGTATATGTGGGCGTCACCCATGCCCCGCAAGGCGCTGGAACAGTATCATCTGGTGCTGAAGAAATGCCCGGCCCAGCGCCAGCAGATGCGGGATGTCCTGGTCTATCCGGACAAGGGTGGCCTGCGGGCGGAGGAACAGGCGTTTGTCGATCTGCTCCACAAACAGGCGGCCCAGACCATGAAATGAGAAGCCGCCGGCAAAGAAGCGGCTAAAGTTTTGGCTCCGGAATTGATAAAAATAGAGAAATGTGGCAAAGAAACGAAACCGAAAATTCGGTTTCGTTTCTTTTTTGCTGGCTTTTCGACAAAAAACAGACCGGACAACGGTAAAAATTCTTAGCAGGTATATCGGATACGATATACCCCTATGCTGGAAAAATATTGTGCAGATGATGAAAAATATGTTACCATGAGGCCAGAGATTGGGAGCTGCCCGGCGGCGGAATGGGGCCGCGGACAGCACCGAAAAAAGGAGGTTTCTGGTATGATCAGTTTCTTGCTCTGTCTGGCGCTCTTGATCGTGGGCTACTTCGTCTACGGTAAGATCGTAGACAACACCTTCGGCCCGGACGACCGCGAAACTCCGGCTGTGCGCATCAACGATGGCGTGGACTATGTCGTGATGCCGCAGTGGAAATTGTTCCTCGTCCAGCTGCTGAACATCGCGGGCCTCGGCCCCATCTTCGGCGCCATGCAGGGCGCTCTGTGGGGGCCGGTGGTCTTCCTGTGGATCACCTTCGGCACGATCTTTGCGGGCGGTGTCCATGACTACTTCTCCGGCATGATGAGCGAGCGCAACGACGGCGCTTCCATCGCCGAGATCACCGGCAAATACCTTGGCCCGGTGATGCAGAACGTGATGCGTGTCTTCTCCGTGGTTCTGCTCATCATGGTGGGCACGGTGTTTGCGGTCGGCCCTGCGGGCCTGATCGTGGAGCTGTGCAGCCAGAGCGGTGCATCCGGCGTGTTCACTTCGCTGCTGTTCTGGCTCATCATCATCCTGGTGTATTACTTCATCGCGACCTTTATCTCCATTGACGCGGTCATCGGCAAGATCTACCCCATCTTCGGCATCTGCCTCATCATCATGGCCATCGGCGTCATCTTCGGTATCTTCACAAACCCTGCCTATACGATCCCGGAGATCTGGGATCACTTCGGCAGCATGCACCCGTCGGGCACCCCGATCTGGAGCTTCATGTTCATCACGGTAGCCTGCGGCGCGATCTCCGGCTTCCACTCCACCCAGTCGCCTCTGATGGCGCGCTGCATGAAGAGTGAGAAGCAGGGCCACTTCGTTTTCTACGGTGCCATGGTCTGTGAGGGCGTCATCGCTCTGATCTGGGCCGCAGCCGGCTGCTCTCTGTACGAAGTCACCGGCGGCCTGAACACCGGTCTGGCACAGGCGCTGGCCATGGGCCAGTCCAAGGCCATCTACGATGTCTGCTCCAAGACCATGGGCGGCGTGGGCATTGCGCTGGCCATGGTGGGCGTCGTCGTCTGCCCCATCACTTCTGGTGATACCGCCTTCCGTTCCGCGCGTCTGACGCTGGCCGACTGGTTCAAGATCGACCAGGACGGCTACGCGAACCGCCTGAAGCTCTGCATCCCCGTTCTGGGTGTCGGCGCCTTCCTGGGCATCGGCAACGCGCTGGGCTTCATCAACTACACGGTCATCTGGCGTTACTTCAGCTGGACCAACCAGACGCTGGCCATGATCGTCCTGTGGGCCGCTTCCATGTACCTCTTCAAGGAAAAGAAGAACTACTGGATCACGGCTGTGCCTGCTACCTTCATGAGCGCTGTGTCCTGTACCTACTTCGTGCTGGCTCCGGAGTGCCTGGGCGGCCTGCTGAACAGCAAGACTGCGGAAGGCGCGACCATCTACAATACGGCGGTCGCATACCCTGTGGGTATCGTCTTTGCCGCTGCGATGCTGGCCCTGTTTATCCACGCCACCAAAAAGGCTGGCGTCAGGAAAGCCGCATGATCCGATGAGATCCTGAGTTCCTCTTCTAATATTTGCCCATTCACAGAAGACCGGCCGCCGGGAAGTCCCCGGACGGCCGGTCTTCGTTTGCAACGGGAGAAACCCGGCTGAATAACAAAAAAGCACTGAAAATCGCGCAAAAATTGCAGGCGTGGTCAAACTGCACAAAAAACAGGCGGAAAGTTTGGGAGCTGCAACTTTCGTCGGTCAAAATCACACAAAGAACGTTTTCGGAAAAGAAAATTTGCCGAGGAGACGCTAAAAATCTTTGCCAAAAGAAACGCCTGAAACCCCACCATATACTTTTTGATATGAGGGCTATGCGGGAAAGATATTGTTCGAGTTATGAAAAATGTGTTAACATGAAGCCAGACATGGACCACGCACGGCAGAATGGGGCCGTGGGCGTGGATCTGAAAAAGGAGGTTTCTGGTATGATTAGTTTCTTACTCTGTCTGGCGCTCCTGATCGTAGGCTATTTTGTCTATGGCAAGATCGTGGACAACACGTTTGGACCGGACGACCGTGAAACTCCCGCTGTGCGCATCAACGATGGCGTTGACTACGTCGTGATGCCGCAGTGGAAGCTGTTCCTCGTCCAGCTGCTGAACATCGCGGGCCTCGGCCCCATCTTTGGTGCACTGCAGGGTGCTCTGTGGGGCCCTGTGGTGTTCCTGTGGATCACCTTCGGCACCATCTTTGCAGGCGGCGTCCACGACTACTTCTCCGGTATGATGAGCGAGCGCAACGAAGGCGCTTCCATTGCAGAAGTTACCGGCAAGTATCTGGGACCTGTGATGCAGAACATCATGCGTGTGTTCTCTGTCGTGCTGCTGATCATGGTCGGCACGGTGTTCGCAGTCGGCCCTGCTGGCCTGATCGTGACCCTGTGCAAGAACAGCGGGATGAGCGGTGTGCTCACCACCACCCTGTTCTGGCTGATCATCATCTTGGTCTATTACTTCATCGCGACCTTTATCTCCATTGATGCCATCATCGGCAAGATCTACCCGGTCTTCGGCATCTGCCTGATCATCATGGCAGTGGGCGTTATCTTTGGCATCTTCACCAACCCCGCCTACACCATCCCCGAACTGTGGGATCACTTCGGCAGCATGCACCCGTCGGGCACCCCGATCTGGAGCTTCATGTTCATCACGGTAGCCTGCGGCGCGATCTCCGGCTTCCACTCCACCCAGTCGCCTCTGATGGCGCGCTGCATGAAGAGTGAGAAGCAGGGCCACTTCGTCTTCTACGGCGCAATGGTCTGCGAAGGCATCATCGCTCTGATCTGGGCTGCTGCCGGCTGCTCTCTGTACGAAGTCACCGGTGGTCTGAACACCGGTCTGGCCGCTGCTCTGGCCGAAGGTCAGTCCGCCGCCATCTACGACGTCTGCTCCAAGACCATGGGCGGTGTCGGCATTGCCCTGGCAATGATCGGCGTCGTCATCTGCCCCATCACCTCTGGTGATACCGCGTTCCGTTCCGCTCGTCTGACTCTGGCCGACTGGCTGAAGCTGGACCAGGACAGCTACGGGAACCGCCTGAAGCTCTGCATCCCCGTTCTGGGTGTCGGCGCCTTCCTGGGCATCGGCAACGCGCTGGGCTTCATCAACTACACCGTGATCTGGCGTTACTTCAGCTGGACCAATCAGACGCTGGCCATGATCGTTCTGTGGGCCGCTTCCATGTACCTGTTCAAGGAGAAGAAGAACTACTGGATCACCGCTGTGCCCGCTACCTTCATGAGCGCTGTGTCCTGCACTTACTTCGTGCTGGCTCCGGAGTGCCTGGGCGGCCTGCTGAACAGCAAGACCGCTGAGGGTGCCACCATCTACAATACGGCAATCGCATACCCTGTGGGCATCGTCTTCGCCGTTGCAATGCTGGCCCTGTTTATCCATGCTACCAAGAAGCACACGGAGAAGAAAGCCGCATAACCCATTCAAGGCGGCATAACCCCCTGTGATCTCAAGACCGGCCGCTGCCCACACCAGCGGCCGGTCTTGCTTTTGGCTAAGAGTGGAAAAGACTCTTGCATTTTGCGAAAAACAGTGGGACAATGGGTACAAACAAAACGCAAAAGAGGGATACACTATGCTGTTCAAACCTGCACAACTGGGTCTGGCAAAACTCGGCGCTGCCGAGCTGGAAGCAGACAAAAAAGCCTGCAAAAAGATCGGCCCCTGCGGCGTCGGCAAAAAGGCGCTGTACCTCAACAGCTTTTACATCGACCGCTGCTATTATCTGCCTTACGGCAGCATCACCCGCGCGTTCAAGCGGGTCGCCATGAGCCAGGGCGGCTTTACCGGCAAAGGGATGTTTGCCTCCATGGCCTATCTGGTGGTGGAGTACGACGGCGGCAAGCAGAAGCAGTGCAACTTCAAGGATGAGCGGGACGTGGACGCCCTGCTGGACGTTCTGGCCAAAGAGCAGCCGCAGATCAAGCGGCTGAGCGCGGCAGGCGAGCAGACCGTGCAGAAGAAGGAGGCCGAAAAGGCCGCCCGCAAGCTGCCGGAGCTGACGAAAGACGCCGAGCACAGCCTGACGGTGCTGCGCCGGGCAAAAGAGTACCTGGAAGCCAAGCCGGAGATTTCGGACGAGCTGAGCGCCGCCGAGCGCCGCAAGCGCGCCCAGCTGCAGAGCAAGCCGGTGTACCGCTATGTCGCATTGGCCATCTTCCTGTTCGGCCTTGTGGCCGCAGCCTACGGCCTCTATGCCATCACGAACCATGTGGGTAATTACGGCATCTACTTTGCGCTGTTCGGCTTTGCGGCCATCTTCCTCTTTTCCAGCTACAACATGCTGCCCACCGCCCGCAACAACCACAGCGCCATCATGAAGCGGGCCGACCGGGCCGAGCAGGCCGCAGCAGACTATGTGAAGCGCTACCCGAACGGTGCGTTCCCGGTGCCGAGCTATTACGCACACCCGACCGTCCTCAAGCAGATGATGGACGCCATCGAAGAGGGCCGCGCCGTCACCGTGCCGGAGGCGCTGGAGGCCGTCAAGGCCCGCCTGAAGGCGTTGAACGCCGACGTTCAGGTCGAGCAGGAGGAATACGACGAGGTCGTCCTCATCAAGGCGATGTTCCTGAACCACCAATACGCATAAGGAATGCAACGAAAGCTCCTCGTTTCCGGGGAGCTTTTGTTGTGCCAAACTTCGGTCTGGATACGCCCGCGCTGCTGGCCCGCAATTACGAGGACTATCAGCGGGTGCTGACGGGAGAAGTAAAGGTGTAATGAAACAAAAAAGGCAGATGCCGCATCGAACGGCATCTGCCTTTTCTTATGTCTGAACGGTTTACAGCGACGCAGGGACCGGCTCCCGGAAAATTTTCATGGCCTGCTTGTAGCAGTGGACGAAGTAGACGATCTCCGCCAGAGCGGTCAGCATCCAGGAGCAGGGGTAGAGCAGATAAAGCGAGGGGATGGTGTGGAAGTGGGCAAAGATGGTGTACACCCAGATGACGCGGAAGACGCAGGAGCCCAGGATGACGATGACGGTGGGCACGACGGTCTTGCCCAGGCCGCGGGAGGCGGCGATGGTGCAGTCCATAAAGGCTGAGATGCAGTAGGCCAGACCCATGACGCCCACACGCTTCATGCCGGCGTCGATGACGGCCGGCTCGGTGGTGAAGAGGGCCAGGAACTCGCGGCCGAACACGAACAGGCTGCCGCCCAGCAGCAGGCCCGCGCCAAAGGAATAGCCCAGCGCGATGAAGTAGCTCTTCTTCACGCGGTCCGGCTTGCCTGCGCCGTAGTTCTGGCTCATGAAGCTGGCACAAGCCATGTAGAAGGCGGCCATGCAGTCATAGATGAGGTTGTCGGCGTTGGCGGCGGCGGAGTTGCCCTTGACCATGAGGGAGTCGAAGGAGTTGACGCCCGCCTGAATGAAGAGGTTGGCGATGGCGAAGACGGCGTTCTGGAACCCGGCGGGCAGGCCCAGCGCCAGAATGCTCCGGGTCATGGCCGGGTCGAGCCGGGCTTCCCGGAAATGCAGGGTGTAGCAGTCCTGCACCTGAGTCAGCGCGTGGAGGATGAGCCCGGCGGAAACGCATTGCGAAATGGCACTGGCCAGCGCCACGCCCATGACATCCAGCTTGCAGACGATGACGAAGAAGAGGTTGAGCAGGATGTTCAGCACACCCGCGATGCTCAGGAAGTACAGCGGCTTTTTGGTGTCGCCGATGGCGCTGAAGATGGCGTTGCCAAAGTTGTAGAGCGCCAGCGCGGGCATACCGAGGAAGTAGACCCGCAGGTAGAGGATGGCACCGGGCAGCAGATCTTCCTTGGTGTTCAGCAGCCGCAGCAGGGCGGGGGAGCCCAGCAGGCCTACGAACAGCAGCACCACACCGGCGATGAAGCTGACCACCAGCGCCGAGTGAACGGTGCGGCGGACGTCATCGGTGTGCCTGGCCCCATAGAAGCGGGCCACCAGCACGTTGATGCCGTTGCTCAGGCCGATGAGAAAACCGGTGAACAGGGTGACGAAGATGCTCGTGGAGCCCACCGCACCCAGCGCCGTGGAACCGGCGAACCGGCCCACGACCGCGACGTCCGACATGTTGAACAGCACCTGCAGCAGGTTGGACAGTGCCAGCGGCAGGCTGACCAGAAGGATCTGCTTGGCCAGAGGGCCTTCCGTCAGCGAGTTGGTGTTTGACTTCATAACTTGATGATTCCTTTTCCTGATCCGAAACTGTGCCCGCGCACACCGGGGCACAAGCTCTATTATAAGGCCCGGCGGCGCTTTTGCAAGATGAAAAACCCAAAAAGCAGAGGTGAAATTTTAACGCGCCGCCCGATGATTTTTCAGAAGGATGCTCCGGATGCAGAAATTGGGCCGACAAGGGCGAAGATTTCTATTTGCAATTTCTGTCCGGCTGTGCTATACTACTTTATACTGAATCCATTCAGAAGATGTGCGATCGTAGCTCAGCTGGATAGAGCGTTCGGCTCCGACCCGGAAGGCCAGAGGTTCGAATCCTCCCGGTCGCATAAAATCCCCAGTACACTTTCGTGTGCTGGGGATTTTTATTTGCGGCCGGGAGGATTCGAACAGCACGGCCCCGCCGCAGGCGGGGTAAGCAATCAGCCCAGCGGGCTGTTGCTTAGTGCGCGGTTCCTGGAGCCGTAGGAATGTCGAACAAGAGGACTGGCGTTCATTTGCGGCCGGGAGGATTCGAATCTCATTTCAAATTCTCCATCAGTTTTGCCGCCAGCGTCTCGGCTTCTTTGGCCGGGACCCAGATATCCGGAGAAAGGCCACGCATTTCTTCAAAATAATCTGCACCCTCCGGCAGCAGATAGACACATACGGATGTCATTATAACCGAGCATTTGCTGTTCGGCAGTTCCACATGCCCACCATTTCCGATCATACATCCATTTGTGTTTTCTCCGATGATCAGGCTGTTTTCCAGATTATAGGCAAGGTCCATTGTGATTTCTGCAGAAGAGGCAGAGCATTTTCCGCTTAAAAGAATCAGAATGTTGTCGTGCGTTTGCCACCGATGAGCTATCGCTACGGATACCGGATTAACAACGTCATAGCGGACTCCATTGCCCTGTACACGCTGGCGGCTGTATCGGGTGATCCACTGATGAGCTACTTCTTCATATCCGCCGACATTGGAGCGTAGATCCAGCATGGAGATCGCAGCATCACTCATTTGTGCCGCCGCAGCATTGACCTCCTGCAGGAAAGAGCCATCAAAGCTGTTGAACTGGAATACCGGGATCCCGTCTGTCTGACGAAGATCGGTATTCTGGTCTTTGGGAAGCTCCTTATAATACTGTCTCCATGCGTCTGCTGTCAGTGTGTCAGTACTGCCGTCTGTATAGTGCACCGTCAGCGTTTCATCACAGGTGTGCTTTTCCCATTCTGTCCCATCAAATGTGGCAGGCTTCAGCAGAACCGGATAATACACCAGATACCCCTGCGCAGAGATTGAACGCTTGAACAGTTCATCCAGATCGGGATGATCGTCCACGGATGCAACGACTTTTCCATTGGCATTCTGATAGCCCGAATCCGTTTTTACGAACATCACCTGACGGAAGAAAAACGGAATGTCTTTTTCTGACGGATAGTCCTGATTGATGTTGAAGTGACCGTCCTTGATAAAGGTGAGATGGTTCACCAGAATCTTCTGCAAATCTTCGCAGGTCAGGTTGTCTTTTGCTTGAAGCTCTTGTAAAATCTCTGCTTTTGCCTGATCGAATACAGTGTGCCCGCCAAAATAGTCATAGAAGGCAAAATCATAATAGAAGGCATCGAAGAGATAGTTCACATCTTCTTCGGCTTCTTCCAGACTTAATTCTTTGGCGGCATCGTATTCGCTGTAGGTGTCGGTGACGTAATCAAAATATTTCTGTGCATCGGCGGGGTCATCGTAATGCCGCAGATAGGGTGTCGGGTCGGCGGCAGGAGCCGCTTCCCAACGCTGATGCTCTTCGTTGATTTCTGCGAGCAGTTCCGCTTTGGTTGGTTGATTGTCTTTTACAAGCTGTGTGACCTTGGTACAGCCGGAAAAGCTCACGAGCATGATCAGACAGCAGAACAGAGATACGAGTTTGGAATTCATGGTGTGGCACTCCTTTTGATTTTGATATTACCCTTTCCGGTTTTTCTGCCAGATGCGGTACAAGCCATCGGTGATGAGGGTCTCGCGGTAGAGAATGTTCGTGTGGCAGGCTTCGCGGATGGTGCGGGGCAGATTGCCGGTGGCGTAGAATTTGAGCTCCGGGCCGAGTTCGGCGCGGAAGCGCTCAGCCAGTCCGTCCAGCAGGCTGGCGGTGCCCAGCACGAAGCCGTTCTGCAGGCAGGCAGCGGTGTTCTTGCCCAGAATGGAGGCTGAAGCCGGTGCCGAAAGGTCGATCTGGGGCAGCTGGGCGGTCTTCTGGACCAGCGCTGCCTGCGACAGCTGCGGGCCGGGCAGGATGACGCCGCCCACAAGCTCCTGCTTCTCGTTCACGGCCATGATGGAGATGGCTGTGTCGGCGGAGATGACGGCCAGCGGGCCGGGCGTCTCGGCCAGCGCGGCAACGGCGCCGCACAAAAGCTCTGCACCCAGCTGGGCCGGATTGTCCAGCCGCAGCTTGATGCCGCTCTTCAAGCCCGGCCCAACGGTAAGGAAGCGAGCAGAGCAGAGCATCCGCAGCGCCGCCAGGACGCGGCCCGTCAGCGCGGGCACGACACTGCCCAGAATGCCTCCCTCGATGCGCTCGGTCTGGACGCGGTACAGAGAGAGCAGATTCAGCAGATCTATGGCATATTCGTCAATGGTCGCTGCTGCGTCGGAGTGCAGACGCCCGCTGAATTGCAGGGCGTCGTGTTCGTATCCGGCGATGGTGATGTGTGTGTTGCCGATGTTGACCGTCAGAATCATGGTCGGGGGCCTCCTCTGCCTCTATAATGTAATTATATAATATAACAGCGCCCGCAAAACTGCAAGCTCCCCTTGGAAAAGGGGAGCCGGGACGGCCGTGGCCGTCCCGGAGGGGTTCAATTTTCTGCCCGGACGCAGCAATTTGAAGTTTTTTGAAAAAATTTGTAAAAAAGTGTTGACATCTACCCCAGTGTATGGTATTATACTTGAGCGCCAAGCGCTGAGACAAAAGAATGACTTCCGAAGTCCCAGCTGAGAAGCGAGAGAAAAGAACCAATAGACGCTGAAAGATTCCAGTCAGTTCTGAGAAATCGGAAGCGGACCAAGTTCAAAATGTTCGAAACGCTTCGAAAAAAGTGCTTGACAAAAAATCACTT
>ERZ1673699.133-NODE-133-length-97425-cov-39.650385_pt1 | contig 97425 bp, 87 predicted proteins | sample MGYA00580229_ERZ1673699 | MGnify/ENA primary metagenome ERZ1673699 (study PRJEB41218, sample SAMN15661785) | gut metagenome | host: Homo sapiens | place: Canada: London | collected 2015-08-20/2019-03-30 | study: EMG produced TPA metagenomics assembly of... | reverse complement strand
GTAGCCGCTGTTCTTTTCTACCCGAAAAACTGCCATTTCACGGATGCCTCCTTTCTGTTTTTGGGCAAAGAAAAAGCCGCAGGCTTTTTGTGAAAGTCTGCGGCTATGCCGATTGTTAGATATTCAATTCTTTGTGTTTCCGCACTCCATATCAATTACCACCGAAACGGTGATGTGATTTTCAATGCGTTTATTGCGGAGTTTATCGCCCTCGCCATCGAACACAACATGACGAGAAAACAACGTAAAACGGATGATTTCCACTAGATTCCTCTTTGCAGCGAAACTATCGCTTCCACATGTTTCGTCCTCGGAAACAGATCCACCGGCTGGACCTTCTCGGTGCGGTAGCCTTGTGTTTCCAGCCACTTGGCGTCTCTTGCGGCGGTGGAGGGGTTGCAGCTGACGTAGACGACCCGGCGGGGGGACATGGCGACGACGGCGGAAAGGGTGGCCTCGTCACAGCCTTTGCGGGGCGGGTCGAGGACGATGACGTCGGGGTGGAGGCCCTCGGCGGCGAGCTGAGAGGCGGCTTTGCCCGCGTCGGCACAGAAGAAGCGGCTTCTGGCGGCGACGGCTTCGCCCATGCGGGCCGCGTTGGCCTTGGCGCTGTCGATGGCTTCGGGGACGATCTCCACGCCGATGAGCGAGCGGCAGCGGTCCACCATCGAAAGGCCGATGGTGCCCATGCCGCAGTAGAGGTCCAGCAGAAGGTCGTCCGGCTGGAGCTGAGCGTATTCGGCGGCGATGCCGTAGAGCTGCTCGGCGGCGAGGGTGTTGACCTGATAGAACGACAGGGGGCCAAGCCGCACCGGAACGCCGCAGAGGGTGTCCTCGATGAAGCCGGGGCCGCAGAGGGTGTGGGTCTCCGTGCCCAGAATGACGTTGGTGTTCCTGGGGTTGACGTTCACGAGGACGGTGGCAATGTCCGGGAACTGTGCGGTCAGCTGCTCGACGAGTTCGGCGCTGTGGGGGAGCTTTGCGCGGGTGCAGACGATGCAGACCATGATCTGGCCGCTGTGCGCACCCCGGCGCAGGAAGATGTGCCGCACCAGGCCCTTGCCGGAAGCCTCATCGTAGGGCTGGATGCCGTGTGCACCGAAAAAGCTGCACAGTGCGTTGCCGATGTCGTTCAGGATGCCGGGCTGCAGCTTGCAGTCGGGGCAGGGGACGATGCGGTGGGTGCGACCGGCGTAGAAGCCGATGCAGGGTGCGCCGTTCTTGTCACGCCCGACCGGGAACTGGACCTTGTTGCGGTAGCGGTCCACTTCGGGGGAGGGGAGGGCGTCCAGCACCGGCACATCCAGCCCGCCGATGCGGCGGAACGCATCGACGACGTTCTCCTGCTTGGCCCGCAGCTCGGCAGCGTAATCCAGGTGCCGCAGGCTGCAGCCGCCGCAGGGGCCTGCCACGGCGCAGTCCACGGGGATGCGGTCCGGCGAGGGGGTGCGCAGGGTGTCCAGAATGCCGAAGGCATAGCGGCCGCAGTCCTTGACGATGCGGATGTCGGCTTCGTCGCCGGGGGCAGTGCCGGGCACGAACACGGCCTCGCCGTCCGGCGAGTGTGCCACGCCGCTTCCGTCGTTGGAAAGCCGCTCGATGGTCAGGGTCAGCACCTGATTTTTCTGTAAGGGCATGGGGATTCTCCTTTTGTGGTGGGGTTATTCCGAGGCTTCGGGGGCGTCGGTCTGGGACGCCAGATATTTGCTGGGCGGCACGCCCTTGGCGCGCTTGAACACCCGCGAGAAATAGAACTGGTCAAAGAAGCCGACTGAGATGGCGACCTCGGCAATGGACAGGTTGCCCGCGCGCAGCAGCTTGCAGGCTTCGTTGATGCGGTATTCGGTCAGATAGTCGATGGGGCTTTTGCCCACATTCAGCATGAACACCCGGTACAGGTGGCTGCGGGAGACTCCCACGCTCTTGGCCACATCGTCGATGGAGATATCGTGCGAGTAGTTGAATTGGATGTACTTGATGGCGTTCAGCACATACTGGCTCGAAGACGAAGTGCTGTGGGGCTTCGACTCGCTGGTCTCCTTCATCAGGGAGGAGATGAAGAGATAGAGGTAGCCCACCATGGCGGCCTCATCCTGGGGCTGAAGCCCGCGGGAGGAGTAGATGTTGGTCAGGGCCGTCCGCATCCCTTCGGGGGCGCTGGTGTGGTGGACGGGGCGCTCGTCTGTAAAGGGCAGCTGTGCGGCCAGTTTGTGGGCGCAGGCCCCATTGAAGCCTACCCAGCTGTACTCCCACGGCTGCTGCTCATCGGCTGTGTAGCGGATGAGCTGGCTGGGCCGGGCAAAAAAGAGGTCGCCGGGGACCACCTCAAACGTATGGCCGCCCACCTCAAAGGTTCCCTTGCCGGAAACGACCAGGTGGATGAGGTAATGGTCCCGGATGCCGGGACCCCAGGTCTGGCCCGGAGCACACCGCTCCAGGCCGCAGTTAAAGATGGACAATTCGATGTTGTTGGTGTAATTCTGCTTGAAGGACTGTTTGTAAACGTCTGCCATGTGGCTCTCCTCCCATCCGCTGCATTCGTAACACCAGTATATCATAATTGAACCTGCAAATTCAACAAAAGTACATCCGAATCTTTGACTTTCGCGCCAAAATTTGTTTTTTTGCAAAATCAAATTGCAAAATGGGGACGCTTCGATTACAATAGAGTTATCTTTTACAAACAGACTGCGGGTTTTCTTTGGGGAGGAACAGCCATGGCGACCAGTATGCAGCTCAGACGGGAGATCCTGGCAGGCGGGCGCGACGCCGCACTTGCCGCACTGTATGGGGCAGACCCGGCGGTGTTGGCGCGGCAGCGGCAGCGCTACGCGGACGCGCTGGAACAGTTCGAACGATACTTCGGGCCGGGCCGGCAGGTGCACATCTACTCGGCACCGGGGCGGGCCGAGCTGGGCGGCAACCACACCGACCACCAGCACGGCTATGGTCTGGCGGCAGCTGTGATGCTGGACCTGATCGCCGTGGCGTCCCCCAGTGACGACGGCTTCATCCGGGTGAAATCCCGCGGGTTCAACAAGCTGGACGTCATCGACCTGAGCGAGGCGGAGCCGCAGGACGGCGAGAGCACCCATTCAGCCAGCCTCATCCGGGGCATCGCGGAGGGCTTCCGGGCCAGGGAAAGGGCCGTGAATGGCTTTGACGCCTACACCGCCAGCGATGTGCTGCGGGGGTCGGGCCTGTCCAGCTCGGCGGCGTTCGAGTTGGGGATGGCCGTCATCCTGAATGGCGAGTACGGTTGCGGCCTGCCGACGCCGGAACTGGCGAAGATCTGCCAGTATGCGGAGAACACCTACTTCGGCAAGCCGAGCGGCCTGCTGGACCAGCTGACCAGCGCAGTGGGCGGCGTCATCTTTGCGGACTTTGCCGACCCGGCCCAGCCGGACATCGAGAAGATCCACGCCGCCGGGCTGCTGCCGGAGGGGATGAGCCTTTGCGTTACCGACACGCGCGGCAGCCACAGCGAGTTGACCGGCGAGTTCGCCGCCATCCGGAACGAGATGGAGGAGGTGGCGTCGCAGTTGGGGGGCAGGGTTCTGGGGCAGGTGCGGGAGGCCGACTTCTGGGCGGCGCTGCCCCGCCTGCGCACTGCCTGCGGCGACCGTGCCGTGCTGCGGGCCGCCCACTACTTTGAGGAGAACGCCCGTGCACTGGTCCAGCGGGATGCGCTGCGGGCCGGGGACTTCCCGGTTTTTCTGAAGGCCATTGCGGCCAGCGGTCATGCCTCCTACACCCTGTGCCAGAACGTCTACTGTTCCACGGATGTGCGGCATCAGGGGCTTTCGGTGGCGCTGGCGCTGAGCCAGACACTGCTGGAACACAGCGGCGGAGCCTGGCGGATGCAGGGCGGCGGCTTTGCAGGCACCATCCAGGCCTTTGTGCCGCAGCGGCTGGTGCAGACTTACCACGACGCCATGGAGGGCGTCTTCGGCAAGGGCAGCTGCTACATCCTCCACCTGCGGGAGCAGGGAGCAGTCCGCGTCATCTGAAATGTGCAAAAAAAGAAAGTGCTCTGCTGCCAAAAACAGCGGAGCACTTTGCTTTTTGGAATGGAAAACGGACCCGTTCAGCACGGGTGAACGGACGCCGAAGGCGGCTGAGAGAGCTCAGACCCCGCGCTCCTGGCGCTTCTGGCGCATATCGTCGGTGTAGCTTTGCAGCGCCGACAGGGTGTCGTCGTGGAAGCCGAACCAGTTGACGAGGTTGTTGTAGGTGTTCTCTGCGAAGTTGTAGGCCGAGCGGAACACATGGAACAGCAGCATCGGCACGAACGAGAAGGACAGCGAGAGCACACCGCCGCTGAAGAAGAGATCGTCCAGACGGAGCCGGTCCGTGAAGTCATTCCACGCATCGGCCAGCTCACCGCCGCCAACAATCTGAAACTGCTCTGCTTCCGGGATGCGTCCGTAGGAAGCGGGCATCTGCAATTCTTTCATAGAAAAGCTCCTTTCTGTATCAGAGTCGAGTCGTCAGGCAAAGGCTCAGGCCGCCGTCAGCGCGGCCGCGGAGGCTGCGGTGGGGTCAGTCGTGGTGGTGCCGGTGGAAGAACCGTCGTTGTAGTAGTTGTTCTTCACGTCGGTGTAGATGTTCAGCGCATTGTTGATGAGCTGGACGGCATAAATGTAAGCCGCATAGCCTGCAAAACCGGTGAAGAGCACCGTGGCAGCCTTGCCAACGGTGGTCTGGTGGCTCCAGTAATGCTTGATGGAACCGCCGAGGGTCAAGCCGTCGTTGCGCATGTTGATGAGGCCGGTGACGGCGCCGCTGAATGCAGCCTGACCCATCAGGCGGATGAGGTTGGTGACGAGGTTGTATGTAAACTGCTGCGGCGAGATGACATCGGCACCGCCCTCGATGTAGATCATTTCATCCTCGGAGATGGGAGCATAGGCTGCCGGAAAATGCAGCGAAGTCGAACTGGTATATTCCATGGCGGGAAAACTCCTTTCGTACATCAGAACCGCCGGAAAGCGGATCATAAACTAAATGAATTATAGCATATTCCACCAAAAACAACAAGAGAGCGAAGGTTTGAAAGCTGTGGGGGTTTTGTGAACGGTTTCAAAGCAAAACTCAAAAAACAAACGCAGGGAAGCGGAAAAACAAAGACGCGCATTCCAAGGCCCCGGTGAAAAAATGTTGTGTGAAATTTGTGCCAAAAAGGAACGGCGGGCCGGATGCAGTGCCACAATGCAGGGCACCGCACGGCTCGCCGTTCGGGATGGGGAAGCTATCAGAAGGAGAAAAACGCTTACTCTGCCGCCGGGGCCCGGTCATACAGGACCGTCAGATCGGCGATGTGGTCCGCCAGCAGGCTCGTCAGGGGCGTGGTCAGGCGCCACTGCCAGTTGGAGCCCTGTGTGCTGGGGGTGTTGATGCGGGCTTCGGCACCGAGGTGGAGCCAGTCCGCCATCGGGATGATGGCCATGTCCGACACGCAGGAAAGGCAGGCCGCAATCATGGCTTCGGTCAGGTCTTTGGGGGTGCAGCGCAGATACCGGCAGGCGTAGTGGACATCTTCCGGGCTGGCAGTCGCCCGCCAGCCTTCGGTGGTCACATTGTCGTGGGTGCCGGTGTAGACGACGCTGTTCCGGGTGTAGGTGTAGGGCAGGTAGTTGCCCGGCTCCCGGCTGTCGAACGCGAACTGCATGATCTTCATGCCGGGGTAGCCGCTGGCGGCCAGCATGGTCTTGACCTCCGGGGTCAGATAGCCCAGGTCCTCGGCAATGATGCCGCCCTGCCCCAGCGCCTCGTGCATGGCGTCGATGAAGGCGCGGTCCGGGCCTTTGACCCACTTGCCGCCCGCTGCCGTGGTGTTCCCGGCGGGGATGGAGTAGTAGCTCTCGAAGCCGCGGAAGTGGTCGATGCGGACGACATCATAAATGGAGGTGGCGTGTTTCATCCGGCGCTTCCACCAGGCAAAGTGCTCTGCTTCGTGGCGGGGCCAGTCGTAGAGCGGGTTGCCCCAGAGCTGGCCGTCGGCCGCAAAGGCATCCGGCGGGCAGCCGGCCACCTGGGTCAGGTGGACCTGCCCATCGGTCTGGAAGAGCTCCGGTCGGGTCCAGAGGTCGCTGGAATCCGGGCTGACGTAGATGGGGATGTCGCCCACCAGCTGAATGCCCTTTTGGTTGGCGTAGGTCTTGAGGGCGCTCCACTGAGTGAAGAAGAAAAACTGCACGGCCTTGTGGTAATCCACCGCATCGGCCAGCCGCACACGGGCGGCGGCCAGAGCCGAAGGCTCACGGGTGCGCAGCGCGTCGGGCCAGTCGGCCAGACCCGCTTGCCCCTGCTCGGCTTTCAGGGCCATGAACAGGGCGTAATCGTCCAGCCAGAAGTCCTGCGCGGCGCAGAAATCGGTGTAGGCTTTGCTGGGCTCGGCCAGCAGCCGGTCTGCGGCCCGTTTCAGGATCGCGGGCCGCTCGTTGTACAGCGCACCGTAATCCACGGTGCCGACCGGCACCGGAGCGGGGACCTCATCGGGGGTGAGCCAGCCGTCCTCGGCCAGCACCCGGTAGTCGATGAAGTAGGGATTCCCGGCAAAGGCGGAAAAGCTCTGGTAAGGGCTATCGCCGTAGCCGGTGGGGCCGATGGGCAGGATCTGCCAATAGGTCTGTCTGGCGCGGGCCAGAAAATCCACGAAAGCGAAGGCCTCCGCCCCCAAAGTGCCGATGCCGAAGGGACCGGGCAGGCTGAACACGGGCATCAGGATACCGCTTGCGCGCATGTGAACCCCCTCCTCTTAACCCTTGACAGCGCCGGCAACGACGCCCTCAATGATGTATTTCTGGCAGGTGATGTAGAGCAGGATGATGGGGATGATGGCGATGATGATGCAGGCCATCATGGGGGCCAGCTCCACGCGGCCATAACCGCCGCGGAAATACTGGATGGCCATGGGGATGGTGCGGTACTTCTTGATGTCCAGCACCAGAGTGGGCAGCAGGTAGTCGTTCCAGACCCACATCGTTTCCAGAATGGCGGTGGAGATCATGGTCGGCTTCAGGATGGGGAAGACGATCTTGAAGAAGATCTGGATGGGGTTGCAGCCGTCGATCATGGCAGCCTCTTCGATCTCAATGGGGACGCTCTTCATGAAGCCGGTGAACATGAACACGGCCAGACCGGCACCGAAGCCAAGGTAGATGATGCAGATGTTCCAGGGGGTGTTCAGCTTGAGGGTATCGGCCGTCTTGGACAGGGTGAACATGACCATCTGGAAGGGGACGACCATCGAGAAGACGATGAGCAGGTTCATGAACTTGCTCAGCTTGTTGTTCACGCGGGTCAGGTACCAGCCCGTCATCGAGCAGCAGAGCAGGATGAGCGCCACACTGGTCAGGGTGATCAGCAGGCTGTAGCCCAGGCTGGAGAGGAAGTTCATCTTGAAGATGCCGTAGGTGTAGTTCTCCAGGGCGACAAAGGTCTCCTTGGTGGGCAGTGCGAAGACGGTGGAGGTGGTGAAGGTGCCTTCCTTCTTCAGACTGTTGATGAAGATCAGGGCGATGGGGTAGACCCACAGCAGGCAGAGCAGAGTCATTATAACGGTGAGCACATTGTCCCACAGATGTTTACGTTTGATCATTACTGCTGTACCTCCTTGGAACGAGTGAAGTGGAGCTGGATCATGGAAATGACGACCACGATGAGGAAGAAGATCACAGCCTTTGCCTGGCCGATGCCCTTCCACTGCGCGCCGGAGCGGCCATAGAAGGTGTTGTAGATGTTCAGGGCCAGCATCTCACTGGCGTTGGCAGGCTCGCCGGCCGTCAGGGCGACGTTCTGGTCGAACAGCTTGAAGCTGTTGGTCAGGGTGAGGAAGGTGCAGATGGTGACGCTGGGCATGACCATGGGCAGCTTGATCTTGAACAGGATCTCGTGGTCAGAAGCGCCGTCGATCTTGGCGGCTTCGATCAGGTCACCGGGCACACTCTGCAGGCCGGCCACATAGATGATCATCATATAGCCGATCTGCTGCCAGCACATCAGGATGATCAGGCCCACGAAGCCTGCCTTGGCGTCCAGAGCCAGCAGCGGCTTCTGGAGATTGGCCAGCACACCGTTGAGCAGGATCTGCCAGATGTAGCCCAGCAGGATGCCGCCGATCAGGTTGGGCATGAAGTAGACCGTGCGGAACAGGTTCGTGCCCTTGATGCCGCGGGTCAGCACGAGGGCGATGGCGAACGCGCAGACGTTGATGAGCACAGTGGACAGCACCGTGAACGCTGCCGTGAAGCCGAAGGCGTGGAGGAAGGTGGAATCCTGGAAGACGGAAATGTAGTTCTGGATGCCCACAAAGGTGGTCTTCGACACGGTGGTGAACCGCTGGAAGGACAGGTAGATGCCCCAGATGAAGGGCCAGATGAAGCCGATGATGAACGCGATGAGGGTAGGCAGCACGAACACCGGCCAATATTTGCTGATGGCCTTTTGCATGATATACCTCCAAATCCAAAAAAGAAGGAGGCGGGCGAACCGCTCGCCCGCCTCCCGTATTTGTCAGCTGTTAAAAACGCTCTGCGGCATTAGCCGTTTGCCAGCTTGTACTCCTTGGCCCAGCCATCGACGAAGGCAGTGACCACAGCGTTCCAGTCACCGGTGCCTGCTGCATAAGCAGTCAGTGCGCTGCCGACGCCGTTCTTCCACTCCTCGGAAGGCATGGTGGAGAAGCACCAGTCCACACTGGTCTTGCCAGCGGCGACGTAGTCGTTTGCAATGGCGATCAGCGGGTTGGTGGAATCCTTAGCAGCCTTGAAGGGGATGACGAAGCCCATGTCGTCTGCCATAGCAGAAGTGCCGGTCTCGGAGGTGACGCACCAGTACAGGAAGTCCAGAGTGGCCTGGATGTCCTCATCGGATGCAGTGTTGTTCACGCACCAGTAGTTCTCGGAACCGGTGCACAGGCCCTGGTTCTCTTCGCCGTCCACGCCGATGTAGATGGGCAGCATGCCGAGGTTGTCGTCGCCCAGAGAGGAGACATCGCTGTAAGCCCAGGTGCCGTTCTGATAGAAGACAGCCTTCTTGCCCACGAACTCAGCCACAGCGTCGTTGCCGGTCTTGGAAGCCAGCAGCTTCGGGTCGCAGGTGGAGTCGGTGATGTACAGGTCCCAGATCTGCTTGTAGTTGTCCAGATAGGTGCCCTTGATGGCGTCGGTAGAGCCGATGCCGTCTGCCTTGTACTCGTAGTAGATGGGCAGGTTGGCCAGATGGGTCTTGAAACGCCAGTCGGAAGAACCGTCCATGCCGGCGGAGGTGAAAGCACCATCGACGCCCAGCTCAGCCTTGCGGGCCTGGATGTCGTCTGCGACCTTCTTCAGGTCGTCAAAGCCCTTGATGTCGTCCTGGGTGTAGCCAGCGGCGGTCAGCAGCTCCTTGTTGTAGATGATGCCGTAGGTCTCGATGACGTAGGCGATGCTGGTGACGGCGTCGCCGTCCTTCAGTGCGAAGGAGTCGCTGGTCAGTTCGCCGTACAGCTTGCTGCCGGACAGGTCGTAGCAGTAATCTTTCCAGTTGGCCAGACCGACGGGGCCGTTGACCTGGAACAGGGTGGGAGCCTCGCTCTTCTCCATCTCGCTCATCAGGGTGGTCTCATACTGGCCGGAAGCTGCGGTCACGACGGTGACAGGCACGCCGGTCTCCTTGGTGTAGGCAGCAGCCAGATCCTGCCAGGCCTGATCCTGCTCCGGCTTGAAGTTCAGGTAGTAGACTTTGCCGCTTGCACCGGAAGCGGATGCGCTGGCGGAAGCAGCGGTAGAACCGGCAGCGGAGGAAGCGGTGGAGCTGGAAGAGCCGCCGCAGGCAGCCAGACCCAGGGCAGCGGCAGAAACGCCAGCGGCCTTCAGAAAATTACGACGAGTGATCATCTTTTTCATAGTGTGTTCTCCTTCTTATTGATTGCTTATCTATCGCACCGCCACGATGGGCGGAGTTAAACAGATTCAAACCGGCGGCGGCAGGGGCAGACGCTTTCGCCCTGCTGCAGCTCCGGCTGCAGAGTCACGGTCCGGGCCGAGGCACCGTGCTCGATCTGCCGGATCAGAAGCTCGATGCTCTGCAGCGCGATCTGCTCACTGGGCTGGACGATGGTGGTCATCACAGGCACACAGTAGCGGGACATCGTGATGCCGTCAAAGCCGATGACGGAGACGTCCTCCGGCACGCGGAGCCCGGCGCTGACCAGCGCCCGGATGGCACCAAAGGCGATGACGTCGCTCATCGCGAACAGGGCGGTGAACTCGGCCCGGCGGGCCAGCAGGCTGTTCATGGCGTGGTATGCGGACTCGAAATCGTAGTTCGACAGGCCGTAGAGCTTGTTGTCGAAGACGAGGCCCGCATCCTCCATGGCGTCCTGTGCGCCCAAACGGCGCATCCGGCTGGGGAAACTTGTGGCCGGGCCGCCCAGCACAGCGATCTTGCTGTGCCCCTGTGCAATGAGGTGGGCGACCGCAGTGCGGGCAGCCGCCCGGTCGTCCACGCCGACCATCGACAGATTGGGGAAGCTCAGGTCGTGGGAAACGAGGGTGGCCAGCACCGAAGGAACGGTGATGTTGGAAAATCCATTCTGGAAGTTGCTCACGCTGCCGCCCAGGAAGATGATGCCCTTGGGCTTGATCTCCCGCAGGATCTTTTCGGCGGCGTCGATCTCGTTGGCGTTCTCGTCCAGATAGGAGACGATGCCGTTGTATCCATACAGAGTCGCGGCCCGCTGCAATTGTACGAGAAAGTCAGAGAAGAAGAGGTTGCGTGTGCCCTTGACGACGAACACCAGACTGCGGGACTGCTGGATCTTCAACTGCCGCGCGTTGGTGTTGGGGGTGAACCCCGCTTCCCGCATGACCTTCAGAACGTGTTCTTTCGTTTCCGGCCGTACATCGGGCCGGTCGTTGATGACACGGGAGATGGTGCTGACGGAACAGCCGCTGATGCGGGCGATGTCTTTGATCGTCATGGCGCATCTCCTCACTTTCTGTAAAACCATCGGGAACGTTGTCGGGAACGTTTCCAATGGCTATAGTATGGCACATTTTGTTCAAAAAATCAATCATGTTGGAGCGATTTCGTAAAATGTGTACAAAGAATCGGTTCGGCGTTGTGCAGTTTGATTTGCCACTGCGTCAAAACTCTGATTTGTTTCAGAAATTCCCGGAAATGAATCGCAACAGGCCGGGATAACCGTACCACTTTGTAACTTTTTGGCGGGAGAACGTGCAGCTTTGTCGGCAAAAACAAGAAAGTCCCGGAACCACAGACGCCAGAGAGCGGGTGGGTTCCGGGAACCGAAAAACGGGCAGAAAAAAGCGCCTTCCCCTTGTCATCGGGGAAGACGCTTTGCTGATTGCTGATTATTTTGAACTGGGTTGATAAAGTTCTGAAGATTAGTCGCTGACGTAGGGCATCAGAGCAACGTGACGAGCACGCTTGATGGCGATGGTCAGTGCGCGCTGATGATAAGCGCAGGTGCCGGTCACACGGCGGGGAATGATCTTAGCACGCTCAGAGACGTACTTACGCAGACGGGGAACGTCCTTGTAATCGATGGTGTCGATGCGATCGACACAGAAGCTGCAAACCTTCTTGCGGCCGCGGCGGATGGGGCGCGCGGGGCGAGAGCCTTCGGTTCTTTCAAAAGCCATTGCTTATTACCTCCTATAAGATTTTAACGGATAGACCGTTTCGGATCAGAACGGCAGGTCGTCGCTGTCGTCGATGACGGCGAAGTCATCTGCACTGCCGGCAGAATAGCTGGGAGCTGCCTCCACAGCGGCCGGGCGGGCAGGGGCTGCGTTCTGGTAGGACGGAGCAGAATTCTGATAATTTGCTCCGCCGCCCTGGTTGCTGCTCTTGGGGCCTGCAAAGTTGATGTTGTTGGCCACAACTTCCACAGCGGTGCGGTTGTTTCCCTGCTTGTCCTGATACTGGCGGGTCTGAAGCGAACCTTCAATGGCGATCAGACTGCCCTTCTGGAAATACTTCGAAACAAACTCGGCCTGCTGACGCCATGCGACGATGTCGATGAAATCAGCCTGGCGCTGCTCGCCCTGGCGGGCAAAATTGCGGTCGCACGCGATCCGGAAACTGCACACATTGGTGCCGCTCTGGGTGGTGCGGAGCTCCGGGTCCGCCACAAGGCGGCCCATGATAGCAACAACATTCAACATAGAACAGACTCCTTTTTGATCACGGAGAGATTACTCCTCGTGGGCAACGATCAGGCTGCGCATAACGCCTTCGGTGATCTTGTACACACGGTCCAGCTCAGCGGGGAAGCTGGGCTCGCTGGTGAAGTTGATCACGGTGTAGACGCCTTCCTCCTCGTCGTTGATGGGGTAGGCCAGACGGCGCTTGCCCCACTCGTCGATAGAATCGATCGTACCGTTAGCCTCGATCAGGGACTTGAACTTACCCACCAGAGCGGCGGTAGCCTCCTCGTCGAGAGCGGCGCTGGTAATCAGCATGGTTTCGTACTTTGCCATTTTGTAGCACCTCCTTTTGGACTTGAGGGCCTCAAGGTTATGAGGCCAAGGTACACGATCCTGCGGTTTCACAGGACTGTGCGGTGTGTCTGTTCAGACAGCAATTTATTATAGCAAGTGTTTGGCACTTTGTCAAGCATTCCGGCAAAAAAATCTGCACGAAAATAAAACGGGTCTGCGGCTAAACTTTAGCTGAATTTTCGCTGGGATGGCTTTGATTTTCACAAGCCGACAAGTTATAATGTAAAATAGGGTAGGTCAGGACGCGCGGTCGGGCCTGCCGGGCGTGAAAAACGCAAAATTGAGTAAAGGAAGGTCATTTGAATGTATTCGGTCTTTCGAAACCTCGCCATCATCATCCTCACGGCCAAGTTCTTCGGGCTGGTGGCCCGCAAGTGCAAGGCCCCGCAGGTGGTGGGCGAGATCATCGCGGGCCTGCTGATCGGCCCCTGTGTGCTGAATCTGGTCCACATCAGCGATACCATCTCGGTCTTTGCGGAGATCGGCGTGGTGCTGCTGATGTTCTCCACCGGCCTTGGCACCAACCTGAAGGAGCTGATCAAAGCCGGCCCCATTGCCACCCTTATCGCCTGCGTGGGTGTGGCTGTGCCGCTGGCGGGCGGCACACTCCTTTATAGCATCTTCTATGGGTTTGCTGCCGTGGGCAGCACGGAGTTTTACAAGGCGCTTTTCATTGGCACCATCATGACGGCCACCAGCGTTTCCATCACGGTGGCGGCTCTGCAGGAGATGGGCCATCTGAAGAGCTTCCTCGGCACGACCATCGTGAGCGCGGCAGTCATTGATGATGTCATCGGCATCGTGGTGCTGACCTGTGTGCTGGGTGCCGGTTCCGGCACCGGCACCGGCCTGGGTAAGGTGCTCTTCAATACGGTGCTCTTCTTTGCCACGGCCATCGGTGTGGGCCTCATCGCACACTTTGCGATGAAGTGGCTGGACAAGCGCAACCCCCACACCCAGCGCATCACCATCGTGAGCATGGCGTTCTGCTTTGCCATGGCCTACATCGCCGAGGAATACTTCGGCATCGCAGACATCACGGGTGCCTACATTGCCGGCATCGTGCTCTGCTCCATGGACGACGCATCTTATGTGGAGCGCCGGGTGGATATCAGCAACTATGTGCTGTTCGCACCGGTCTTTTTCGCGAGCATCGGCCTGAAGACGGACATCAGCGGCCTGACGCCGCAGATCCTGCTCTTCAGCGTCTGCTTCGTCATCATGGCCCTCATCACCAAGGTCATCGGCTGCGGTCTGGCGGCAAAGATCTGCCGCTTCAACTGGGCCGACTCGCTCAAGGTGGGCGTCGGCATGATGACCCGCGGCGAGGTGGCCCTGATCGTGGCCCAGAAGGGCCTGGACATCGGCGTGGTGGACCCTGTGTACTTCACGGCGGTCATCCTGCTCATCGTGGTATCTTCGGTGGCAACACCGCTGGTGCTGAAGGTGCTCTTCACCAAAGCCCCGCCGACACCGCATCCGAGCCAGAGCGAAGCATAAAAATGGGAGGTCCATCCTGGGGGATGGGCCTCCTGTTTTTTGTTGGACGCGGAAAATGGCACAATTTCCGAAGAACGATGGATTCCTGCCGGAAGATAGTGTATAATGAGGAAAATGTAAAATCCGGAAAGGAATTTTTCGTATGGGAATCGTAGTCATCGGCGCAGTTTTTGTGGACATCAAGGGGTATCCGCTCTCGACTTACATCCCCGGCGGACGAAACGCCGGGCGCGTGGAGCAGGTGCACGGCGGTGTGAGCCGCAACGTGGCGGAAGATATCGCCAACGTGGAGCTGCGGCCTACCTTTGTGGGCCTGGTGGATGATACCGGCATGGGTCTGGACGTCATCGAGAAGCTGAACAACCACAAGGTCAACACCCGGTTCATCCGGCGTGTGCCGGATGGCATGGGCACCTGGCTGGCCATCTTCAACAACGACGGCGACGTCTGTGCAGCCATCTCCAAGCGGCCGGACACCACCCCGCTGATCGGGCTGCTGGAAGAGCAGGGAGACGAGATCTTTCGGGACTGCGACAGCATCGCGCTGGAGCTGGACCTCGAAAAGGAGACCGTCAAGCAGACGCTGCGCTACGCCAAAAAGTACGGCAAAAAGGTGTACGCAGTGGTCTCCAACATGAGCATTGCGATGGAGCGCCGGGACTTTTTGCAGCAGATCGACTGTTTTGTCTGCAACCAGCAGGAGGCCGGGCTGCTCTTCTCGGACGATTACGGTCATCTGGAACCGGAGGAGATGTGCCGGGTGCTGGCGGCCAATGTCCGGAGCGCAAACATCCCCTGCATGGTGGTCACCATGGGCGACAAGGGCGCAGTCTATGCCCAGGCGGACGGGGACTGCGGCGTTGTTCCGGCCAAGAAGGTGGACGTCATTGACACCACCGGCGCGGGCGATGCGTTCTTCGCGGGCACCGTCATCGGCCTGACTTACGGCAAAACACTGGCGGAATCCTGCGAGATCGGCAGCCGTCTGGCCGCATCGGTCATCTGCATCACCGAAAATGTCTGCCCCCGCTTCCGCCCGCTGGAATTCGGGCTGGACGTGCCGGTCGTGGATTGAAACAGGGGGATTTCTTCACCGTTGTGCCATCTGACGGGGAACCCTCCACCAGGAAACAGCTTGAACCGAGAACAAAAATGAAAAACGGCAGAGCATCTGAAATTCAGACACTCTGCCGCTTTATTTTGGAGCAGGATACGGGACTCGAACCCGCCGCCTACTGCTTGGGAAGCAGTCGCTCTACCGGATGAGCTAACCCTGCAAGCTACCCTATTAGTTTAGCAAAGGTGAGCGGATTTGTCAACTGTTATTTGATTCATTTTTTCGGGGTTCTTTTTTGAACCTCTGCGGCTTTTCTTTGTCTGCAAAAAATGCTATACTAAAAAGGACAATCTGTTTTTGGAGAGAACCTGTATCATGATCTTTGTCCCATTGCTGCACTACTTCAAGTGCAAAAATTCATACAGCGGCAGCGAAGCCGGGATGCGGTATCTGCTCACGCCCGGCAAGCGCACGGTGCCCGACCCGGATGGCGGGGAGGGGGCCGAAAAAGAGGAGGCTATCCTCACGGTGGACATCTGGCCGGACCCCTGGGCGCTGGACCAGACCGACCCCGCGCTGCGCCGCCGCGAAGTCTTCCCGCTGAGCGACGCGGGCCGCGCCGCTGCCGCGCAGTGCATGAAGGAGGCCTTTGAGGCCGAGCCGGAGCGCTGGAAGAACACCCCCTCCATCCTGGATTGCGAGCCGTGGGCACCGCCTGCGGCGGAGGAGGAAAAAACTGAATGATCTACCGTTTGAAAGAGCAGAAGGGCGATGCCATCGCCGTGCCGCAGCTGGTGTTTTCCAAGCTGGGCATCGCGGAGGAGTACAATGTCCGGGTGGCGCTGTATGTGTTGGCCACCGGCGTGACCGACCCGGAGAAGATCTGCGCAGACCTCAAGCTCCGCAGTAAGATGAGCGCTGAGAGCGCGCTGGCCTTCTGGGCCGGTGCGGGTCTGCTGGAACGCTACGAGGAGAACGCCGCACCGGGCGAGGAACCCAGCGCCCCGGCCCCCATGACCTGGGCCGAGATCGCAGCGGCCTCCCGCACCGACCCGATGATCTCCAGCCTCATTGACTGCGCACAGGCCGGGTTTGCCCGTCCGCTGACCCACAGCGAGATGGAAAAGCTCGTCAATCTGTACATTGTCGAGGGCTTTGCGCCGGAGACTGTCATGCTCTGCGTGGCCTATGTGGCCAGCAGGGGCAAGCGGACGATGGGGGCTGTGAGCCACGAGCTGAAGGTCTGGCGCGCCGAGGGCGTGGAGTCCGGCGAGCAGGCAGATGCGCACTTACAGCTGCTGGCCCTCCGCGCCCAGCGGGAGCAGTACGTCAGCGGTCTGCTGGGCATTGCTGAAAGCGAACTGACCCTCGGCGGGCGAAAAGCCATCGCTCGCTGGTACGAGGTCTACGGTTACGACGATGCCATGGTGGAGGAAGCCGCCGTGCAGGCCGGTGCCAAGCGGGACCTGTGGTACTGGAACAGCATCCTCAAGACCTGGAACGCCAAGGGCTTGCGCACCGTCCACGATGTGCGCGGGCCGGTGGCCGGAGCGGGCGCCAGCCGGAACCTCCGGGTGGACCGCGAGACGCCCAGCGGAAACGACTTCCTCAAAAACGCTGTCCGCCGCCGCTCCCTGCGGAAACAGCCGGACGAAGCATCGCAGTAAGGAGAAATTATGCGTACCAAACGTGAACTGTATCAGGAGGCGATGCGGGCCGTCGCGCTGCGGCGTCAGACCGCGCGCGCCAACGCCGAGGATGCCCGCGCCGCAGCCGAAGCGGCCGTCCCGGCCCTCCGCCACGCCGAAGAAGAGGTGCGGGTGCGGGGTGTGCGCTGTGCGCTGGCCGGTGCTTCCGGCAAGGACCGCACCGCCGCTGCCGCCGCACTGGCCAAGGCAAAACAGGAGCTGACGGCTCTGCTGGCGTCCAGCGGACGCCCCGCCGATGCGCTGGAACCGCATTTCACCTGCAAAAAATGCCAGGACACCGGCACGTTCGAGGGGCACACCTGCATCTGCGTCCACAAGCTCATGCAGAAACTCCGCCGCGAGGAGATCGAGAGCCTGTCCAGCCTGTCCATTTCCAGCTTCGATACCATGGAGCTGCACTACTACCCGAACACCATGGACGACAAGCTGGGCGAGCCGGTCCGCAGCTACATGGGCGGTCTGCTGGCGGAGCTGCGCGCGTATGCCGAAGAGTTTGACCGCAGCAGCGAGAGCCTGATGCTGTTCGGCAATGCGGGCCTGGGCAAGACCCACGCGGCCCTTGCCATTGCGGGCATCGTGCTGGAAAAGGACTTCGATGTCATTTACGTGTCCAGCCCGGACTTTTTCTCCAAGCTGGAAGCACTGCACTTTGGTGCAGACCCCGGCGGCGAGGAGGAGACCCTGCTGCAGACCGCAGCCGGGGCCGACCTGCTCATTCTGGACGACCTGGGCACCGAGTTCAATTCCAACTTCTTCCTGAGCACCCTGTACAGTCTGCTCAACAACCGGCTGGGGGCGCACCTGCCCACCATCGTCACCACCAACATCACGGACGGCGCACTGCTGGAAAAGCTCTATACCGAAAAGATCTCCAGCCGCCTGTCGGCCTTCGTGCCCTGCCTGTTCGCCGGGCAGGATATCCGCAGCCAGAAGGCGCAGGAAGTATAAATGTTCATAAATAAGGTGTATCCTGAACAGGCTGCACCACAACGATAGAAAATGATCCAAAGAGATGGGGTAAACTGATATGCAGAAACGATCGCCCGCCAGGCGGATGACCTACCGGGAGTGGAAGATCCGCAAATGTCTGCGGCTGGCGCGGAACTGGGTGCTTTTTCTGGCCGCATGCGGCGGGGCCGTGGCACTGATGGCCACCGGCATCCTCTGGCTGCTGCCCAAGGCCCACGCCCTGATCGCGGGGCCGGTGCCCTTCACGGCGCGGAACTACGACAGCAGCTCCTATGTGTTCGACGCCGCCGACGACCGGCTCGTGGTGGTGAACGCCAACCTCGCGCTGGAAGAAGAGCCTGCGCCGGAGCTTGCAGTGGCCGACGACGCCACCGGCGAGCAGCTGGAGGCCGAGGCCGCTTCCGCTTACCGCAGCATGGCCGAGGCCGCGCAGACGGACGGAGTCGAGCTGAACCTTGTGACCGGCTGGCAGGATGCGGATGCCCGCACCGCCGCCTACGAGGCCCGCCTGACCGCTTACAGCGCCGAGAACAGCCGCCTTTCAGCTGAGGAAGCCGCCGACCACACGGCCTCTTTGCAGCCTGCGGCCAGCACCAGTGAGCAGGGGACCGGCTACTGCGCCGACATCCTCTCGCCGGACTGCACCGAGAAGACGGCAGCTTTTGCCGAGACCCGCGCCTATGAGTGGCTGACGGCCTATGCCGCCGAGTACGGCTTCATCCTCCGCTGGCCGGAGGACCGCCAGAGCGCCACCGGCATGGTCTACGCCCCCTGGCACTGGCGGTATGTGGGCGTGGAGAATGCCTGCGCCATCCGGGAGTCCGGCCTTGCGCTGGAAGAGTTCCTCGCGCTGGAACGCGCAAAATCATAAATCCAAAGGAGAAACCATTGAAACGAACCGAGATCGCGCCCGGCGTCCATCTTTCGTGGGACCCGGCGCCAAAATTCAACCGCTGCCGCATCAGCCTCCATTTCGCTTTCCCGGCAAAGCGTGAGACGGCCACCGCCCACGCGCTGCTCCCGCTGGTGATGGAGCGCGGCTATGCGGACTGCCCCGATATGACCCAGATGACCAAAAAGCTGGCCCGCCTGTACGGCGCAGACCTGACCGTGGACGCCCGCCCGCTGGGTGCGAACCACAACCTCTGCGTCAGCGCCACCGGCATCAAGAACCGCTTTGCGCTGGAAGGGGAGGACCTCACCCGCGAATACGCCGCACTGGCGCTGGGCACGGCCTTTCATCCCGCCTTTTCGGGCGGCGTGTTTGACCCGGAGGCTGTGGCCATCGAGAAGCAGATGCTCCGCAAATCGCTGGAAGATGAAGTGAACGAAAAGCGCATCTACTGCCAGCGGCAGGCCAACCGGGAGTTCTTCGGAGCCAGCCCCGCCGGCATCCGGCAGGAGGGCTATCTGGAAGAGGTGGACGGCCTGACGCCGGAGACCCTGACCGCCGCCTACCGCGAAATGCTGGAGAACGCACAGATCGAACTGCTCATTCTGGGCTGCGGTGAGGCAGAGACCCAGGCCGTCACGCAGGCGCTGCTGGGGGAGCTGGCCGCGGTGGCCCGCCGCCCGGTGCCGCTGTGCGAAAATCTGGCGATGCCCCGGCAGGAGGCCGTGCGGAAGACGGAATGCTTCGACACCGTGCAGGCCAAACTCTGTATGCTCTTCACGCTGGGCGAGCCGATGCAGCCGGACCAGATGGCAGCTGTCCGGCTGGCCATGGCGCTTTACGGCGGCAGCGTCACCAGCCGCCTGTTCCTCAACGTGCGGGAGCGCGACCACCTGTGCTACTACTGCTCGTCCAGCTTCCAGAGCTTTACGGGCAGCATGGCAGTGAACAGCGGCGTGGAACACGCCGACGCTGCCCGCGCCGAACAGGCCATCCTGAAGGAACTGGACGATCTGCGCCACGGGCCCATCACCGAAGAGGAACTGGAAGACTGCCGCCTCTCCCTGCTGAGCGGGATGGCGGGCATTGAGGACAGCCTGGGCGGCATCGAGACCTGGTACTATATGGAGGTGCTGCGGGGCGGGGCCGTGCAGACCCCGGACGAGGCCCGTGCGGCCCTGCGCGCCGTCACCAGAGAGGACGTCCGCACAATCCTGCGGCAGCTGACGCTGTCCGTGAGTTACCTGCTGACCAGAGAGGAGGGGCCGGCCCATGTCTGAATTGCAGAGCAAAGCCCTCGCGGAAGCGGCGGCAGACCAGTGGAAGGTGCTTCCTTCCGGGCTGACGGTCCTCGTGCGGCCCATGCCGGGCTATTCCGGCACCCATGTCATCTATGCCACCCGCTTCGGCTCCATTGACCGGGACTTCCGCCTGAACGGGCGGGAGGTGCATCTGCCCGCCGGTGTGGCGCATTTTCTGGAGCACAAGATGTTCGAGGATCAGGACGGCGACGCTTTCGCCAAGTTTGCGAAGACCGGTGCCAACGCCAATGCGTTCACCAGCTTCGACCGCACCTGCTACCTCTTCACGGCCACCCAGCAGCTGGACGAAAGTCTGGATGTGCTGCTGGGCATGGTGGGGCACCCCTATTTCACCGAACAGACCATCGCCAAGGAGCAGGGCATCATCGGGCAGGAGATCAAGATGTACGATGACAGCGCCGACTGGCGGCTCATCACCGGCTTGTGCGAGTGCCTTTACCACAGCCACCCCATCCGCAGCGACATCGCGGGCAGCTGCGAGAGCATTGCGGAGATCACCCCCGGAATGCTCTACGACTGCTGCGAGGCATTCTATGCCCCCGGCAATATGGTGCTGGCAGCAGCAGGCAATACCACCATGGAGCAGGTCCTGGCCGCCTGTGCGCGCCACGGCCTGCTGGACCCCCGCCCCGAAGAGCGGGTGCAGCGCCTTTGGGCCGACGAGCCCATGACGCTGGCAGCTGCGGAAAAGCGCATCCGGATGCCGGTCTCGAAGCCCTGCTTCGGCCTCGGCTTCAAGGAAGCACCCCTAGCACCGGACGACCTGCGCAGCGAGATGCTGTACGACCTCGTCCTCTGCTGCATCTGCGGCGGGATGTCGCCGCTCTACCGCCGCCTGTACGATTCCGGCCTGACCAATCCCGGCTTCGGCGGGGAAGTGCTGCGGGTGGACGGCTGCTGCTGCATCCTGTTCACCGGCGAGAGCGACGAGCCCGACACCGTGAAGCAGCTGCTTCTGGATGAGATCGAACAGGTCCGCCGTGCGGGCATCGACCGGGAGGTCTTCACCCTCTGCAAGAACGAAAAGTACGGCCAGCTGATCGAAAATTTGGAAAATGTGGAGGACTCGGCCAGCCAGATGGCAGACTTCGCCCTCTCCGGCCAGACGGTCGTCCAGCAGATCGCAACGCTGGCGGCGCTGACCGCCGAAGACGCAGATGCCGCCTTGCAGACCATCCTGCAGCCGGGCCGGATGGCAGCGATGTACATCGACCCGGACGGCACGGCAGACCTGCCCGACACGGACGACGAAGCAGAACTGGAGGACTGACATGACGCATTTGACGAATCTGGTAGAATTTCCGGCACTGGGGCTCAGCTTTCCGCTGAACCGTGTTGCCTTTTCCATTGGCGGCATCAACATTTACTGGTACGGTGTCTGCATCGCGGTGGGCATGTGCCTGGCGCTGGTGTTCGCGTTCCGCCACGGGGTGGAGTTCGGCGTGGACGCCGACGCCATGGTGGACGTCATCCTCATCGGTGTCGTGATGGGCATCCTCTGCGCCCGGCTCTACTATGTGGCGATGGCACCCTACAATTACGATTCCCTGTGGGAGGTGTTGGCCATCCGGGACGGCGGGCTTGCCATCTACGGCGGCATCATCGGCGGCTTTTTGTTCGGCGGTCTGGCCTGTAAGTGGCGCAAAGTGCCGGTGCTGCCCATGTTCGACCTGGCCGCGATGGGCTTTCTCATCGGGCAGGGTTGCGGCCGCTGGGGCAACTTCTTCAATCAGGAAGCCTTTGGCTGCAACACCACCCTGCCCTGGGGCATGTACAGCGCCGCCACCCACGACTATCTGCTCAGCAGCGTGGTCACAGCGCCCAAAGGCGTGATCATTGACCCGAATCTGCCGGTGCATCCCACCTTTCTGTATGAGAGCATCTGGTGCTTCGTGGGGCTGTTCCTGCTGGTGCGGCACATCAAAAAGCGGAAGTTTGCGGGCGACATCGCCCTGCGCTACCTCATCTGGTACGGCGTGGGCCGGTTCTGGATCGAAGCTCTCCGCACCGACAGCCTGCTGCTGGTGCCCTCCATCGGCCTGCGGGTGTCGCAGGTGGTGGCGGCTGTGGCCGTTGTGGGCGGCATCGTCGCCGAGGTCCTTCTGACGAAAAAGTACAAGGGCAAGCCGCTCATGGTGCCGCTGGCCCTTACCACCGAGAACCGCGCCCTCGCCGCAAAGGCGAAAAAGGCAGACCCTGCGTTCCGGCTAGAGCCGGAAGAATTGGCCGCGTCCAGCCCGCGCGCCCTCTTTGTGGAGCGCACCGAGGCCTACAACAAAACGGTGAAGGAGCAGCTGACCTCCGTATCCTGAAAAAACTTTGCGGGAATGCGCAAAACCTCTTGCAATCGGCTCATTTTTCTGCTATACTATTCTAGCCGCTTGGTGTGGGCACCGCAAATGGCCCCGTAGGGGTCTGCCTTTACGACCAGCGAGTACAACGAAAAGGAATGAAACAAATGTACGCAATCATTGTTACCGGCGGTAAGCAGTACCGCGTGGAGCAGGGCGACATCGTCTACATCGAAAAGCTGGACGTTGAGGCCGACTCCGAAGTGAAGTTTGATCAGGTTCTCGCTATTGGCGAGGAGGGTTCTGTGAAGGTTGGCGCTCCTGTTGTTGAGGGTGCTACCGTTTCTGCCAAGGTCATCAAGAATGGCAAGGGCAAGAAGCTGAACATCATCACCTATCGCGCAAAGAAGCACAGTGCTCGCCGTATGGGCCATCGTCAGCCCTTCACCAAGGTTGAGATCACTGCGATCAACGGCTAAGTAGGAGGTATATTACAATGGCACATAAAAAGGGCGTAGGCAGCACCAAGAACGGCCGTGATTCTGCGGCTCAGCGTCTGGGCGCAAAGCGTGCAGATGGTCAGTTCGTTCTGGCCGGCAACATCCTTGTTCGTCAGCGTGGCACCCACATTCAGCCGGGTGAGAACGTTGGCAAGGGCAGCGATGATACCCTGTTTGCTCTGGTTGACGGCACCGTCCGCTTTGAGCGCGTGGGCAAGAGCGGCAAGAAGTGCAGCGTGAAGCAGTAACTTCTGCCTGAAAAACTGCAACCTGAAGAGCCGGACCCTTGTGGCCCGGCTCTTTTTTGAGTGATTTGAGTGAAAAGCAAGGACCTCTCCGGCAATGCCCTGCATTGCGCCTGCCCACATGAGGGGAGGCGAAACGGAGAGGCTGATAAGGAGGGCCTGTATGGCAGCACAAACCAACTTTATCGACATCGCCACCATCTGGCTCCACGCGGGCAAGGGCGGCGACGGCGCGGTGAGCTTTCACCGCGAAAAATTCGTGGCAGCAGGCGGCCCGGACGGCGGCGACGGCGGCCGCGGCGGCGACATCATCTTTGTGGTGGACGACCACCTGACCACCCTGATGGATTTCCGCTACAAGCGCAAGTATGTGGCCCCGGAGGGCGGCAAGGGCGGCGCGAGCCTGTGCCACGGCAAAAACGCCGAGAACCTCGTCATCAAGGTGCCGCTGGGCACGGTCATCAAGGACGCCGAGAGCGGTCTTGTCATTGCCGACCTGTCCGACCACACCCCCGTCACTGTGGCAAAGGGCGGCCGCGGCGGCTACGGCAATGCACATTTTGCCACGCCGACCCGCCAGATCCCCAAGTTTGCCAAGCCCGGTGTGCCCGGTGAGGATATCCAGGTCACGCTGGAGCTGAAGCTCATCGCCGATGTGGGCCTGATCGGCTTCCCCAATGTGGGCAAGTCCACCCTCATCTCCACCATCAGCGCGGCCAAGCCGAAGATCGCCAACTACCACTTCACCACTCTGGTGCCCACGTTGGGCGTGGTATCGGTGGGCGAGGGGGCCAGCTTCGTCTGCGCCGACATCCCCGGCCTGATCGAAGGTGCCAGCGAGGGCATCGGCCTGGGCCATGACTTCCTGCGCCATGTGGAGCGCTGCCGTCTGCTGCTGCATGTGGTGGATGTTTCCGGCAGCGAGTGCCGCGACCCCATCGAGGACTTCGAGAAGATCAACGAGGAGCTGGCAAAGTTCAGCCCTGCGCTGGCCGAGCGCCCGCAGATCGTGGTGGGCAACAAGTGTGACCTGGCCACCGAGGAGCAGATCGAGACCTTCAAGAACTACGTGGAGGGCAAGGGCCTGACCTTCGTGCCCATCTCTGCCGCCACCATGCAGGGTGTGCGGGAGCTGCCGGGCCTGGTCTACAACCGCCTGAAGGATATCCCGGCCATCCCGGTCTTCACCGCAGAGTACAAGAAGCCGGAGCCCAAGGCAAACGACCGCGCCTTTACCATCCAGCGGATGGAGGCCCACGTCTGGAGCATCGACGCCCCCTGGCTGGAGTATATCCTGGCGGGCAGCAATGTGGACGACTACGAGAGCCTGCAATACTTCCAGCGCCAGCTGGGTGAGAGCGGCATTTTGGATGCCCTCGTCGAGAAGGGCGTTCAGGAAAACGACACCATCCTCATCGGCGAGTATCAGTTCGATTATATCTTCTAATCATACCGCAATTTGGCTCCCCTATCAGGGGAGCTGTCAGCGCCTGATAGCGCTGACTGAGAGGTTTGACTCCAATGAATGAAATGGAAACCATCGACCCCCGTGAGCTCAGCCCGCTGGCACTGGCCTTTGTGGGCGACAGTGTGCTGGAACTGCTGGTGCGCACCCGTCTGGCACGGCACCACCGGCTGTCGGCAGGCAAACTGAACACCGAAAAGGTCAAGTATGTCTCGGCGCGGGCCCAGTTCCGCGAGGAGCAGCTGCTCGAACCCCTCTTCACCGAGGACGAGCTGGCTGTGTTCAAGCGGGGCCGCAACGCCAGCAAGGCCAGTGTGGCAAAACACGCTTCGCCGGAGGAATACCGGGCTTCCACCGGCTTTGAGTGCCTGCTGGGGTGGCTCTACCTTACCGGCCAGATGCCGCGCGTCGAGGAGCTGTTCGAGAAGCTGTGGGCCGATTTTGACCCGAACCAGAAGTAAAACGCGAAAGCCCGCTGCTTTCCGCACTGGAAAACAGTGCAGGGAAGGCAGCGGGCTTTTCTCTGTGAAATGGGCACTGGCACGCGAAGCGTGACGGAGAGGTTCTGGTTACTTGCCCTCGTCGTCGGCACCCTTGGTGTACTGGTTGGGGTGCTTGTGCTCGTTGGTGGCACGGTTCTCGGTGCGGTCGTCCGTGCGGTTCTCGGTGCGGTTGGAAGTGCGGTTCTGGCTCTTGCAGTTGTTGGTGCGGTTGCTGGAACGGTTTTCGGTGCGGTCGTTCATCGTCATGTCTCCTTTCGCGAGGGGGTCTGCCCCTCACACCCTTAGTCTTGCCGCCCGATGCGGCTTTATACATGGGAGGAACGTTCATGTCTACGGAATATTTTGAGCGCCGGGAGCGGGCGCTGCTGGGCGGGCGGTACGAGGCGCTGTACGCGGCACCCACCGAGAACGCGGCCCGCGGGGTGACGGTCTCGGCGCTGCGCACGACGCCGGAGGCGTTTGCCGGGAAGGCCGACTTCCCGCTCCGGCCATCGCCGTTCTGCAAGGCGGGCTTCGTGGTCGAAGAGGCTGCCTTCAAACCCGGACGCCACCCATACCACCATGCGGGCGTGTTTTACTCGCAGGAGCCGTCAGCATCCTCTGCCGCACCGCTGTTGGGCGTCCGGCCGGGGATGCGGGTCCTGGACCTGTGCGCCGCGCCCGGCGGCAAGAGCAGCCAGCTTGCTGCCGCACTGGGCGGCTGGGGCCTGCTCGTTAGCAATGAGTATGTGCCCGCCCGCGCAGAGGTGCTGAAGAGCAATCTCGAACGGATGGGCGTGGCGAATGCCGTCGTCCTCAACGAGGACACCGCCCGCATCGCTGCCGCCCTGCCGGAGTTCTTCGACCGTGTCCTCGTGGATGCGCCCTGTTCCGGCGAGGGGATGTTCCGCAAGGAGGCGGTGGCCGTCACCCAGCACTGCGAAGCGCTGGTTCAGCAGTGCGCCGCGCTGGGTGCGCAGATCCTGGACAACGCCGCCGTCGTCCTCGCGCCGGGCGGGGAGATGATCTACTCCACCTGCACCTTTGCCCCCGAAGAGGATGAAGGGCAGGTGGCCGCGTTCCTGGCCCGGCACCCGGAATTTGCGCTGGCGGATGTGTTTGGCAATGTGGACTACACGTTTGGCAGTGCGGGCGAGGCCAACCGTACCGGCGGTCTGCCGCTGGATGTGAGCAAAGTGCGCCGCATCTGGCCCTGTCAGGGCGGCGAGGGCCATTTCATTGCCCGGCTGGTCAAGGCGGGCACTCCCCGTGCTTTGTCCGCACCGGGCTGTTATCCCCCCGAAGAGCAGCTCTGGCTGGCGGCTGCCGCTGAGCAGAACCGGAAGCAGAAGCCCGGTAAGGGCAAGCCTGCCCGCTCGGAGCGCGGCGATGCCCGTGCATCCCGCCGGGAGAACGCCCGCGCCCTCCGGGATGCGGTGCAGGGCAGCCGCCGCCGCGAAAGCGCCGCGGCAGGGGAGAGCGTGACGCCCGCCCAGAGCCTCGCGGCCTGGAACGCGTTCGCCCAGCAGTATTTTCCGGCCCTCGCAGACCGTCCCGCCGTGGTCCATGGCGGCGGTGTGCTGCTGCCTGCGGCCTTCCCGCAGACGGGTCTGCATGTCCTGCGCGCAGGCGTCTTTGTGGGCAGTGTGCAGAAGGGCCGCTTTGTGCCCGAACACCACCTCTTCACGGCGTTCGGTGCCCAGTGCACCAACCGCGAGGAGCTGGCGCTTGCCGACCCGCGTGTGGTCGAGTACCTGTCGGGCCGGGAGATCGCCGCTGCCACCGCCGCCGACGGCTGGTGCTGTGTCACGGTGGACGGGTTCCCCCTCGGCGGCGGCAAAGTGTCGGCCGGGCGGGTCAAAAACCATTATCCCAAGGCGCTGAGGCTGCTGTAAAACAGGCGTCGGACCCTGCTTTTTTGCCGGATTTTGGCGCAAAACCCCCGGATAAGGCTTGAACGCGGTAGGGGATTGTGCTACAATAATAGAGTTAGATTTTGTGTGCTGCCACAAGCGGGCGACCACAGCCCGTCTGCCCGCAGGCGGAGATTTCGATAGAACTTTAGGAGGTTCCCATGTCTGGACATAGCAAATGGAACAACATCAAGCGCAAGAAGGAGAAGACCGACGGCGCCAAGGCAAAGGTCTTTACTAAGATCGGCCGCGAGATCAGCGTCGCCGTCCGTACCGGCGGCCCCAACCCGGCTTCCAACAGCAAGCTGGCGGACCTGATCTCCAAGGCAAAGCGCATGAGCGTGCCCAACGATAACATTCAGCGCATCATCAAGAAGGCCGAGGGCGGCGACAAGACCGAGTACGAAGCCATCACATACGAAGGCTACGGCCCCGGCGGCGTTGCCGTCATGGTCGAGACCCTGACCGACAACCGCAACCGTACCGCTGCCGATCTGCGCCACTACTTCGACAAGAACGGCGGCAACCTGGGCGCAATGGGCTGCGTGGGCTTCCTGTTCAGCCAGAAGGGCGTTATCGACATCTCTCTGGAAGACAAGGACGCCGACGAGGCCATGATGGACGCTCTGGACGCCGGTGCAGAGGACTTCGATGCAGGCGAGGATGCTGCTGAGATCACCACCGACCCGGAGAACTACTCGGCTGTGGTCAAGGCCATGGAGGAGAAGGGCTACGAGATCTTGAGCGATGACCTGGCCATGGTCCCCATGACCACCACCCGCCTGACCGACCCCGATCAACTCAAGCTCATGGGCAAGCTGCTCGATGCTCTGGAGGACAACGATGACGTCCAGAACGTCTGGCACAGCCTGGAGAACGAAGAGGACCTGCCGGAATAAGCTCCAGCAAGCCGAATTTCTCCTGAAATAAGACGCTACAAAGCCGCTTTTTGTGCTGCAAGGCACGAAAGGCGGCTTTTGCTGTATGGCGGGAACGTGCAAAACCGCTGTTTTGCTGTGACAGACGGGCAGCGGAAAAAGATAAAAAACAGTTCTCGGCTCGCACGGCCCTTTTGCTGCGGGCCAAGATGTGTTATAATAACAGAAAAGCACATCCGAAGGAGGCCTTTCCATGACCATCATCTGCCCTTACTGCCTGTCCGAGCTGAGCGAGCGCACGGCGGCCTGTCCGCAGTGCGGCGGGCGCTTTGAGGGCCGCAACCCGGTGGGCACCCTGCCGGTGGGCACGGTGCTGGGCGGGCGGTATACCGTCGGCGAGATCGAACAGGTGGACGGCGAAGGCATCCTGTACCGAGGCGCAGAGAACCATGGGCGCTTCCGGGTGACCATCAAGGAGTATCTGCCCCTGACGCTGGCGGCAGAGCGCGGCACGGATGCAACCCTGCGGCCCAAACTGGGCAGCGAGGTGCTGTTCAAGACCACCCGGATGGATTTTGCGGACCTGTACCGCTCCATCCAGCGCATCACGCCCGCCAACGGACTGGAAGCCGTGCTGGATGTGTTCGAGGAAAACAACACGGTCTATGCCGTGATGGAGAACCCCGGCGGGGTGCCGCTGGGCCGCTGGCTGGAGACGCATCCCGGCCGGTTGTCGCCGGAGCAGGTCTGCGCGATGCTGCAGCCGGTGTTTGACGGCGTGGCGGCGATGCACCAGGTGGGTCTGGTGCATCGGGGCATCTGCCCGGAGAACATCCGGGTGCTGGAAAATGGCCGCGCCCGGCTGACGGGCTACGCTACGGTCGGCCTGCGCACAGCGGGCAGCGGTCTGCACGAGCAGCTGTATGAGGGCTACTCGGCCCCGGAACAGTATTCGACCACCGAGTTTGAGGGCCGCTACACCGACGAATACAGTCTGGCTGCGGTGGTCTACCGGATGGTCTGCGGGCAAAGCCCGGTCCCGGCAGCGCAGCGGCTGGTGTCGGATTCGAACCCGCGCGCCCGCACGTTGGAGCCGTCGGTGCCGGAGTACCTCTCTGAGGTGCTCTGGCTGGGCCTGAAGCTGAAGCCGGTGGAGCGCATCCAGACCGTGCCCCAGCTGTTCAAGGCGCTGACCTCGCGGGAGTATACCGAGGAGCTGACCCGCAGCCTGCCGCGCCCTGCGCCCCGGCAGCTGACCCTGCCGGACGAGGAACAAAAGCAGCACATGCTCAGCCTGCGGAACCTGCTGGCGGCCATCCTCGTTCTGCTGGCCATCCTCATCCTGCTGATGCTGTGGGGGATGGTCTCGCAGGGGCTGCACACGGCCAAACCGCCTGCGGCGTCCTCGTCGGTGTCGGCACCGGAAAGCACGGTGCTGGAAGAACCCGTCACGCTGGTGCCGAACTTTGTCGGGATGGATTACGACGCGCAGGTGCGGAACAATCACAATTATGTGGGCGACTATCTCTTCTATGTGACGCTGGAATACAGTGACACGGTGGAGAAGGGGAAGATCATCCGGCAGGAGCCGGAGGCGGGCGATGTCATCGAGAAGGGCGGCACCGTGAGCCTGGTGGTCAGCAAGGGGCCGCAGCTGGTGCAGATGCCCGATGTGATCGGGTTCACGCAGGAAGGGGCCGTCAGCGAGCTGGAGAGCCGGGGCCTGACGCCCAGCTGCTTCATGGTGGTCAACGATGGCTCCTATGCGGCGGGCTGCGTCGTCTCGTGCAGTGTGGACGCAGGCACCTCGGTCGAGGTAGGCAGCGTCATCACCGTGTATATCGCGGCGGACCCCAGTGTGGAGATCACCGCCGAACCGCCCGCCGCGTCGGATTCCGACAGCGCGAGCAGCGCCTCTTCGGGGGAAACACCGGCAGACGACACCTAACACCTAATATGATACGGACTGAAACAAAACAGCAGAAGCGGGAGCCTCGTGGGAGGCTCCCGCTTCTGCTCGTTTAGGATAGGAAAAGAGGATGGCTTGGTTCAGGGGGTCACAGGTTGGTGTAACCCATGAGGTAGCGGTCTACCTCGGCGGCGCAGTCGCGGCCCTCACGCAGGCCCCAGACCACCAGGCTCTGGCCCCGGCGCATATCGCCGCAGGCGAAGACCTTTTCCACATTGGTGCGGAAGTGGTCGGTGTCCACACAGCCGCGGCCCGTCAGGCTGACGCCGAAGGCATCGGCCACATAGTTCTCGCAGCCCACGAAACCGGCGGCGATGAACGCCAGCTGGCAGTCGTAGGTGAACTCCTCGCCGGTGGGCACCATGCTGGTGCGGCCGGTCTCCGGGTCACGCTCCGGCTTCAGATAGGAGATGACCGCGCCGGTCAGGTTGCCGGCGTCGTCGGTCAAAAACTCTTTCACGGTGGTCTGGTAGACGCGGGGGTCCTTGCCGAACTTGGCGAGGCACTCGGTCTGGCCATAGTCTACCTTGAGCACCTTCGGCCACTCCGGCCAGGGGTTGGAGGCGGCCCGCTCTTTCGGGGGTTGCGGCATCATCTCCAGAGCCACCAGATCGGTGCAGCCCTGCCGCAGAGCCGTGCCCTGGCAGTCGTTGCCGGTGTCGCCGCCGCCGATGACCAGCACATTCTTGCCCGCCGCATGGATGGCCCGGCCGTCGGCAAACTGGCTGTCCAGCAGGCTCTTGGTCACGCTGGTGAGGTAATCGACCGCGAAGTGGACGCCGTTGGCGTTCCGGCCGGGGACATTCAGGTCGCGGGCCTTTTTGGCACCGCAGCAGAGCACGACGGCGTCGTAGCGGTTCAGGATGTCTTCTGCGGCCACCGCCCCGCCGATGTCCATGTTGGTGCGGAACTCGACGCCCTCGGCCTGCATGATCCTGATGCGGCGCTCGATGACAGATTTGTCCAGCTTCATGTTGGGGATGCCGTACATCAGCAGGCCGCCCACCCGGTCGGCGCGCTCAAACACCGTGACGGCGTGGCCCCGGATGTTCAGATACTCGGCCACCGACAGGCCGGACGGGCCGCTGCCGATGACGGCCACGCTCTTGCCGGTGCGGGCCGGGGGCGGGGCGGCATGGAGCCAGCCCTTGGCGTAGCCGGTCTCCACGATGGCGTGTTCGTTCTCGCGGACGGTGACGCTGCTGCCGGTCACATCGCCGCAGGTGCAGGCGGCCTCGCACAGGGCGGGGCAGACCCGGCTCGTGAACTCCGGGAAGCGGTTGGTGGCGCGCAGGCGGTGGAGCGCCAGCTCCCATTTGCCCTGATACACCAGGTCGTTCCACTCCGGGATGAGGTTGTTCAGCGGGCAGCCGGAGGCCATGCCGCCGATCATCATACCGGCCTGGCAGAAGGGGACGCCGCAGTCCATGCAGCGTGCCGCCTGGGTCTGCTGCTCCTCGCGGGAGAGCCAGATGTGAAATTCATTGAAGTTTTCGATGCGCTCCAGCGGCGGAACGTCCGAGCTGGTCTTGCGCTTATAATCCATAAATCCAGTGGTCTTGCCCATAACAGTTCCCCCTCCTTACTTCTTCTTCTGCACAGCGTAGAATGCTTCGATCTGTGCCTGTTCGCCGTCGAGGCCGCGCTCCTCCATGGAAGCGATGACCCGCAGCATCCGGTCGTAATCGTAGGGGAGGACTTTCTTGAACTTGGGCAGATACTCACTGAAGTTGTCCAGGATCTCTTTGCTGCGCGGGGAGCCGGTGGCTTCCACATGCTCGCGGATCAGCTCCTTCAGGGTGGCAACATCGTACTTATGCTCCACGGGTTCGAGGCTGACCGTCTCTTTGTTCACCCGCTGGTAGAAGTCCCAGTTCTCATCCAGCACATAGGCGATGCCGCCGGTCATGCCGGCTGCAAAGTTCTTGCCGGTCTGGCCCAGCACGACGACGGTGCCGCCGGTCATGTACTCGCAGCCATGGTCGCCGACGCCCTCCACAACGGCCGTTGCGCCGGAGTTGCGGACGCAGAAGCGCTCACCGGCCACGCCGGAGACGAAGGCCTTGCCGCTGGTGGCACCATACAGGGCGACGTTGCCGGTGATGATGTTCTCCTCCGGCTTGTAGGTGATGCCCTCCGGCGGGCGCACGACGATCTTGCCGCCGGACAGGCCCTTGCCCATGTAGTCGTTGCAGTCACCGGTCAGCTTCAGGGTCAGGCCCCTGGGGATGAATGCACCGAAGCTCTGGCCGCCCGCGCCGGTGCAGTTGGCGGTGTAGACGTCATCGGGCAGGGAATCGCCATACTTGCGGGTGATCTCGCTGCCGAAGATGGCACCGAACGCACGGTCGGTGTTAGAAACATCCAGCGTGACGCTCTGGGGCGTTTTGCTGCTGAGCTTGAACTTCTTCATCAGCACCTTCATGTCGAGGGTGTTTTCGAGGTGGAAGTCGTAGGTGTCCGCCGGGACGAAGTGCACGTTGCTGTTGGCGATGGCCGGGTTGTGCAGGATGCAGTCCAGGTTCATCTTGGCCGTGCGGCTGCCGGGGGCGCTGGGCTTGACGTGGAGCAGGTCGGTGCGGCCCACCAGTTCGTCGATGGTGCGGACGCCGAGCTTGGCCATGTACTCCCGCAGCTCTTGGGCCACGAAGGTCAGATAGTTGATGATGTATTCGGGCTTGCCCCGGAAGTGCTTACGCAGTTCGGGGTTCTGGGTGCAGATGCCCATGGGGCAGGTGTCCAGATTGCAGACGCGCATCATGACGCAGCCCTCGCACATCAGCAGGGTGGTGCCGAAGCCGAACTCCTCTGCGCCCAGCATACAGCTGATGGCGACATCGCGGCCGGAGAGCAGCTTGGAGTCGCTCTCGATGCGGACGCGGCTGCGCAGGCCGTTCAGGATCAGGGTCTGGTGGGTCTCGGCGATGCCCAGCTCCCAGGGCAGACCGGCGTTCTTGATGGAGGTGCGGGGGGCAGCACCGGTGCCGCCGTCGTAGCCGGAGACCAGGATGACCTGTGCGCCGCCTTTGGCAACACCGGCGGCAATGGTACCGACACCGGCCTCGCTGACCAGCTTCACGTTGATGTTGGCGTGACGGTTGGCGTTCTTCAGGTCATAGATCAGCTCGGCCAGATCCTCGATGGAGTAGATGTCGTGGTGGGGCGGGGGAGAGATGAGGCCCACACCGGTGGTGCTGTGGCGGGTCTTGGCGATCCAGGGATACACCTTGGCACCGGGCAGGTTGCCGCCTTCGCCGGGCTTTGCACCCTGCGCCAGCTTGATCTGGATCTCCTCTGCAGAGACGAGGTATTTGCTCGTGACGCCGAAGCGGGCAGAGGCCACCTGCTTGATCTTGGAGTTGCTCTCGCTGTGGTAGCGGCCTTCGGGTTCGCCGCCCTCGCCGGTGTTGCTGCGGCCGCCCAGGCGGTTCAGCGCGATGGCAATGGTCTCGTGGGCCTCACTGCTCAGAGCGCCGTAGCTCATGGCCGCGGCCTTGAACCGCTTGACGATGGACGATACCGGCTCGACCTCCTCGATGGGCACACCGCCGTTGGGGTCGTAGTTGAAATCGAGCAGGCTGCGCAGATGCATACCCTCCTCGCCCATGTTGTCCACCGTGCGGGTGAAGTCCTTGAAGGCCTTATAGTCGTTGGTCCAGCAGGCTTTCTGGAACAGGTGGATGGTCTGCGGGTTGAACAGATGCTCTTCCTTGCCGCTGCGGAACTTGTGGGCACCGCCGTCGGAAAGCTCCATGTTGATGTCCAGTCCCAGCGGGTCGAAGGCCGCGTTGTGCTGAGCCTCGACGTCGGCCTGGATGTCTTCCAGACCGATGCCGCCCACACGGCTGACCGTACCGGTGAAGTATTTGTCGATGACGTCCTTCGAGATACCGACCGCCTCAAAGATCTGGCTGCTCTGGTAGCTCTGGATGGTGGAGATGCCCATCTTGGAGGCAATCTTCACGATGCCGCTCAGGATGGCCTTGTTGTAGTCATCCACGGCAGCGTAGTAGTCCTTGTCGAGCAGGCCCTGGTCGATGAGCTGGCCGATGGTCTCGTGGGCCAGATACGGGTTGACGGCGCAGGCACCGTAGCCCAGCAGGGTGGCAAAGTGGTGTACCTCGTGCGGCTCGGCGCTTTCCAGAATGAGGGCCAGCGCGGTGCTCTTCTTGGTGCGGATGAGGTACTGCGAGACGGCCGACACGGCCAGCAGGCTGGGGATGGAGACATGGTATTCGTCGATGTCCCGGTCGGACAGGATGATGATGTTGGCACCGTCCTTATATGCGCGGTCCACTTCCAGGAAGACGCGGTCGATGGCCTTTTCCAAGCTGGTATTCTTGTAGTAGTTGATGGAAACGGTCGCGACCTTGAAGCCCGGCACGTTCATGTATTTGATCTTGAGCAGGTCGGTGGAGGTCAGAATGGGGTTGTGGACCTTGAGCACCTTGCAGTTTTCGGGCTTGTCTTCCAGCAGGTTGCCATGGGCACCCACGTAGACGCTGGTGGAGGTGACGACTTTCTCCCGGATGGCGTCGATGGGCGGGTTGGTCACCTGCGCGAACCGCTGCTTGAAGTAGTTGAACAGCGGCGGGTGCTGGCCGCTCAGCACGGCCAGCGGGGTGTCGGTGCCCATCGCGCCGGAAGGCTCTGCGCCCAGCCGGGCCATGGGGAGGATGAGGTCCTTGACCTCTTCGTACTTGTAGCCGAACACCTTTTGCAGGCGGGTCAGCTCCTCGCCGGTGTAGCTGGGCACCTTGATGTTGGGGATCTTCAGGCTCTTGAGCTGGACCAGATTGCGGTCGATCCACTCGCCGTAGGGCTCGCGGCTGGCGTAGTATTCCTTCAGCTTCTCGTCATCGACGACCTCGCCCTTGACGGTATCCACCAGCAGCATCTTGCCGGGGCGCAGGCGGTCTTTCTTCTCGATGTCGGCGGGGTCGCAGGGGAGGACGCCCACCTCAGAAGAAAGGATCATCCGGCCGTCCTTGGTGATGTAGTAGCGGCTGGGGCGCAGACCGTTGCGGTCCAGCACGGCACCCACGACATCGCCATCCGAGAAGAGGATGGCGGCGGGGCCGTCCCACGGCTCCAGCATGGTGGCGTAATACTGGTAGAAATCGCGCTTTTTCTGGCTGATGTGCTTGTTGTTCTCCCACGGCTCCGGGATGGTGATCATCACGGCCAGGGGCAGGTCCATGCCGTTCATCACCATGAACTCCAGCGCGTTGTCCAGCATGGCGGAGTCGGAGCCGGAGGTGTTGATGATCGGCAGGATCTTGTTCATATCCTCCTGCATGATGGGGCTGGCGATGGACTCCTCACGGGCCAGCATTGCGTCGGTGTTGCCCTTGATGGTGTTGATCTCGCCGTTGTGCAGGATAAAGCGGTTCGGGTGGGCGCGCATCCAGCTGGGGTTCGTGTTGGTGGAGAAACGGCTGTGCACCATGCCGATGGCGGATTCATAATCCTCGTCCTGCAAATCGAGGTAGAACAGGCGCAGATCGTGGACCAGGAACATGCCCTTGTACACGATGGTGCGGCTGGACAGGCTGGGCACATAGGTGCCGTTGCTGGCCTGCTCGAACACGCGGCGGACGATGTAGAGCTTGCGGTCAAAGTCGATGCCCTTGCTCACCTTGGCGGGCTTTTTGATGAAGCACTGCCAGATGGCGGGCATACAGTCGCGGGCTTTCTGGCCCACGGCGTCGGGGTTCACGGGGACCTCGCGCCAGGCGAGGAACTCCAGCCCCTCCTTGCGGGTGACGAGCTCGAACAGCTTCATGGCCTGAGCACGCAGGTGCTCGTTCTGCGGGAAGAAGAACATGCCAACGCCATATTCGCGCTCATTGCCGAGGCTGACGTTCATCTCTTCCGCGACTTTGGAGAAGAACTTGTGGCTGATCTGCAGCATGATGCCCACGCCGTCGCCGGTCTTGCCCTCAGCGTCCTTGCCGGCGCGGTGCTCCAGCCGCTCGACGATGGACAGTGCATCGCTGACGGTCTGGTGGCTCTTGCGGCCCTTGACGTCCACCACAGCGCCGATGCCGCAGGCGTCGTGCTCAAACTGGGGGTCATACAGGCCGAGGGGCGTGGAGTTTTCCGTATAATGTTCCATTGCCTTTCCCATCCTTGTCGTAAAATCAAAATCCTCACCACTGCGGCACATTCCGCAGTGTCTGACACGGAAAAACAAAAAAGACGCCCCAAAGGGGCAGACTCTGCCCCTTTGGAACGCCTTTGTTCCGGTACCTATAATTATACTGAACGCTGAAAATTTTTCAAGCGACAGTTGCACCAAACGTGAAAGCGCAATCGCAGCGCATCTTGTGCGGTTTGATGATGAGATGAAACGGATTCATCCTTCGCCCAAGATCGCTTTCAGGTCCTGCTCCGGTGTCGTGACGGCCATCAGATTGTACTTTTCCTGCAAAACGCGCACCACGCCCGGCGAGAGGAAGGCGGGCAGGGTAGGGCCGAGCCGGATGTTTTGGATGCCCAGCGCCAGCAGTGCGATGAGGATGCAGACGGCCTTCTGCTCGAACCAGCAGAGCACCAGCGAGAGCGGCAGGTCGTTGACGCCGCACTGGAACGCATCGGCCAGCGCCAGCGCGATCTGAATGGCGCTGTATGCGTCGTTGCACTGGCCCACATCGAGGATGCGGGGCAGGCCCGCCACGGTGCCGAGATCCAGGTCGTTCAGGCGGAATTTGCCGCAGGCCAGCGTCAGGATCACGGTGTCGGGCGGGGTGAGCTTGGCGAACTCGGTGTAGTAGCGGCGGGAAGGCCGGGTGCCGTCACAGCCGCCCACCAGGAAGAAATGGCGGATCTGCCCGCTTTTCACGGCCGCAACGATCTCATTGGCGTGGGAGAGCACAGCGCTCCGCGCAAAGCCGGTCACGACGCTGCGCCCGCCGTTGATGCCGGGCATGGCGGTGTCTTCCGGGTAGCCCCCTAGTTCCAGTGCTTTGGCAATGACGGGGGAGAAATCCCGCTCTGGCCCGATGTGCGGGACGCCGGGATAGGACACCACCGAGGTGGTGAACACCCGGTCGGCGTAGCTCTCCCGCAGGGGCATGATGCAGTTGGTGGTGAAGAGGATCGGGGCCGGGATGTCCTCAAACTCCCGCTGCTGGTTCTGCCAGGCTGTGCCGAAGTTGCCCTTCAGATGCGGGTACTTCTGCTTCAGCTCCGGGTAGCCGTGGGCGGGGAGCATTTCCGAGTGGGTGTAGACGTGGATGCCTTTGCCCGCCGTCTGCTCCAGCAGGCACTTCATGTCGTAGAGGTCGTGGCCGGAAATGACGATGAACGGCCCTTTCTCGATGACGAGCGGCACCTCCACCGGCTCCGGCTGGCCGAAGGCCCCGGTGTTAGCGGCGTCCAGCAGCTCCATGCAGCGGTAGCTGGCCTTGCCGGTCTTCTGCACCAGTGCCCAGAGGGTGTCGATGGAGCATTCGCTGCCAACGGCCTGCAATGCTTCGCAGAAGAAGCGGTCCAGCTCCGGGTCGATGTGGCCCAGCACCCGCGCATGGTAATTGTACGCTGCCATGCCGCGCAGGCTGAACAGGACGAACGATTTCAGACTACGGATGTCCTCGTCCGGCTCGTGCCAGAGGTTTGCCATGTCGTAGTCGAACCCGATGCCGGGGCAGGCCGCGTGGACGCTCTCGGTCAGCTGGTCCACGGTCTGCGGGTCGAAGTTCACGTTGGTGATGGTGGTGAACAGCCCTTCCATCAGCAGCAGTGCCTGTTCCGGGGCGGGGGCCCGCCCCTCGCCGATGAGCTGGCTGGCGTAGGAGATGAGTGCGCCGGTCAGGCGGTCCTGCGCCGCTGCGGTGTCCGCGCTTTTGCCGCAGACACCGGCCTTACCGGTACAGGCAGTGCAGTGCGCCGCCTGCTCGCATTGAAAACAAAACATCTGTTCGTCCATTTCAGAACCCTCTCTTCGCTTGATGTGGTCAGTATGGACGGGTTGGCGGGGCTTTATACAGGCCGCACGAGGGGAGTTTTCTCGGCGAGTATCCGAGGTGGGGCCCCGCTTGCGGGGCGGGCATGGAATGCCCGTTGACTCGCCGGGAAAAGCTCCCGGAGATGCGGCCAGCGAATCGATACAAAAAGAGCCGCGCTCTTGCGAACGCAGCTCTTGAAAATGCTTTGGAACAATTAGTAGGTGATGCCCTGTGCCATCATGGCGGTAGCGACCTTCAGGAAGCCGGCGCAGTTTGCACCGACCATCAGGTTGCCCTCGGAACCAGCGGCAACGGAAGCGTCATAGGAAGCGTGGAAGATGCCCTCCATGATGCCCTTCAGCTTTGCATCGACCTCTTCGAAGGTCCAGCTCAGGCGCTCGGAGTTCTGGCTCATCTCCAGGCCGGAGGTGGCCACGCCGCCGGCGTTGGCAGCCTTTGCAGGTCCGTACAGAACACCGTTTGCCAGATAGACCTCGATGGCCTCCGGGGTGCTGGGCATGTTGGCGCCTTCGCAGACGACGGTGCAGCCGTTCTTGACCAGAGCCTCAGCGGACTCCTTGTTGATCTCGTTCTGGGTCGCGCAGGGCAGGGCGATGTCGCAGGGGACGGTCCAGACCTTGCTGCAATCGGCCACATAGGTTGCACCCTCGTGGGTCTCAGCATACTCCTTGATGCGGCCGCGGCGGACTTCCTTCAGATCCTTGACGTAAGCCAGGTCGATGCCGTTGGGGTCGTAGACGTAGCCGTTGGAGTCGGACATCGTGACGACCTTGCCGCCCAGCTGGGTGGCCTTCTGGCAGGCATAAATGGCGACATTGCCGGAACCGGAGATGACCACGGTCTTGCCGACAAAGCTGTCGTTGCGCATGCACTTCAGGGCCTCGGCGGTGAAGTAGCACAGGCCGTAGCCGGTTGCCTCGGTACGGGCCAGAGAACCACCGAAGGTCAGGCCCTTGCCGGTGATCATGCCGCCCTGGAAGCTGTTGGTCAGGCGCTTGTACTGGCCGAACATATAGCCGACCTCGCGGCCGCCGACACCGATATCACCGGCGGGGCAGTCCACGAACTGGCCGATGTGGCGGTACAGCTCGGTCATGAAGCTCTGGCAGAAGCGCATGACTTCCATGTCGCTCTTGCCGTGGGGGTCGAAGTCAGAGCCGCCCTTGCCGCCGCCCATGGGCAGGGTGGTCAGGCTGTTCTTGAAGGTCTGCTCAAAGCCCAGGAACTTCAGGATGCCCTGGTTGACAGAGGGATGGAAGCGCAGACCGCCTTTGTAGGGGCCGATGGCGCTGTTGAACTGCACACGGTAGCCGCGGTTGACCTGGACCTTGCCTTCGTCATCGACCCAGGGCACACGGAAGCTGATGACACGCTCCGGCTCGACCAGACGCTCGATCAGGCCGGCCTTCTCATATTCGGGGTGCTTCTCCACGACGGGCTGGATACTCTCCAGCACCTCGCGGACAGCCTGCAGAAATTCGGGCTCATTGGCATTGCGCTGAGCCAGACCATCGTAAACACGCTTCAGGTATTCATTCGTCAACATAATCGAATACTCCTTTTCCCAGTATACTTTCACCGGTTCTGCCAAACAACTTGCAGAACACTTTATCATTATAAAGCTTTCTGTGGCGATTTACAAGAGAAGCGGAGCAGAAAATCTTTCAAAAAAACAGAAGAAAAGATGAACCCGCTTCACAAAAACATCCGGCCGCTGCAAAAACGGCGCAGCAGCTTCTGTTTTGCGGCAGACCGGCACCCAAAAAGAATGCCTTTTGCGGGGGAAAAGGCCCGGCGCAAAAGGCAGAGAAACCAGCGTGTTTACTTCTTCAGCAATTTCTCACAGGCATCGGCGGCACCTTCCAGGTACTCGCCGCCGTAGGTCTCGATCATGCCGGCATCGGAGAGGGCGGCCAGCTGCGGGTCGATGGGGCACTTGGCCAGAACGGGCAGGTGGTGCTTTGCAGCAACCTCGTCCACATGGCTGTTGCCGAACACACTGATGTGCTTGCCGCAGTCGGGGCAGACGATGTAGCTCATGTTCTCGACGATGCCGAGCATGGGCACCTTCATCATCTCGGCCATGTTGACGGCCTTGGCCACGATCATGCTGACCAGCTCCTGCGGGCTTGCCACGACGACGATGCCGTCCACCGGCAGGCTCTGGAAGACGGTCAGGGGCACATCACCGGTTCCCGGAGGCATGTCCACGAACAGGAAATCGACGTCCTTCCAGACCACATCGGTCCAGAACTGCTTCACCGCACCGGCGATGACGGGGCCGCGCCAGACGACGGGGTCCTCTTCGTTCTCCACCAGCAGGTTGATGCTCATCACGTCGATGCCCATCCGGCTCTGGATGGGCCAGCAGCCCTTCTCGTCGGCCATGGCACGGCCATGGATGCCGAACAGCTTGGGGATGGACGGGCCGGTGATGTCGGCGTCCAGAATGCCGCAGTGGTAGCCGCGGCGGGCCATGGCGCAGGCCAGCAGAGCGCTGGTCATGCTCTTGCCGACGCCGCCCTTGCCGGATACGACGCCGATGACCTTTTTGACGCTGCTGTTGGGGTTGGGGGCATCGTGCTGCGGGGCAGCCTCGCGGGAAGAACATGCTGCGCTGCAGGTAGAGCAGTCATGGGTGCATTCTTCGCTCATACTCTCATAAGGCCGATCCGGGTGGGATGCGGCCTTTCCTCCTTCGTTGATGTTTGGGAAAAATCTCTTGACCGGCTCCTATCATACCATAAAACCAGAAGAGAAACAACCCACACGGCGGCTCATATTTTGCAAAGCGGTGCCCATATAATAAAAGGAAGAAGGGGAGGTGCGGCGATGCGTCCGAGCTACCTGAAGAACGCGGCCCTGCTCACGGGGGCGGATGTGGTGCTCCGGCTGGCCGGGATGGGGCTGCGCATCTGGCTGGCCAATGCGCTGGGCGGCGAGGGGATGGGCCTGTACCAGCTGGTGCTGGCGGTGTACTCGCTCTTCGTCACGCTGGCGACGTCCGGTGTCTCGGTGGCGGCCACCCGCCTGATGGCCGAGGAGCTGAGCCGCAGCCGGGCCGAGGCCCGCGGGATGCTGCTCCGTCTGCTGGGGGCGGCGCTGCTGCTGGGCAGCGCTGCGTGGGCGGGGCAGTTCGGTCTGGCGGAGCTGGCCGCAGCGTGGTGGCTGGGTGATGTCCGCGCCGCCGGTGCGCTGCGGGCGGCGGCATTCGGCCTGCCCTGGATGGCGGTCTCTGCGGTGCTGCGCGGCTTTTTCATTGCCCGGCGGCAGGTCGGCCCCAACGTGGTGAGCCAGCTCGTGGAGCAGGCGGTCCGCATCTCGGCCATCTGGTTCGCGCTGGAGCGGGGCCGTGCGCTGGACGTGGGCGGCAAGTGCACGGTCGTTCTGGCGGCAACGGCCCTCAGCGAGACGGTCTCGGCCTGCCTGATGCTTCTGTTTTACCGGCGGGAGGCGGTGTCCGCATTCGGTGCGGGCCCGGCCCGACGCCCCATGGACCCGGCAAAGCGGCTGTGGGAGATCCTCTGGCCCGTGGAGGGCGGGCGCTGCCTTGCTAGCGCGCTCCACACGGCGGAGAACATGCTGGTGCCCGCCTGCCTGACGGTCTATCTGCTGGATGCCGGGGGCCGCAGCGCCGCCGTGGCCCAGTATGGAAACCTGAAGGGGATGGCCCTGCCCCTGCTGACCTTTCCGTTCGGGCTGCTGGGGAGCCTGTCGGTCCTGCTGATGCCGGAGATCACGCAGGCGCACATCCGGGGCGAGACGGGGCGGCTTTCGGCGCTGCTGGACCGGATGCTCCGGCTCACGGGCTACTTCTCCGCGCTGGCGGGGGCGGTGTTCTGGGTGTGGGGAGCAGCGGCTGCCCGGCTGTTCTACGGGCCGGATGGGGCCGAGGCGGGCTTCTATCTGACCGTGCTCGGCCCGGCGATGCCGCTGATGTATCTGGAAAGCATGGTGGACGGTGCCATGAAGGGGGTAGGGGAGCAGAAGGCCGTGTTCCGGTACAGCCTGTGGGATGCCGTGCTGCGCATCGCGGGGGTGATGGTGCTGCTGCCCCGGTTCGGGATGAAAGGCTTCCTGTTCGTCATCCTGCTGTCCAGCGTATATACCTGCCTGGCCAACACGGCCCGTCTGCTGCGGGTCAGCGGGATGCGTCCGGCGCTGATGCGCTGGCTGGGGGCACCGCTGCTGGCGGCGGGCGTGTCGGCCGGGGCGGGGGTGTTTCTCCGGGAAATGCTGTCCGGCTGGCAGGCCGGGGAGATGCCGGAGCAGCTGGCGGCGCTGTGCATCGGCTGCTGCGGCATGGGGCTGGTGGGGCTGGCCGCCGCCTGGCCGCTGGGTCTGGGGGCCGAGGTGCGGGCCGCGCTCCACCCGGACCGGGCCCGGCAGAAGGCGAAAAAAGCGTGAAATCGACCCGGACGATGAAATCTTCTGGACACCGGGGCACGAAACGAGTATAATACAATGGATACCATGGTGCAGCAGGCTCTCTTCCCGCTGGCCTGGAAAATGAACCGGCGCAGAACGAGCGCCGAAGATAAAGAGGATTTTCTGTGAAGAATATCAAAAAAATTACGCCGCAGGTCGGGCTGCGCCGGACGTTTCTGGTGGTGCTGGATGCGGCGCTGATCCTGTTCAGCTTTTATTTTGCGCTGTTGCTCCGCGCAGACGGTGCGGTGGAAGCAGCCTGGTGGCCCCATAACCGGGCCCTGCTGTATGAGAACCTGCCCTGGATTACGGCGCTCTATCTGATCAGCTTTCTGGTGGGCGGGCTGTACTCCATCTTGTGGAAGTACGCGGGCGAGCGCGACCTCATCCGTCTGGCGGGCATGATCGCAGTGCCCACGGCAGTGGTCTACTTCGTGAACCATGGCCTCATCCACGGCGTGTTGTTCGACTCGGCCAACGCGATGGCGGCGGTGCTCATCTTCCTGCTGGTGGGCGGGAGCCGCCTTGCCTGGCGGCTGTTCCTGAACCACCCCATTGGCGAGCGGGTGCGCGGCGTTCCGTCCAAGGACCCGAACCGCCCGGTGCTGATCGTGGGCGCAGGCGAGGCCGGTGCGTGGGCGATCAATGTCTGCAAATCCAACGAGAGCTACGGCCACCCGGTCGCCGCTGTGGACGATGACCCGGCCAAGTTCGGCCAGACCATCCACGGCGTCCCGGTGCGGGGCACACTGGAGCAGATCCCGCAGGTCTGCGAGAGATACAACATCCACAGCATCATCATCGCCATCCCGACGCTGCAGGGCAGCCGACTGAACCATGTCATTGACCTCTGCGTCTCCACCCACTGTGCGGTCCAGATCCTGAGCGACCCGCAGCTGGTGGGCACCGGTGCGCCGCAGCAGAATGCGTTTCGCGAGCTGAACACCGCCGATTTCCTCTCCCGCGAGGAAGTCACGCTGGACATGGAGCAGATCTCCGGCTACCTGACCGGCAAGACCGTCCTCGTCACGGGCGGCGGCGGCTCCATCGGCAGCGAGCTCTGCCGTCAGGTGATGCGCTTTCAGCCTGGCAAACTGCTCATCTTCGATATCTACGAGAACTGCGCCTACGAGCTGCTGATGGAGCTGCAGCAGAAGTATGGCCGGGACATCCCGGTCACGGTGCTCATCGGCTCCATCCGCGACAAAAAGCGTCTGGACGAGGTATTCGAGACGTATCATCCCACGGTGGTCTTCCACGCGGCGGCGCACAAGCATGTGCCGCTGATGGAGGTCAGCCCGGCGGAGGCCGTCAAGAACAACGTGCTGGGCACGAAGAATCTGCTCACCAGTGCCAGCGAGCACGGCGTGGAGCGGTTCGTCCAACTCTCCACGGACAAGGCCGTCAACCCCACCAGCGTCATGGGCTGCACCAAGCGCATCTGCGAGATGCTCATCCAGACCTTTGCGGGCAACACCGACATGAAGTGTGTGGCAGTCCGCTTCGGCAATGTGCTGGGCAGCCACGGCAGTGTCATCCCGCTGTTCGAGGCGCAGATCAAAAAGGGCGGCCCCGTCACCCTGACGGACCCCAACATCGAGCGCTATTTCATGACCATCCCGGAGGCAGCCCAGCTGGTGCTGCAGGCCGGTGCCCTGGCCGAGAGCGGCAGCATCTATGTCCTGGATATGGGCGAGCCGGTCAAGATCATCGACCTGGCCAAACAGCTCATCCGCTTCTACGGCTACGAGCCGGGCGTGAACATGGAGATCAAGGTCGTGGGCCTGCGCCCCGGCGAGAAGCTCTATGAGGAGCTGATGATGGACGAGGAGCAGGACAAGATGCGCCGCACCGAGCACAACAAGATCTTCGTTGCGCCGCCGAAGGACATCGACCTGGCCCGGTTCTACACGCAGCTGCAGGATCTGAGCGCGGCAGCGGCCCACAACGACGAGGGCGTCGTGAAGCAGCTGGCCGAGATGATCCCGACGTTCACGCCCACCCGCGGCAACCTCAAGACCTGATACCGCACCGACGTGTCGGTGACACTATAAAATGTGAGGGAAGTATATTATGGAAAAGAAACCGTTTCTGACCGAAGCGCAGGCCCAGGAGATCCTCCAGGACGTGCCCACCCCGTTCCATGTCTACGATGAAAAGGGCATCCGCGAGAATGCCCGCCGCATCAACAAGGCGTTCAGCTGGAACAAGGGCTTCCGCGAGTATTTCGCCGTCAAGGCGCTGCCCAACCCTGTCATCCTGCAGATTTTGAAGGAAGAGGGCTGCGGTGTGGACTGCTCCTCCCTGACCGAGCTGATGCTCAGCGAAGTCTGCGGCTTTACCGGCAGCGACATCATGTTCTCCTCCAACCAGACTCCGGTGGAGGATATGAAGAAAGCCTACGAGCTGGGTGCCTACATCAACCTCGATGACGCCACCATGGTGGACTTCCTCGACCGTGTGGCCGGTGTGCCGGAGAACATCTTCTGCCGCTACAATCCGGGCGGAACGTTCCAGCTGGGCGAGAGCGAAGAAGGCTTCCAGGTCATGGACAAGCCCGGTGATGCCAAGTACGGCATGACCGAGGAGCAGATGATCGAGAGCTACAAGAAGCTGATGCAGAAGGGCGCAAAGAACTTCGGCATCCACGCCTTCCTGGCCTCCAACACCATCTCCGACGCCTACTATCCGGAGCTGGCCGGCATCCTGTTCCAGCTGGCGGTCCGCGTCCAGAAGGCTACCGGTGCGCACATCGCCTACATCAACCTGTCCGGCGGCGTGGGCATCCCGTACCGCCCCGACCAGACCGAGAACGACATCATGGCCATCGGCGAGGGCGTCCGCAAGAAGTTTGAGGAGATCCTGGTCCCCGCCGGCATGGGCGATGTCGCGATCTTTACCGAGATGGGCCGCTTCACCACCGGCCCCTACGGCGCGCTGGTGGCCACTGCCATCCACGAAAAGCACATCTACAAGGAGTACATCGGTCTGGATGCCTGCGCGGCCAACCTGATGCGCCCGGCCATGTACGGCGCTTACCACCACATCACTGTGCTGGGCAAGGAACATGCGCCCTGCGACCACAAGTACGACGTGGTCGGCGGCCTGTGCGAGAACAACGACAAGTTCGCCATCGACCGGATGCTGCCCAAGATCGACATCGGCGACCTGGTCTATATCCATGACACCGGTGCCCACGGTTCGGCCATGGGCTACAACTACAACGGCAAGTTGTGGTGCGCCGAAGTGCTGCTCTGTGAGGACGGCTCCCACCGTCTCATCCGCCGTGCCGAGACCCCGCGCGACTACTTCGCAACGCTGGACTTCCTGCCCTTCATGAAGCCGCTGTTCGAGGGCTACGACGACTAAACTGGAACGAGGTGCGCTATGTTTTTCGGATTTCAACTGACCTGCGGTCTGATGATGGTCTTTTACGGCTACACGGTCATGAAGAACCCTCGCGTCTGGGGCGAACAGGGCCGCCGGGCCGTCAAGGCGGAACATTTCGACGAATACTGCCGGCAGAACGGCCTGTTTTTCCTGAAGGCGGGCTGCATCATGTCGGTCATCGCTGCGCTGGACGCTCTGTTCACGCTGGATGCAGTGCTGTACGTGCTGCTGTATCTGTTCGGTCTGGCGTTCTCGTTCTATCCGCTGGTCAAATGGTGCCGCGAGAACGAGGGCTTCTCCTGGCCCTGGCCCCGCGTCGAAAGCGAGAAAAAGCGCATCCGGAAACTCCGCGCCGAGCAGGAGCAGCAGAAGTCGGAGACGGAAGAAAAGTGAACACCGGGGATAAAACGTGAAATCCTCGTGAAACCGCTGTACGCGAAGCGCAAAAACTTCGCTGTGCGGCGGTTTCATACGTTTGGGCAAAAGTTTCGTCTCTTGACAGATTTTTCAGCAGCCTCTATAATGGGAATAAATGGACCCCTCTCGAACAATCATTTGGAGGTAAAGAAAAATGATGACTTATCCCAACAGCTACGCACTCCTCAGCGAAGAGGAATTGGAATATACGACCGGCGGCGCACTCGACGCAGAAACGGTCGGCAACTGGATCTCGACGGCAATGAACGTGACCATGGGCGTACTTGCTATCGTGAACGTTGTGAATGCCATCAAGAAAGGCCAGATCAGCAGTGTGCTGGCGTCGGTTCTTGGCACCGGTGCGGGTCTGCTGGCCTATGTGAACATTGCGAACATCGGCTCTGTTGCAGCGCAGGTGCAGAAGCAGTATCCGGAGCAGTACCCCGAAGAAGAGGGCACCATCAACGGCAACCTCATGATCGACTCCGCCAAGATCTACTTCAGCTCGCTGGGCGGTGCACTGCTCGGCGTCGCCAACGTGGGCGCAGCAGCAGGCGCTCTGTATTTCTCCTTCGTCTGAGTGCATAAAAATCAGGGGGCCGCTGCAAAATAGCGCCCTGAAAAACATTGCAAAAGACCCGGAACCTTTTCAGAGCAGAAATAGCTCAGAAAGGGTTCCGGGTTTCTGTGTTTGCATGATTTCTTTTTATCTGAGGTTATGCGAGATGCAGATACTTTTCAAGGCCCTCCTGCAAGATGGCGGAGTAAGGAGCGTGAGCGGCTTCGGCTGCATCATTCAGCCATGCGGGAATGCTCAATGTCTTTTTGACGGCGCGTTTGGTGCTGGCAGGCTTCGTGTCGATTAACGAAACGAAGCAATGCTCTTCGGGCTTGATGTTCTGGATGGGGGTGGGAGTGGGCAGTGGCTTGCCCTCTTCCAACAGAACCGCAGCGTATCCGGCGAGAGCCTCTTTCGCGCCCTCCATGGTTTCCGCGATGGTGTCACCGAAAGATTGGCAGCCCTCCAAGTCGGGAAATTCTACCCAGAAAGAGCCGTCCTCTTCGTGGAAGATAGCAGGATATACAAGCGTCATACAAAAGTCCCCTTTCATTTCAGGCCGTGCCGCTTCAGAATCGCGTTCAGCAATCCGTTCGGGACGTCTTTGCCGTGAATTGGAATCGTTTCGATTTTGCCGTCTTTTTCGAGAATATGGTGGCTGCCGTTCACGCGGACGACCTTCCAGCCGTTTTTCTGCATGAGTTTCAGTAGGTCTTTATCTCGCATCGCTCAATTCCTCCTCATCAATAGTATACTACGTATCTACGTATTTGTAAAGACATTTGATGAACAAGCGATAAATTTTTGAGAAGGGCAGCATCGTTGCCAAAGAATGACTGATATTTTTGGCTGCAGGCCTTGTGACGTATGAGGGCATAAAGAAAGACGCCGATTCTGAACGAACCAGCGTCTGAAAAGGATGGAGCGGGCAATGGGAATCGAACCCACCTCCTCAGCTTGGAAGGCTGATATACTAGCCGATGTACGATGCCCGCGAATGCAAGAAATAGTATAGCATGGTTTGGCCGAAATGTCCAGCATAAATTTTAGTTTTGCGTCGTTTGGCGGGACAAATTGCTTTTTCTGTTTACTTTGCAGGCATTTTATTGTAAAATAGACAGAAGAAACAAGGCCGTCCTTCCCGGCGGCTCAAATATCATAGGTGGTGTATTGATTATGGCATTGAAATATCAGCGTATCCTTCTGAAGATCAGCGGCGAAGCTCTGGGCGGCGAAAAGGGCTCCGGCTTTGATGAGCCGACCATGGACGCCATCTGCGGCGGCGTGAAAAAGGCGCACGATCTGGGCGTACAGATCGGCATCGTCGTGGGCGGTGGCAACTTCTGGCGCGGCCGTTCCAGCGGCAAGATGGAGCGCACCCTGGCCGATAAGATCGGGATGCTGGCCACGGTGATGAACGCGCTGGCCGTCTCCGACAAGCTGGAGCAGCTGGGCGTCCCGACCGAGGTGTTCACCTCCATCACCATGCCGCAGGTGGCACCGGCCTTTACCCGCAAGGACGCGCTGCGCGCTATGGAGGAGGGCAAGATCGCCGTCTTTGGCGGCGGCACGGGCAACCCGTTCTTCTCTACCGATACGGCCACCGCACTGCGCGCCGTGGAGGTGTCCGCCGATGTGATGTTCAAGGCGACCATGGTGGACGGCGTCTACGATAAGGACCCCCACAAGTACCCCGACGCAAAGAAGTACGACACCCTGACCTTTACCAAGGTGCTGGAAGATCAGCTGGCCGTCATGGATGGCACCGCAGCCACCCTCTGCCGGGACAACAAGCTCCCCATCCTGGTGTTCGATCTGGCAGACCCGGACAACATTGCAAAGGCCGTGCAGGGCGAGAACGTCGGCACTCTGGTCTACGAGGGCTGAGCATAGCCCGCACCCCGCAGCAATAGAATGAGACAGGCGGCCCCGCTGCCTGTGCAGAATAAGTACAAACAGGAGACAACGACAATGAGCAGCAACACTAAGGCATTCGAAGAAAAGATGAAGAGCACCGTCGAGCACCTGAACCGTGAGCTGGCTTCGGTTCGCGCAGGCCGTGCAAACCCCGCCGTTCTGGACAAGGTGAGCGTGGATTACTACGGCGCTCCCACCCCCATCCAGCAGGTGGCGTCTGTGGCCGTCAGCGAGGCCCGCACCCTGACCATCACCCCGTGGGACCGCACCCTGCTGCGCGCCATCAGCAAGGCCATTCTGGCCAGCGATGTGGGCATCACCCCCATTGATGACGGCCAGACCATCCGCCTGAACTTCCCGGCCCCCACCGAGGAGCGCCGCAAGCAGCTGGCCAAGGAAGTCTCCAAGCTGGGCGAGGACGCCAAGGTCGCGACCCGCAACATCCGCCGCGAGGCCATGGATAAGGCCAAGGCCATGAAGAAGGCTGGCGAGCTGACCGAGGATACCCAGAAGACCATGGAAGAGGATGTCCAGAAGCTGACCGACAAGTATATCAAGATCATCGACGCAGCCGTTGAGGAAAAGCAGAAGGAGATCATGTCTGTCTGATCGCCGCGGCGAACGAGACCTTTCCAAGTGCCGTGTGCTGGTCGTAGTGCGCGGCACTTTTTGCCGACCGGCAGAGGCAAAAGATCTTTGCCGCAGAGAGGAGAAGTACAATGGAGCATCCCAAAGAATTCGCCGAGGGCCTTTCCATCGGCATCATCATGGACGGCAATGGCCGCTGGGCCAAGCAGCGCGGCCTGCCCCGCACCGCAGGCCACAAAAAGGGCGCAGCCGTCTTCCAGGACATCGCCAACTACTGCGAGGAACTGGGCGTCTCATCGGTGTATTTTTACGCCTTCTCGACCGAGAACTGGAAGCGCCCTCTCGAAGAGGTCAGCGCCATCATGAAGCTGTTCGGCGAGTACCTGCTCAAGGGCTTCAACTACAAGGACCGCAACATCCGCATCAAGTTCCTCGGCGATCGCGCTGCGCTGGACCCCAAGCTCCAGAAGCTGATGAATGAGCTGGAAGGCGACTCTGCCTCCAAGACCGGTATGACCCTGAACATTGCCGTCAACTACGGCGGCCGCCCGGAGATCGTCCGCGCTGCGCAGCAGCTGGCGGCCAGAGTGGCAGCAGGGGAGCTCAAGCCCGAAGAGATCACCGAAGAGATGATGTCCGATGCCATGTACACCACCGGCCAGAAGGACCCGGATTTCATCCTGCGTCCGAGCGGAGAAAAGCGCCTGTCCAACTTTATGCTGTGGCAGGCGGCCTATTCGGAGCTGGTGGAGATGGACGTTCTGTGGCCGGACTTCACCCGCGATGACCTCGACGCCGCCATCACGGAGTTCAACAAGCGCTCCCGCCGGTTCGGCGGCATCTGAACCATCCCCGGCAAACACAACCAAGGAGAAACACTCTATGAAAACACGAATCATAACCGCCGTGGTGGGCATCCTCGTTCTGATCGGTGTGCTCTTTACCTTTGACACGATGATCTTCAACCTTGTGATCGCTGCCATCACCCTCATCGCCATCCACGAGATCTATATGGCCCTCGGCTTCGAAAAGAAGGACTGGCTGCTGTACGCCGTCACCGTGCCGTATACGCTGCTGATCATGCTGTCCAGCTATTCCGTCTGGCGGGCGCTGGTCATGCCGGCTTCGTTCCTGCTCGTGCTGTTCTACGCCATCTATCTCGTGGTGCGCAACGGCACCATCAGCTTTGCGAAGACCAGCGGCCTTGTGATGTTTTCGGGCATCGTGATGTTCTGCTTCTATTCGTTCATCCGGCTGAAGGAGCTGCTGCCTGTGGCGGAATACGGCTATGATGCGATCTTTTTCATCCTGCTGATCCTCTGCTTTGCCTGGGGCGGCGACACCTGCGCCTACTTTGCAGGCCGCGCCTTCGGCAAGCACAAGCTCTGCCCCGTGGTCAGCCCCAAGAAGACGGTCGAGGGTGCCATCGGCGGTGTGCTGGGCACGATGGTCTGCGGCGTGGTCGTCACGGTGATCTACTCCATCGCAGCCGACCGGCTGGAGGCCTTCACCCGCTCGAACATCGGCGTCTCGATGTATGTCGTCATTGCGCTGCTGGCCTGTGTGGCGGCGGTGCTGGGCATCTACGGCGACCTGTTCGCCAGCGTGGTCAAGCGCCAGTGCGGCATCAAGGACTACGGCACCATCTTCCCCGGCCACGGCGGCATCCTGGACCGCTTTGACAGCGTCATGTTCATCGCACCCTTCGTCACGATGGTCATCATCGCTGTGTTCTATCGCTGATTTGCTCAATTTAGGAGGAAACACGATGTCTAAAAAAATCACTCTGCTGGGCTCTACCGGCTCCATCGGCACCCAGAGTCTGGACGTTATCCGCGCACAGGGCTATGAGGTGTTCGGCCTGTCAGCCCACAGCCACGTGGAGAAGATCCTGGAACAGATCGAAGAGTTCCACCCCCGGTACGTCTGCATGACGGACCCCGGCGCAGCGGCCCGGCTGGACGCTGCACTGGCAGGCCGCGCCCAGGCACCCCGGCTGCTGACCGGCCCGGAGGGCCTCAAGGAGCTGGCCGCGATGGACGGCCCCGATGTGGTGCTGAACAGCGTGGTCGGCATTGCAGGTCTGGGCGCCAGCCTGACCGCCATCGAGAGCGGCCATGACCTGGCACTGGCTAACAAGGAAAGCCTTGTCACCGGCGGCCATCTGGTCACGCAGGCAGTGGCAAAACACGGCGTCAAGCTGCTGCCTGTGGACAGTGAGCACTCCGCCATCTTCCAGTGCTTGCAGGATAAGGAGAGCGCCAAGAGCCTGACCAAAATCCTGCTGACGGCTTCCGGCGGGCCCTTCTTCGGGATGAAGACCGAGGAGCTGCGCGGCAAGACCAAGGCCGATGCCCTGAAGCACCCCAACTGGAACATGGGGGCCAAGATCACCATCGACTCCGCCACCCTGATGAACAAGGGTCTGGAGCTGATTGAGGCCGTCTGGCTGTTCGGTCTGCCCCCGGAGAAGATCCAGATCGTGGTCCAGCGCCAGAGCGTCGTCCACTCCGCCGTCCAGTACAGCGATAACTCCATCATCGCGCAGCTGGGTGTGCCCGATATGCGCATCCCCATCCAGTACGCACTGACCTACCCGGCCCGTGTGCCGGGCGTGGTGCCGGAGCTGGATTTCACCACCCTCAAGCTGCTGACCTTCGATGTGGCCGACGAGGAGACCTTCCGCTGCCTTGCTGCCTGCAAAAAGGCCATCAAGAAGGGCGGCCTCGGCCCCTGCGCCGCCAACGGTGCCAACGAAGAAGCCGTCAAGCTCTTCCTTGAAGACAAGATCGGATTTTTGGACATCGGCCGTCTGGTGGAGGCTGTGGTGGACAGCGACCGCTTCGGCGGCGACTACACGCTGGCCGACGTGTATGAGTGCGACAGAATGGCCCGCGCCTTCGTGCGCAGCCACCTGTAAGCGCGCACGGCTTATGAATTCATTTTTGGAGAAGCTATGTCTTTTATCATTACCCTTTTGGCTGCGGTGTTCGTGTTCAGCGCAGTGATCGCCATCCACGAGTTCGGCCATTTTGCAGTCGCCAAGCTCTGCGGGGTGCAGGTCAACGAATTTTCCATCGGCATGGGGCCTGTTCTGCTCAAAAAGATGCAGAATGGCACCCAGTACAGCCTGCGGGCGCTGCCGGTGGGCGGATTCGTGGCGCTGGAAGGGGAGGAGAGCCCGGAGAGCCAGCAGGCGGAGAAAGGGGAGCGTCCCGATGCGGAACCCCAGACGCCCCCTTCGTGCGCTGACGCGGACGGTTCCCCGGATGGAGAAACCGGGAACGCGGAAGCACCGGCGCAGCTTGTCGGCAAGCCGCTGAACGAGGCAGCGGTCTGGCAGCGGGCCCTCATCATGGCAGCGGGTGCGTTCATGAACTTCCTGCTGGGATTCGTGGTCATGGTCGTCCTCATTGCGGCACAGAGCGAACCCATCACCAGCCGGGTCATCTACGCCATCGACGACGGTGCCCTCTGCGGCCAGACGGGTCTGGAAGCAGGGGATAAGGTGCTGGCCGTCAATGGCCGCCGGTGCTTTGTGGCGAACGACATGCTCTATGAGCTGATGCGCACCGAGGACTACTCCGCCCGCTTCACCGTTCTGCGCGGCGGCGAAAAGGTGGAGCTGCCTTGCGTCCGGTTCGACACCTGGCAGGATGACAGCGGCGAGACCCACATGAGCCTTGGCTTTACGGTCTACGGCATCCGGAAAACACCGGCCAACGTGGTAAAAGAAGCATGGAACAGTGTGCTCTATTATGGGCGCATCATCTTCACCTCCCTGATGGACCTGCTGCGGGGCCGGGAGAGCATCAACGACCTCTCCGGCCCGGTGGGCATCGTGACGGCCATCGGGCAGGCGGCCAGCTATGGCTGGCAGGACCTGCTGCAGCTTCTGGTGCTCATCACCGTGAACCTGGGCATCTTCAATCTACTGCCCTTCCCGGCATTGGACGGCGGCAAGGTGGTGTTCCTGCTCATCGAGGGCGTCACGGGCCATGCAGTGCCGGAAAAGATCCAGAGCGGGCTGACGCTGGCGGCGTTTGCGCTGCTCTTTGGCCTGATGCTCTTCGCAACATACAATGATATCGTCCGGCTCATCACCGGGGCGGTCTAAAGAAAGGAAAACGACAATGCGGCAGCTGAAACGAGAAGTAAAGATCGGCAATGTGACCATCGGCGGCAACAACCCCATCGCGGTGCAGACCATGTTGAACGTCCCGGTGGAGGACATCGAGGGCAATGTGGCGCAGGCGAAGCGCTGCGAGGCGGCGGGCTGTCAGATCCTGCGCGTGACCTGCCCCAGTGCAGCAGACGCCAAGTGCATCGAGGCCGTCAAGAATGCGGTGAATATCCCCATCGTGGCGGATATCCACTTTGATTACAAGGCCGCACTGGCCTGCGCAGACGTGGGCGTGGATAAGATCCGCATCAACCCCGGCAACATCGGCGACGATGACCGCGTCAAAGCTGTGGTGCAGGCCTGCCAGCAGAAGAACATCCCCATCCGCATCGGCGTCAACGGCGGCAGTCTGGAAAAGCACATCCTGGCCCGGTATGGCGCACCCGTGCCCGAAGCCATGGTGGAAAGTGCGCTGTATCACGTCCGCCTGCTGGAAAAGTTTGATTTCAACAACATCGTCATCTCCATCAAGAACTCCAACGTCCCCCGCATGATGGAGGCCTACCGCCAGCTGAGTGCCGTCACCGATTACCCGCTCCATGTGGGCGTCACCGAGGCGGGCACCTACCAGATGGGTCTGCTGAAGTCCGGCATGGGCATCGGCGGGATGCTGCTGGAAGGCATCGGCGACACCATCCGCGTCTCGCTGGCTGCGGAGCCGGAAAAGGAAGTGGAAGCGGGCTACAACATCCTGCGCGCGGTCGGCTTCCCGGTGGCCGGCCCGGAGGTCATCACCTGCCCGACCTGCGGCCGCACCCAGTACCCCTGCACCGAGATCGCCAACGAGGTCGAAAAGCGGCTGCAAGGTTACAAGAAATCCATCAAAGTGGCCGTCATGGGCTGCGTGGTCAACGGCCCCGGTGAGGCCCGCGAAGCCGATATCGGCATTGCCGGCGGCAAGGGCGAGGCGGTCCTGTTCATCCACGGCCAGCCTATCAAGAAGCTGACCGGGGATAATATCCTCGACCAGTTCATGGATGAGATCTATAAGATCTGACGGAGAATCTGAACCATACGCTGCTGCGCTCTTTTGAAGAAGAGCGCAGCAGTTTGTGCTGTCAATGCATCGACCAAAGGAGTACCATTGTGACACCACTCGTATCCCAGCTGTGGCCGCAGTTCATGGCGGACCCGGATTTCGCGTCCTGCTTCGGGCGCGTTGTCGTAGAGCATGCCCAGATGCTGCGGCAGGAGCGGCAGGTCATTTTCACCCTGCGCAGCTCCGCTCCGCTGGACAAGGGGCTGTGTGCGCGGCTGACGGCCTCGCTGCAGCCCGATTATGAGGGCTTCGAACTGCGCATCCACAACCTCTTCGGTTATCCCTCACTGAACGAAACGGCCCTGCGGGAGCTGATGGAAGAGATGAAGCGGGATGGTGTGCCCATCAACGGCTTTCTGGACCGGTGTACCATCCGCATCACCGGGCAGAACATCGCCATCGGCGTCTGCCACGGCACCAAATTCTTGCAGGAGATGGAGTTTGAGCGCCTGCTGGCCGAGCGGGTGGCGGCGCACACCGGCGTCAAGCCCAAAGTCACCCTGACCAGTGCGGTGGGCGAAGCCGAACTGCGCCAGATGGAGGAAAAACTGGAGCGCAAGATCGCGCCGCCGGTGGTCAAGTTCGAGAAAAAGAACACCGCTCCGTCCATCAAGGTGGACGGCCTCGACCTCACCGACAAACCCGTCACCATCTTCCACGGAAAGATGTTTGCCCCCAAGAACCTCACGCCCCTCAAGGAGCTGGGCGGCGAGGGCGGCAAGTGCATCATCTGGGGCGACGTCTTTTTCACGGAGGTCAAGGGCAATTACCGCAAGATCTACACCGTTTCCATCACCGACTACACCGGTTCCATCAACCTGAAGATTCGCGCGCAGGAAGGGGAGGACTGCTCGAAGTGGGAGTCCATCGCCAAGGGCACCACCATCATCGTCCGCGGCGACTGCTCGTATGACAAATATGAACATGACTACATCGTGTATCCCTACGATGTGCTGTTCGTTGAGCGGAAAAAGCGGGAGGACCACGCCCCGGTCAAGCGGGTGGAGCTGCATCTGCATACCAAGCTGTCCAGCATGGATGCGTTCTGCGACCCCGGCGGCATTGTCCGGCTGGCCCATCGGATGGGGCACCCGGCGATCGCCATCACCGACCACGGTGTCTGTCAGGGCTACCCGGAAGCCATGCTGGCAGCGGACGACATCCACAAAAGTGACCCGAACTTCAAGCTCATCTACGGCTGCGAGGCCTATTTCGTGGACGACATGATCCCCTGCGTCTACGGTGTGCAGGATGCGCCCCTGACGGGGGAGTTCTGCGTGTTCGATACCGAGACCACCGGGCTGGACCCCAACGTGGAGTACCTGACCGAGATCGGCGGCGTCATCGTGAAAAACGGCGAAGTCGTGGAGGAATTTGACACCTTCGTCAAACCCGGCAAGCCCATCACACCCAAGATCACCGAGTTGACCGGCATCACCAATGAGATGGTCGCCGATGCCCCCAGTGAGGCTGAGGCATTGCAGGCGTTCCTGGATTTTGCAGGCGGGCGCATTCTGGTGGCCCACAACGCCCACTCGTTCGACATCCGCTTCCTCCGCATCGCGGCCAAACGGAGCGGCATCTCGTTTGAACCGACCTATATCGACACCCTGACCATGGCGCAGGCCATGTACCCCGGCTTGCACAACTACAAACAGGGCACCATCAACAAGCATCTGGAACTGCCCGCCTACGAGGCCCACCGCGCCTGCGAGGACGCCGGGGCGCTGGGCCGAATTTTCTGCGTGATGCTGAAGGACCTGGAAGAAAAGCAGGTCACAGCCGTCAGCGGCATCAACACCGGCCTGGGCGGCAACCGCGAGGTGCTGAAGAAGAAATACTACCACCTCATCATTCTGGTCAAGAACCAGATGGGCCTGAAAAATCTGTACAAGATCGTCAGCGAGGCCCATGTCAACTACTTCTTCAAAAAGCCCCGTGTGCCCCGCAGCCTGCTGAACAAGTACCGCGACGGCCTCATCCTAACCTCCGCCTGTGAAGCAGGCGAGCTTTACCGCGCCATCGTGGAGGGACGCTCCTACGAGGAATTGAAGAAGATCGCGGCCTATTACGATGTGCTGGAGATCCAGCCGCTGGGCAACAACGCCTATATGGTCCGCGAGGGCAAGGTGGACAGCGAGGAGGTCATCAAGGATTTCAACCGCACTGTCATCCAGTTGGGCGAAGACCTGCACAAGCCGGTCATCGCCACCGGCGACGTCCATTTCACCGAGCCGGAAGACGCCATCTACCGCTCTGTCCTTCAAGCGGGCAACGGCTTCAAGGATGCCGACAACCAGCCGCCGTTGTTCTACCGCACCACCGAGGACATGCTGAAACAGTTCAGTTATCTGCCCAAAGAAAAGGCGTATGAGATCGTTGTGACCAACCCGCGCAAGATCGCGGCTTCCATCGACGGCAATGTCCGCGCCATCCCACGCGGTACCTACCCGCCCAGCATTGAGGGTGCAGAGCAGCAATTGCGCGATGCAACGTGGGAACACGCCAAGCGGGATTACGGCGACCCGCTGCCGGAGATCGTCGAGAAGCGGCTGCAAAAGGAGCTGGATTCCATCTGCGGCCATGGCTACGCGGTCCTGTACGTCATCGCGGTCAAGCTGGTGGCCTACTCCAATGCGGGCGGCTATCAGGTGGGCAGCCGTGGCTCGGTCGGCTCATCGGCTGTGGCGCACTTCTCCGGCATCTCGGAGGTCAACAGTCTGCCGCCCCACTACCGCTGCCCCAAGTGCAGACACAGCGAGTTCATCACCGACGGCAGCGTGGACGACGGCTTCGACCTGCCGGATAAAAACTGCCCCCACTGCGGCACCCGGATGCTCGTGGACGGCCACGACATCCCGTTCGAGACCTTCCTGGGCTTTTACGGCGACAAGGAGCCGGATATCGACCTGAACTTCTCCGGCGAGTACCAGTCCAACGTCCACCGCTACACCGAAGAGCTGTTCGGCAAGGCCAACGTCTTCAAGGCCGGCACCGTGTCCGGCATCCAGGACAAAACGGCGTATGGCTACGTCAAAAAATATCTGGAAGAGCGGGGGAGAACGGTCAATCACGCCGAGGAGAACCGCCTGACGCTGGGCTGCACCGGCGTCAAGCGCACCACCGGCCAGCACCCCGGCGGCATGGTCGTCGTGCCCGACACCTACGAGATCTACGACTTCTGCCCCATCCAGCACCCGGCCGATGACGTGGCGGGCGGCCTGCTGACCACCCACTTCGAGTTCAAATACCTCCACGATACTCTTCTCAAGCTGGACGAACTGGGTCACGATATGCCCACCTTCTACAAGTATTTTGAGGAGTACACCGGCATCCCAATCGACTCCATCCCCATGAACGACCCCAAGGTGTACAGCCTGCTGACCAGCCCGGAAGCGCTGGGCGTGACGCCGGAGCAGATCGACAGCCAGACCGGCACCTTCGGCATCCCGGAAATGGGCACGAACTTCGTGCGCGGAATGCTGGTGGAGGCCCGGCCCAAAAACTTCTCCGAGCTGATCCAGATCTCCGGCCTGTCCCATGGCACGGACGTCTGGACCAACAACGCCGATGAGCTGATCCGCAGCGGCACCTGCACCATCGCCGAGGTCATCGGCTGCCGTGACAGCATCATGCTCTACCTGCTCCGCAAGGGGCTGGAACCGAAGATGGCCTTCGATATCATGGAGGCTGTCCGTAAGGGCAAGGTGGCCAAGGGCGGCTTCAAGCCCGGCTGGGAAGAAGCCATGCGGGAACACGAAGTCCCGGACTGGTACATCGAGTCCTGCCGGAAGATCAAGTATATGTTCCCGAAAGCCCATGCGGTGGCCTATCTGATGTCGGCCATCCGGCTGATGTGGTTCAAGATCTATCGTCCCCAGGCGTTTTATGCGGTCTACTTCACAGTGCGCGGCGACGACATCGACTACGAAGCCGCTGTGGGCGGTGCCGCAGTGGCCCGCGCCCACATGAACGAGGTCAAGCGCCGCCTGAAGGAAGAGAAAAACGCCAAGGACGAAGACGTCCTCGTTTCGCTGCAGCTCGTCAACGAGATGCTGGTGCGCGGCTATGAGTTCCTGCCCATCGAACTGGGCAAGAGCCGCGGTTCCAGCTACATCGTGGAGGACGGCAAAGTCCGTCTGCCGTTCTCGTCGCTGAAGGGTCTGGGCGGTGCCGCCGCCGACGCACTGGAAAAAGCGACCATCCAGGGGCAGGAGTATCTGTCCATCGAGGAATTGCAGCAGGCATCCGGCGTCAGCAACGCCATTCTGGACCGCCTGCGCCAGGTGGGTGCCCTCGGCGACCTGCCGGAGAGCAGCCAGGTGAGCTTTTTCTAAACTAATAAAAAACATCTGTAGTCTACTTCGTTGAAGAGAAGCACTTGAAGTGCACCACGTCAAGTAGACAGAAAAATATTAAGAGCGACGTCAGTATGCGGTTGACGTCGCTCTTTGTGCGCCTTTCGGCGCGGCTGGTATTGTGGCCCCTATGGGGCCGTTCTGCATACCCTGCGTTTCCACGCGGGGTTATAATTACCGATTATTCCGGTTTGACCTGCAGCTCCTGCTCGCAGTAGATGCAGCGATACTTGCCGTTGGAGCTCAGCTCAAAGATCTGGTCGCACTCTTCCTCAATGGAGGAGATGCAGCGCGGATTTTTGCACCGCACGATGTTGACCAGACGCTTGGGGGGCTGGGGCTTCTCCTTCTTGACCGCCTTGCCATCCTGGATGATGGTCACGCTGATGTTGGGGTCCAGGTAAGCCAGGACGTCCAGGTTCAGCCAGGAAGCATCGCCCTCCACCTTGATGATGTCTTTGCGGCCGCATTCGGCCTTGTGGGAGCGGGCGTTCTGGATCAGCGCCACATTGGCGGTGCGGTTGCCCTTGATGCCCAGCAGATCCATCAGGCCCATGGCGGTGCCTGCCTTGATGTGGTCGATCACGATGCCATTCTGGATCTCATCAATGTTCAGCATTTCAATGTTCCTCCTTGGTTTTGGGGTCGGCCAGACCCAGCAACGTCATGATGAGCGCCATGCGGACGTAGACACCGTTCTGGACCTGTTCAAAGTAAGCGGCGCGGGGGTCGTCGTCCACGTCCAGTGCGATCTCATTCACACGGGGCAGGGGATGCAGCACGGCCATGTGTTCCTTGGCCAGCGCCATCTTGTCGCTGGTCAGGATGTAGCTGTTTTTCAGGCGGACGTAGTCTTCCTCGTTGAAGAAGCGCTCCTTCTGCACACGGGTCATATAGAGGATGTCAAGCTCCGGCATGGAGTCCTCCAGGCTGCGGGTCTCGCGGTAGGCGATGCCGTTGGCTTCCAGCACATCCTTGATGATGTAGTCGGGCACACGCAGCTCTTCCGGGCTGATGAGCACGAAGCGGATGTTTTTGCAGCGGGCCATGGTCTTGATGAGGGAGTGGACGGTGCGGCCGAACTTCAGATCGCCGCACAGGCCAATGGTCAGATCGTCCAGACGGCCCATCCGGGTGCGGATGGTCATCAGGTCAGTCATGGTCTGGGTGGGGTGCTGGTGGCCGCCGTCGCCCGCGTTGATGACCGGGATGCGGGAGTAGCGGCTGGCGCGCAGGGGCGCACCTTCTTTCGGGTGGCGCATGGCCACGATGTCGGCGTAGCAGGAGACCACACGGATGGTGTCGGCAACGCTTTCGCCCTTGGAGGCGCTGGAAACGTTCTCACTCGGAAAACCCAGCACATGGCCGCCCAGGTTCAGCATAGCTGCCTCAAAGGAGAGGCGGGTGCGGGTGGACGGCTCGTAGAATAGGGTGGCGAGCTTTTTGTGGGCCGCGACGTCCTGGTAAGCAGCCGGGTCGCTGCGGATGCGGTCAGCCAGGTCCAGCAGGGAAGTGATCTCTTCCGGGCTGAGATCCAAGGGGTCGATCAGATGGCGCATGGATTTTTACCTCCGTCAAAGTAATTTTCGCAGAATGGAAAAATCGAAGAAGTTGGTGTAATAACTCAGCGAGCGCATGACCGGATGACACAGCCGGTTGAAACAGATCTCGTCGAGCAGCAGCATGGCCTCGCCCGGTGCAAGCCGCATGGCAGCGCGGATGGACTCATCGCCGCAGCTGGCCTTCAGGTGCGCCACGTTGGACGAGATCTGCTGGCTGCACTCCTGCTCCAGGATATCGAACACGCCGCCGCTCAGGTCGATGCGGGTGTAGTCCCGGTTGCCAAACAGGGCGCGGGGCAGATAATCAATGGAGTAGATGACCGGGGTGGTGTCGGCGAGGATGCGCTTTTTGATGCAGATCACCTCATCCCCCGGTTCAATGGCCAGGTCGCGGGCCAGCTCGGCCCCGGCGCGGATGGGATAAATCTGGATGCTATCGGCGTGGGGGTAGCTGCCAAAGCTGCGGATCAGCGGGTAGTATTCCAGCTTCTGGTCCAACCGACTGCGCAGGTTGAGCACCGTGCGGTTGACCACGGTGCCGATGCCGCGCACCCGCTCGATGTAACCGGCGCGCTCCATCTCGCTCAGAGCATCGCGGATGACCGTGCGGCTGACGCTGAGCTGTGCAGCCAGATCGACCTCTGCGGGCAGACGGTCTGCGTCGGCGTAGCGCCCGGTGCGCAGTTCCTCCAGCAGGGCCGACACAATGCGGTCGCTGATGACGGCCCCGCCCAGGCGGATAGACGAAGAGCTGGAATCTTTCATAGGTTGTATCCTCCGGTTCACGGGCGGGAAGCTCCCGCCTGGACTTTCCGAAAAACTGCCCGGCAACCCCAAAGTTTTACTGGACAAATTTTCTTGTATTCATTATAACATAAGATGAGATGATTTCAAACGGCAATTCTACTGGAATCCGGAAGAAAGTATGATTTTATTTTGGAGGGTCTTGGAAATGGAACTTCTGCTGAACAAAGTGTGCGGTCAGCCCGCCGCACTTCCCGTTGCGGTGCGTCGGTGCGGCCCGACGGACGCCGCCGCGTTTTACGCGCTGCAAAATGAGGTGCGGGCCGCCATGCCGCACCCGGAGCAGTTCGTGCCCGACACACAGGAAAACATCACAGCCTATCTTGCGCACGACCTGTGCCTGGGTGTGTTCGATGGAGAGCGGCTGGGAGCCTATTTCATCCTGCGCTACTGCGGGCAGAGCGAACACAACTATGCGGCCTTTTTGGGCATCCCGCAGGCCGAGTGGGACCACTGGGCCAATGCCGACAGCGCCGTCGTCCACCCGGACTGGCGGGGCAACGGCTTGCAGCGGAAGCTGCTGGAAGCCGCCCTGCCGCTTCTGCGGCCCGGCATCGTGGGCATCGGGGCGACCGTCAGCCCGGAAAATCAGTACAGCTTAAACAACGCTCTCGCCTGCGGCTTCGCCATTGCGGCCCGCCGGGAGATGTACGGCGGCTATGACCGGTATCTGCTCAAAAAAAGGATATGAAAAAGCAGGGCTGCGGCTTTACTCCTTCCGACATCGCTCACGCGATGCCACCTCCCTCTTAGAGGGAGGCTTTTAGGCCCCCTCCCAGAGGGGGCTGGCACGGCGAATGCCGTGACTGGGGGAGTACGCAACAGCCCTGTTCTTTTTTGAGTTTAAGCCGCGATCTTTACCGGCTTCCCTGCGTTGTTCATTTTGTGCCGCACCACCAGCAGGCAGGCGAGGTGGACGGAAGCGGTCAGGAGCCAGCTGATGGGGTAGCTGATGTACAGCGTGGTCGTGGAGCGGAACAGCTGAAAGATGGTGGCGATCCACACCAGACGGAGCAGGCAGCTGCCCACCAGACTGACGATCATGGGCAGGACGGAGTAGCCCCGCCCGCGCAGGCAGCTGGCCAGCGTGTCCATGATGCCGCAGAGGAAGTAGCTGGTGCAGATGACCTTCATCCGGGCCAGACCGGCGGCGACGACCGTTTCATCGGTGGAATAGAAGTGGAGCAGCCCCTCACCGGCAAGGTAGGCACCGCCGCCCAGCACGATGCCGACCACCACGGCACAGAGCAGGCAGTTCCGCATGACGCGGTCGAGGTTGTCATACCGGCGGGCACCCACGTTCTGGCTGGTGAAGGTGACAGCAGCCTGAGCAAAGGCGTTCATGCCGGTGTAGATGAAGCCCTCGATGTTGGCAGCGGCCGAGTTGCCCGCCACGATCGTGGAGCCGAAGGAATTGACCGCCGACTGGATGACGACATTGGAAAGGCTGAACACGGTGCTTTGCAGACCGGCAGGCAGGCCGATCTTCAGGATCTGCACCAGCGCTCCCTTGTGGAAGCCCAGATGCCGCAGGTCGAGGTGGAGGGGGCCTTCTTCTTTCATGAGCAGGACGGTGACCATGAGGGCGGAGACCGTCTGGCTGATGATGGTGGCCAGCGCCACGCCCGCCACACTCATCTGGAACAGGATGACGAAAACGAGGTTCAGCACTACATTGATGACGCCGGACACGGCCAGACAGTACAGCGGGCGGCGGGTGTCGCCTACGGCGCGCAGCAGCGAGGCATTGAAGTTGTACAGCATGGTCATCGGCATCCCGATGAAGTAGATCTTCAGATACAGCGTCGAAAGGTCAATGACATCTTCCGGGCAGGACATCAGTTCCAGAAGGCCGCGTGCCGCGAAAAAGCCGACAAAGGCCAGCAGCACACCGCTGACGAGGCCCAGCGTGACAGAAGTCTGGACGGTGTTCTGCACTCCGCGCTCGTCTTTGGCACCAAAGCAGCGGGCTGCGACGACATTCGCGCCCAGCGAAAGCCCTACGAACAGGTTGACCAGCAGGTTGATGAGCGCACCGTTCGAGCCGACAGCGGCCAGCGCGGTGCTGCCCGCGAACCGTCCGACGACCACCACGTCTGCAGCATTGAACAGGAGCTGCAAAATGCTGGATGCTGCCAGCGGCAGGGAAAACAGGATGATCTTTTTCAGCAGCGGGCCGCTGGTCAAATCGCCCGTCCGGGTCAGTTGTGCCATGAATCGCTTCCTCCTTGTATCAGGCTGGAATCAAAAATTCGTTGTTTGTCATCAGAAAGCGCCGCCTTCCGGAGAGGGCGGCGCAATTTCTTATTATAGTCCCTGAAAACGTAAATTACAAGCAAAAATTGGATAAAGTCGAGCCGAAAGGCCGCGTTTCCGGTGCGGACGGCTCAGCTCTGGATGAGCCGCCAGTGCTCCGGCGCGTCATAGTCGGTGGTGAAGCCGTCGTCGGTGTACATCCGGTAGGCGGCAGAGCCTCCGTCCGGGAGATAACTCCACAGGGTCAGCTGCGTGTCGTCCAGCTGGGCGGTGTTGTCGGCCGGTGCTGCCACCGGCACGATGCAGCCGGGCCGGAGGAAGAGCAGCACCTCATCCAGCGCACAGCGCAGGTAGTGGTGCCCGGCGGGGAGGACTTCCTCGTCGTAGTCGTCCACGCTGCGCAGGCGGAGCATCTTCATGGGCTCCGGCAGATAGACCATCCGGCCATGGGTGTTTTGGGTGTAGATGGGCGCGGCCATCAGCCCTTCGCCGAGCAGGAGCTGGTCCTGCACCTCGCGGGCGTCGGGGTCGGCGGGGTAATCAAAGGCCAGCGGGCGGAAGTAGGAACCATTTTCAAGCGCGGCCTTCATGAATTCGCTGTACAGGTAGGGCAGCAGGGCGTAGCGCAGGTGCAGCATCCGGCGGATGGCGGGCAGCATCTCCGGGAAGCAGTAGTATTCCTGCATCCGGGTCCCGATGGCGGAGTGGTTGCGCATCAGCGGCGTCAGGAGGCCGAATTCCAGCCAGCGCAGGGCAAGGTCCGGCGTGGTGTCAGAGCTGAAGCCGCACAGGTCGGCACCGGCATACAAAAAGCCGCACATCTGCACACTGGGCATCATCTGGATGTTGGCCAGCAGCTGCCCCCAGGAGGCGTTGTTGTCGCCCAGCCAGATGCCGCCGTACCGGTGCGAACCGATCACGCTGGAACGACTGTACAGCAGCATCCGCTTTTCCGGGTGCTGTTTTGCGAAGGCTTCGCCCGCTGCGCGGGTCATGCTGCCGCCGTAGAGGTTGTGCACCCTGTCGTGACGGATCTTCTGGCCGTTCACTTCGTGGTAAAAGCTGGCATAGTCTTCGGGGCTGTTCATCAGGCCCATCGCGCCGCCCACGACCTGGCTGAAAAATTCCTCCTGCTCGATGTTGTCCTTTTCGCGCAGAGCGGCCATGGAGTCCAGAAAGGCCCGGAGCCGGTCCGGCGAGTAGAAGAGGGACGGTTCGTTCATGTCGTTCCAGAAGCCCTCGATGCCGAGGTCGGTCAGAACCTTGTACCGCCCGCCGAACCATTCCCGCACCTCTGGCCGCAGGAAATCGGCAAAGTAGGCCTTGCCGGGCCAGACCGCCGCCACGAAGGGGGTGCCGTCGGCCTTTTTGCAGAAGTAGCCTTTTTCCAGCCCCTCTTTGCAGGTCGCGTCGGCATCGTCGATGCGGATTCCCGCGTCGATGATGGGCACCAGCCGGATGCCCTCCGCCTTCAGCTCATCGGAGAGCTTTTTCAGGTCGGGGAAACGCTCCCGGTCGACGGTGAAATCGGCGTAGCCCTGCATGTAGTCGATGTCCATGCAGATCATATCCAGCGGCAGGCCGTTTGCCTTGTATTGGCGGGCGACCTCCCGCACATCTTCTTCGGTCTTGTAGCCCCAGCGGCTCTGCGCCAGACCGAACGCCCACTTCGGCGGGATGTAGCTGCGCCCGATGAGGGCACGGAACTCTTTGCAGAGCGCGTTCTCGTCCCCGCCGGAGAGGACGTACAGCTCGTAGTCCGGCTCCTCGGTATGGAAGCACAGCGTGTCGTGCCGGGTGTAGCCGATGTCATAATGGACTTTTCCGGGGAAATCCACAAAGAGACCGAAGCAGTCCTCCCCGTTCCGGATGAGCAGAAAATTGTGCGCACCATAGTACGAGAGCTTGTCCTCGGTGTGGTGCGATTCATCGGTGTTGTTGGCGATGTAATGCCAGCCGCGCTTGTTCAGCCCGCGGGGCATCTCGCCCAGGCCATAGACGACGCAGTCTTCCCGCATCCGATACGTCCAGCCTTCGGCGGCCGGGGTCAGAAAGGGGACGCTGCCTCCGCAGAGGGGGAGCACCTGCTCGACGCTCTCGGTGGGGATGGGATGCCCGAAAGAAAATCTCTGGATCATGATGGGACCCTCCTTTAGGATAAAAAACTCACAATGTCATTCCAGTGGTATGATACGGCAGAACGCCGCCCGAAACAAGGGGCAAAACCGGCTGAAAAATGCAACAAAACCGGCGTTTGCCCGGCGGCGGGCTGCCCATACTCCGGATGCGGGTGTTCCGGAAAACCTTGCGCGATGAATTGAAAAATGTCGGAGAGCTTGGTATACTAGAACCGTTCCATCCACACCAACGAATAAGGGAGAGAAAGTTCTATGTATCGTAACGGCATCAAGCGGCTGCTGGCGGTCATCCTGTCGCTTTGCGGCATGATTGTGTTATCGCCGCTGCTGCTCATCCTCTGCATCGCCATCAAGGTGGATTCGCCGGGCCCCATCTTGTTCAAACAGAAGCGGGTGGGCATCCACAAACAGCATTTCAACATCCTCAAATTCCGCACCATGCGCATGGATACCCCGCATGATATGCCCACCCACATGCTCAAGGACCCGGACCAGTATATCACGCGGGTGGGGCATTTTCTGCGCAAAACGAGCCTCGATGAGCTGCCCCAGCTGTGGAACATCTTCGTGGGCGACATGGCGGTCATCGGCCCGCGCCCGGCGCTGTGGAACCAGTATGACCTGCTGGCCGAGCGCGACAAATACGGAGCCAACGATGTCCGCCCCGGCCTGACCGGCTGGGCGCAGATCCACGGCCGCGATGAGCTGGAGATCGACGAGAAGGCCAAGCTCGACGGCTACTATGTGGAGCATCTGAGCTTCGGCATGGACGTGAAGTGCTTCTTTGGCACCATCGTCGCCGTGCTGGACCACGACGGCGTCGTCGAGGGCGGCACCGGCACCCTGCACGAAAAGAAAAAAGGGTAAGGGACAGCGCAAAGCGTGAACAAATGGGCCGCAGCGGGGAGAAGTTGCGGACGAAGATGGGGGTTTTGGGTTGATTTCTCCCACAAAAAGGCTATAATAAAAAAGTACACAAGAATACGAAGGAGGATTTCCATGAATCGCACCTACATCAACGAGGTACAAAAGGAAATTGGCAATACGGTCAAAGTTCAGGGCTTTATCGAGAACCTGCGCAACAGCAAAGCCATGGCCTTTATCGTGCTGAAAGATATTACCGGCAAGCTCCAGATCACCGTCGAGAAGGCCGACCACCCCGAACTGGTGGACACCATCGACCAGCTGACCCCGGATTCTGTCATCACCGTCACCGGCAAGGTGGTGGAGAACGATTACGTCAAGATGGGCGGCATCGAGATGATCCCCACCGCCATCGAGATCGAGAGCATTTCGGACGCACTGCCCATCGTCCGCAAGGAGATCGCCGCGACCAAAAAGAAGAAGGCCGTCGAGCGCTCCAGCATCGACCAGCGCATTGATTACCGCTGGGTCGATCTGCGCACCGATGAGAACCAGCTGATGTTCAAGGCCCAGAGCTGCATGGTCAACGCCATGCGCAAGTTCCTGCTGGACCAGAACTTCATCGAGATCCACACCCCCAAGCTGATCGCTGCGGCCAGCGAGAGCGGTTCCGAGGTGTTCAAGGTCGATTACTTTGACCGCAACGCCTACCTGGCACAGAGCCCCCAGTTCTACAAGCAGATGGCCATGGCGGCCGGCTTCGAGCGCATCTTTGAGACCGGCCCCGTCTTCCGTGCCGAGAAGAGCTACACCAACAAGCACGCCACCGAGTTCTCCGGCTTCGATCTGGAGTTCAGCTACATCACCTCTTTCCGCGATGTCATGAAGATGGAGGAAGAATTGCTGAAGGCTGGCCTTGCCGCTGTCAAGGAAGCATACGGCGAGCAGATCCAGGAAGCCTTCGGTCAGGAGGTCATCGTCCCGGAGACTCCGTTCCCCGTGGTCAAGCTGGCCGACCTGTACAAGGGTCTGGAAGAGGAGTTCGGCTACACCGTCGATGACTCTGAAAAGGGCGACCTGACCACCGAGGCCGAGCGCCTGAGCTATGAGTGGGTCAAGAAGCACTATGGCCACGAGTTCCTGTTCATCACCGATTACTCCGCCGAGAAGCGCGCGTTCTACCACATGCGCGACGAGAACGGTGTGCCCCAGGGCTACGACCTGATCTGGCGCGGTGTCGAGATCACCACCGGCGCACAGCGTGAGCACCGCTATGAGGTGCTGAAGAAGCAGGCTGAGGAAAAGGGTCTGGCCGAGGATGTCAAGTTCTATCTGGAGTTCTTCCAGTATGGCTGCCCGCCGCACGGCGGCTTCGGTCTGGGCATCGACCGCCTGACCATGCTGCTCTGCGGTCTGCCCATCAAGGAAGCCGAGTTCCTGTTCCGCGGCCCCAACCGTCTGACTCCGTGATGATGGGGCGTTATCATGAACGCCGCAGAACATTATACCACCCGCTACCTCGAACCGAAGGATCTGGACCAGTACAACGCGCTGCTGCGGTATACTTTTCAGGTCACGGAAGAGGAACTGACCGCCACCGGCTGGAAGGACGATGAGATCAAGCAGTCCAAGTTCCCGGTGCTGGAGCGCGCCGATGTGCTGGGCTGCTTCGATGGCGAAGACCTCATCTCGCAGTTCGCGGTCTACCCGCTGAAGATGAACATCTACGATACGGTGTACCATGTCGGCTTTGTCACCAGCGTCTGCACCTACCCGGAGTACACCGGGCAGGGCATCATGAAAAAGCTGATGATCCAGGGCCTGACCCAGATGCACGAGGAGGGCAAATCCTTCGCGCTGCTCTACCCGTATTCCATCCCGCTGTACCATCATCTGGGGTGGGAGATCGTCTCCAACAAGATCTCGTTCAACATCAAGGACCGGCAGATCCCCACCAAGGTCAAAGCGCCCGGCTACGTCCGCCGCGTCTCCTGGGACAACACCGAGTTCCATGAGCTGCACTCCCACTTTGCGTCCATCACCCATGGGTGCCTGTTCCGCAACAGCCTCGCGTGGGAGGAATACTGGCGCTGGGATGAGGACGACACCAATGTGGCCGTCTATTACAACGTCAAGGATAAGCCCTGCGGCTACATGGTCTACCTCATCAAGAACGACATCATGCACATCAAGGAAATGGTCTATCTGAACCGCGAGGCGCAGAAAGGCCTGTGGGAGTACATCCACGCCCACGATTCCATGATCGATGAGGTGCACGGCAGCACCTATTTCAGCGAGCCCATCGCCTTTGAGATGGACGATGGCGACATCAAAGAGAGCATCCGTCCCTATGCCATGGGCCGCATCATCGACGTGGAAGACTTCCTCGCCGATTATCCCTGCGACCCGGACGGTGGCACCCTGACCATCGCGCTGGAGATCGAGGACAAGCTCCTCCCATGGAACGACCGCACCTTCACGGTGAAGTTCGAAAACGGCGAATGCACCCAGACGCAGGAACCGCCGGAGCATCATCTCAAAATGGGCATCGGCACCCTTTCCACCCTGCTGCTGGGCTATAAGACGGCAGAACGTCTGTATGAGCTGGAGCGCATCGAGGGCAGAGAAGAGGCCGTTGAGCGTCTGGACGATGTGCTCTTCCACAAGATCCCGTACATCTCGGATTACATCTGAACAAACCATAAAACCCCTCTCCGTCATTGCTTCGCAATGCCGCCCCGCCCAAAGGGCGGGGTCTGGTGCTGTATGTTACAGCATCAAAAAGCTCCCCCTTTCGGGGGAGCAGGCATGTGTCAGCGTGGCGGAGAGGGTTTTTATTCGCTCAAAGGAGCGTCGGCACCACTTCGGCCAGCTTTTCAGCCAGCTGTGCGTGGCCGCGGCGGGTCAGGTGCATGAAGTCGATCTGGTTGAACTCGCACCCCTCTGCATCGAGGAAATGCACATGGTTGCGTGCGGCGATCATCTGGAACTGCGCGGCCACCCCGCGGGACTTCTCCACGCATCCGTCGCCCATGACTTCGTCGTGGAAGCCCTCCTTGATGCGGGGCGGTGCCACGATGAGGATGTTGGGCTCCTTGCCGCCCCAGCAGTCCACGCTCTTGCACTTCTGGATCAGCCGCTCCATGCCGACGCCGATGCAGGCAGCATTGGCACCGAAGCGCTCCTTGACGTCGTTCGTGCCCAGCATGATGATGAGCAGGTCGATGACCTCATGGCTCTTCAGCAGGGCATATGCAACGCTCAGAGCGTCCATGGATTCGTGGATGGGGTCCACGAAAACGGTCGTCCGGCCGGACAGGCCCTCTTCGGTGACGAGGTACTGGCTGCCCAGCGCGGTCTGCAGCCGACAGGTCCAGCGCTCGTCCTCGTTGAAGCGGATGCCGCCGTCGGCGTTGTCCTTCGGGTCGGCGCAATAGCCGTGGGTGTTGGAGTCGCCCAGGCAGAGAATGTGAGTTTTCATCGCAAATACACTCCTTTTTGAGTTATCGTTCCGGATGACTCTGGCGGAAATAGTAGATGGCGCCGACCATTCCGGCGTCGTTGTGCAGCTGGGCGGCGCGGATCTCCAGCCCTTCGGCAAAGGCGGGCATCACGGAGGCTTTTACCTTGTCCGCAATGGGGTCGATGAGCAGCTTCTGCTGGGCGCTCACGCCGCCGCCGATCAGGATCAGCTGGGGGTTGAAGATGTGCACCATGCCGGCAAGGCCCTGCGCGATCTCATCCGTCCAGTGGTCCAGCAGGGCAAGGACGGTCTCGTTGCCTGCCTGCGCAGCGGCGAAGATCGCGCGGCCATTCGTCCAGGCGGGGTCTTTCTCCTGCGCAGCACGGACGAGTGCGGTGGTGGCGGCGTAGCGCTCCCAGCAGCCCGCAGCCCCGCAGGTGCACGGCACACCATCGAGCGCGTGGAGCCGGTAGTGGCCCAGCTCACCGCCCAGACCACGGGCACCTTCCAGCAGGCGGCCACCGGTCAGGATGCCGCCGCCGACGCCGGTGCCCAGCGTCACCCCGATGACGTCGGTGTAACCCTTTGCGCCGCCGACCCAGACTTCGCCCAGGCACATGCAGTTGGCGTCATTCGCTACGGTCACGGGCAAGCCGAACAGCGATTCGAGTTCCGCTTTGATGGGGGAGCCGATGTAGTGGGGCAGATTGCCGCAGGTGCCGACGACCGTTCCGGCGCGGCTGTCGATCTGGCCGGTTGCCGAAACGCCCACGCCGACAAGGGCGGCAGGGGAGATGTTCTGTGCTTCCACAAAGGCTTTGGCTGCCTTGCACACCGTGGTCAGGATGGGCGTCTCATAGCCGTCAAAGCTGACGCTCTCCTCGGCTTTGGCCAGCACAGCACCGGTCTCATCCACGATGCCCAGCTTGACGGAGGTGCCGCCGATATCAATGGCAAGATACTGTTTTGTCTTCATAAAAACGTCTCCGCGTCAGTGGTTCATGGCGTTGATGGCACCGGTGAAGCGGGCCGTGATCTCAGCGGGGCGGGTGATGGCACCGCCGACCACGAGGGCGAACGCACCGGCTTCCAGTGCCTTGACGGCCTGTTCGGGATAGTGGATGTGCCCCTCGGCGATGATCTTGGCCGGGCACTCTGTGGCCAGCTTGTGGACGAACGCGAAGTCGATGTCGTTGATGCCCTGAGTCTCCGGGGTGTAGCCGCGCATCGTGGTGCCCACAAAGTCAGCACCGGCTTCGGCGCAGGCCATGGCATTTTCAAAATTGTCGCAGTCGGCCATCAGCAGCTGGTCGGGATACTTCGCCTTGATGGCGCGGATGAATTCCGCAGAGGTGGAGCCGTCCGGGCGGAGCGCACCGGTGCCCTGCACGGCGAGGATGTCCACACCGCAGGCCACCAGCTCGTCCACTTCCTTCATGGTCACGGTGATGTACATCGGGGTGCCGGGGTAGTCTTTTTTGATGATGCCGATGACGGGCAGGTCCACGACGGCCTTGATCTGGGTGATGTCGCGCACGGTGTTGGCGCGGATGCCGACGGCCCCGCTCATGGCGGCGGCTTTGGCCATCAGGGGCATCACGCCGCCCTCCTTGGTGTACAGCGGTTCGTGCTCCAGCGCCTGGCAGGAGACGATCAGGCCGCCCTTGATCTGAGCAAACAGTTTTTCCTTATCCATGGTATTTATCCTCCATTCTGATCTTTACGACTGCTTTGCGCACATTCCGGCAATCGGGCTGTGCAACGCCGGGCTTGTGCAGCTCGCCGGGGAAGAAGAGCACGAACCGCCCGCCGCCCAGGGTGCCGAACACGGCGTCCGGGCTGTCCTGAAAGCCGATGTCCGGGGCATAGGGCTTCACTTCGGTGCCGGGTGCGGTCTCGTAGCCCCAGCCCTCGCTGCCAGTCAGGTCGATCTGCAGATCGGCGTAGATGCGGTGGTATTCCGGGTGCGAGCCTTCGTTGGGGTGGAGTTCGGCGTCCATCACGTTGATGAACACCTTGTCGCCGTCCACTTCGGTGCGGCCCAGCGGCAGGGTGTTCAGGTCGCAGGTCGTCAGGAAGGTGATGGCTGTGTCGAGGTTCTTGTGGAAGCCCTGATACAGGGTCAGGTGCTCCAGAGTATCGCAGATCATAAGGTCCCTCCATCAAAAAGAGCGCCGACCCTCTCCCCTCAGAAACGAGACGGAAGAGGGGGCGCTTTTTCAGTTTACAGATTTACAGTTTCGCAATGGCAGCTTCGATCATGGCCTGTGCCTCGGCCACGATGGGCTCATCTTCGGGGATGAGGCTGGGCATCGGCTCACGGACGCCGCCCAGCTCCAGACCGTACATCCGGCGCAGGATCTCTTTCTGCACGGCGTACAGGTTGCCGTGTGCCTCGCACATCTTGTAAATGATGCGGTCGGCCTCATACTGGAGAGCCTGAGCTTCCCGGATCTCGCCCTTGTTGATGTGCTCGTTCATGGCCAGATACAGTTCGGGCATGACGGCATAGGTACCGCCGATGCCGCCGTCGGCGCCGATGACGCGGCCGGAAACGAACTGCTCATCCGGGCCGTTGAAGACCACGAAATTGCCCTCGCCGCGGGCAGCGATGCCGGCATCCTTGAACATCTGGATGTCCTGGGTGGGCATGGAGCTGTTCTTGACGGCCACCACGTTGGGGTTCTTCAGCATTTCCTTCAGCAGGCTCATGGTCAGTGCCGTGCCTGCCAGCTGAGGGATGTTGTAGATGACGAAATCGGTGTGGGGGGCAGCAGCGGACATGGCGTTCCAATACTTGGCGATGGCATACTCCGGCAGGTGGAAGTAGATCGGGGGGATGGAAGCAATGGCGTCCACGCCCACGCTCTCGGCGTGTTTTGCCAGCTCGACGCTGTCGGCAGTGTTGTTGCAGCCGACATGGGCAATCACGGTGATCTTGCCCTTGGCTTCGCTCATCACGGCCTCCAGGACCTGCTTGCGCTCATCGGGGTGCTGGTAGATGCACTCACCGGACGAACCGCCGACATACACGCCCTTGACGCCCTTGGCGATCAGGTGGCGGGTGAGGGCCTTGACGCCCTCCACGGAAATGTGACCGTCCTTGTCATAGCAGGCATAGAACGCAGGGATGACACCCTGATACTTGGAAATGTCTTTCATGATACTTGTCTCCTTCTCTATCGAATCATGGTTCAGACGTTGTTTGTTGGGGGAGGGAACCCAAAACAGCAAGCTCGTACGCTCTCTGTTCGGGCAGCGGGAGCAGCACCCTCTTGCGGTGCCCTGCATCCGCTTCGGCCCTTGGGCGGGTCTCGCGTCTTGCAGACCGCTGCGCCAAAACAGCAAGCTCGTATGCTCTCTGTTCGGGCAGCGGAAGCAGCGCCCTCTTGCGGTGCCCTGCATCCGCTTCGGCCCTTGGGCGGGCCTTGCGTCTTGCAGACCGCTGCGCCAAAAATCCCTCCCTGTTTCCGCCGCAGGCGGCGGTCGGGATTTTAGCCCTTAACCGCACCCATAGCGATGCCTTTGGTAAAGTACTTCTGGAAAATGAGGAAGATGATGATGATGGGCACAGCAGCCAGTGCGGCACCTGCCATGATCAGGCCAAAGTCGGTGCTGTTCTCTGCCTGCAGCTTTGCAATGCCCAGCGAGATGGTCAGGTTGCTGGTGCTGGACAGCATGATCAACTGCATGAAGTAGTCGTTCCAGCTGTTGATGAAGGTGAAGATGGCCAGCGCACCGACGCCCGGTTTGACCATCGGCAGAACGATGCTGACAAAAGTCTTTGCTTCGCTCGCACCGTCGATGCGGGCCGCTTCCAGCATTTCGGTGGGGATGCCCTCACTGAACTGTTTCATCAAAAAGACACCGAACGGCCAGCCGACGATGGGGAAGATGACGGCCCAGATGGTGTTGTACAGGTTCAGGGAGCTCATCTCACGCAGCAGGGGGATCAGGATGACCTGCTTGGGCAGTGCCATGGCGCAGACGATGAGGGTGAACAGCACCTTGCGGCCGACGAAGCGCTTCTTGGCCAGCGCATAGCCCGCCATGGCGGCGGTGATGCAGGTCAGAATCATGGAGGTGACAGCCATGAACACGGTGTTGATCATCCAGCGCAGCGCAGCCGGAGCCGTGGGGCCGACGGAGAAATAGATGGGCTCGCCGTCGCTGCTGAATCGTGCGCTGAAGGGGACGGCCAGCTGCCACAGCGGAGCGCTCTTACCCGCGAACAGCTTCTGGTAGTTGGTCAGCACCCACTCATGGGGCCACCACTCCGGGGTGGTGGAGTTGATGGCAGCGCCGGTCTTGAACGAACCGGTGATGATCCAATACAGCGGGAAAGCGAACGTCACCGCAACGATGCTGATGAGGATCAGCGTCAGGATGGTGTAGGCGCTGGCTTTCTTGAGCTTGCTGGGGTGCCGCTTCAACGGCTTTTGTTTCTTTTCAGTTGCACTCATTGTTTGGCACCTCCCTTAATTGTCCTGATTGCCCAGTTTGAACTGGACCGCCGACAGGATGGCGATGATGACCGCCAGCACAACGCCCATTGCATTGCCGTAGCCGTAGCGGTACAGCTTGAATGCGGTGTAGTAGATGTAGTACATGATGGTGTCGGTGCTGTGGTTGGGGCCGCCGGACGTCAGCAGCTGGATCAGTGCGAAGCACTGGAAGGAGTTGATGGTGGTGATGACCAGGATGTACAGGGTGGTGGGCATGATGGCGGGCCACTTGATCTTCCAGAACGCCTGGAAATCGTTGGCACCATCCACTTCAGCTGCCTCGACGATGGACTGGTCCACATTGCCCAGTGCGGAGACGTACAGAACGATGGGCTGGCCCACGGAGGTAGTCAGCAGGATGAGGATGATGCAGCCCAGAGCGAACCGCTCATCGCCCAGCCAGTTGATGTTCTTGTCGATGAGGCCGAACGTTTTGCCCAGATAGTTGAAGATGCCGTAGTAGTTGTTGTACATCCACTTCCACACGACGGTAACGGCGACCGAACCGGTGACGACGGGGAGATAGAACACGCAGCGGAAGAGGCTGGTGGTCCACTCCGGCAGATCGACGATGGCCGAGCTGACCCACAGCGAGAATGCACAGGTGACCGGCACGGAGACCACGACGATGATGATGGTGTTCTTCAATGCGCCGATGAAGATGGGGTCTGCGAACAGCTCTTTGTAGTTCGCCAGGCCGACGAAGATGTCGGCGCGGTTCATGGTGGAATCGAAGAAGCTCGTGACCACGCACAGGACCATGGGGTAGATGACGAATCCCAAGAAGAAGATCAGGCTGGGCAGAAGAAAGAGGTAGGATGCGATGGTCTCCTGCCGGACCAGTGCGCGGCTGCGCTTCGGCTCTTGGATCGATGCAGTCTTTGCAGCCAAGAAAATCACCAAACCTTTCGTTTTGATCGGCTCCCGACGGATTTTTTGCAAAAGAATTGCCCCTCCCTCGCCGGGATTTTCGAGGAAGGGGCAAGGGTTTTATCAAGAGATGACGGTCAGGATGTGGTGTGCAGCTTATGCCTCAGCAGTAGCGGCAGCGTTTGCATTCTGAACGAAGGTCGCAACAGCCTGCTCGACAGGCTCGCCGGTGCCGACGCGCTGCAGCATGTTCCACCACTCGGTACGAGCCGTTGCCCAGCCCGGAGTGATCTGGTAGTAGTCGCCCAGGTAGGACATGAACTTGGTGTACTCGCTCATGATGTCGTTGCCGGCGTAGATGTCGCCAACGCTCTCACGAACGGGGAAGTAGGTGGAAGCCAGAACGCTTGCACCGACCTGGTCGGGGTCTGCTGCGATGAAGTCGATGAAGGTCTTGGCTGCTTCGATCTTGGCCTCGTCGCCGTTGTCAAAGATGCCGAAGCCCCAGATACCGCCGCACAGCTTCGGGTCACCGCTCTCGGTGGGAAAGGCCATGGGGAAGATCTCGTCGCCGCTGTTGGTCAGACCGGCGTCGTTGTTGTCGGAGTTCAGCTGCTGTGCGATGTTCCAGCAGAATGCCATCTGCAACGTGCCGTTGCGGAACAGGGTGATCTCCTCGCCGCCGTTGATGGAAGCATCAAAGTTGACGCCCTTTGCATCGTACAGAGCCTGGATGGCCTTGATGTTTTCGGGGGAGTCAGCAGTGTACTTGGTGTGGGCTGCATCGGTGAAGGTGCCGCCGTACATGTTGTTGATGATGGCGCGGGTGCCCTGGTCGCCGCCCTGGCCGCTGCAATAAATGGCTGCGACGTTCTCGTAACCGCCATTGTACAGTGCGTCAACGGTCTTCAGGAAGCCGTCGGTGCTCCAGGTGTGCTTGTCGGTATCAATATACTGGTCTGCGCCCACTTCCTTGACCTTGGTCATGTTGACGGCCATGCAGTGTGCGGTCATGCACAGGGGATACTCGTAGTAGTCACCGGCCTCGTTCTTGCAGGCGGACTCGACCGATGCGTAGATATCCTTCTTGGCATCGTCGGTCCACAGATCGTTCAGGGGAGCCATGACGCCCTTCTTGCCCCAGTTTGCGACCAGACGCTCCGGGCCTTCCATGATCAGGTCGGGTGCGCTGCCGCCCTCGATGGCGGTGTTGACCTGGTCGTCGCCGTTGGTGTAGTCCAGATACTCGACGGTGACCTTGATATCCGGATACTTTGCGTTGAAGCTGGAGATCAGCTCCTGCACAGTCTCATCCTTGCCCCAGCCGCCGATGGGGTATGTCCACAGCTTGATGCTTGCACCGGCAGAAGCGGTGCTGGAAGCAGCTGCGGAAGAGGCGGTCGAAGACGCTGCGGTGCTGGAAGAAGAGGAACCGCCGCATGCGGCCAGTGCGCCTGCTGCGCTCAGGATGCCGGCAGCCTTCAGGAAGGAGCGGCGAGAGATACAGTTTTTCATAACGAAATTCTCCTTGCATATCATATGTTTGCGGCTTATCGTGTCGAGCCGCTGTTGTTGCCTTTATTATAGAAAAATATTTTCATTTTGTCTATCTATGCAATGCACAATTTTGAAAAAACTTTCTTGTGAACAACTACCAAATCAAGCGAAGAGAACGACTCCTTTTCAAAAAATAGCGGACTTTTTGGTGATTGTAGCCATTTTGTAACCATTGCAAAAACACGGATTTTACATAGCCTGAAAAAAGTTTTCGCAGACAAAAGGGGTGTTTTTGTCTGATTTTGAAAAGAATTTTCTGAAATAAGTCGTACTTTCCAGCTGAAATTGGACGCTCTGCACAGAAAACGGCGATGATTTGTGGTGAAAGCCGCTCTTGCCAAGGAGGAAAGATTCTTTTATACTTTCATTAAGAAAGAGTCCCGGCAAAGGCGTCACAGCGGTATGTGCGGCGGAGCAGACGCGGATGCCGGGGAAAAAGTAGGAGAGAAAGCTGACATGTCTACTAATTTCTGGGAGCTGCTGCACCAGCGGCAGGACGAGCTGACCAAATCCGGGCGGATGGTGGCGGATTACCTCATCCACCATGCCGACGAGGCGCAGTATCTTTCGATCTCGTCGCTGGCGCGGGAGTGCAAGGTGGCCGAGGCGACCGTTTTCCGGTTCTGCCGGGCGCTGGGGTTCGAAGGGTATCATGAGATGCGCATCGCGCTGGCCCAGGCCAATGCGACCGCTTCGCTCATCAATCAGCAGGAGCCGGAACCGGGTACGACCACCGACAAGCTCTGTGAGCATGCGAGCGCGTTGTTCCTCACGGCCATCAATGGCACCCAGAGCGCCCTTTCACCGGATGCAGTGGACAAGGCCGTGGATCTGCTGCGGGCAGCAAGGCAGGTGTTCTGCCTGGGGCAGGGCGGCAGCATGCTGCTGGCCAATGATATCTGTGCCCGCTTTTCCAGCCTGTCCAACAAGTTCCGCACGGCAGGAGACAGCCACTTGCAGCTTCTCTCCGCCAGCCTGATGACGCCGGAGGACGTCGTGCTCTTCGTCTCCTATTCGGGCGCGACCCGCGACATGATGGAGACCCTGCGCACCGCAAAGGCATCCGGCGCAAAGATCGTCCTTCTGACCCACTACGAGGACTCGCCGGGCGCTGCACTGGCGGACGTGGTGCTGCTCTGCGGCGCACAGGAAAGCCCGCTGGATTCCGGCAGCATCCCCATCAAGGTGTCGGTGCTCTACGTGGCCGAGGTACTGCTGCTCCGCTATATGCTGGATGACCCCCAGCAGGCCAACGATGCCCAGGATCGCACGAGCGAGGCCGTGGCCATCAAGCTGCTCTGATAGAAAAAAGGAAACCCTCTCCGTCAGCCTTGTGCGCTGGGAGAGGGTTCTATTTTTGCGTTTTGAGAATATAGTGTCTCTGAGAACGCCAGATGCGGACAGGAGGAGACCATTTTGGAAAAGCAGGAACGTTTGGAAGCCACGGTCTGCCGCGAGATCGGTGCACGCACCGGCGGCGAGATCCTGATCGGAGTGGTGGGCCCGGTGCGCACCGGCAAGAGCACCCTCATCAAGCAATTCATGGAGCAGCTGGTGCTGCCTGCCATCGAGGAGGACGACGCCCGCCTCCGTGCGCGGGACGAACTGCCCCAGTCGGCGGCGGGGCGCACCATCATGACGACCGAGCCGAAGTTCATCCCGGAGCACGCCGTCCCACTCCAGCTGGAGGGCGGCGGTGAGTGCCGCATCCGCCTCATCGACTGCGTGGGCTATATGGTGGAGGGGGCCATGGGCCACGAGGAGAACGAAAAGCCCCGCATGGTCAAAAGCCCCTGGTTTGAGGAAGAGATCCCCTTTGACCTTGCCGCCGAGACCGGCACCCGCAAGGTCATCCGGGATCACTCCACCATCGGCATCGTCGTCACCACCGACGGCACCATCAGCGAGATCCCACGGGAAAACTATCTTCCCGCTGAACAGCGGGTCGTCGAGGAGCTGGAAGCGCTGGGCAAGCCCTTTGTCATCCTGCTCAACAGCACCCACCCGGACGCCCCGGAAACGCAGGCCCTTGCGGCGCAGATGGAGCAGGCGTATGGGCGCAGCGTGCTGCCTGTGAGCTGCATCGACCTGGACCGCGCCGCTCTGCACGAGATCCTGCGGCGGGTGCTCTACGAGTTCCCGGTGCGGGAGCTGGATTTTGCCATCCCGCGCTGGGTCACCATGCTGGACCGGGGCCACTGGCTCCAAACGGAGATCTACACAGCCGCGCTGGATTTTTCGGAGAAGATCTCCCGCATGAAGGATGTCCCGGCCCAGAACAGCGCCGGAGCCCTTGCCAGCGATTCGGTGGAGCGCTCCACCCTCAGCGGCATGGATCTCTCGGAGGGCATCGTGCGGGTGACGGTTCTGCTCAAGCCGGATGTGTTCTACCGGGTGCTCAGCGAGCAGACCGGCCTTGCCATCGGCGATGAAGCGGGCCTGATGCCCTGCATCATTGAGCTTTCCAGAGCCAGACGCGAATATGAAAAGATCCGCAGTGCGCTGGAACAGGTGGAGGCCACCGGATACGGCATCGTGATGCCCACCATCGACGAGCTTTCGCTCGAAGAACCGGAGATCATCCGGCAGGGCGGGCGGTACGGTGTCCGTCTGGAAGCCAGTGCGCCCTCCATCCACATGCTCAAGGCCGTGATCCACACCGAGATCAACCCCATCGTGGGCACCGAAAAGCAGAGCGAGGATCTGGTGCAGAGCCTTCTGGGCGACTTTGAGTCCGACCCGGAACGGCTGTGGGAGTCCAACATCTTCGGCAAGAGCCTGCATGAACTGGTCAACGAGGGCTTGCAGAACAAGCTCCTGCACATGCCGCAGGAAGCCCGCGGCCGCCTGCAGGATACGCTGGAAAAGGTCATCAACGATGGATGCAGCGGCCTCATCTGTATTTTGCTGTGAACATTTCACTTCCCGCCAAACTGTGACAAAAATCTTGACATCCAGCCCGGCCCGTGGTATTATACACAAAGATAATATCGTGCGTGGGTGGTTCTGCGCATCAAATCTTTTGAGCTAGAGAGGTTATATATTATGGAACGTATCAAGACGATCGCTACTCGTGACCTGACCAAGAGCGTTGTGACCGGTGGCTGCGGCGAGTGCCAGACTTCCTGCCAGTCCGCCTGCAAGACTTCCTGCGGCGTGGCAAACCAGAAGTGCGAGAACAGCAACAAGTAATTTCTGCAAATCGGATGCCGCCTTTGCCGGGCGGCATTTTTTTATGTAACAATGGAATGGAGACTAAAATGGTACATCAGTATCAATTGAACGGCTATAACATCGTGCTGGACACCTGCAGCGGCTCGGTGCATGTGGTGGACGATGTGGCGTATGACGTCATCGCCCTGTACAAGGAGCGCTCCGCCGATGCGATCGTAGCGGCCATGCTCGAAAAGTACGGCGACCGCCCCGACGTGACCGAGGCCGACCTGCGCCAGTGCCTGGAGGATGTGGCCGCGCTGGAACAGGCGGGCAAGCTGTGGAGCCCCGATACCTACGCCGACATGGCCTTCGACTTCAAGAACCGCAACACCGTGGTCAAGGCGCTCTGCCTGCATGTGGCCCACACCTGCAACCTGAACTGCTCCTACTGCTTCGCCTCGCAGGGCCGCTATCAGGGCGACCGTGCGCTGATGAGCTTTGAGGTGGGCAAGCGCGCCATGGATTTCCTCATCGAGAACTCCGGCACCCGCCGCAACCTCGAAGTCGATTTCTTCGGCGGTGAGCCGCTGATGAACTTTGAGATGGTGAAGAAGCTGGTGGCCTACTGCCGCGAGCAGGAGAAGATCCACAACAAGAACTTCCGCTTCACCATGACCACCAACGGGATGCTGATCGACGAGGATGTGATCGACTTCTGCAACAAGGAGTGCCACAACGTCGTCCTGAGCCTCGATGGCCGCAAGGAGGTCCACGACCGCTTCCGCAAGGACTACGCGGGCCGCGGCAGCTATGACGCCATCGTGCCCAAGTTCCAGGAGTTCGTCCGGAAGCGCGGCGACAAGGGCTACTACATGCGCGGCACCTACACCCACTTCAACACCGACTTCACCAACGACATCTTCCACATGGCGGACCTCGGTTTCACCGAGCTGAGCATGGAGCCGGTGGTCTGCAAGCCGGACGACCCCAGCGCCCTGACCGAGGCCGACCTGCCCATCCTGAAGGAGCAGTATGAGATCCTGGCCAAGGAGATGCTCAAGCGCGACCGCGAGGGCCGCGGCTTTACCTTCTACCATTACATGATCGACCTGACCGGCGGCCCCTGCATCTACAAGCGCATTTCGGGCTGCGGCTCCGGCACCGAGTATATGGCCGTGACCCCCTGGGGCGATTTGTACCCCTGCCACCAGTTCGTCGGCGACCCCAAGTACCGGATGGGCGACATCTGGAAGGGCGTCACCAACACCGCCGTGCGGGATGAGTTCAAGCACTGCAACGCCTACGCCCGCCCGGAGTGCAAGGATTGCTGGGCCAAGCTCTACTGCTCCGGCGGCTGTGCGGCCAACGCATACCACGCCACCGGCAGCATCACCGGCGTGTACGAGTACGGCTGTGAGCTGTTCCGCAAGCGGATGGAGTGCGCCATCATGATCCAGGTGGCCAAGAACCAGGAGCTGGCCGCACAGGGCATCGAGGTGCCCATCGAACTGGGCAGTACCTGCAATGCCTGCGCGGACGGCGAAGCCTGCGAATGAGCATGACCACGCCCATCGTGGACTTTGTGCAGAACTACGCAAAGTCCGGGACTTCCCGCCTTCACATGCCCGGCCATAAAGGGCAGGCCCTGCTGGGGTTTGAAGGGCTGGACATCACCGAGATCCGGGGCGCGGATGAGTTGTACGAGGCCGACGGCATCATCGCCCAGAGCGAGGCCAACGCGACCCGGCTCTTCGGCACGGCCCATACCTATTACAGCACCGAGGGTTCGTCCCAGTGCATCCGGGCCATGCTCTGCCTGGCGATGCAGGCAGCCCCCGCCGGGCAGCGCCCGGTGCTGCTGGCGGCTCGCAACGCCCACAAAGCGCTGCTCTATGCCGCCGCGCTGCTGGATCTTGACATCCAGTGGCTCTGGCCCGCGCCGGACGCGGCCGGGGCGCTGTGCAGCTGCCCCGTGACCGAAGCTCAGCTTGCCGCTGCGCTGGACCGGCTGGCCGGGCAGGGGAGAACCCCCTTCGGCGTCTACCTCACCAGCCCGGACTACCTCGGCGGGATGCAGGACATCGCGGCCCTTGCAAAGGTCTGCGATGCGCACGGTGTGCCGCTGCTGGTGGACAATGCCCACGGTGCCTACCTGAACTTTCTGGTGGGCGGCAGCCGCCACCCCATTGCATTGGGGGCGGCGATGTGCTGCGATTCCGGGCACAAGACCCTGCCTGTCCTTACCGGCGGCGCCTACCTGCATCTGGGGCCGAAAGCGCCCGTGCAGGAGGAAACGGCAGTCCGCAATGCGCTGGCGCTGTTCGGCTCCACAAGCCCGTCTTATCTGATCCTGCAATCCCTCGACCGGTGCAACCGGTATCTTTCGGAGGGGTATCCGCTGCGGCTCTACTCCTGCTGCGGGCAGCTGACCAGGATGCGCCGGGTGCTGAACGAGCGGGCCGCTGCGGCAGGCTGTCCGCTCCCGCTGGCGGTGGACGCCCCCGCCCGTGAGCCGCTCAAACTCACGCTGGATGCGGCGGCACTGGGCATGACCGGCACCGCGCTGGCCGAGGCTCTGCGGCAGGACCGCATCGAGTGCGAATATGCCGACCCCCGGTATGTGGTGCTGATGTTCACCCCCGAAAACCCGGCGCAGGATTATGAGCGGCTGGCAGCGGCAGTGGCACGGCTCTGCGCGGCTCTGCCGTCGGCCCCGGCTCTGCCGGAACCGGAAGCAGATGTCTTCACGGAACTGGCGGCGGAGGCTGCGCCGGTCTGCACCGTGCGGCAGGCGGTGTTCGCCCCGCAGGAGCTGATCCCCGCCGAAACGGCGTTGGGCCGCGTCTGCGCGATGCCCACCGTCTCCTGCCCGCCGGCGATCCCCATCGTGGTGAGCGGAGAACGCATCGGCCCGGCAGCACTGAAACTTTTTGCACGATACGGCATCAAAAATGTCGCAGTCCTGAAATGAACAGAAAGCGGCACCGGTCTGTAAAGCAAAACGGCTTTGCGGGCTGGTGCCGCTTTTGCATCCCGACTTGCGCCGAAATGCTTGACAGGCACTTCCGCGGATGATACGATTTGGCTATCAAACAGGAGCGCATCAAGACCGAAAGGAGAGATCCGAATGCTGGAGATCCGGCATCTGACCAAACAGTACGGCGAGAAAACGGCGGTGGAAGACCTCACACTGACCATCCGGCCGGGAGAGATCTTCGGCTTCATCGGGCCGAACGGGGCGGGCAAGACCACCACCCTGAAATGCTGCTGCGGCATCTTGCAGCCGGATCGCGGCGAGGTGTGGGTGAACGGCTGTTCCATGCGGGACGACCCGCTTGCGGCCAAGCGTCAGCTGGCCTATCTGCCGGATGACCCGGCCCTTTATGGCTACATGACCGGTATCCAATATCTGGATTTCATTGCGGATGTGTTCGGCGTCCGCGAGGCTGCCCGCGCCGAGCGGGTACGGGTGTACGGCGAGCGTTTTGCGCTGACCGAAGCGCTGGGCCAGCCCATCAGCTCTTACTCCCACGGCATGAAGCAGAAGCTGGCCATTCTGGCGGCACTGCTCCACGCGCCCAAACTCATCCTGATGGATGAGCCGTTCGTGGGGCTGGACCCGCTGGCCTCCCACCAGCTCAAGCAGACCATGCGGGCCTTCTGCGATGCAGGCGGGGCCATCTTCTTTTCCACCCATGTGCTGGAAGTGGCCGAAAAGCTCTGCGACCAGGTGGCCATCCTCCGGCAGGGGCGGCTCGTGCGGGCTGGCTCCATGGCCGAGGTGCGGGGCGATGCTTCGCTGGAATCGGTCTTTCTGGAGCTGGAAGGGGTGCAGGATGGGCACTGAGACCAGACGTCTGTTCCGCGCCCTGTTCCGGAAACAGCTGCGGGAGCAGGGGGCCTTCCTTGTCCGGAGCGCCAGCACCGGCAGACACCGCACCAGAGCGGGCCGGTTTGCGTTCGGAGCGCTGTATGGGGGCATCGTGCTGCTGGTGATGGGCAGTTTCTTCTCGCTGGCGTGGCCGCTGGGAGAGCTGCTGCTGCCCGCCGGGCAGGAGGCGCTGTACTTTCTGACGATGGAGCTGCTGGCGCTGGCCGTTGGTGTATTTGCGGGAGCATTTTCCAGCTATGGGAGCCTGTTTCAGGCCAGAGACAACGACCTGCTGCTGGCGATGCCTATCCCGCCGTGGATGCTCTTTGCCGTCCGGATGAGCGGGCTGTACGCGATGTGCCTGTTCTATCTGCTGCTGCTCTGGGTCCCGGCAGAAGTGGTGTATGGGCTGTATGCAGCTTCTCCGCTGGGCGGGTTGCTGAGTGCAGTCCCCATGGCGCTGGTGCTGGCCGGGGCAGCGACCCTTCTGGCTGCGCTGCTGGGGTGGGCGGTCGCTCTCTGCACTGCGCGGGCCGCACACAAAACGCTGGTCACGATTGCGGCAACCCTGGGGCTTGCGGTGGTGTATGCTCTCGTCTACCAACGGGGAATGGCTCTGCTTGAACAGGTGCTGGGGCAGGCGGCGCTGGGCGGAAGTGACACGGCCCTAACGGGCGCGGGGCACTTTTTGGGAGGTGCCGCCTGCGGGGAACCGCTTTTGCTGCTGGTGCTGGCCGTTGGCATCGTGCTGCTCTGCGCGGCGCTGGGCAGGGCGCTTTCCGGGCCGTATCTGACCTTGATGACGACCCGGCGCGGGGCTGTGAAACGGACGCGGGCGCGGCTGGCCCGCCGTTCCTCGCTGCGGCGGACGCTGTTGCGCCGGGAACTGCTCCATCTGGGCAGCAGCGCGTCCTATCTGCTCAACTGCGCCATGGGTTCGCTGGCGCTGCTGCTTCTCAGCGGCGCAATGGGATACAAGGCGGACGCACTGCGGGCGTTGGCGGCGCGGCTGCCCGCGCGGGAGCTGGGCGTGGTGCTGCTGACCTTCACGGTGGTGCTGGTGGCCGGGATGAACCTCCTCACCGTGCCGTCCGTCTCACTGGAAGGGGAACAGCTGTGGCAGCTGCAAAGCCTGCCGGTAACACCATGGCAGGTGCTGCGGGCGAAGCTGGACCTGCATCTGCTGGTCACCCTGCCGCCCGCGCTGCTCTGCCTGGCTTGCGGGCTGGTGCTTCTGCGCGCGCCGTGGACTTCGGCCCTGCTGGCGGGTCTGCTGGTGGCATTGGATGTTGTTTTCACAGCTGCAGCCGGGTTGATGCTCGGCGTGGCGATGCCGCAGTTCCACTGGACGAGCGAGATGGCCGTCATCAAGCAGAACCCCAGCGTTCTGCTGGCACTGCTTGTCAACTGGGCTGCTGGCTTTGTGCTGGGCGTGGGGGTGCTGGTGCTGGCGCAGTTCGTGCCGGCTGAGGCCGCATGGATGGCAGCATTGGGCATCCTTGCCCTGGCCGATGGGGCTGCGCTCCGCTGGCTGAAGACGAAGGGCGCAGAACGATTGCAGAGATTATAAAAGATAAAAAGACCCTCTCCGGGCATTGCAGCAAAGCAAGGATGGAGAAGGTCTTTTTGGCAGGTGCGGCTTATTCGATGCCGGTCACTTTGTAGTCCTGGTCTTCAACGGCCTTCTTCAAGGTCTCGTTGGCGACATCGGCGCTCAGGGTGACGACGGCGGTGCCGGTCTCGTGGCTGACCACGGCCTCGTGGACTTCGGGCAGAGCTTCCAGTGCCTTCTTCACGCGGGCCTCGCAGTGGCAGCACATCATGCCTTCAACGTGCAGGGTCTTTTTCATGAAACGTTCCTCCTTGACAGTGGATTCCGAAACGGGTTCGGTCGTATCTTCAGCCTGCGGCTGCGCGGCAGCGGGCAGGGCGGAAGTCTTGATCTTGTGGTCGTGTTTAGTGCTGTGCAGGTCGAACAGGTTCAGGCGCAGCGCGTTGCTGACGACACAGAAGCTGGACAGGCTCATCGCGGCGGCACCGAACATGGGGTTCAGCGTCAGGCCGAAGGGGATGAACACACCGGCGGCCAGCGGGATGCCGATGATGTTGTAGATGAAGGCCCAGAACAGATTCTCGTGGATGTTGCGCAGGGTGGCGCGGCTCAGGCGGATGGCGGCGGGCACATCGGAGAGCCGGGAGTTCATCAGCACCACGTCCGCCGCATCAATGGCGACGTCCGTTCCGGCACCGATGGCGATGCCGGTGTCGGCGCGGGTCAGGGCCGGTGCATCATTGATGCCGTCGCCGACCATGGCGACCTTGCCGGAGGCTTGCAGCTTGCGGATGACGGCCTCCTTGCCGTCGGGCAGGACGCCAGCGATGACCTCATCCACGCCTGCCTGACGGCCGATGGCGTCGGCGGTGCGCTGGTTGTCGCCGGTGAGCATCACGACCCGGATGCCCATGTTCTGCAATTCACGGATGGCGCGGGGGCTGTCCTCCTTGATGGTATCGGCCACGGCCACTACGCCCAGCAGACGGCCGGCGCCACCGAAGTAGAGCGGCGTTTTGCCCTCGCTTGCCAGCGCGGCGGCTTTTGCCTTCAGGCTGGCGGGCACAGCGGCCTTTGTCGCAAGGAAGGACGCATGGCCTGCGTAAACTTCTTTGCCGTCCAGCGTTGCAGTCAGGCCGTTGCCGGGCAGGGCTGCAAAGTCGGAGATTTCCGGGGCCTCGATGGCGTTGGCCTCGGTGTAAGCGAGGATGGCCTTGGCCAGCGGATGCTCGCTCCTGCGCTCCAGCGCGGCGGCAAGGGTCAGCAGCTCCGTCTCGCTTACCCCCTCGGCGGGCAGGATGTCGGTGACCTTGGGTTCGCCGCTGGTGATGGTGCCGGTCTTATCCAGTGCCACGATCTGGGTGCGGCCTGCGGCTTCCAGCGAAGCGGCCGTCTTGAACAGGATGCCGTTCTTGGCCCCCAGACCGTTGCCGACCATGATGGCCACCGGTGTGGCCAGACCCAGCGCACAGGGGCAGCTGATGACCAGCACCGAGATGCCGCGGGCCAGCGCATAGCCGAACTCCCGGCCCAGCAGCAGCCAGACGATGGTGGTGACTACTGCGATGGAGATGACCGCCGGGACGAAGAAGCCCGACACGGTGTCGGCGATCTTGGCGATGGGGGCCTTGGTGGCGGCGGCGTCGCTGACCATCCGGATGATCTGCGCCAGAGTGGTATCTTCGCCCACGCGGGTGGCCTCGCACCGCAGGAAGCCCGACTGGTTGGTGGTGGCGGCTGAGACCTTGTCGCCCTCGGCCTTGTCCACCGGGATACTCTCACCGGTCAGTGCGCTCTCGTTCACGGCGCTGCTGCCTTCCAGCACGATGCCGTCCACCGGGATGTTCTCACCGGGGCGGACGACAAAAACATCGCCCTTGCGCACTTCCGCGATGGGGACGCTGACTTCGGTGCCGCCCCGCAGGAGGGTGGCCGTTTTGGGGGCCAGCTTCATCAGGCTCTTGAGCGCGTCGGTGGTCTTGCCCTTGGAGCGGGCTTCCAGCATCTTGCCCACCGTGATGAGGGTCAGGATCATGGCGGCCGACTCAAAGTAGAACTCCATCATATAGTGCATGACGAGGGCGTCGTTGCCATCCACCTGCGCGCGGGTCATGGCGAAGAGGGCGTAGGTGCTCCAGAGGAAGCTGGCAGAGGAACCGAGCGCCACCAGTGTATCCATGTTGGGGGCGCGGTGGAGAAGGCCCTTGAAGCCGTTGATGAAGAACTTCTGGTTGATGACCATCACGATGCCCGCCAGCAGCAGCTGAACGAGGCCCATCGCAACGTGGTTGCCGTCGAACCAGTGGGGGAGCGGCCAGCCCCACATCATGTGCCCCATGGAAAAGTACATCAGCACCGCCAGGAAGAGCAGGGAGGCGATGAGCCGCTTTTTCAGTTTGGGGGTCTCGTGATCTGCCAGGGCGTCGAGGTCAGCGCTGGGGTCCGGGGCGGCGGTGGGCCCGCCCGCCTTGGGGCTGGCGCCATAGCCTGCATCCTGCACCGCCTTGACGATGGCGGCGGCACTCGCGGTGCCCTCCACGCCCATGGAGTTGGTGAGCAGGCTCACCGAGCAGCTCGTGACGCCGGGCACGGCGTTTACGGCCTTTTCCACCCGTGCAGAGCAGGCCGCGCAGCTCATGCCGGTAACGTTGTATTGTTCCATAGTCTCACTCCTTGCGATGGGTCAGCTTGTCCGAAAAAGGGTCATTTCATGAGTTTGGGCAGCAATTTCAGCAGCTCATCCAACTTTTCGTCGCTGCCCGCGCGCAGGTCGTCCGCGACGCAGGTGCGCACATGCTGGCTGAGCAGCTCTCTGGAAAAGGCGTTCAGCGCAGAGTTTGCCGCCGCCACCTGCACGAGGATGTCGGCACAATAGACGTCTTTTTCGACCATGCCGCGGATGCCCCGGATCTGGCCCTCGATGCGGTTCAGCCGGTGGATGAGACTCTTGTACTCCTCCTCGCTCCGCTTTTTGTGGCGGCAGCAGCAGGCGTTCAGGGTCTCTGCTTCGGCCTGCGCTGTTTCGGCAGCTGCATCTTCGCAGCAGGGGGCAGGGGACGCTTCGTGCAGGGCACAGCGGGGGCAGGGTTCCATCTCGCTGCTCATGGGAACCACTCCTTTCAAATTACCCCTTGGGGGTATCTTTCGTACAAAGGCATTGTAGCACAGCTTGTCCTACAGAACAAGTAGGAAATGAAAATTCAATTGTGAATTTTTTGTGAACACAGAAGACAAAAAAAGAAGGAGTTGCTGCAAACTCCCTCAGTCACAGCGTCGCTGTGCCAGCTCCCTCATGGAGGGAGCCTTGGCGCAAGGGTCAGCTGTAAAAGGCCCCCTCTCAGAGGGGGCTGTCACCGTAGGTGACTGGGGGAGCATCAACAACTCCTGAAAGGCAAGCGCTTATTCGCAGAATTTCCGCATAAAGGCGATGTCGCTGGCGGCGCGGGCGGGGACGGCTTCCTCGCGCAGGACCGGGAAGGCGGCCTGCGGCATCTGCTTCAGCATGGCGAAGCCGCCTGCATAGTCCACGCAGGAATCCTCCAGGCTGGTGGAGTACAGGGTGCCGTCCGGCCGGAAGTTCTGGCCTTTGAAGTGGACAGCGGCGATCTTGTCGCCGTACCAGCTGCCCACCTTGTCCCAGATGCGGCGCTGCGCGTCCAGCGAAGCATCCTCCGGGCCGACGTAGTTGGCAAAATCGCAGAGGACGCGCAGATTGGGGCTGGCGATGGTGTCCAGCACCATCTTGACGGCCTCCGGGGTGTTCATGGCGTGGTAGTAGACGCACTCCACGGCGAACAGCACCCCCTGCTCCTCACAGACGGGCAGGATCTCGCCCAGGCTGCGGAGAAGGGCTTCCTGCGCTTCCTTGCGGGTGACACCGGGCTGCTTGGCCATGTTGGTGGTCTCGCTGCCCATGCAGCCGGCGTGCAGCACTTTGGCGACCGGGATCTGGCTCAGCACCTTGGCGACCTCGGCGCGGCGCTTGTCCTCGTCGGCATAGCTCAGCTCGACGTAGGTGCCGTTCACCGCGATGGAAACACCGGCAGCGGTGGCTGCAGCGCGGGTGGCTTCGACCAGTTCCGGGGTGACATCGGCATAGCTCTTCACGCCCTCAATGGCCTTGGTGTAGGCCAGCTGGGTGCAGGCAAAGCCCGCCTTGCCGATGGAAGCGAACAACTCATCCGGGGTGTGACGGCCAAAATCGTGCCCGCGGGCACCGATCACAAATTCAGGCATGACTTCCTCCTTCTCCAAAGATGCGTTCTGCGAACAGGTGCAGCTCCTTGCCCCACCAGTACCAGTCGTGGGAGACATCACTGCCCCAGAACTCGCAGTGGGCGGGCAGCCCGGCGGCGGTCAGGGCCTCGGAGAGGGCGCGGGTGTCGGCCTGTGCCTCTTCCTCGTAGCTGCCCTGCCCGGCGCAGAGGATGAGGTCGTTCTCCTCCGCCTTGGCAAAGGCCTTTTTGTCCACGAGGCCGGTCTCGGTCAGGTAGGCGAGGGGGGCATTGCGGAGCACGAGGTCGTCCTCGGCGCTGCCCAGAAAGCGGCTCATGTCGTACAGGCCGGACAGGCCGATGGCACCGCCGAACACCTCCGGGCGGCGCAGGCGGCAGTTGACGGCCTGACAGGCACCGGTGTCCACGCCGACGCACCAGATGAGCTGGCCTTTCTTGGTCTGGTTCAGTTCCCGGATGTGGGCGGCCAGCTCGGTGGACAGGTAGTTGAAATACTTTTCCTGCATCTCGGCCCGGCGGCGGGGCGCAGCATCCCCGGCCAGCAGGCTCTCGGCGTCGATGCCGTCGGCGGTAAAGAGCTGGAGTTTGCCGCTGCTCAGCAGGGAAGCCACTGCTTCGGGCATCCCGTTGTTTTCCCAATCGTAGAAACGGCCCCCGCGGGCGGGCAGGGCCAGCACCGGCACACCGGCCGTGCCATAGACCTTGAACTCCATTTCGCGGCCGAGCATCCGGCTCCACTCTTTATAATAGGTACCTTGCATCATGAAAGCATCCTCCTGAATTTATACGAATTGATTCCGCACCGGGTCGTATCCATACCCGGCGGCAGCGAGCGTTGCGCACAGCGCGGCCTTGTCCTCGTCCAGGTCGTCGCACAGTGCGTCGAGGCTGGGGTAGAAGTCGCGCAGCTTCAGGTTCACCATGCTCAAAAGCATGATGGGGTCATGGGGCAGAGCCATCTGAAAAACCTCCTCCTGGAAAACAAAAAAGCCGGTCACTCGACAAAGTGACCGGCAAATGCAGCTACTTAGACAGCGCGGGTAACTTTGCCAGCGCGCAGGCAACGGGAGCATGCGTAGATATACTTGGGAGAACCCTCCACGACCGCCTTGACACGACGGACATTCGGCTTCCAGGTACGGTTGGAACGGCGATGGGAGTGGGAGACCTTGATACCAAAGGTAACGCCCTTGCCGCAGCATTCACACTTAGCCATGATACTTGCACCTCCTAGCAGTGAAGTAAGGAATTCAAAATAATCAGCTTGACTATTGTACCAGAGTCGGGCAGAAATTGCAAGCATTTTTTTGAAATTTCTGCAACCTTTTTTATCTGTGGGCCAAACCCTTGTCTGAAATCGAAAAACATAGTACAATAAGACAAAATAATCCACTGTTAGGAGAATACGATGACCTCACGCGGACTGTACTATCTGATCCGGGCGCTGGTGACGCTGGTCGCCATCCCGTTCCACGAAGCGGGCCACGCCCTCGCGGCCTGGCTGCTGGGCGACCCTACGGCCAAGCGGGAGGGCCGGCTGTCGCTGAACCCGTTCCGCCACTTTGACCTGATGGGCACCCTGTGCATGGTGCTGGCGGGCGTGGGCTGGGCAAAGCCGGTCTCCACCGACCCGCGCAATTTCAAGAACCCCAAGGCGGGCATGGCGCTCACGGCGCTGGCAGGCCCGGTGGCAAATCTGCTCCTGGCTTACCTCGCGATGGTGGTCTGGAAGCTGCTGTATTACTGGGCCCCGGTCACGGTCGGAACCGTGTTTGCAGCCCGCTTCCTGCAATATCTGGTCATGATGGACGTCAGTCTGGCGGTGTTCAACCTCATCCCGGTGCCGCCGCTGGACGGCAGCCGGGTGCTGCTGGCGGTGCTGCCCCAGCGCATCTACTTCGGCATCATGAAATATGAGCGGGTGATCCTCATCGTCATGCTGGCGGTGGTCTGGAGCGGCTTTCTGGACGGCCCGCTTACCCTGTTGAACGATGCCGTGTGGGACCTGCTGGATCTGGGCACCGGCTACATCGACCAGATCGCCTATTCCATGTATTACGCATCCATCGGGACGGTGATCTGAGTGGCAGAAGAGCTGACGTTCCATCTGGCGGACTTCGAGGGCCCGCTGGAACTGCTGCTGACGCTGGTGCAGAAGCACAAGATGGACCTGCACAACATCCCCATTCTGGAACTCATCGACCAGTACACCTGCACTGTGGCGGCGGACGCCGGAGCCGACCCGGAGACGGCCAGCGCCTTCATCGAGATGGCGGCGCATCTGGTGGAGATGAAGAGCTATCTGCTGCTGCCCCGCAGCGAAGAGGGCGAGCGGATGAAACAGGAACTGACCGGCCAGCTCATCGAGTACGACCAGTGCCGCCGGATGGCCGGGGCATTGCGCGCAAAAGGGGAGCAGGCCCCGGTCTTCGTCCGGAGACCGCTGGAAGTGGAGCAGGACAACACCTACGACCTCTTCCACTCGCCGCAGGTGCTGGCGGACTGCTGGCAGGCGCTGGCGGGCCGGAAAGCGGCCGTCGTCCGGCAGCCCACCCAGCAGCAGTTCGAGCCGCTGGTGTCCGCGCCGGTGGTGTCGGTGAACAGCCGGGTGGTCTATATCCTGCGCCAGCTCATCGGGGGCAGTGCCCGGAAGCTGGGGCAGCTGTTTTCCCGCCGCCAGAGCCGGAGCACCCATGTGGCCACCTTTCTGGCCCTGCTGGAACTGGTGCGCGGCGGGCGTGTCACCCTCGGCCCGGACGGTGCGATGACCATGCGCCGCGGGCGGCTGGAACGCACAAAGGAGAACGAATGAACCAGAAAAAACTGCGAGCCGCCGTGGAGGCGATGCTCTTTGCCTATGCGGAACCCATCGGAGCCGACAAACTGGCCCAGGCGCTTCAGATGCCGGTCTCCAGCGTGGAGCCGGTGCTGGAAGAGCTGCGCACCCGCTATGCCCGCGAGGACAGCGGCCTGTGCCTGCTCCACCTGAACACCCACTGGCAGCTGGCTACCAAGGCCGACTTTGCCGAACCGGTCCGCCGGGTGCTGGATACCCGGCGCTCGGTGCCGCTGGGCCCGGCGGCGATGGAGACACTGACCGTCATCGCTTACAACCAGCCGGTCTCCCGCGCATTCATTGAGCAGGTGCGCGGCGTAGACTCCTCGTCCAGCGTGTCCGGCCTGCTGGAAAAAGGCCTCATCGAAGAGGCCGGGCGGCTGGACCTGCCCGGACGGCCGGTGGCGTTCCGGACGACGGATGTGTTTCTGCGGTGCTTTGGCCTGTCCAGCCTGGACGACCTGCCGCCCATCCACAGCAGGGAAGAAAGCGGGGGAGAGGTATGAGTGTTCTGAGCGTTTTGGGAGCGGTGCTGCTCGTTCTCTTGAAAGGGATCGGCGTCCTGCTGCTGGTGGTGCTGATCCTGGCGGTGGTGCTGCTGTTCTGCCCCTTCTGCGCGGACGTGCAGTGGGAGAACGATGTGCTGACCATCCGGGCCGGTGCGCTGGGGCTGACCCTGCCGGTGTTCCAGTATCCTGCACCGGAAAAGCCGAAAAAGAAAAAGAAGAAAAAACCGGCCGAACAGAAAGCGGACAGGAAGCCCAGGCCGGAGACCCCGCCCCGCAAAAAGGCCCGGCTGACCCTGAACATCCTCTGCACCATCCTGCGGGGGGCGGGCCGGCTGACCAGAGCCATCATCGGGTCGCTGCGCATCACGAAGATCGACGTCGTGCTGGGCGTCCGGGGTGAGGACCCCGCCGAAGCTGCCCTCAGCTATGGCAGCCTGAACGCCTGGCTCTATCCGGCACTGGGCTTCCTCGACCGGTTCGTCTATCTCGATTTTGAGCAGCTGCGGCTGCTTCCGGATTTCGGCTCGGCCCAGCCGACGGTGCAGGACCGGGTGTCCTTCCGGGTGTCGGCACAGGCGTATGCCATCGTCTTCACGGCAGTGCGTGTGCTTTACGAGTTCTGGCGCGAAAAAGTGCTGGACGTCTTCCTATAATTTGGTTATAATATAACTGTATGGTGTGTTCTGCCTGTCCGCTGCGGCGGGGGCAGTTCCGGAGAAAGCGTTCCCGCTTTTTCCCACTCATTGAAATAAGGAGGCCGATTTTATGGCTGAGCATCCGATCCAGGGTTTAATGAACGTCACGATGGACAAGGTCCGTCAGATGGTGGATTCCAACACCATCGTGGGCAAGCCCATCACCACCGAGGACGGCACCACCATCCTTCCGGTGTCCAAAGTCAGCTTTGGCTTTGCGTCCGCAGGCACGGACTTTGACGGCAAGAATGCTGCCAACAAGGACCTGTTCGGCGGCGGTTCCGGCGCGGGCGTCAACATCCAGCCGGTGGCCTTCCTTGTCATCAAGGACGGCTGTGTCCGCACCATCCAGCTGTCCGACGGGGCCAACACCGTGGACCGCGCCCTGACCATGATCCCCGAACTGGTGGAGAAGGTTAGCGTCCTCATCGACAGGAAGGGCGGCAAGGCGGCCCCCGCGGAGACCGGCCCCGAAGCGCCCAACGCGTAAGAAAAGGCGCATGAGCTTCCCCTTGAGGGGAGCAGCCGAATGAAGCAAGATGGATGAGGCAAACGCGCGAACATGCGCACCCTCATCCGGCACTGCGTACCACCTTTCCCGCAAGGGCAGGGCTCTTCAGCGCGGTGCATTTTGAGCGCCGGGAGGCGCACAAGGAGTAAACGAACAATGGCAGAAGAACGTATTCAGAAGATCATGAGCGAGCAGGGCCTGTGCTCCCGCCGCGCGGCCGAGCAGATCATTGCTGAGGGCCGCGTCAAGGTCAACGGCCACCCGGCCAAGGTGGGCGACAAGATGGACCCCAACCGCGATGTGCTGCATGTGGATGATGAGCGCATCTACATTCAGAAGAACCAGCAGCTCTACTATCTGGCGCTGTACAAGCCCCGCGGCTACGTGACCACCGCCAGCGATGAGCTGGGCCGCAAGACCGTCATGGAGCTGGTCAGCGACATCCCCGCCCGCCTCTACCCGGTGGGCCGCCTGGATAAGGACAGCGAGGGTCTGCTGCTGATGACCAACGACGGTGCCTTTGCGCAGGCCGTCACCCATCCGTCCGGCGGCATCTCCAAGCTGTACCGCGTTACCGTGCAGCCCCGTGCCGACGAGAGCCAGATCCTGAAGATGAGTTCCGGCGTCGTGCTGGACGATGGCACCAAGACCATGCCCTGTGCCATCAATGTCGTGACCGACGAGCCGGGCCGCACCGTGATGGAGATGACCCTGAAAGAGGGCAAGAACCGCGAGATCCGCCGGATGTGCGAGGCCGTCGGGCTGGAAGTCGTCCGCCTGAAGCGGAACGCCGAGGGCGTCGTCAAGCTGGGGATGCTCAAGCCGGGCACCTACCGTGAGCTGACCAAGGCAGAGATCAACGGCCTGCGCGCCGCAGCCGCCAAGGGCCGTGCCCAGACCCGCAGCGCTGCGCTGCAATCCAAAGCGGCCGAGCGCCGCCCCCGCGGCCCGGTGGGGCAGGGCGCAAAGCGCGGCGAGCGCAATGCACCCGCAAAACGGAGAAAATGATGGTCCCCACAGCATCTTTGTCGGGCAGACCAAGGCGGCCGGGCCTGAGATGGAAAAGATTGTGAGATTTTCCCTCAAAAATGGGGCGTTCGGCACTTGAGAATCCTGACAAAATATAGTATAATAAATCTAATTTTGAAAGCTCAAAATAGACAAAGCAGGAGGTCTTACCATGGCTTCAAAGATCAACAAAGGAGAAATCCTCGCCAAGTTTTTCGATGACGGGGAATATACCGCACTGTTTGCGGACGGCGCGGTGAGCGCTGCCTGCGGCTATGCGGCTGGCCAGCAGGCCTACGCCGTCTACCAGAACGGCGAGGCAGTCACCGTGAAGGACGTTGAGAAGAACATCAAGGTCCTCGAAATGGCTGCTCAGACGGGCTGCCCCGTGGTCACGTTCTACAACTCGGTCGGCGCAAAGCTGGCAGAGGGTCTGGACGTTCTGACCGCGACCGCCAAGCTGAACGCTGCCATCGCCAAGGTGTCCGGCGTCGTGCCCCAGGTGGCAGTCGTCACCGGCGTGTGCGGCGGTACCAGCGCCCTGAACGCTGCCAGCGCAGATGTCTGCGTCATGGCAAAGGACGCCGAGCTGTTCTTCACCGCGCCCTTCACCTCTGCCGCCAAGGGCGACAAGGTCGCAGATGCAGGCTCCGCTGAGGCTGCTGCCAAGGCTGGTGTTGCTGCCATCGTGGCCGAGAGCGCTGCCGAGGCTGCCGAGAAGGCTGCCCACATCGTGGGTCTGCTGCCCGCCAACAACCTGACCGGCCCCGCCATCTTCGAGTTCGAGCAGCCCACCGCGGTCCTGGCCGCTGGTGCCGCTCCGGAGAAGGCTGCTGCTGCCCTCATTGATAAGGACAGCGCCGTGGAGCTGTTTGCAGGCTTCGGCAAGAGCGTCTACACCGCATTTGCTACCATCGGCGGCAACGCGGTCGGCGTGGTGGCGACCGGTGAGCAGCTGTGCCACAACTGCGTGTCCAAGGCTTCCCGCTTCGTCCGCCTGTGCGACGCCTTCAGCGTCCCCGTGCTGACCATCGTGGACACCAAGGGCTTCGTTCCCAGCGCGACCGACGACATCGCCGGCGGCATCCGTGAGGCTGCCCGTCTGGCTGCCACCTATGCAGACGCCACCACCGCAAAGGTCGCTCTGCTGGCTGGCAAGGCTGTGGGCCCGGTCTACACCGCTCTGGCCAATGCCGACCTGAAGATCGCCGTCAACGGCTGCGTGGTCAGCGCTCTGGAGCCCAACGCTGCCGTCTCCGTTCTGTACAAGAGCGAGATCGACGCTTCCGACAACATCATCGCTGCGACCAACGCCAAGGCTGCTGCCTACACCGCCGAGGTGTGCAGTGCCGCCAATGCTGTGGCCTGCGGCGCTGCCGATATGACCTGCGACGCTGCCAACGCACGCGCAAGCGTTGTGGCTGCATTTGAGCTGCTGAGCACCAAGCGTGCTGCCCGCCTGCCCAAGAAGCACGGCAACATGGCTCTGTAAGCGTTCCGATCGTAAAACGTACATAGGATAAATGATTGATTCAGGAGGGTCCTTCCATGAAGTATTACAATATTACCGTCAATGGTGTTGCTTACAGCGTCTCCGTTGAGGAGACCGCCGCTGGCGCAGCTCCCGTTGCTGCTGCCGCTCCCGCTGCTCCCAAGGCTCCGGCTGCTCCTGCTGCCGCTCCCAAGGCTGCTGCTCCTGCCGGTGCTGCCGGTGCTGTCACCGTCAAGGCTCCCATGCCCGGCAACATCCTGGATGTCAAGGTCGCAGCCGGTGCATCCGTCAAGGCTGGCGACGTACTGGTCATCCTGGAGGCCATGAAGATGGAGAACGAGATCGTCGCTCCGCAGGACGGCACCGTTGCTTCCGTCAATGTCAACAAGGGCGACACCGTCAACTCCGGTGACGTTCTCGTCTCCATGAACTGAGAACGAAGGGAGAGGTGACAACCATGGCCAAAAAGCCGATCAAGATCACGGAAGTCGTCCTGCGCGATGCGCACCAGTCTCTGCTGGCCACCCGTATGACGATGGACGACATGCGTCCCATCCTGCCCGAAATGGATAAGATCCCGTATTTCTCTGTCGAGTGCTGGGGCGGCGCTACCTTCGATAGCTGCATCCGCTTCCTCGACGAGGACCCCTGGGAACGTCTGCGCATCCTGCGCAAGGAGCTGCCCCACCAGAAGCTGCAGATGCTGTTCCGCGGCCAGAACATGCTGGGCTACCGCCCCTACGCTGACGACGCCGTCGAGTACTTCGTGAAGAAGTCCGTTGCCAACGGCATCGACGTCATCCGCATCTTCGACGCACTGAACGACGCCCGCAACCTGCAGACCGCCATCAAGGCAGCCAACAAGGAAAAGGCACATGTGCAGGGCTGCATCAGCTACACCCTGAGCCCCGTGCACAACAACGAGTACTACGTCAAGTATGCCAAGACCCTGGAAGAGATGGGCGCAGACTCCATCTGCATCAAGGAT